>Ga0315295_10002942_pt1 | contig 14437 bp, 8 predicted proteins | sample YL17G14_0_MG_FD_204453 | JGI IMG/M metagenome (GOLD analysis project Ga0315295, IMG submission 204453) | Sediment microbial communities from Yellowstone Lake, YNP, Wyoming, USA - YL17G14_0 | ecosystem: Environmental > Aquatic > Freshwater > Lake > Sediment | place: USA: Wyoming | collected...
AAGGTATCGCTTAATTCGGGCTTTTGGTCCCTGAGCTTTCTTTGTAATTTCTTGATGGTGTTTTTGTTATGAAAATTTCATTGGATTGGTTGAGCGATTATATCAAGATTGACAAATCCGCCGAGCAAATCGCGGAAATATTGAGCGATTTGGGCTTTCCCTGCGAGGGGATAGAAAAGCTCGATGACGATGCCGTGATCGACGTCGAAATTACCAGCAACCGAGGCGATTGCTTAGGTTATATCGGCGTAGCCCGCGAGTTGTCTGCCGCAACGGGCGAGAAATTGATAATGCCGGAAGTCGAGCTGGACGAGTCGGATAAGGACGTTGCGGAATTGGCCGGCGTGCAGATAGATGAGCCGGACTTGTGCGGCCGATATACGGCCCGGGTTATCGAGGGCGTCAAGGTCGGCCCATCGCCGGACTGGCTCCGGAAGCGGCTTGAGGCCATAGGCATGAGGAGTGTCAGCAACGTTGTCGACGCGACCAACTACGCGATGATGGAGACGGGCCAGCCGCCGCACGCCTTCGATTACGATAAAGTAGTCCAGGGCAAAATCATCGTCAGAAAGGCCAGGGCGGGCGAGCGTATCGTTAGTATCGACGGCACCCAGTGCGATCTCGATCCGGATATGCTTGTCATTACCGACCCCGGCGGGCCCGTGGCCGTAGCTGGTATTATGGGTGGGCTGGATACCGAAGTCGGCGAAAAGACAACGAGAATTCTTCTGGAGGACGCCCACTTCGATCCGGTGTGTGTGCGCACGACCTCTCGCAAGCTCGGTTTGCCTTCAGAGGCGGCGTTTCGATTCGAGCGCGTGGTCGATATCGAGAAGGTGGACTGGGCCTCAAAACGCACTGCGCAGTTAATGATCCAGGTGGGAGGAGGTAAAGTCGCCAAAGGCGTGGTTGATGTTTATCCCGGAAGACCGGAGCAGAAAGAAGTTACGCTGCGGCTGTCGCGTTTGGGCAAGCTGCTCGGCATCGAGATTCCTGCTGAGCAATGCCTTAAAATTCTCTCGGCTTTGGATTTCGAGCCGAAACTTAAGGACGGTTTGATTACCTGCACGGTTCCGTCCTGGCGCAGCGACGTTTACCGCGAGGTTGACCTTATCGAAGAAATCGCACGTGTGCACGGTTTCAGCAAAGTACCGACCGAGCGAAAGATTGAAATCGAAGTAGTGCCGGCCGATCCGCGTCAAAAGCTGGCTGAATCGATCAGAACGTACCTTAACGCCTGCGGCTTCTATGAAACGATTAACGTGACATTTGTCGATAATTCCATTGCCGAGCTTTTTTCGCAGGCCGGCGCTAAGCGACATCTGGCCGTAAGGGACGAATTGAGAAAAAGTGCGAATCTTCTTCGCCAAACTCTAATCGGCTCCCTGCTCGGTGTTTTGAAAACGAACGTTAACGCCAGGAACCTGCCGTGCAGAATCTTTGAGATTGCAGATACTTTTGTGCCGACGGAAAGGCAGGGCGGCGAGTTGCCGATTCAGAAAACTAAAATTGCTTTGGTCTGTGACGGTGACTTCAGAGACCTGCGGGGCGTGATAGAAGGTCTGATAAACAGCATTGGCAGAAATGCACAAATTGATTTTGCCCCTGTCGACCTGGTCTGGGCGCAGACCGGAGCCAAAATCCTGTTGAACTCCCGGCCAATTGGCACCGCGGGGATTGTTTCGCAGGCGGTCGGTCAAAAGCTCGATTTTAAAGACCTCTCGCCGTGCGCTGCGGAGTTGGAATTTGAGCAGCTTATGTCTGTTGCCGGCGGCGCCGTAAAAGTCAAATTGATCCCGAGATTCCCTGCGATACAGCGTGACCTTTCGATTATCGTAGGCGAAGCAATTCCCTGGGCTGATATTATCAAGGCGATCAAGAGCAAGGCACCTTCTGAACTTGAAGACATCCGGTTTGTCGGCATATACCGTGGGAAAGGCATCCCCTCCGGCAGCAAAAGCGTCACGCTTTCACTTCGGTTTAGAGACGAGGACGGCACATTAACCCACGAGATTGTTGACGGCTTCGAAGCCGAGATTGTCCGGAGCCTGGCCGAATCCACAAAAGCCGAACTGCGTACTGTATGATTCGCGCTGCGATATAGTGATAAAAAAGTTCAGAAACAGAGTTGGTAAATCTTTTCATATTCAAATCGCTTAGCCGTGTGTTTTTATCAATTAGCGGCGGATATAAAAGTGCGGCCAATTTGTTTTTAAGCGGAGATTGACTACAGAAAAACCGCCCGCCGAGTCGAAAATCTAAATAGAGAAAATATGAAGCTTTAATAATCGTTTGGGATTTTCTTGTATTTTATTGACTTTAGTCTTTGGATTTGGTATAAATACTGTTGCGGGCTAACCCCTGCGGTGCTCGTATAGAAAGTATGGATTTGAAAGAACCGATACCCGTACTCAGGGAAATCAGGCCTTGATGGATCGGAAAAGCCTACTCGATAGGACTTTCGGACACAAGTAACGATTACCCACTTGGAAGTAATGGGTTCTTTTCAAACGCTTTCTTACGGCACTCGTGGAGGAGGGCCACGCAACATATAAAAGGCCTGTATCTTCAGGCCTTTTTTATTTGTTTTTAGCGACAAAAACAGCACACCACTATACTGATATGGATGTTGTGCCGAGTTTAACGTATGAACCGCTGTATCACGTAGTCTTATTTCAGGTCATATCAGATACTGCGGATGCCATCCCTTTTATAATCCTATTCCATCGACAAGATGTGTTATGGGACGCACAGGCCTTCTTGAACTTACCTGTAGCTCTGATTTTTCCGGTTAAGCCGATGAATAGATTTGTCGATTAAAATCATATAAAAGCTTAGGGGGAGCCTCTCTCTGGCTTAGGTGATTACTATTTATTATTAAATGATTTGCATTATGGAGGCCAGGAAATGCCTACAGTCCGTAGCTTCACAGTTTTGCCCACACTGCCGGATATCTTGAAAGACCTCGATATTATTGCCAGGAATATGTTTTGGTCGTGGAATCCTGAGTTTGTAGAGATATTTAAGCGTATCGACGGCAATTTATGGTCGGCCTCCGGCCATAATCCCGTCAAAATGCTGGGCAGTGTTTCGCAGGCAAAATTAGATGAATTAGCCGGAAATCAAGGTTTTTTAGGCCAATTACAGCGAGCTAATGAAAAGCTTAAATCGTATTTTGAGAAACCTACCTGGTATGAAAATGTATGCTCTAAATGCGACAATCTTACTATTGCATATTTTAGTGCAGAATTTGGAATCCATGAATGCTTGCCTATTTATGCCGGCGGCCTGGGAATCCTGGCTGGTGACCACTTAAAGAGTGCTTCCGACCTCGGCGTTCCGTTAGTAGGTGTCGGTCTTTTGTATCAGAAGGGTTATTTCCGTCAATATTTGAATATCGATGGCTGGCAGCAGGAGATATATGTCGAGAATGATTTCTATAACATGCCGATAGAGCTCGTTCGCAAAGAAAGCGGTCGGCCTTTGACCATCAGTGTTGAATATCCCGGCAGATGTGTTATAGCGCAGATATGGTGCGTGTCTATCGGCAGGGTGAAATTATATCTGCTGGATACGAACGTGCACGCCAACTCCCCGATAGACCGTATGATTACCAGCAGTCTTTATGGCGGAGATAGGGAGTTGCGAATTCGCCAGGAGATTATGCTGGGCATTGGCGGCTTAAAAGCTCTGACGGCAATGGATATTACACCGACGGTTTGTCATATGAACGAAGGACACGCTGCTTTTATGGCATTGGAGCGAATCCGGGAATTGCGAACTTCTGAAAATATGACTTTTGACGAGGCGGTCGAGGCTACAAAGGCGGGTAATGTTTTCACAATACATACGCCTGTAAAAGCAGGGCTCGATGAATTTCGTGTTGAACTGATGGATAAATATTTCGGCGGTTATTTCCCCAAGCTTGGCATAAATCGAAATCGGTTTCTGGGATTAGGCCGAATACTTCCCGACGACGATAGCGAGCCGTTCAAGATGCCGATTCTGGCTTTACGGCTGAGCAGTTCTACGAACGGTGTAAGCAAATTGCATGGCCAGATATCACGGGGGATATGGGGCAGCCTTTGGCCGGGGATACCACATAATGAAGTGCCCATAATTTCAATCACAAACGGTATCCATATTAAGAACTGGGTTTCGGAGGAGATTGATTCCTTATACGAGAGGTATCTTGGCCTGAACTGGTCTGATGAAGCAATGGACAATTCGCTTTGGGAATCGATAGACCAAATTCCTGATGAGGAATTCTGGAGAATGCACCAGCGATGTAAAGAGCAGTTGATTGTTTTTTCCCGCAACCGCCTTAAGGCTCAGATGCAGCGTAGAGGTACTTACCATACTGAGTTAAACCACGCCGAGGAGGTCCTCGATCCTGAGGCGCTCACCATAGGTTTTGCCAGAAGGTTTGCCAGCTATAAAAGGGGCAATCTGTTGCTTAAAGACCCTCGCCGGCTTATAAATCTTCTCACCGACCAGGATCGGCCCTTGCAGATTATTTTTGCCGGCAAGGCCCATCCGAAAGATACCGAGGGCAAGGATATCATCCGTCAGATTATTCACTTTGCCAATCAGAACAACGTCAGGCGGCGCGTGGTATTTCTGGAAGATTACAATATTGATATAGCGAGGTATTTGGTCCGCGGCGTAGATGTCTGGCTTAATAATCCTCGCAGGCCGATGGAGGCCAGCGGTACCAGCGGTATGAAAGCGGCGGTGAACGGCGTATTGAACATGAGTACCTCGGATGGCTGGTGGTGTGAGGGTTACACTCAGGATGGAGGCTGGGTCATCGGGATAGACGAAAACTATGAGGATAACGATTATCAGGATTTGGTGGAGTCGCAGGCCATCTATGATATGTTGGAAAACGAAGTGATTCCGCTGTTTTACACACGCTCAGCGGATAATCTGCCCCGGGCCTGGATACGCAGGGTAAAGAATTCTATTAAGTGGATAGCGCCGCAGTTCAACACCCACAGAATGGTCGCCGAATATACGCAGAGATTTTATAATCCGGCTGCTGCTAAATGGCGTTATCTGACCGAAGAATCTTGTGCCAGGGCAAAGGCGTTTTCGAACTGGAAATCCAATTTTAGAAAGGCCTGGTCTGAGTTTGCCGTCAAGGATGTGGTAATGGAAGTGAGCAACGGCAACGGCAACCAAAAGCTCAATCCAAAGCAGCCCCAGCTCAAAATTGGCTCGCAGTTGTTCGTTAAAGCATTAGTTAAGCTCGGCAAGGTAAGCCCGAATGATGTTTCAGTTGAGTTTTATCACGGTCCGGTGGACAACTGGGAAAATATAAAGAACGGCTCGGCGGTGAGGATGGATTTTGAAAAAACCACGGATCAGGAAGGCGAACATTGGTTTGTTGGTTCGATGCCTTGCAGAATAACCGGTCAGCACGGCGTGGCAGTAAGAGTTTTGCCCAGACATGCCGACCTTGCCAATCCTTATGAAATGGGCCTGATCCTCTGGGAAACTACGTAGTAGTTTATTACTGCCTGCAGCCTGTGGATCATGAACGACCGGTTGGCGCTTATTTATTCTCTTGATCGTTCAAAATCGCATAAACCTCATCGGCGGAGGTGACTTTTTCAAGCTTTTGCCTGAATTCTTCATTCAGCATCAATCTGCTTATTGTGGCCAGGGCCTGAATATGGGGCCCGGTTTGGTCTGCCGGCGAGACCAGCAGGATGAGGATTGTTACAGGTTTGCCGTCGATACTGTTATATTCGATCGGCTCGTGTGCGATTCCGATTGCCAGAACAAGTTCTTTAACGGCATTGCATTTGCCGTGAGGGATGGCTATTCCGGCGCCTGTTCCGGTGCTTTGTATTCGTTCACGTATTAAGACTGCTTCCAGAACACGGTCTCTATCTGACAGCAATCCTTTGGCATCCAGCAAATCCACAAGTTCGGTTATTACAGCCTCCTTGTCCCGGCTTTCCACCGGAACTTTAATGCAATCAGGTTGTAATATTTGTGTCAGATTCATATCACTCCACGTCCAATATAATACACTTGATAACAATATTTGCATAAACCATAAATTCTATCCGGCTGCCTGCCGAATTGCGATAACTTTTCATGAAATGTAGTGTTTGTGTTCGATTTTGTGTTCTGATTGCCGACTTTAAGCCTTTACAATCCCATATTATCAGGATAAAATGCGTTTGCTATGGATAAAATAATGCTTTATGATACAACTCTTCGCGATGGAATGCAGGCGGAGGGCGTCAGTTTCTCGCTCGAAGACAAACTTGCAATCGCCAGGTGCCTTGACGAGCTTGGCCTCGATTATATTGAGGGCGGATACGCCGCTTCCAATCCTAAGGAAATAAAATTCTTTGAGGAAGCTGCCAAGCTGGAATTGAAGAATGCAAAAATTGCCGCGTTCGGCAACACCCGCAGAGCCGATACCAGCGTCTCGGACGATATCTCGCTGAATACAATCCTTGCATGCAAAACGCAGGCGGCCACTCTTGTTGGCAAGGCCTGGGACATGCACGTAACGGATGTGCTCGGCTGCTCCCTGGATGAGAACCTGACTATTTGCGCCGAATCGGTCGAATATCTCAAGAAGCATGGCATAGAGACGATCTTCGACGCCGAACATTTCTTCGACGGGTACAAGGAAAATCCCGAATATGCGATGAAAGTTCTCGCCGCCGCTGCTCAGGCCGGCGCCGATGCGATTGTGCTTTGTGAAACTAACGGCGGATGCATGCCGGAGCAGGTCTACGAAATTACCAAAGCCGTCTGCGAGCAGTTCGGCAATATAGTAGTTGGAATACATACTCATAACGATACCGACTGTGCCACTGCCAACAGTCTGGCTGCTGTCCGGGCCGGGGCACGACAAGTTCAGGGCACGATAAATGGCCTGGGCGAGCGGTGCGGCAACGCAAACTTGTGCGCGATCATACCTAACCTTGCTTTTAAAATGGGCTTTGAAGTTCTCAGCTCCGAAAAAATCAAGACCCTCACCGAAGTATCCCGGTATGTTTTCGAGATAGGCAATTTGACGCCGGAGATGAATATGCCGTACGTTGGTGACAGTGCCTTTGCGCATAAGGGCGGCTTGCACGTGGATGCCCTGCGGAAAAATAAACGCACTTATGAACATATCGCGCCGGAACTCGTCGGAAACGCAAGGCGATTCCTGATTTCCGAGCTGAGCGGCAGGTCCACGGTCCTGGCGCAGCTTGAAAAGGCGAAGATTGCCGAGGATAAGCAACTGGCCCGAAAAATACTGATCCGGGTTCAGCAGCTTGAGAACGAAGGCTACCAGTTCGAGGCCGCCGACGCCAGCTTCGACTTGCTCGTCAAGAAGATCATGGGTACGTACAAGCCGTTCTTCGACCTGATCAAATATCATGTGACGGTTGAGAAGCGCGCGACGGGTGACATTGTCACCGAGGCGACCGTCAAACTCAGGGTCGGCGACAGAACCGAGCACGTTGTCGGTGAGGGCGACGGCCCGGTCAACGCGCTTGATGCCGCCCTGCGAAAGTCGCTGGAGAATTTCTACCCGAGTATCAAGGATGTCCATTTGATCGATTATAAAGTCCGTGTGGTGAATGCACGAGCGGGCACCGCCGCACGCGTGCGGGTAATAATCGAATCGCGGGATAAAAACTCGATCTGGGGCACGGTCGGCGTCTCCGAGAACGTCATTGAAGCATCCTGGCAGGCACTTGTTGACAGCGTCGAATACACGCTGCAAAAGGATGAAGCATAATATATAGCTCCAGGATTCCTTCGGGGGCTGTTGCTGTGTTTGCCCTTTAGTTTTAATATTTGTCATCTTATGCTCCCTAACGTACGAAGCAGAAAATTTGTTCTGCGATTAGTGGTTGGTTATAAAAGCCAACACCGTCAATCTGGCCGGCACAGAGAAATAGTTGGCGAACAAATGCCGCCGACGCATCCGAACGGCTGAACATTTAAACACAGTTCAGGAATTTCTCAGTTAAAAACCTCATTTTTTTGTAATGCACTCGACCCATATTTTCACCTCCAGAAATATCTGTATTTCCCATCCTTACATCCTGCGGCCGATAACATTTCTTCTTTGAATCGTCGTTGTGCATATTGCATTTCGTTGTAAGCGATGGTTTCAGCATAAAAACCAGCGTTATTATCCGGCGCATGAAAGCGGGGATCAAAATACTCTGATAATGTAAAAGCGGCGCAAGTTTGGCAGTGCAAAAACTCTTTTTGATATTTCCTATATTACCCATTTTGACTAAAGTTTTTTCTTACGTCTCTCCGATACGTATTTATGGTTATTAAAATATTGCCTATATTAACATTTGACCGGTAGTAAATAGTTGTAAATGTAAAATTAGATAACATAAACAAACTTTTATGGAGATAGAACTATGATAAAGGAAGACATGCTGGCACGTTATTTGGAACCGCTGTTGCGAGGCGATAGAAAAGGTTGCCGTGCTGTGATCGAGGAAGCGATGCAGAGCGGCATTCCAGCAAATTCTGTTTATGTCCATATCATCTGGCCGGTCATGGTGGAAATCGAAAATCTGCTCCGAGAGGAAAAAATAATGCCGGTCGAGGAGCATTTGGCTACTCGTGTTAACCGGACGATTGTCGACCAGCTTCAAAATAAGCTGCCGCGTCGGCCCGGCAAGAGCAAAAAAGTCGTCGTATGCTGCGCACCGGACGAGCTTCAGGAGCTGGGAGCCCAAATGATGACCGATTTGTTTGAGAGCGACGGCTGGGACGTCCGCTTCCTTGGCGGCGGCCTGACCAACGACGATATTCTTTCATTTATCAACGACTACGGCCCTGATATCCTTATGATTTACGGCACGGCCCCAAAACAGGCGCCGAGCGTACGTCGGCTTATCGATACTGTCAAATCTGTCAACGCCTGGCCGGATATGCGGATTATGGTCTCAGGCGGCTTATTCAACCGAGCCGAAGGCCTCTGGCAGGAGATGGAGGCCGATTTATACGCCGAAAACGCAATCGAAGCCCTCGAAGTCGCATCCAGCGATGCCCCGGTTACCCACGGCGAGCAGCGAACGATAAACCGCAGGAAGAAACGCCGACAAGTCGCCCAAGAACCGGTAGCAGTCTCGGCGTAATTCCGCTAAAAGGGCGGTGCGATTTCAAAATCGGCTTTGTTTTCATGGCCTCCTAAACCGTATAATATTGCCGTATGTCTTTGTTATTACTGGGCATACGGCAATTTTCATGCCTGCCAAATTGGCTTTGTTTTTTCAAATTCGTTTATGCAGTACGCAGAACTCTGAACGCTGAACGACAATATTGGCTTTGTTTTTTCAAACTCCCATTCGCAATACGCAGCACGCAGTACGCAATACGAATAAATTGGCTTTGTTTTTTCAAATAGGGTTAAAGCCGCAAATACACAGAGGCACAAAGGAGCAAAGCAAGAACTGGGTGTAGTCGAAGGAGTCAAAATTCTTCATTCTTCATTCTATATTCTCAATTCATAATTCAAAATTCGATATACTACATACGATATACTATATACAATCCATTGTTAGTTGTATATTATACTATATTTATGTTTAATATCAAGTGAAATTAAAAAAATCTCCGTGACTCCACACTGGATGCCGGGATTTCGTTTCTTATGCTTTTTTTACCATATTTGCCGGAATTTCTCATTTTATTGAAGATTTTTGTTATTTTTCTTGTAACGTTTTGCCATTAATGAATATCTCAATAAAACAGAAAGGCAAAATGTGTCCACTAATAGCCGTGAGGGCCGATGTTTTGACGAATGTGGTTGTTCCGAACTGGGACAATGGTTTTCATGCGAAACATTAACCTTGAATGAGCGATAGAAGAAAGGAAGGAAAGATGCGAGATTTTGGGCGAAAGATGAGTTTTGTCAAGAAAATATACCGGGGGGCTTTTCATCCCCCTCTAATCGGCAGTAAGATAGGACTTGCCGGCAGAATTCGACGCATCCTGAAGGGCAGGTGCAGCAATCCACGAACCTGTGCGGCATGGGCCTTGGGCGTGAATATTGCGGTAACATGCCTGGCTATTGGGATTGCCTTTTCACAGACCCTGCCTGAGGGAAGAATTGTTCATTTTCCCAAGGATCGGTCGGTCGGCCAACTGTCCATTCGAGACGCCGGAGCGGCCAGAGAGCTGAAATCCTGGTTCCATTGGACAGATATACAGGGTCCAAGCTGGGAATATTTGTGCGAGGCGCAAGGGGACGTTCATATTTCCCCGGGTAAGCAGTTATCTCTCAATGTCAATCAGACCGCATGGAGGGATTTGTCCTGGCTTTCCAGGCTTGGGCCAAACGACCTTTACGAGCTCGGCATTACTGTCCTGCTGACCGACCCTGCCAAACCCTCCGACGAATGCATGATACACATCGCTCACCTGACCGGCCTGAAGTCCCTGTGCCTGGACCGGACCAATGTCACCGACAGAGGCTTTGAGTACATCGGGAACCTGATGTCTTTGGAATACCTGCATATGCCGATGCAAGTGACCGACAAGGGCATGGCTTACGTGGCCCAGTTGTGCTCGCTGAAGGGTCTCTACTTCGGGCAAATGGGCAGTCAGGTCAGCGATGCCGGCCTGCGCCATCTGGCGAAGCTGAGTTCACTGCAGGAACTGGCTCTCTGGGGAGAACGGATTGGCGATACCGGCCTGGCCCACCTTCGAGGTCTGCCGCGACTCGAATACCTGTTTCTGTATGGCACTCACTTCACCGATAAAGGGTGTGTCCACCTCAAAGAGATCCCTTCACTGAAGATACTGAGCTTCTATGAGGGTCGGTGTCAAATAACAGGTGCTGGTCTGGTCGATGTGTCAAAGATTGCCACGCTGGAGAGCTTGTCTTTGAACGTGACAGGACCCATAACAGACGATGGCATCGCTCATCTTTCGAAAATGCGTTCGCTTAAGAAGCTGGACATTGCCAATTCACAAATCACCGATAGAGGGCTGGGATATCTTTCGCAGATCAAAACGCTTGAGACTCTCAACCTGCCTCAACGGGATCAGCACATCACCGACGTCGGTTTGGCCCATCTTGGCCAGATGCCAAACCTTAAGAGCCTTTCGGTCACTGAGGCGCATTATGCCATCCCGGCCATGAACCCGGACTGGTACACCGACAAAGGTTTGGCGGAGTTAGCAAACTGCCGCTTGCTCGAGGAGCTCAATATCGGCAGTATCGGCATTACGGACGCCGGCATCGATCATATCGTGAAGTTAAATAACTTAAAGAAGTTGATGTTGTTCGGGTGCGACAACGTAACCGACGCCGGGCTGGCCAAGCTAACCGCTCTGAAATCTCTGACAAATCTTTATGTAGCCGACGCCGATATCAGCGTCAAAGGACTGAACAACCTCAAACCAATGCCCTATTTGACGAAGCTTGATGTCTATCCAATAAAACGCAATGGTGCCGTTCTGAATATCTCTGGTTTGACGGCGATGGAAGAGCTGCACTTGAGCTTTGAGCCCAATTCACAGGACAGTTTTGTCGATGCGGACTTGAAGTGTCTGATGGAATTGAAACGCCTCAGATGGCTCCAGATAGGTCCTTGCAATTATACCGACAAGGGATTAGCATATCTGGCCGGCCTTACGAATATGGAACGCCTTGGCATCGGCGGCTCCGGTTTGACCGATGAGGGACTCAAACACTTGTCGAACATGAAGAAATTGAACCTTCTGTCTATTGTGAGTGGATTTGATGCGAACAAAGGGGGCTATGTCAGTGGCGGCAACATTACAGATCGAGGGCTGCGCGAGCTTGAAGGGCTCAAATTGATGAGTTTCCTGGATATCTATTCTGACAATGAGTTCAGCGATGCAGCCTTGCGACGTCTGTGGAAGGAGCTGCCCAACCTGTTCACTCTGAGAATCAACGGTGGGACACTGTTAAAAATCGGCGATTAGGAAAATTAAAGGCGTCCATACTTTTTGTAGGAAAGCTCATAGACAAGTATGTTGTGAGCTTCACTTGCAAATAGATGATTGGATTAACTGTCATATATTTGTGGTTGAGTGAAATTTCCTGGACTGAATTTCATATTGATGTGCGTTATCCCCGCTTCGATGAATTCTTCGCCGAACGGTGCGAAACCCATTTTTCTGTAAAATCCTGTCGCGGTAATCTGGGCGGATAGATGAAAGTCTGTAATCGCATATTCTTTGCCGTAGTCCATTAACGCCTGAATCATTTTTCGCCCGATTCCTCGCCGGCGGTAATCGTACAGGACGGCCATTCTTCCGATTTTTCCTTTGCGGTCCATTCTTGCCGTTCCGACCGGGCGGCCTTTTGTATTCGAGGCCAGGACGTGAAAGCAATCCGAATCCCGGCCGTCGAGCTCAATGCTCTCAGGGACGTTCTGTTCTTCGATGAACACCGCTCTGCGGACCGAAGTCAGCTCTGCCTGCTTGTCGGACCAGTTTACTATAGCGATAACGAAATCATTCATGGCATTGATAGGGCGATATATATTTGTGTCGGATTATTGGTCTTCAAGAGCTTTGAGAATACTATTTGCGACCTGTTCGGTGAGCAATTCCGAGCCTTTCGGATTGAAGTGTACGTTTTGCTCTCTTTGAATCTCATTAAGACGCGGCAGGGGGGGCGGCTCGAATTTGCCCGCCCAGGGCCGGCCGGTCAGGACGGCGTAAATTTCCTTTGCGATGCCGTGTGCCCCTTCGGCGTTCGGGTGGATCAGGTCGGGGAACAGCTCCGGCTTGCCGCTGAGCGGTCCGTACAGGTCGATGACCGGGACATGTTTGCTGCGGGCGACCCGGCTGATTAGGGGGATGGCCTCGTTTTTGATTCGCGTGTCGCTGATTCCCCATCGCTCGCCGTAGGCGGGTACCGGCTGACAGATCCATATCCGAGGGCTGCTTGGCAGCTCGGCGAAGCGGTCGATCATATCCGCGTAATCGGTTGCAAACTCATCTTTGTATTTCCAGTTTTGCGGCTTGGTGTCGTTTGTGCCGAGCTTGATAATGACTACGTTGGGATTATAGGCCAGGGCATCCTTGTAGGCCTGCTGGTTCCAGTAGGGCAGGTCGCCTTTTTTGAGCAGGGTCGCGCCGCTGACGCCGAAGTTGCGGACCTGCCACTTTTCGCCGAGCATCCGGCCTAACTGGGCAGGGTAGCAGTCTCTGTCGCGATTTTTGATTGAGGCGCCGTACGTGATGCTGTTGCCTATACACGCGATGCGAATCGTCTCGCGGTAATCTTCCACGCGGATCGGTTTGCCGCCGTCATACCTTGTGCAACTGAGCGTCGGCAGAGAAAAGATTACTATTGCGGAGATGATTCTCAGGACAAGTTTGCTCATAATGGTTACTGCACCTTTCTATTGTTTTCAGCAGCCGTGCCGGCTTATACAGCCGTGTTGAATTATTCCTGCTCGTTTAGTATGACGGGCTCGGCGCCCGGGGCGGTGAGCCCTCGGCGCTGCAGCAGGGAGCCTTCGAGCCTGTAAAGGGCCACGAGGGCCTTTAGATAATTTGCGACGGCCTGTATCTCGCCGATCTGGCTGGCGACGAAGTCACGCTGGGCCTGGCCGACGAGCAGGGATGTGGACTTGCCGACGCGGAATTTTTCGGTCTCGGCGCGAAGTTTCTCCTCCTGGAAATTGCGTGTAGCGGCGGTTGCGGAAATCTGCTCGCGCGCCCGTGTCACCTCGATATACGCCGATCGCACGTCGACCTGGACGAGTTGCGAGAGGTTTTCGAGGGCCTTACTGAGCTGCTGCTTGCCGGCGACGGCGCGGGCGTAACTGGCGCGGGCGCTGCGGTTCATGGGCGAGCCTTCGAAAGTGAGCCCCCAGGTGACATCGTAGCTGCCCTCGTCCATGTTGTTCATCGCCCTGTCGAAGGTATCCGCGTAGCCGCTCTTGCCGAAGGAAATGAACGTGTCCATTTTGGGCAGGAGGCCGTTTTTGGTTCGTACGACTTCGAGGTCGCCGCGTTTTATCTGCAGACGGGCCTGGTTGAGGTCGGGACGCGTCCGCAGTGCGACCTGGACGTGCTGGTCGACGTCGTCGAGCCGAAAGTCGGGCAGTGTTGTGTCGTACTGGAGGCTGACGTCCCTGTTCCAGTCGATGCCGCCGGACGAGTTCAGGAGCCGCAGCAGGCCGAGGCGTTCCTTTGCCAGGGTGCTTCGTGCGTTTATGAGGTTCTCGCGGCCGAGCGCCACCTCCGCCTGTGCTGCGGCCAGCTCGGTCTCGGCAAGGTCGCCAATTATGATTCGCTCTTTGGCTTCGGTCAATTGCTTTTCGGCGAGCTTCAGCGAGTCGGTGTAGATTTCGATCTGCCGCTGGGCAAGGGCGTAATCCCAGAACTTGGACTCGACTTGTTCGAGAACGATTTCGGTGAAGCCCCGCAGCTCGTATTCCGAGATGAGCGTGTC
>Ga0315295_10002944_pt1 | contig 14435 bp, 14 predicted proteins | sample YL17G14_0_MG_FD_204453 | JGI IMG/M metagenome (GOLD analysis project Ga0315295, IMG submission 204453) | Sediment microbial communities from Yellowstone Lake, YNP, Wyoming, USA - YL17G14_0 | ecosystem: Environmental > Aquatic > Freshwater > Lake > Sediment | place: USA: Wyoming | collected...
CTTGTCGAGAGCGGCTACCCGAAGGGGAAGACGTGTCCGGTGTGCAATCTCCGTGACAGGCTGCGAGATGAGATCAACAGGCGGGAGCAAGCCGAGGCCAAGCTCGCCCGCGTGGTGGGGTGGGCACGAACTCACGCGAGGCCCGGCGTAGATTACGCCTGTGCGGAGTGCGATCCGGAGGGGTACTTCAACAAGCCCGGGTTCCGCTGCGTGTGGCATGAATGCATTGCCGCCGCGAAGGGAGAGCGATGAAGCGCGGGGTCTGGGTCGGCCGGATGCCGGAGACGCGGCGCTCGGCAGTCCGCGGGCGGTGCGAGGCATGCCGTAGCGCGCGGACATCGCCGCGGTGGATCGTCTGGTGCTCGGGCGCGTCGCATGCCTTCCCGGCGCTCTGGCTCTGCTCGCGCCACCTGCGGCAACTTGGGCGCGCCATCGCTCTCAGGGAGCCATGACCACCGGCTACTGTATAGAGGCATGGTCGCCGCCCCACGGAAGAAGGTTCTGCTCCTCGGTTGAGGAACTTCTCGATTTCGTCTGGGAAACCGAGGTAGAGGATTACACAAGGAAGACGGGGAAGACCGTAGACAGAGAATCCCTCCGCGATGTGTGCGAGAAGTTCTGGGCTCTAATCCAGGGAAACAGGAGCGCGGACATTGAAGACTAACAGGCGAGGATTCCTAGGTAGTCTACTCGTCGCGCTTGGAGTGAGGCCGAAGGCTACCAGTGCGACGCTGAAGCCGACGTTGTTCGTTGTCTCGTACCCGATTGGCATGATGACTCGGCGGGCACTCCGCAACCTTACCGACGATGGGACAGAGTGTCGGAGCGTCAGCTCTATCGCCGACGACCACTCCTGGACGAGACCATGAACAGGAGGTCGGCACGGTACCATATTGTACTGGCTGTTCAGTGCCAGGGCACGCATCCGAACTCCGATGTACACGAGCATCTCGTCGGAGGTTCTGTGAAAGTGGTGGACGAGCCGCAGGTTGGGGGTCTGTTTGCGGAGGTGGACGAAGTCCATCTGAATCGGTCTGGCTCGTCGGAGCCGCGTGTGCTCGATCTTCTACGTCTCGGGGAGTCATACCCTGGAGTGATCTCGGATATTCGATCCATGGCTCTCGAGCTGTGGGAGGAAGACCGTCGGCATCCGTGGTCCCCGGAGGACGATTACGATGACTACTGACATCCCGTCCGACACCGAGTGGCGCGCTGGGTTTTGGACCAGAACGAAACGGGCTCCTCTGGTAGCTCCATGCGGGTGTAGGATAGTCGGAGATGCGCCCGGCTCGATGACCACCGAGTGCGAGTGGGCCAGCCAACACCGGATGCCACAGCCCGAGCGATGCACGAGAGGGAAAAATGGCGCTTCCGGACGACAGAGAGCTTCTGGTAAATCCGGAAGCGAGGAATAGACTCACCACTCAGCAACTCCTCAGCTTCCTGAATAGACTCAAGGCCATCGCCCCGGTTCCCACCAGGGCGTCGATAGAACCCAACCCGGCCGCTTTCGCGGAGAAGTACTCTAAGGGGGCCTGGAAGAACGCCCCGCACCTCGAGATGATCTCTTCCGCGCTGAAGGACGTGAACCGGCATCGGACCGACCGGTTGATCATCACGGCGCCTCCGCGGCACGGGAAGTCCGAGCTCATCAGCCACTGGTTCCCAGTCTGGTATCTAGCTAAGAACCCAACGAAGCGGATCGTACTCGTCTCGCACGAGGCAAACTTCGCGGAGAGCTGGTCCGTGAAGTGCCGGGACGCTGTGCATCGGTTCGGGGACGAGATCGGGCTCTCGATAGACCCGGGACAGAACCGCAGGAACTACTGGAAGGTGGTTCACGGCGGGTCTGTGGTCTCCGCCGGCGCTGGCGGAGCGATCGTCGGCAAGGGCGCGGACATCATCGTGATGGACGACCCGATCAAGAACGAGGTCGAGGCCTCGTCCAGGCTGTTCCGCGACCGCATGTGGGACTGGTGGCAGACAGTCATCATGACCCGACTCGAGCCGGGGGGGTCCGCGGTCATCATGCACCAGCGGTGGCACGAGGACGACCTGATCGGCCGGCTTCTGAAGGAGAAGGACCACCCGTGGGTCGTACTCAACTTCCCAGCCATTGCCGAGAGTGGGGACATCCTGGGGCGCGCTGAGGGCCAGCCGCTGTGGCCGGAGCGGTTCCCGATCATGGTGCTCGAGGAGCGGCGCCGGAGGATGAGCCCGTACCACTTCAGCGCGATCTACCAGCAGCGCCCATCGTCCGAGGGCGGCGGGTTGGTGAAGCGCTCATGGTGGCGGTACTGGCGGGCCCGGCCTGAGTTCGAGCAGATGATCCAGTCCTGGGACCTCTCCTTCGGGGAAACGAAGGGGTCCGACTACACGGTCGGGGTGGTTCTTGGAAGGCGCGGGGCGGAGACCTACGTCGTCGACCTGATCCGGGATCGGATGAACGCCCGGGACGTCATCACGGCGATCAGGGCATGGGCCCAGAAATACCCGAGGGCGGTCTCGAAGGTGGTCGAGGCTGCGGCGAGCGGCCCAGCGGTTGTCCAGATGCTTCGATCCGAGGTCCCTGGACTGATTCCCGTTCCTGTTCGCGGTCGCGGGAAGAAGGAGGACCGTCTTCAGTCCGTGGTTCCACTGCTAGAGGCTGGGAACGTCCTGCTTCCAGAGTTCGACCTGGCTCCATGGGTCGGGGAGCTGATCGAGGAGTTCTGCGCGTTCACCCCCCAGGGGTCCACGGCGCCCCACGACGACATCGTAGACGCGGTGGTCCACGGCCTGAGGTACCTGTACCCTTCGATGCTGGCCGCGGTATCATCTATTGATAGGGCTCAGGACCAGGCGATGTCGATCAACAAGGATGGCGGTCCGAAGTCATTGATGGTAGAGCAGTTCCACTCCACAGTCAGGAAGAAGATCAAGGACAACGAGCGCAGATTGGCAGGACTCGAGGCCCTTGTCTCCGGGCACTTCAGGAACCACAGGATGTGGTAGAGACGGGCTCTCGCATAACAACCCATTGACAGACGTGTGTCAGTCATGCAACTCTCCGTTTCGGAGGGGTGTGTGGGGTTTCCTTGGTTTCGCCGGCAAAGTCGCGTTTCAGCTCTTGAGAGGGAGCTCGAGGCCCTCCGATGTGAGCTACGCGATGAGCGGGAGGCCTACAGGAGACTCGTAGAGACCGTCGTGTTCGCCTCTGTTCCTCCCAGAGAGAACGCGGCGATCCAGAGCCTGCTACGGCTACGTGGCGCCGCCGAGCAGGGCCCCACCACTCCATCCTCAGATCCACTCTCCAAGAAAGCGAACCCGTCGCAGTTCCCCTCGCACGTCCCACAGGCGCACAGGTTCCCAAGAGACCCGATACGCGAACCTCCCCCACCCCCATCCGGTTCTCCGTACATTCGGGGCAGCAGGAGGAGAACACCCGCAGCTCAGGCCGGATAGGTAGATGAAGCGTCGCACGAAGATCCCTCCGAAGGGCGCATCAGAGCAGGAGATCAACGGGTTCTTCGACGAGTACTTCGACGAGCACTCCGTCTACAGAAGCCGGACCATGGAACGGCTGGCCAGGAATGGCTGGTACTACCTCGGTCGCCAGTGGATTGAGCCGTACGCATCGATCCTCGTAGACAGCGTACGCGGGTACTCATTCCGGGACCTGACGTCTACCGACGGTGGGGCCGAGATGCCTCGACCGGTGACCAACTACATCGGGTTCACGGTGGACGCAGAGGTCACGAGTCACTGGAAACGGGAATTAGTACCGAACCCCATCACGGACTCAGCAGACCCAGCAACACAGGTGGCGGCTCAGCAGGCCAAGGACATCCTCCTTGATCGGATTCGGGTTCTGGACTGGAGAGCGATCCGGTACCAGGCCGACTTCGACACGGCGCTCTACGGTACCGGGATCCTGAAGAGTTACTGGGATGAGTCGTGGGTCGATCTCACGACCATCGGAGTGCTCACGGCTGTCGGGTGCCAGGCGTGCGGGGCGACTCTGGCGAGCCCGGAGGTGCCCAGAGCGTTCAACGACAGGATCAACGAGGGGGCACTTAACACCGCGGAGGAGACCGAAGAGGAGAGCCCGGAGTTCGGGCAGATGCTGAACCTCAAGGTCTGTCCGGCGTGCGGCACCGTGGAACTCGCTCCTAAGAAGATCTCCGGAGAAGAGGCCGAGAACTCGGTTGACCTGTTCGGGCGCCCTCTGGGGACGAAGGTTGCGAAGGGCAACACAGCGATCGAGAACGTCACCCCGTTCGACTTCTTCCCAGAGAATGGCGGAATCGGGGTCTCTTCCAAGAACATGCGCCAGTTTGGACAGCGCACGGTCCGATCGATAGACTGGGTCCTCGAGAGGATCCCGGAGCTGGCGGACGAGGACTGGCTGCAGCCGGAAGAGCCTCGGGAACTCATGAGTACGCACCCGACGCTCGGGGACTACTCGATGCTCGGGTTCTACGACCGGAACTACGACTCGGCCACATACTCGAACCACGTGGCTGTCTTCGAGTTCTACTCGCTTCCGACGGTCTGGGACCCAGAGGGCCGGGCCATCTGGAGGATCTGCGACCACGTCGCGCTCGACGAGGATCTGCTCGCCACTGTCGACGCCCCGGACGGGAAGTCGCAGATGAAGGTCTCTCGAGTGAAGTACGCTGTCTCCATCCACAAACATCGCCCCGGAGAGTTCTTTGGATCGGGTCTCGCGGACGACCTCATCTCTCCGCAGAACAGGCTGAACTGCATCGATTCCCAGGTCATCGACACTCGGGAGAGGCTTGGTTCTCCCCACATCGTCGCCAGGAGAAATGCCAACCTGGAAGGGCCTGCGTTCCTGCCCGGGATGGGCAGCTCGAAGGTCCTCTTCGTGGACAAGGACCCATTCGACCAGTCCTCTGGGCTTGGGATCGAGTTCTTCGGAGACAAGCTGTTCGATACCCAGGTGTTCATGGAGCGCGACCGCTGCATCGCAGACATGCAGAAGATCGGGTTGCCGACTGAGATAGAGCGCGGGGAGGCCCCGGGAGGGGTTCCGACCACCTCTGGGCTCATGGCGCTCGGCGAGCAGGCGGAGCGGAAGCGCGCGATGCGGGACATGGAGATCAACAACCGGGACTCTATCGTCTGGTCGCACGCCCTGTCTCTTCTGTCCACCCTTCGGATCGAGGCCGACGACTACGAGGTCGAGCAGCCCGACAACACGTGGGCCAAAAAGCAGTTTGACCGCGAGTCGCTGAAGGGTCTGACCAAGGTGAAGATGGAGGCGCAGGCCTACGTCAACGAGTCGCTCTACGTCAAGGAGGGGATGCGCGAGGCCCAGGCGGACAACCTGGTGTTCGCAGACAGCCCCTCCGCCCGGGTCAAGCTACTCCGGTACCGGAATCTGCCGACAGACGTGAACGAGGACTCCTGCCGAGAGGTAGATCTGGCCAAGCGCCAGTGGATCTCGTTCGTCCAGGACGGGAAGCTCCCGGTCATCGATCCAACCCTCGACGATCCCGCCACCAGGTGGCAGGAGCTCGGGGTTCTGGTCAAGGGCGAGGATGGGATCAGGATCGGCCGGGAAGCCGGGTGGGACAGAACGGTAACCCTGATCTGGGGGTGGGAGGACCGGCTCGCTGAGCTCGAGGCTGCCCAACAGAGGGTCATGGAGTTCTACGGCTCGAAGGTTCCCCCGGAAGCGGCGGACGAAGCCTACGCGGAGGCCAAGGCCCAACACACAGCATCTCTGGCTGAGTACGACGAAAAGAAGAGGGCGTATGAGGAGGCCCCGCTCGCGCCCGGGATGCCCAGGCAGAAGATGCCTGTCCCGCCACCCGAAGAGCCTCCCCATCCAGCGTACCTACCGGAACCCCTGAATGAGCGGATCTTGCTGGTCTGGAACCAGCTCTTGGCTCAGGCCGGACAGGAAGGCCAGGTTCTCCAGAGGGCCGGGGACCAATACATGAGGATGCGGGCGGTGGTCGAGGCCTACCGAATGATGGCTGAACGAAAGGCGGCACTGGATGCCGCTCCTCCTCCGCCCGTACCCGGGAAAGGTCTCATGTCGTCTCCGCCGGCAGGCCAGGGACAGCCGCTAGGGGGAGGACCGAGTGCCGTGGTCTGAGAAGCAGATGAAGTCGATCCGGGCCGTGAAGCACGGGTGGAATCCTCCGGAGGGGGCCCCGTTTCACGGCATGTCCAGTAAGTGGGCTGCTGGCGCCGAGAAGGAAGGCACCCGCAGGAAGCTCAGGGCCAAAGACCAGGCGAAGGCGCTGGGAGGAAGATGATGCCGAAGCCACCGCTGGGATCGGGAGCGAGGTTCGCTGCGCTGAGGGACAAGCTCGACAAGAAGGGGGTCGATGACCCCGGAGCGCTCGCGGCCTCAATCGGTCGCAAGAAGTACGGCAAGAAGCGGTTCCAGGCCCTGTCCGCCAAGGGACAGGCCGCCTCGCTGTAGGGGAGGGGTGAGATGGCCGAGAGCATTGCGGAAGCCGCTGCCCGAGAGAAGAAGAAGCGCGAGGACGCCGCCAAGGCCAAGGCGAAGGCCGTGGCCACGAGCGAGCCCGAGACCCCTTCTGCCCTGACCGCCGAGCTGCAGAGGGAAGCCCTGGGGAAGAATCAGAGCGTGAAGATCCCAGTGGTCAAAGGGGGAGGGACGATCTACACGGACGTCCCGGAGACCATCACGGATGGAGGGAAGAACCGCATCGACAAGACGACGAAGGTGGCGCCAAAGCCTGTCCAGGGAGACTTCACCGCGGATCAGGCAGAGAAGAAGTCGTCTCAGGCCGCCTCCATGTCCGTCCAACTGAAGAGGGCCGTAACTCAGGCCGGTGGCGATCCCGACAGGCTCAAACAGATGGCGGCGACGTACAAGAGACTCGGGATGGTTGACCTCGGCAACGAGATCGACAGGTACCTCGGGATCATCAAGTGATGCCAAAGCTGCTGCACTGTCCGACGTGCAACGAGACCGCGGTTGGGAAGCCGAACCAGATCTTCCCGGAAGGCGAGCCCTTGTTCATCGGGGCTCTGCCGAGGAAGGGACTCACCGCGAAGTGCGGCAGGTGCAAGCGCGCGTTCACGATCCGCGCGCAGGACTACCGTAAGTTGAAGGATGTCGGTGTGAAGGAATTGGTCGAGCTTGGGTTCCCTCGGGAACTACTCGAGAACGGGGCCAACGGGACTACCCCGGAGGCAAACCAGTAGAGGGTCAGATGGGCGACGAAGTCGAGGACGTCGAAGTCGGGTCTACCCCGGACGAAGGGTCGGTGGGGGCGGATGCCACCGATTCCGAGACGCCAGAGTCCGCCGAACACGACGCGGAAGCCGAAGGCGAGACGTCGGACGAGCCAGAAGAGCTGGACGAAGAGGACAGCTCCGAGAGGACCGTACGCGCCTTCGTGGAGAAGAAGTACAAAGGGAGCTGGAAGCAGTTCATGGACGGGTTGTACAACGCCCAGAACTCCAGCGCCGATCTCTTCCGCACCAGCAAGGAGCTGCGAGAAGAACTCGCGGCTGTCAGAGAGATGCTCAGCAAGCCCCGGGAGGATCCCGAGGCGGAGAGGCGCAGGATCGCCGAGGATCCTGGGGTGCAGGAGGCTTCCGAGTTGTTCTCGGACATCGATGACCAACTGAAGGACACACACCGGAGGCAGCAGGAGATCATCAAGGAAGCGGGGGATCTCGCTCGCTCGACCGCCATGAAGGAGGGCGAGCTGGCGCGCACGGATGAACTCGAGAGAGGTGACATCGAGCGAGAGATCCAGCGGCTTCAGCGAGAGGAACGGGCGCTCAAGACCGAGTACGAGCAGATCGAGCGAGAGAAACGCCGGCTCGATAAGCAGCGGGAACGAGCGTCACGAGAGTTCCAGAAGGCTGTCGGAGCTGCCCAGTCCAACAGAGCACGTCAAGCGCAGGAGGAAGACGCGATTCATCTTGAGGAGAGACTCGTCCGCAACGACTTCCAGAGCAGCATGACCGAGGGGTTGAAGGGGCTCGGGGTTCCTGTCGATTCGGAACTCGGCTCCTACGCTCTCGAGACAGTGCGGGCGCAACTCAGGGAGCAACTCCTTTCGCTCGGAGACCATCCTCCGATAGACATCGCCGAGGCTACGAAGGCCCTCTTCGCGAGGTTCGCTAAGATCCACGGGCTCGTCTCGACGAATCGATTCGCGGACAAGTCGAAGGCGAAGATGCAGAGTCTCACAACCAGGCCAGGCGCACAGGCGCCGAGGACCGGACCAGCGTCCACTCCTGCACGGAAAGGGGAACCCTGGACCGCCCAGGATGCCCGGAATCGGGCCGCCGAGGTGGCTAGGAAACTAGCAGGGAGATAGGACCATGGCTGGCGAATTCCAAAACCTGGGCGTTGGTCTCAAGACCATCTACCGCCCACAGGACCTCAAGGCCATCCTGAACGAAGACCTCATGTTCAGGCCGTGGCTCAAGAAGGGCGCACCGACCGGAGCCTCCGTCAAGGAGGGCGAGGTGAAGTTCAACATGTACCTCGACCCGCCGCAGAACGTCGGGCAGAGCGCCGACGGCGGAACGTGGGCTCCTCCCAAGGACCGTACCGAGGTGCAGGCCATCATCAAGCCGAGCCTGTTCACGGCGTCCTTCCAGATCGGCCTGATGACGCAGAAGACGGCGAACACCGGCAAGAGCGCCTTCAGCGAGGGCGAGTTCCGGCGCCGGACCGAGGAGACGATGCCGAACCTCGGGAAGTTCATCGAGACCACCTACATCGCGGGGACCGGGAACGGCGCCCGCGCCAAGGTGGAATCGGATGGCGTCAGCTACTTCGTCGCTGCCCAGCCCATCGGAGTGAAGCTGATCCGTCCGAACATGCTGATCTCCGTTCGCCAGGGGACGGGCACGACCGTTCGCGATTCCGTTGACTTGATTAGGTGCAACGGAATCGACCCCGACAACCGCTACATCTACTACAACATCGCGAACGAGACGTACGGCACCAACGGCGAAAAGACGCTCGTCGCGAACGACCTCGTCTACGTCGTCGTCGAGACCACGCAGGTCATCGCGCAGACTCTGGGTGTCGGGGTGTTCGCCAACGGCCTCCGCAACCTGATCGACGACGGGACCGAGTCCCAGTACATCCATACCCAGGATCGGACCACCGTCGCCAACGCGAAGCTCAAGTCCATCGTCGACTCAAGCGGAAGCCGCCGGGCGATCAACGAGGAGCTGCTCAACAAGAACTGCCAGAAGGTCCATGACTTCACCGGCAAGAAGGTCACCGACCTGTGGTGCGGTCCGGGCGTCGCCAACGACTACAACGCCTTCGTGATCCCCAGCCGGATGATCATGTTGCAGGGCACCAACCCGGCGAAGATGGGGACCGGCTACAAGTACGAGGACCTCGTCCATCACGCGGTGGGCGTGCAGTGCCAGTTCCACGTGTCGCACGACATGGTGCCGGGCGAGCTGTTCGGACTCACCCCGTCCACGCTGTTCCTCTACGAGGGCGCCGAGCTCGACTGGTGGACGGAAGGCGGGATGCTGAAGCCGACGCCGGGGACGGCCAGCTACAAGGCCTCGATGCTGTGCCTCGCGTACTGCATCGAGAACTTCGGATGCGACTTCCCGCGCGGCAACTTCGTGATCCGGGACCTCCAGAGCAAGTACGACGGCCTGTTGGCCGCGGTGTAGTTCTGACGTGAAACCAGGGTGCCGGGCCCACGGGTCCGGCATGTTGCCACCGCCAAGAGCGGGGTAAAGCCCGGGACTCCCGGCACCCTTACTACCCCATGAGGGGAGGTTTTCGATGGCATCAGGTGACAGGCCGTTCCGAATCTACAACGCGCACGAGATCTCGCCGTACCTGCGCAAGGGCAACGAGCGCTACATCAAGGAGGTGCTCAGCGGGTTGAACCCGCTGACGTTCAACGCCGCTGCGAGCGTGACCGCGCTCCCGACCGCGGCGATCACCCAGGTCGACAAGGTCATCACGCTTCCGAGGATGATCTGCCTCGCCGATCTCTACCAGTCCACCGAGCAGACGCTGCTCCCGCTGGGCGTGGCCACGGGCGGCCTGAACCTTTCGTGCGACCAGGTCAACAACGAGGAGGTCCAGTACGTCTTCGGGGGCAACAGCGTCCTGAACCCCTGGGGATGCACGATGGGCACCGACCCGAACTGGTTCTACCGCTGGAAGCTGACGATCGCGGACGTCTCGGGGTCGGACCAGACGATGTTCGGAGTCATCAAGCAGGCGGCATTTCAGGCATCACCGGAGTTCGCTGCGGACGGTCTCTACACGGACTTCGCGCTGATCGGGAATGTCTCCGGGAACGTGGTGATCTACACGGATCTCAACAACTCCGGGGTGGCTGTCGTCCACGACACCGGCTTCAACTGGCTCGACACCCTGACCCACACCCTCGAGCTGCGCATCCTCGGACGCCGGGCCTACTGGCTCATCAACGGTGTCATGCTCGGACAGAAGATCTCCAAGGACGGGAACGGGGCGTCGATCACGGCGCAGGACACGCTCACCCCGCCCGCGTTCACGTTCGACACCGGAGACTTCCTCGTTCCCTACGGCGACATCCGGCACGACGCGGTAGCCCCCGGGATCATCACCCTGGTCGAGTACGAGTTCGGTCCTCTCTGCGTGATCGGGAAGGACCAGGACGTCTACGACCGAGCCAGCTAGGCCAATGGGCTTCTGGTCTCGCAATCGTCTGGCCTCAACCAATCTGGGGCGGACGATGCTGTCTCAGCTCCAGGTTCCGATGCAGGAGCGGCCGAGGGGGTGGATCTTCGTCGGGTCCTTCATCTCGGCCGTTCCAGACGTCATGTACCCGTGGGACAGGGACGTCGTGCGGGCGCTTCGGCAGATGGATCGTGGGATCGTTCCAGTCTTCTGCAAGATGGTCTACCTTCCACCGTACAGTCACGCACAGAGAGACGAGGTCGTGTTTCCACGCCATGGCCTCGCTCTCTACCGTCCCGTTCCGGCTCACGAGGCGGAGCCGTTTCCCATTGAGATGCCAACGCAGCTAGGATCTAGGGACCGCTTCCCGAGACCGAACATGTACCTCGTGACGCTACTCGAGGAGCCTACGATCCCCGGGACCGAGCTCCCCGGAGGGTACATCCCGATGGGCTGGGAGACCGTCAACTGGGTAGCGCAGGGGATCGCCAACGCGAAGGAGCACCAGCGGGTGATGCGGAGGGCGGAGGAGGCTGCACTCGAGGACATCAGACGTCAAGAGGCAGCCAGGTCCGACGACGCCGCGCAGCGAGAGAAGGACTTCGAGTCGTACTCCAGGAAACAGATCGACCGAATTTCTGACTCCGAATGGATGTCGTATCAGGACGCTGTGGACTCCGGAGAGATCGGACCCAGCGTCTCGCACTAGTTGTCACCCAACGTCAAGCAGGGGTCTACCCCCTAGCGAGAGGATGAGATGAGTGAGACTCAGACGGTTTCGTTCGCACAGACGGGACGGGTCTTCGTTCTGCACAACGCCGGACTACGCCCGAGGAATGTCGGGTTCATCGGCTTCTCGTGGACCGTTCCGGCGCGAGACGCGATCGTCTACCCGAACGCGCAGTTCCCTGACGTGCCGCACTCCGGGAAGGACGCGGACGGGGACTGGATCCCCGGGACTGTCGAGATCTCGGACGGCCGTATCGGGGGGACGCACTCTGGGGAAGAAGACCGCTTCTTCGACGCTCAGATGGCGGTGACGCACATCCTCGGGATCGTGCAGGGCCAGGCGCTCGGACATCACGCCAAGTCGGGGCTCTCTCTGCTTCCTCAGAAACCCACGAAGGACCAGGTCCGGGAGGTCTTTGCTCAGGGGAAGGCGAGATTCGAGGCGAGCCTGCTGGACTCAGCCCAGGCTATCGTCTCTGACCACGAGGCCCGGAACGAGGCGCGCCGGAGGAACGGCGAGCCCGTGATGCCGGCGGCAGCGAACGTCAGGAAGGCGATGGAACTCGTGGCGCTCGCCGTGCAGGAAGAGAACAAGTCGATCGCGGCAATGCTGGGCCACCCGGTGCCGGCAGTGGCCATCGAAGACGTGGACGAGGACGAACTGACGTTGGCGGTCGCGGTGAAGGCGAAGGCCATAGCTGTGAGCGCGCTCCCGCAAGGGACGCCAGAGCAGCACGCCGCGCTGGCGGAGGACCTGGCGACAGATCCGGCAACCGCGGACAAGATCCGCAAGGCAATCAACGCCTCGAGAAAGCGGGCTCCGGCCACGCTGCCCCGGGTCACCATTCCAGAGGTGGCCCCGCAGATCGTGGACCCGAGGCTGGCTGGGGCTGAACCGGCAGGTGGCTGATGCACACGCAGGGTCTGATAGATGAGGTCATCGCGTACTATGACAACGTCTCATCGGCCGACGCCGAGAATGCCCAGCGCCGCCTTCAGGCCCTGCACTTCGCACAGCGCGCCACGGACGACTTCTGCCGGCGGTCGGAGTGGTCCTGGCTCTGGCGGTTCGATACCATAGCGATCGGCGCCGGGGAGTCCGAAATCGCGATCCCCGCGGACTTCTCCCGCTTCGGGGTCCACGGCGGCCTCTTCGATTCAACGACCGGGACTAAGCTGCGAGAGGTACAGCTTCAGGAGCTCGAGCAGCTCCGGGTGACGGGGAACGCGACCCTCGAGACGGAGCTGTGCTTCGCTCTCGGTGGCTTCGACGCTGTCACCACGTTCTGCAGGATGGTCCAGTTCCCCACGGCTGGAGGGGGGATGAGCCCCCGGATCGTCTACCAGGCGATCCCACCGGTAATGGCGGACAACGACGGCACGCTCGCTCTCTGTGGGCTGGAGCCGATCCCTGTCGAGTACCACAGGCCGGTGATCCTGGCCGGGGCGGTCTGGCTGTCGCGCCGCTCGCTCTCGGACGAGCGGGCCTCCGAGTTCAGGAAGGACTTCGAGACGGGAGTGGCTTGGGCGATCGTCAACGATCGCCAGACCAGGAGCTCGGTCCAGCGGATGCCGCGGACGACTCCGGGAGGAATGTGGTGAAGAAAGCAGCGATCGCTCTACTCGTGCTCGCCGCCCTGATCTCGACTGGTGGGGGAACCCTCTCCGCGGCTCAGGGACAGAAGGTCGCGTCGTTTGCCCTCATCTACGACCTGGACAGCGTGACGACAGTCTACCCCAGAATGCTTGGTCAGGGCGGGGATCCCTGGGGCGCACCCATGCCCGGGAGTGGACGGATCAAGACCGTCGGGTCGACGACCACGGTCACGGAGGCCGTTGCTGGAGAGCTCCCGTTCACCAACCTGGCGGTCGGTGACGTCCTGTTCGTCAGGTACGAGGGGATCAACTACCTCCGCGCGATCGCGGCGAAGGCCAGCGGGGCGTCGATCACCGTTGACTCCGCCATCGACCTCTCGAACAACGCTACCTTCTCGTGGATGAAGCTCGAGGTTGGGGCTGCGGCCACGAACGGCTGGATTGAGCTCACGGATCTCTCGGACAAGACGCTCAGCGTCCAGTACAACATTGGGGACCTCACTGGGGGCCTGGACGTCATCTGGGAGTGCCGCACGGCGGGCCCGAACTCGGCCCCGATCCAGGTGTATCCACCGACGGGCGTCATGACGCTGGCCGCGCCCGGATCTGCGATCGGCACCGGGTTAGTGGTCTACGAGCAGTGGTCGGCGTGCCGCATCGGCCTGAAGGCGAACACCGCGGATCCCGGGGATCCGACGGCCGAGTCGATCACCGCGCACATCGTCGGGAGGTAGCCATGCTGCTCCACGCTCTGATCCTCGCCACGGCCCTGGTCGCCACAGAGCCAGTCCCCAAGCCGATCCTCCTAGCCTCCGCTCGTGGGATGGGGGACTACAAGCCCTCGATCCGACCGCTGCTGGCCATGGCGATGCTGCCGGACGTCGTCGTGAGCGCCGGCCCGCGCACGGGCGGCTCCATGTCTGGTGGTGGAGTAGTAGGAGGGGACCTTCTGCTCTGGACCGGCGTGGACATCTCGCTGTCCAGTTCGGGGGTTATCAACTGGTCCAGCACAGCGCTGCCCAGCGGGGCCAAGGACATAGGATTCAGCAGACCCAGCGTTGGACTGGTCAGGGTCACGAATGGTGGGACTGGGACAGCTTCCCTAGAACTATCAGGATTGACCCTCACCGCCCTTGGAACTGGTCCCGCACCTGTTATCACAATTGGGGGGGCTGCTGGAATAGTTACCTATACCTATCAGATTGAGGCAGCACTTCCAGATGGTACAGTTAGCGCATTAGGGATTAATGGTACTACTGCTACAGGTCATGCTTGGCCACTAGATGGGACCAACTACAACATAATTACTTGGGCCGCAGTTACCAACGCTCACTGTTACAACGTCTATCGAGTTGTTGGAGGAGCTACCCAGGGGAAGATAGGTACGTGCGTTGCCAGTCCACTGAACGATACTGGTATAGCCGGAGATGGGACGAGTCCCTCTGTC
>Ga0315295_10002945_pt1 | contig 14434 bp, 14 predicted proteins | sample YL17G14_0_MG_FD_204453 | JGI IMG/M metagenome (GOLD analysis project Ga0315295, IMG submission 204453) | Sediment microbial communities from Yellowstone Lake, YNP, Wyoming, USA - YL17G14_0 | ecosystem: Environmental > Aquatic > Freshwater > Lake > Sediment | place: USA: Wyoming | collected...
CTTAAGGAAATGTACAACAAGGAGGAGGTCGGGGAAGGAGAGTTGAGGCTGGGCGGGCAGACGCGCAGAGTTTCGCGAGTACGGTGCAAGATTGCCTGGAGATTGAGTCGGGAGCATGGGATTCCGCTAATCGGAAATCCAATTCGAAAGAAACTGCAAAAGAAAAGGGATTCCCTATCTCTAAATTTGCCGATATAGGCGTATATTGGCATAATCTTTAAATCTTCCAATCTTCTGGAAGACGGGCTTTATCAGCCGGGAGAGGTAAAAAAGATCACCAATCAAACAATCACAATATTGCAAAAGGATTAAAGGAGGTGTCTATGAAAAAGGGGGGAAATAGAATTGGGGAAATAGAATTGGGGAAATTAAATTAGGGGCTCTATTTGTTTTCCTAATACTCACAATCTTCTTATTCTCATGTGCTACAACACCTTCCCCGCAGGCATCTCGAATTAGAGAAGCATCCTCCGCTCAGGTCCAAAGATGTGAGTTTCTTGGAAATGTTAAAGGATCGTCAGGGCTTTCAGGTATATTTCGTGAAGCAGGTTACGAAAACGCACTCAATGAACTATATGACAATGCTGCCAAACTGGGGGCAACCCACGTAGTGGTGCAGCATAAAGACGCCAATTATTGGGCATCGGGGCAGTATCTTAGAGGAGAGGCATTTAAATGTAGATAAAAACTTCCCATTTGGATACCACGCTGTGGTTTAAGGATTGATGAGTGATTAGGTTTTCTGGGACGCCCTTTGCTTTTGCAGTTTCAGCAATCGGCAAGCTTACAGAGGTAGAGGGGTTTTATTTTTTTAATTTGGCTGAGCACGAGCAACTTGGCTGGATTCTCGGTCCGAAGGACGTGTTTTGAGAATATTCATTGACCTTTTGGGAACATAGAAAGACCAGATTAAAAGAGACTTGACCCCCTCGTCCTCCCCTGGAAATCTGTGGAATTGTCCAGATCTACGCAGCGGCAAGGCCTAGGCTTGGTCCGACCTGGAAGAAAGAAAGAAAAGAGCCGAAGAGAAGGAAGATTGGTTTCTAAAGATAGCGAGGGGGAGTGCTTTAGCATCTCCCCCCCTTATTGGCTTACTTTTTCTTCGGTGGCGGGGATGAAGATGACGGTTACGGCGACGGCGGCGCCGCCGCCGGTCTGATTTTCCGCCGGGTAGGCTCGCCGGATTTTAAATATTCATCTATGGCCTGCTGGGGAGTTCTTGTCGAGGTGGATTTGTCCACCTGGACCGGCTGGGGTTTTGGCTCTTTGCCATCAAAAACAACATCTGCGGGCTGGTTCCCCGTAGCCAGATCGTTTAGAGTCCTACCCGACGGTATACTCGTCACATCTTTGGGAAGTTTCGATTTTCCCGCCCCCTGCGATCTATTCGTCACATTTTGGGAAGGTTGCGTGTTTGCCGCCCCCCGCGACGTACTCGTCACATTTTGGGAAGGTTGCGCGTTTGCCGCCCCCTGCGATCTACTCGTCACATTTTGGGAAGGTTGCGCTTTTTCCGCCCCCTGCGATTTACTCGTCACATTTTGGGAAGGTTGCGCTTTTTCCGCAGCGGTTGCGCCCCCAACGCCCAGAACCAAGAAAAATACTAATACAAACAACACCATTGCTATTTTGCCCATAAACCCTCCTTTGTTTAGAGTAGCGCCTCAATCCTAATGCGCTAACTGGTTTCATATCGGCAAATTGCGTTTGAAAATTTAACTGGTTCATTCGCTTTAAGATAATTGGCAGGTCATTTGGGTTCCAACGTCGCTAAAATTGGCCGTCCAAAAAGCTCTAAGTGGTCAATTTCATTCAAATTGAATTTTGAACATGGGCAACCTATCTAAAAGGCATGATATTTTTTATGATTCGACCTGACTGGATGCCCGCTTGTGCGGGGATGACGAATTACGACACATTCTCGCCAGGGAGAGGGAGGCGGCCTGAAAATGCGGCCCTGGATATTAGGAATACTGAAAAATAAAAGGTGCCCGGTACCCTCTCTTCAGTACCCTCTCTTGGTACCCTTTCTCAGGGCAACAACCCGTCAAGGTCTGACCCCTTTCCTGTTTTTGCCGTTATTGAGTTAAGCCCGTCAACTGGAAAGCAGCCCAATAGAATGGGTGGGGGTACTTTTGTTTTCGGGGACGCCCTTTACTTTTGCAGTTTCAGCAATCGGTAAGCTTACAGAGGCAAGGGGGCCTTTATTTCTTGAATTTGGCTGAGCACGAGGAACTTGGCTGAATTCTCGATGCGAAGGACGTATTTGGGCCAGTCTTGCTTAGCGAAACCTTCCGCGTTTCCGAGGAAGAAAACGAAAAGCAAATCGGCGAATACCACACCCGGCACCAAACGCCGAAGCCTGAAGCGCTATGAAGTATGGATGAAAACGTAAATTGAAGACCCCCAAACACTTCGCATCTTTTAGGCCTTCCTCCCCTGACTGAATTATTCAGTCAGTCTTAATGTCTACACGTGGATAATTCTGCAAACGATAATCTCTTGGGAGCCAGGGGGCGTTCTTGAATAGATTGAATAGCAAACTTTGGTAGTGTAGCATCTTCGATGCCATATTTCGGTTACCCAGAGCGGTTTTCGGGGAAGCCCTCTGCGACCCCTACATTTTTCGGGGAATCGGGACGTTCATTAAATTATAAATTGGCGATGTTTACGAGGGGGCTGTTGGTACAGAGTGTCCTTGCTTAAAATCCCGAAAGGGGGGGCAAAGTGAGCGTGTCTTCGGATTAAAATTCCGACCAAAGGAAGGATTGAAATGTTCCCACATTCATGGTTACATAAGTGCGGGAGGTGAGGAACATGAAGTTTGTGGGGGTTGGAGAATTCAAGCAAGATGCAGTCAAATATCTAAATGAAGGCGACGAAATTGTGGTGATGAAGCGCAAAAAGCCCATCGCGCGGCTTACCCCAATCAAGGAGAACACACCGGAGGCCCTTCTTTTAGACATCGGGAGAGTTCTAAGTGAAGCAAAGGTGAAAAAGGAAGAGGCGCTCCGGGCTCTCGAGCGGGCCAGACGAGAAATTTATGGCTAAGATCGTCATTGACGCCAACGGGCATTTTCGGGGACGCCCTTCAATTTTGCAGTTTCAGCAATCGGAAAGCTTACAGAGGCAAAGGGACCTTTTTTTGAATTTCTTTAAATTTGCCTGAGCACGAGGAACTTGGCTGAATTCTCGGTCCGAAGGACGTGTTTAGCGCGCATTTCCTTCATGAAACCTTCCCCGGCCTGAAAATGCGGGCGTGAATATGAAGAATACCGAACCCGCCTTGTCTTGGGAGCCTGGAATGCTTTATAATGGCTTTGCGGATGGAGTTCTTGAGAATTAGCACCAGGAGATGACTCATTGAAAAGACTTCACATTTACGTTGACTCTTCGGTCATCGGCGGTTGCGAGGACCCGGAATTTTGTAAAGATAGCCTTGCCTTATGGCGTCTTTTTATTAAAGGGGATTTCATTCAGGTCCTTTCGGAACACACCCTCCGTGAGCTTCGGGATGCCCCGGATGAAGTTCGAGCACACATCCTTGAAATTCCGGAACCAAATCAGATTCTTCTGGAAGATACCTCCGAAGCCTATGAGCTGGCAGAGGCGTATCTGGCTCACGGCATCGTTGGCCCGGGGAGCCGTTCAGATGCCCTTCATGTAGGTTTGGCGACCATTGGTCGGGTAGACGTTCTTGTCAGTTGGAATTTCAGGCATATAGTAAATTTGGGCAGGATCCGGTTATTCAATGCCGTAAATTTGGAACAAGGATATGGATTGGTGGAAATTCGTACCCCCAAGGAGGTACTTCATGAAGAAAAAGACTTTTGACGCTGTTGCCTGGATGCGGAACCGCAGGAAAAAAATAGACGAAGAGGACAAGGGGCTTTCATGGAAGGATAAAAATATTAAGACGCGCCAGCTTCTTGAAAATGACCCGTTGTGGCTCAGGTTGAAGAACCGAGTTGTTAAACCGAGCGGGTCGTTATCTGTTGCTTTACAAGAGTCCAGGAAAAAATATGGAGTGTAGGCCGGTTTTCAAGGCCGGTTACACCGGGAAATTATAAAATCATTCAGGAGGATTTTTCATGCCCATTCAGGACCTCATCGGAAAGGAGAGCCCCGAGTTCCAGGTGCCCGTGGAATGGGGTAAGATCCGGGAATTCGCCGCGGCGATCGGGGATGAAAACCCCATCTATCATGATCCGGAATATGCCCGCAGAACGCCGTTCGGCAAGGTTCTCGCTCCTCCCACCTTCACGGTCATCAAATCTTTCTGGCGCAAGGGACTGTCGAACCAGGAGATGGCCGGTCTCGACAACCGGTACGTTCTTCATGGAGAAGAAGAATATGAATATTTCGCCCCGGTTCTGGCCGGCGATGTTCTGACCTGCAAAGACAGGATCTCCGACGCTTACGAAAAGGCCGGGAAGCGCGGCGGGAAAATGACCTTCGTCGTCTTCGAATTTACCTTCTTCAACCAAAGGGGAGAGAAGGCCCTTGTATCCCGGTCCACCCTAATACAGACGGGGGGAGTGGTTAAAGAATAGGAATCAGGAATCAGGAATCAGGAGTCAGGACCCAGGATTCAGGATTGAGAACCCAGGACCTGGCGCAGAGTTCCGGATTCTGAGCTTTTAGGCTTAGGACATTGAGGATAAATGAATATGGAAAAGAAAGCTCTGTTTTTTGAGGATGCAAAGGTGGGAGACGAAGCTCCTCCCGTGGTGGTTTCCAACATTACCCGGACCCAGATCGTGAAGTACGCCGGCGCCTCCGGGGATTTCAACCCCATTCACCACGACGAGCTTTATGCCATCCGGGCGGGAAACGACCGGGTCTTCGCCATGGGCATGATGACCGCTGGTTTTCTCGGCCGCATGATTACCGATTGGGTCGGGGATGGGAATTTGCGCAAATACCGGGTTCGTTTCGCCACCCGCATATGGCCGGGCGACACGGTCACCTGCAAGGGAAAAATCACCCGAAAATACACGGAAGGCGGGAAGAATTACATCGAAGCGGATGTGCTTGCGGAAAACCAGCTGGGGGAGAAGGCGGTCATCGGAAACATCGTCGCCGAACTTGCCGGTAAGAATTGATTATTAAGGCAAAAGCATAGCTACCTGAAAAAGTTTTCTCCCTCTGAAAAGTTCTCTCAGAAATCCCCCCTGCCCCCCTTTGCAAAGGGGGGGGTTAGGGGGGATTTTTAATTCTTTCCCTGCACAGTCGTGTTCGCCAGGGCCTCCAGGACAGTGATCACGCTGCAGGAGTCGAGGTCCCCTTTGCCCTGGGACTTCGCCGCCCGCAGGATTTCCCGCGAAATACTCGTGGCCGGCAGCGAAACTCCCACCTCCTCCGCCAGCTTCAGGGCCGAGGAGAGATCCTTGTGCATGTTGCTGGCGGAAAAGTGGGGTGAGAAATCATGCTGGATCATCCGGGGTCCGCGGGTCTCCATGGCGCCGGTGCGGGCCCCTCCCACGGAGGTGATCTCCAGGACTTTCTGGGGATCGATCCCCGCTTTGGAAGCCAGCACCAGGGCCTCGGCCACTGCCTCGATGGCCACGCCCATGATCAGGTTGTTGATCAGCTTGAGGGTCGTCCCCTTCCCGTTCTCCCCCACATGGATGATCTTGACCCCCATCTTCTCGAAAATGGGCAGACAGGCGTCAAAGGTCTCTTTCGGTCCCCCCACCATGATCCCCAGCTTCCCCTCGGAGGCCACTTTGGGGTTGCCGGTCACTGGAGCATCCAGCAGGGGAACTCCTTTGGACCGAGCTCGTTCGGCGATGGACCGGGACATCTCCGGGGCGATGGAACCCATGTCAATCAGGACCAGGCCTTGGTGCGTCCCCTCGAGAACCCCGTTTTTCCCACAGATGACTTCCTCGGAGGCCGCGGAATCCGTGACCATGGTGATCACTACGTCGGAGGCCTGGGCCAAGGCCTTCGGTGAATCCGCCCATTTGGCCCCCGCGGCGATGAGCGCGGCGGCCTTCTCTTTCTTCCGATTCCAGACGGTCAGCGGATATTTGGCCTCCAGGATCCTCCGGGACATCTGGGATCCCATGAGGCCGATCCCGATAAAACCCACTCGCTGCATTCAATTCCCCCCCTTAAATTCTGACGCGGTGACGCGGGGATGGGTAGACGCGGAGACTAAAATAACGAGACCCAGGGCCGCGGAGGCACGGAGATTAAATTGTTTATTCGTTGCGTCTCCGAGTCCCCGTGTCGTCGTGTCATTTTATTTTTCCCGTGTCACCTTATCTCCGCGTTTTTTCGTTTCCGCTTCCCCGCGTCACCGCGTCCTTTTTTCTCTCCGTGTCCCCGTGTCTCGCCCTCTCCGCGTCTTCTTTTCCCCGCGTCCCCGTGTCACCCCATCTCCCCGTCTTTGCGTTTCCGCTTCCCCGCGTCTCCGTGTCCAGTATCACTGCACCTTGCCGATATTGCGGACCGCTTTTCTCAACCTCTCGGCGTCCTTCTCCCAGAATTTCTGGAAATCCGGGGCATCCAGGTACTGGATGGGCGTATCCATTTTCTGCATGGCGGCTTTGAATTCCGGGGAGGCTGCGGCGATACGGGCTCCTTCGCGCAGCACCTTGATGGCCGCCGGAGGAGTGGCTGCCGGGGCAAAGAATCCCGACCAGATGTAAAACTCAACATCCTTGTACCCTAACTCCATGAGAGTCGGAACATCCGGCAGGGAGGCCAGGCGCTTTTCTCCCCAACCGGCCAGCACGCGCAGGGTTCCCGCCTTGATGTGAGGGATGGAAACATTGGGTCCCCCGGAGATCGTGTCCACATGCCCGCCCAGAAGAGCGGTCAGCGCGGGTCCTCCTCCGGCCGTGGGGATATGGCGGAGTTTAATGCCCGCGGCCTGGGCGAACATCTCCATGGCCACGTGCATGGTGCCGTAAACTCCCGAAGATGCGTATTTGATCTCATTGGGGCGCTTCTTGGCGTCGGCCACGAAATCCGCCACGGTTTTCCACGGCGCTTCCTTTTTAATCACGAAGATCGTCGGGTCCGTGGTCAAAAGGGCGATGGGCGCGAAATCTTTCAGCTTGTAAGTCGAAGGGCGCCCGAAAAGGGCGTCCACTTCGGGCATGACGGAGATGCTCGAAAGGGCTACCATCAGGGTGTAGCCGTCCGGTTTGGCCACCGCCGCGGCCTGCATGCCCACGGCCCCGCCGGCTCCGGTTTTATTGACCACCACCACCGGTTGCTTGAGGTGCTTTTCGAGGGCCGCAGCAAAAGGCCTGGCCACCAGGTCGGCAACCCCGCCGGGCGGAAAGGGAACGAGGATCTGGATCGGACGGGTGGGATAAGGCTCATCCGCCCGGGCCGTTCCCGAAAACAGGCCGATCATTCCCACGCATGCAGCGATCACCAGTAATAAATTAGCTTTTGATTTTTTCATCATTCTCCTCCTCTTTGGTTTATCTTTTTTCCTGGCTATTCTTTATCCCGTCAATTGCTCTTCTCCGCTTCCGTGAGGCGCTCCCGCCAGTCTTTCTTCTTCATGATCAAAGGCTTCAAGGCCAGAAGAATCATGACCACTGCTCCCCCGAGAAAGACGGCCGAGATCGGCCGTTGAACGAAGATCGAATATTCCCCGTTGGACATGGCCAGTGCCTGTCGGAAACTCACCTCGATGATCGGGGCCAGGACCACTCCCAGCACCATCGGCGCCGTCTCGAAGTCCATCTTTCGCAAGACATACCCCAGGAGCCCCATGATACTCATGATGCCCACGTCCACGAGGCTGGAGTTCACGGCGTAGACCCCCACCACGCAAAACATCAGGATGGTGGGATACAGGACTTTATAGGGAACCCGCAAAAAGTTGACAAAGATACTCACCAGGGGAAGGTTCAACAGGAGAAGCACCAGATTCCCTACATACATGCTGGCAATCAAGCCCCAGAAGATCACCGGCTGCTCCTTGATGAACAGGGGCCCGGGGTTGATCCCGTGAACCATGAGGGCGGCCAAGAGAACGGCCGGGATGGGGCCCGTCGGCACTCCTAAGGCCAGCATGGGAACGAGAGCTCCTTCGCTGGCCGCGTTGTTGGCCGATTCCGGCCCGGCCACCCCCTCAATGGCGCCCTTCCCAAATCGTTCCGGGTGCTTGGAAATCCTGCGCTCCACCGCATAGGAGACAAAAGTGGAAATGATGTGGGCCGAACCGGGAATGATGCCGATCAAAAATCCCATGACGGTTCCCCGGCCGATGGGTCCCATGGAATCTCTCAATTCCTCACGCGAAGGGAAGAGGTCCCGGAACCGGGGTTTGATCACCTCCGGTCTTTTCGTCTGGCCGGCGGTGGCCAGAATCTCGGAGATCCCGAAGAGTCCGACGGCGACCGGGACGATGCCGATTCCATCTCCCAGGGCGACGAGGCCGTAAGAAAATCGGAAGTAGCCCGTCATCTGATCGATGCCGATCATCCCGAAGAGCAAGCCCAGTACGATCATGGACAGGTTCTTGACCACCGACCCTCCGGTCATGTACCCGAGAACCACCAGCCCACAGAGGAGGAGGCTGAAATACTCCGGAGGGCCGAATCCCAGGGCAAACTTGGCCAGGGGCGGGGCCAGGAACATGAGACCTACCACGCTCAGGGTGCCGGCAATGTAGGATCCGATGGCGGCGATGGCCAGGGCCGGGCCGGCCCGCCCTTTCTGCGCCATGGCGTAGCCATCGATGCAGGTCATGACCGAAGCGGCTTCCCCGGGGATCCGCATCAGGATCGAGGTGGTCGATCCCCCGTACATGGCCCCGTAATAGATTCCGGCCAAAAGGATGATCGCGGAGGCGGGATTCAAGCCAAAGGTCGTGGGAAGGAGCATGCTGATTCCTGCCAGGGGCCCGACCCCCGGCAGAACACCCACCATCGTCCCGATCAGACAACCGATCAAGGAGTAGAATAAATTCGTCGCCGTGAAAACAGTCGAGAACCCCAGGAAGAGGTTTTGCAGGTTGGCTTCCATTAAAACCCAAACCCTCCCCGGGGGAGCGGTACTTTCAGGAAAGTGTCAAAAAGCCAGAAGGAGCCAAAGGCAAGGGATAGGGTCAAGGCGAGAACCTGCCATATCTTGAGGCGTTCCAAGATACCGAACAAAAATCCCAGGATGAGGACCATGGTAACGCGATACCCGATGGTTTCCATTCCCAGAGTGGCAAAGATACAGCACCCCAGGATGGCCATTGCCGTTCGCGCCTCGGGCCATTGGACCGAGCGCAGAGCGACGGCCTGTCCTCCGCGGACTAGTAGAATGCCCCCCAAGAGAATCAACAGGATGGCCAGCAGCAGGGGGAAATAACCGGGACCGGGATTGCCCGGGGTACCGAGGGGCAAAACCCTCCTTTCCCAGATGACGAAGAGGCCAAGAAGAACAAAAAAAGTCCCGCTCGCGCGATCGATGGTCATATGCGCAATCCATTACCCGAATTTTTCCCTTTAAATAAATGTAGCATATCTCTCCTTTTTCGGAGGGATTTTTTTCGAAAGCTCCGCTCTCTAAGGAAGGGCTTGGAGGGATTTCAAGACTCCCTCGATCTCCTGGAGGGCCGCACCTTTCAGCGGCTGGAGGGGAGGAATGGGCGCCCCCACGGGGAACCCCTGAATTTCCAGGCAGGCCTTGATGCAGGGGGCCAGGGCATACTTCTGGAAGATCCAGTTGATGCTCCAGAGCCGCTTCTGCAGAGCAATCGCTTCGTCCCACTGCCGGCCGCGGGTGAGTTCATAGAGCCTTACGCTTTGCCCCGGGATCACGCAGGCCGGGCCGGACATCCATCCCACCCCCCCGAGCATCATCACCGCAAGGGGGATGTGCGCCGAAGCGCTGAAGATCTTCAACCGGTCTCCCACCCGGTTCATGAGGGTGAGGAGGTTTCCCGTGTTGGCCGAAGCATCCTTCAGGTAGCGGATATTGGGGGTGGAGAGCAGGGACTCGATGACCTCGGGGGACAGATTCGTGCCGGAAAAGCTGGGGTTGGTATACAGGACGATCGGGCAGGAGACGGCCTCGGCGACGGCGCGAAAATAGGCGGCGACTCCCTCGGGAGGAACGGGGAAATAGGTATCCATGACCGCCAGAATCCCGTCTACGCCCATGCGTTCCATTTCCCCGGCCTGCCGCGCCGCCTCCCGGATGGAGGTATGGGCCACGCCCGCCACCACCGGGACTCTCCCCTTCGAGGCTTCCAACACCACTTCAACGACCCTTCGCCTCTGGTCCCAGGTCAGATAGGCGAACTCCCCGGTGCTTCCCAGGGGGGTCAACCCGTGGACCCCCATCTGGATGAGGTGTTCCACGAGGCGCTCCAGGACATCCTCCATCACTTCCCCCCGAGAATTTACGGGGGATACCAGGTAGGGGTAGACGCCGGCGAATTCTTTCGTTCTCATCTTCTTTCCTTTCCTAAAGGGAGGTCTATCCATTCCCGCGAGGATGAATATTTTGGCCTGATCGCCGCCACGCAGGGGAGGGATTAAAGTTATCATATTGAACCTTCCCGGAGATGTCAATTCAGCGCAAACGATTGTGTTTTCCTCCTTTTGTCATGAGACAGAAATCCTTTTCCGATCCCCCCCGGGTCTGGCCTGAGGATAGGTTTACGCGGAGCCATATCGGCTTGCCCACCCCAAGTTTTCGAGGAAAGAACCCATGTCGGAGAAAAACCTGGAACAGAGACGGGCTAGCCCATGGGGTTCAGACTGAAGGAATTCGGATCATCATCCTAAGGCGGTTATTCTTTCATCGGGTCGGGCCTGTCCCGGAGAGATTCGCAAGAGGAGATGGTTTCGCCCCGTCTTACCCCTAGAGCTATTTCCTCGCAGGCCTCTCATTGCGGAGGATGGGCGGGAAGGCGAATAGAAAACGATGATCCCGCCGAGCCTGATGATCCGAATTCCTTCAGCCTGAACCCCAACGAGCACAAAAAACTGGGGATGGGCAAGGCCGTGTCGGGGATTGACAAAAGGCTGGAGATAAGATAGGAAATATAGGAAATAGATGTCTAAGGCAGGGGATTCCCTTTTGAACAATGAGAAGCTAATCCGTTCATCTTTGACCCCCCCTTTTTTCGGGCAAGGGAATTTTGAGCAGATTGAAGCAGATTCCGGTCGATTTCCTCAAGACGGCTTTCATCTAAGGGAGGTACAAACATGAAAAGCGGGAAATGGATTTTGGTGTGGTCTCTTTTTTTCATCCCCTGGATGGTAATGGGGGAGAACGCTTCCTGGGCCGTCTATCCGGAAAGGGCCATCGAGATCATCGTTCCCTTCGGGGTGGGGGGAGGAAGCGACATCGCAGCCCGGGCGGTGGCGGAGGGGTTGAAACAGCATATCAAGGCGCCTCTTTTGATCACCAACATGCCCGGCGGCGGGGCCACCAAGGGAATGCTTCACTCCTCCCTTCAACCTGCTGACGGCTACACGGTGCTCGCCGTGACCACCTCCCACCTGATCGACGCGGTGAAGCCCAAGACCCGTTCGCAACTCCTGCGGGACTTCGACCCGATCATGCGGATCCAGTGGGATACCACCACGGTGTTTGTCGGCGGGGATTCCAAATTCAAGACCCTGGCCGATCTGGTGGACTGGGGCAAGAAGAATCCCAAGCAGCTCAAGTTCGCGGGGACTTCTCCCGGCGGCTGGTCGGAGATCCAGACCGTGGCCTTCTTTAAGAAGGTGGGCGTCGATGTAACCTTCATGCCCTTTGAATCGGGCGCCGAAATCAAGGCCGCCATCCTGGGCGGACACATCCACGGGGCCCTGGAAGAGCTTGCCGAGACCCTGCCCCTGGCCAAGGCGGGCAAGCTGAAGGCCCTCTGTGTCATCATGGAGAAGAGACATCCCGCCATTCCGGAGGTTCCGTGCAGCGCAGAGCTGGGGGTGGACTACACCCATGGATTAATGAGAGCCTGGGCGGTGAAAAAGGGAACCCCGCCGGATCGGACCAGGTATCTCCATGATGCGATCAAGAAAGCCCTGGACACGCCGGTCTACAAAAAATTCGTAGAGGACAGCCATCTCTACGCCCGTCCGGGATACCTGGGTCCCGAAGAGACCCGGAAGTTCTGGGAAGATCAGGTCAAATTCTTCGCCCAGATGCTGAAAGAGTTGGGGATTGTGAAATAAGCAAGGACGGCGCCGCACGAAGGGGTTTCTCGAGATGCCTTCCTGCGGCATGGCCTTGAACGGGGGAAGATTCCATGAAGAAAGGCGTCATCGTCGGAAACGCCGTCATCGTCGCCTTCTTCCTATTCATGTTGCTCGATTCCCTGAAGCTTCATGAAATTCGGCGTTTCGGCGAGATGGGGAGCGGCTTCTGGCCCATCGTGATCCTCTCTACGGCAACCATTTTGAGCGCCTTTATCCTCCTGTCTTCGATCCTCCAATTCAAGAAGGGAAAGGGGAAAGAAGCGCCGGGAAAAGCCCTTTCCCCCGAAGAGCTCGCCAGCCGGAAAAAACAGAGAAACATCGTGGTTCTGTGCGCCGTTGTGACCCTGGTTTATATTTTCGCCATGCAGGCCATCGGGTTTGCCCTGGCCACGTTTTTTTATGTCCTGGCTTTCATCCTCGTCCTGGGGGAGCGTAGAAAATCGGTCCTGATCTTTTCCCCGGTGGTGGTCACCGCCCTCATCCTGGTGGTTTTCTCCAAGTTCATCGCCATTCCTTTTCCCAGGGGGATCGGTTTCTTTGCCGATCTCAGTCGATTCTTCTTTTGAACTCCCGGGGGAAATGATCCATGCTTGAGTATTATCTGGCCGCCTTCGGAACGATTTTCCTCCCGCAGAACATTCTCGCTATGGTCCTGGGCGGGCTCTGGGGAATCATCGCCGGCGCCCTCCCGGGGATCAGCACCTCCATGGGGGTGGTCCTTCTCATCCCCTTTACCTTTACCTTATCTCCCCTCACTGCCTTCACCATCCTCGTGAGCGCGTACTGTGGAGGGATCACCGGGGGGTCGATAACCTCCGTCCTGTTCGGAATTCCGGGAGAGCCCTCGGCCGTATGCACGGTGATCGAAGGGCACGCCCTGGCCAAGCAGGGGCACGCAGCCAGGGCTCTGTGGATCTTCATCATCGCCTCGGCCATCGGGGGAATTTTCAGCGTCTTTGTCATGATGGTGGCCACTCCCTTGATCGCTAATTTCGCCCTCCAGTTCGGCCCACCGGAGTATTTTGCCCTGACTCTCCTGGGGTTGAGCGTGGTTTCCGGAATATCCGGAGGATCCGTTCTCCGGGGTATCCTTTCCTGTCTTTTCGGTCTCTTCCTGGCCATGGTCGGAACCGACGGGATCACCGGGGTCGAAAGGTTCACCTTCGATTCCATCATCCTGCTGGGAGGAATCGAGCTGGTTCCCGCCATGGTGGGACTGCTGGCTTTCTCGGAGCTCCTTCTGGAAGCCGAACAGCCCTTCACCGAATACAAGGGATCGGCCCACTATCGGGGGTTGAGGGAGGAGATGCCGACGTTTGCCGAGTACCTGGAACACTGGGTCGTCCTGGCCAAATCCTGCGTCATCGGCACCATCTCCGGAGCCCTCCCGGGAGGAGGAGCCACGATTGCCGCGTTTCTCGCTTACGGCGAGGCCGCGAGGACTTCCAAGCAACCGGAGCGGTTCGGCAAGGGCGCAGTGGACGGGTTAATGGCCGCCGAGGCCTCCAACAATGCCTCGACCGGAGGATCGATGACCATCCTCCTATCCCTGGGAATCCCGGCTAGCAACACCACGGCCATGCTGATCGCTGCCTTCATGATCCACGGATTGCAGCCCGGACCGCTCCTGTACAGCCAGAGGCCGGACATCATTTTCGGAATCTTCGTGGCCATGCTGGTGACCAACATCTTCCTGGTGGCTCTGTCGATCGTCGGGGTGAGGATGTTTCTGCAGTTGAACCGTCTGCCCTATTCCGTTTTCTCGGCGGCCATCATGGTCCTGTGTGTCATTGGGGCCTTCGGGTTGAGGAACAGCGTAGACGATCTCTATATCATGTTTGTCTGCGGGATCATCGGGTATTTCATGAAGAAGCTGGACTTTCCCATCGCCCCCGCGGTCCTCGGCCTGGTCCTGGGCGACCGCGCCGAGCTGTCCCTGCGAAGGTCTCTTCTCCTCTCCCTGGGAGACCCCCTCATCCTGGTTTCCCGACCCATCAGCGCCATCCTCCTGGCCCTCGCGGTCTTTTCCATCGTTTATCCGATTTTCAAGAAATCAAAGATGTTCCGGGAATCCTGAGGAAACGGTCTGAAAGGTGTTTAAGGGAGGGGACGTTCGTGCAGAACGTGCCTGACGATTCTCAGGAGAAATTGATCACCCCCACCCTCACCCTCCCCCGTCGAGGGCATAAGCGCTAACTTAATCCCCCCTTTGAAAAAGGGGGGAAGGGGGGATTTCAGTGGGGGCCGAGCTATGT
>Ga0315295_10002950_pt1 | contig 14427 bp, 10 predicted proteins | sample YL17G14_0_MG_FD_204453 | JGI IMG/M metagenome (GOLD analysis project Ga0315295, IMG submission 204453) | Sediment microbial communities from Yellowstone Lake, YNP, Wyoming, USA - YL17G14_0 | ecosystem: Environmental > Aquatic > Freshwater > Lake > Sediment | place: USA: Wyoming | collected...
AGTGCTGGACGAGATAACGGACGGCAAGGGGTCGACCGACTTCGGAGACGTCAGCGTCTTGGTGCCCGCGTGCAATGCTTACGTGAGCATCGCCCCCGAGGGAGTGGCGGGCCATTCCAGGGAATTCTGTCAAGCCTCGGCGTCCGAGATAGGCAAGGAAGCGCTTCTCCTGTCGGCAAAGTCGCTGGCCTACACGGCTCTCGACCTCATCGTGGACCCGTCGCTGATCGCCAAGGCCAGAGAGGAGTTCCTGGCCAAGAGGGAGAGCTGACCCGAAAAGTGAACGAGAGGGAATTCGGATCGTATCTGGAGACCTGGATCCCAACCCGCAAGCAGGAGATCGTGGACTGCCTGATGCGGCTCCTCAAGATCCCCAGCGTGGGAACGGACGCAGTGGGCGATCGGCCTTTTGGCGTGGAGGTCGACAATGCCTTCCAGTTCTACCTGGACGAAGCTCGGAAAGCCGGGATGGGCACCAAGAACGTGGACGGGTACGCTGTGCACGCCGAGATCGGGTCAGGCCCGGAGATAGCCATGACTCTGACCCACGTCGACATCGTCCCGGTCGGTTCGGGTTGGTCGAAGGACCCCTACGGGGAGGTCTCGGGCGGCTTCATCTACGGACGCGGCTCTTTGGACAACAAGGGCCCGACCGTGGCCTGCTTATACGCGCTGAGGGCTCTCAAGGAGAGCGGCGCGCCGCTCAGGAGGAGGGTCCGCCACGTCGTGGGCGGGAACGAGGAATCGGGTTTCCGGTGCGTGAGGCACTATTTCGAGGTGGAGCCCCAGCCCACATTCGGGTTCTCGCCCGACGCCACGTTCCCGCTGGTGTTTGCCGAGAAAGGAAGCATGAACGTCATCGTGACGGCTCCCCTCGACCGGGGTGCGGCTGTCGCCGGGTCCTTCAGGATCTTGGAGTTCTCCGGAGGCGAAAGGGCCAACATCGTTGCGGGGAGGGCTGAAGCCCTGCTCCAGGTGCCGGCAGGCCAGGAGGACTGGGTCATAGCCGAGCTGGAGGAGGGCGCCGAGGGCGCCCGGTTCGCCGTCGGAGGGCCCGGACCTCTGGAGTTCGACTTTCAGGGGGAGAAAGGCACCGTCAGGGTCGTCGTGACGGGGAAGCCGGCCCATGCGTCCACACCCCACAAGGGGAGCAACGCCATAACTGGTCTGGCCCATATCCTGGCGGGGCTGGATGGCATCGAGGGGTCAGCTATCCTGAGTTTCATAACGAACGCTGCGGAGATATACGGAAAGGGCCTCAATATCGAGTCCCGGGACGACATATCGGGAAGGTTGTCCTGCAACCTGGGGACAGCCAGGCTCGAGACGGTCGACGGTGGGAGGGTCATCCGGTGCGTCTACAACAGCCGGTACCCGGTCAGGGCGGACGGGGAGGAGATCAAGCAGAGAGCTCTGAACTGCGCCAGGCCGGAAACCGTGACGATAGAGGTCCCCAGCGTGAGCAAGTCCCACTACACCGACCCCGAGTCCTACCTGGTCAAGACTCTTCTGAGGGTCTACAGGGAGGAGACCGGCGACGACCGTCCACCGAGGACCATCGGCGGCGGCACCTACGGGAGAGTCATCCAGGGTGGAGTGGCGTACGGTCCGGTCTTACCCGGGACTCCCGAGGTCGCCCACCAGGCAGACGAGAGGGTAACCGTGGAAGACCTCATGTTCCTGGTAAGGGTGTACTCCAGAGCTCTCTTTGTCTTGGCGACGTGATCTCCCAGCTGTCAGTTCTGCCGGGAATGGATCTCCCGGCTACCACCTCCCGGTCTTGATCACAACCAATGGTGTCTTCTGGTCGTCGTTGCCGAAGGGGTTCTTACGGAGCAGACGTTTGATCGACTCCTGACGAGACGGGGACAAGGGGATGCTGGATCCCAAGACATCGACAGCTCCCCTGTCGTTTACGTCCAGGATGAGAGTCCATTTCCCGGTTCTCCGCCACACCTGCCTGGCCACCGTGTTGGGGTCTTTGGGCCCCAGGACGATCGTCCTGTCGTAGGGGGGCATCGTGCCGCCGGAGTCGTCTATCTCGGCTACCGGGTGACCGGCGACCTGGAAGAATAGACCCCTTTTTCTTATGATCTTCCCGAGGACACCGGCCCCTGCAGCCAGCAGGATCCGGAAAGGTCCCACCAGCTCGATGGCCATCTGCATCGACCTCGGAGCCGACACCGAAGCGTCGGGATGGGCGAACCGGGAGATCATCCTGGCAAGCAGGCCAGGTTTGATGTCCTCCGGCGGGATGGCGCGGCCCTGAGTGATGGCCACAACGGACTCGGATATGCCTACGATGTCGCCCGGACCGGCTACGTCCCTGGTGTAATACTCGATCACGTCCACGATGTCGTCCTTCTCGGTTATGAGGTGGGTCCGGATCCTCAAGATGGGAGCGTCGTCCCATCGCCGGTCAGAGCGGCTGTCATTTGCCGGCACATATCACCCCCCCTTTGAGGCCCAGGAAAGGTACCTGGAAATGCCGTTGAAGATGGCCTGGGCGATCCTCTTCCTGAAAAGGGGAGCCCTGAAGTTCGCCTCGTCCACGAAGTGGGTGAGGCAAAGAGGCTCGACCCTCACGGCGGGCCACAGGGGAACGGGGGAGAAGTCCATGGGCTCCACTCCCGAGAAGGTGATGCCTATTCTCTCGGTGAGGGATCCGGCGATCTTCTCCGCGATTGTATTAGACTCTCCGCTTCCTCTCCTCGCGTACACGTGGTAGCTCCTGGCCATGGGCTCCTTCTCACCCGAAGCGTGGATCTCCACGAGCATGTCCGGGCGGGCTACGGTGGACCTCATGGACCATGCCCGGATGTCCACTCCGGAGTCCTCTTTCCTCCTTGACATGACTGCGTCAGACCCGCAGCTCCTGAGGAGCGTTGCCAACTCCCTGGCCAGGTCCAGGGTGACGTTCTTCTCCAGCAGGTTGATGGGGCCCCGCAGACCTGCATCCCTGCCCCCGTGACCGGGGTCGATGGCGACGATCTTGCCCGAGAACAGCTCCATCAGTATGCTGCGCGGAAAGGTGAAGTCGGTCCTAAATGGCATCCCCGAGATGCCGGAGACGGAAGGCGCCGCGGGGTGCTCCAGGATGACGTCGACGGCGACCTGCAGAGGAGGACTCGGGACGGCCCTGCCGGCGTCCCGCTTGGCAGGGGTGTCTCTGCTTGCGACGGTGGTTGGGGCGTAGACTCGCATCTTCCGGACGAGGCCGTCGGCCACCAGGATCTCGTCGGGAGCCATGGTCAGCCCCAGGCCCGAAAGTACCAGGTGGACGACGTAATCGCCGCTCGCCAGCTTCTCCGGGCCCCTCACCCCAACGGACAGGGGAGGGGCCGTAGACTCGAAGCACAGATTGGATACCTCAATGCCTGTATCCAGGGGAGTTACCTGGGCCCAAGCGTTCAGAACGCGGGGCTTCAAAAGCCTCTCACCACCCGGAGGGTACGCAAAGACCTATCCTCGGGGCCGCTTACGCCGAAGGCGAGGTCCTTCACGATGTTCAGGTACGCCACCGTTTCCCTGGCAATCACCTCGCCCGGGTAAAGGATCGGGATTCCCGGTGGGTAGCAGGTCACAACCTCCGCGCTGACACGGTCGCGGGTGTCCTCGAGTGGGATTCTCTCGTAAGGAGCCTCCACAGCTTTGCTGGGCAGGAGCGCCATGTCGGGGACGGGCGGCAGGTCCGGGATGAGCTCCTGAGCGGCAAGGAGATCTTTGGGGATCCCGCCGGCAGCGACCGTCGCCACCAGTGATTTCAGGCCTTCGAGCAGCTTGGAGATGTCGTCGGAGGTGTTGCCGAAGCTCACTATGGCCAGGACGTTGTAAAGGTCCGACATCTCGACCTGGATCCCGCATCGATAGCGCAGGAACTTCTCGGCCTGGTAGCCCGTGATGCCCAGTTCCCTGACCGTGATCGTGACCTTGGTCGGGTCGAGCGCCTCAAATCCCGGGCGTCCGATGGACTCTTCGCCGAAGGAGTAGAGCCCCGGGATGTCGTTGACCGAGTCCCTCAGGTGCCCGGACAGGTTGATGGCGCAGTCAATGAGGCCATGGCCGTAGAGCGCCATGTGCCTCCTTGCGGCGTCGAGCGAGGCCAAGAGCAGGTATGACGGGCTCGTGGTGGTCAGGAACTGGAAGCTGGCCTTGAGCCTGGCCGGGTCGATCCTGTTGCCCTTGACGTGGAGAAAGGAGGCCTGCGTGAGGGCACATAGGATCTTGTGAGCTCCCTGAGCCACAGCATCCGCTCCGGCGTCCAGGGCGGGCCTGGGCAACCTCGGGTGGAAGCGAAAATGGGGCCCATGGGCCTCGTCAACCAGCAGTATCACGCCGGCCTCGTGAAGCCTATCTGCGATCGGCGTAAGGTCGACCGCGGTCCCGTAGTAGGTTGGGTTGACCAGGAGAGCGGCCTTAGCACAGGGGTTTTCGAGAAGGCACCTCCGGATGGACTGCTCCTCGACTCCCGCGGCGAACCCCAGGTATGGGTCGTAAGCTGGCAGCACGAAGGCGGGACGCGCGCCCGAGAGGATTATGGCCGACAGGATGGACTTGTGCACGTTGCGGGGGATGATGAGAGTGTCCCCCTCGTTCAGCGCGGCGAGCACCATCGTCTGGATGGCGCACGACGTGCCGTTCACCGAGAGGAAGGTCTTATCCGCCCCGAAAGCCTGCGCGGCCAGCTCCTCCGCCTCCTGGATGCACCCGTGCGGCTCCTGCAGATCGTCCATCCCCAGGACGCCGGTCACGTCGTTGCTGAAAGCCTTGGCGCCCAGGAGCGAGATGAGCATAGGATCTGTACCTGCTCCGCCACGGTGACCTGGCATGTGGAACCGGGTCACACCCGCATAGCTGTTGAGCGCCTCGATTATCGGCGCCCTCTCTTGAGCGGGGTTTTCACTCACGATTTCCAGCGGGTCGCGAGAGGCCGGAACGGTCTCGGACATGGTCGGCTTCCTGCCCACGTTGGTTCTCACCGGCGATCCTCCCGAAAGGTCCCTGCCGACCATCCATATTCGGTCGAGGCGCAAAGTGCCACATGCAAGCGCCTGCGGAGCTCTGCCTCCTCAAAGGGATCTCTCTTTCCGGGCGATGGCCGCCAGGGTCGATGCCTCCAGTTCCTCCACCACGTAGAGCGTGCCTTTTGCCGCCAAGACCATCTGCCTGAGGAAGCCCTGGTTGGGCTCGAGGCCGATACAGCCGAGGCGAACACCCCGTTTGGCGAGGCCCTTGGCGGCAGTGATGGCGTCCTCGATGGGGGACAGCGACTTGGAGGGGACGGTGGGGATCCCGTCCGTGATGCAGAGCACCAGAGGCTTCTTCAGGGACCGGGACGCCAGTTCTGCGGCTTTCTCCAGGCCTTTCGCCAGCGGCGTCAGTCCCATGGCCTGGACCTCTCTGAGCCCCGCGTCCACCTTCCTTGCGCTCCTGGTGAAGGGGCATACGACTTTCACGTCGGCATCCTGGAAGGCGACGATGGAGACCTTCTCCTTGCCGGCGAGGACTAGGTGACGGGCCAGTTCCTTTGCCGCGCGGATCCTCCTGCCGGCCATGGAGGCGGATGCGTCGAGAAGCAGGATCACCGGGCTGCCCTTCTTCGTCCGGGAATAGCAGAATCTGAGGTCGGATGGCAGGAAAGCCGCGCGAGCGCCCCTCGACGCGACCGTCTCGGGGAGCGCCAGATCCGACAGCGGCTCACCGTCCCGCCTGGGGAAGGCCAGTCCGCGACCGCGGCTCTGGCAGGGCTCGGTGCTGTGGCCCTTCCTCTCGCCTCCGGGGATACTCCCCTGGGGGAGAGACCATAGCATGCGGCGCAGGTACGCTTCGATCTCGTGGGAGTGCTCCTTCAGAAAGGCCAGGGCCATGGCTCCTTCGGTGGTGAGGCTGTACTTCTGCCCGTCGTACCTCATGAGGCGGGAACGCGAGAGGACCTGCCGCACTTCGTCCGGGGTCTTGTCTGTGTTCAGCCTCAACCTGGAGAACTCGCCTGCTTTGAGCCCGCCCGCCAGCAGCTCGAGGAGCCTCCGGGTGTCCTCGGCCGAACCCACATCCTTGGCCACCTGTCTCGCCAGCGCCTCCTGGCGATAGACCGACCCGGCTCCCGCCTCACCTTGAGGCACCTGCTTGAGGAGTGAGTCAGTCGAGGCCTGGTAGCCGCTGATGTCGACGGGCGACGCCCCGCTCGCGGTGCGTACCTTCCTGACCTTCCGCAGCTCCAGGCCGGCGCCCTCGATGGCTGATTCTACGGCTGCGACGATGCTGAAGACCGACGACAGCACCTCGGGCGCGGCAAGCGCGGTGACATGTACGTGGGAGAGGTGGGCCTGACGCACCCCCTGTTCCTGTCCGTGGCAGAGCTGACCGTCGACCCTGCCGCCTCCGCCTGCGGTCTGCACGTCGATATACGGCAGGAGCGTTTCGAGCGACTGCGACGTGCCGCCGGCCGGCACGGACGGCTCGAAACGGAGCCCACAGATTGATGACAACATGGAGCGGGCCACGTCTCTCGGATGGATGCAGCCGGGCGAGTGGAAGACGTCGATATGCAGGACCTCTCCAGGTTTCTCCCTGTGGTAGAAAACCTGGCCCGCGTCGCTCCCCAGGACCGCAGTGACCTCCTGGGGCTCCGAGACGTCCTGAACGTGGACTTGAGCGGAGACCACGGCGGTCTCACCGACTCTGGCGGCGCGAGAGTCGGAAAGCACGCGGGCGAGCCTGGCGATTGCGTTTCTCTGCCCCGGGGGTGCGTCCATGGGGAAGACGATCACGGGGAGCTATCCTTCCACTCAGGCGGGACCACGACTTCCTCCCACGCAATGGCGCTTATCCGGCGCGCCCGGTCGGGAGGCGAAGCGGGGGGGAGGATAGTCGGGTCGGGGAAGCTCCGGGGCTGGGCATTCATGCGGGAGCCGCCGCCGTGGCTTGACCGGGATCTTGCCGCCTCGCCCCGGCACCGCTCGACGAGGCGCGCAAACCAGCTGGTGTGGCTGGTCCTTTGATCAGTGCCGGAGTGGAGCCGGGAGCCATCGTATCGCGCGTGCGGCTCCTGTTCCTGGAGTTCCCCCTTGTCCTTTCCACCGGGCTTGCCCAGCCCGTCCGCGCCCGAACACTGTCCCTCGGCCCCCTGGTCCTTGTCGTTGCCGGGCTGGGCGGGCGGCTTGGTCTGAGATCCCGCTCCTCTTCTGAGCTCCAAGTCTTTCAGTATCTCAGACAAGGCGACGGGCTCGACGCGGTGGCGCAATACCAGCGGGATGACTGCAAGGATCTCGTCGAACGACACCTCGTCCTTATCATGGATCGCCGCGTACAACCGTGCTCCCAATTCCATCGCCTCGACCGCGCGGAGACTCTCCACGTTCCTGTGGACGTACAGGTGTGCCATATACCGCACGATCTGCGGAGGCACCTTGACGTCCTTCAGCCTGGATGCCTTTTCAGGGAGACCGGCGAAGAGGTGGCCGTCCGGTCTTGGCTCGGCCCAGCCCGAGGGTGGCTGAGATACGGGAACCACCAGCATCGGAGCCGTCGCTCCCCATAACAGCCTCTCCACGATGGCGGGATCTGACGGCCTCTGCACGGACACGACCAAGTCGAACCGGTCTGCAAGCTGCCTGCGGATGTCCTCGAGCGGACCAGGGTCCTCATCGGGGTTTGACGCTGCCCACACCGAGGCCGTCAACTCGATCTCGCAGGGCGGCAGGCCGACCTCCTCTATCTTCACGGTCCCGGGCTTGGTGCCCATGACCGAGAGCAGCACGTCGGTTATCTCAGGTGCGGTCTCCGCGAGGCGGTTGACCTCGTCGACGAAGATGATGCCCCTGTTCGCCATAGGTATTGACCCAGGCAGCAGGGCGGCCTCCGGCCGTGCCGGGTTCGTCAAGCGAGATAGGTCGATGCTGCCCAGTATCGTGCCGAGCTTGGCCCCGTGGCCAATCTCGGCGAAAGGCATCGGGACTTCCTCGTCAGGCAGGGAGTTCGGACCACCGCTGCCCGCGCCTCCTGCCCCGTGCTGGGGACACCCGGGTCTCGCTGGATCGCACTGGTAAGGGCAGCCTGCGACTCGCCGTATTCTCGGCAGCGCCTGCCGCGCCCAACGCATGACCGTGGTCTTGCCGGTGCCTCTCAGGCCTTCGGCGTGCACGTGCAGGGGAATCCCGGCGAGCGTGGAAACCAGCGACATCTCCACCGCAAGGAATAGGCTCTCGTTACCCGGATGCCTTATGGGCAGCGCTGTATGCAACGTAAAACCTCCCGCGTTAACTAGTGTTGCTTCCGCGGGAGGTTTCTTTCCCCTGACGGGACAGGAAATGCTTTCCTACCTGTGCAGGTACGCCTGCATACTCGACACCGCATGGTCGAATTCGGACTTCCTCGAGAGGAGGAAGGTTATGGCATTGTCCGCCTTCTTCGCTCGCGTCACGTCGTTTGGATCGTGCGACGGGAGGTGCCCGTTCTTGACCTCCAGCACGCCGTACAAGTTGCCGACTTTGAGCTCGATGTCTGAGACGTCAGTCCAGGGGTATTTCGAGCACTTCCGTCCCGTAATGGATCCCATGGCGAGTCCCGACTTCAGGACGTAGACGTTGCTGCGCGAGCACGCGATAGCCTCGCCGGCGTTCCCCTGAAGGGAAAGCGCCACAGTCTCGCCGGGCGAGAGATTCTCATCCAGGAGGATCTTGAGTCCGCCCAGGGAATTCGCAGCGTCGTTTCTGGCCACGATGGCCTGGGGGGCGTTCGAAGGCCTGGCGGCCACGAGTGACTGCATTATGTAGTCATACTTCTTGACGATGCCGCCCTTCTCCATGCACTCGGTGCACATGTACTGGCCGTTCACCGTCTTGAAGTGGTCGTCGGAGCCGAAGGGTTCTCTTCCACACTTCGCGCACTTCACTCGACCTTTCTTCTTGGGCAGGCAGTCTTCGCAGAACCACTGCCCGTCCACGACTACCAGAGGCGTGTGGTTCATACCCAGGTTCGATGCCCCGCAGCTAATGCAGTTGGCCAAGGACATGCCTCCCTTCTCTTATCTGTATCGCCTGCAGGGTTGGCCAGGTTTAGACGGAGTCTATCGCTTCTTTAGCGCCAGAGGCCAAAAATGAGCCCATGGACCTATGACTTCATCTCAGAGAGGAGTCCAGCAACCTTCCGCCTGGCTTGGCCGGAGCTTTCCAGCGTCCGCTCCGCTACGGCCTGGGACTTCATGATGACGGTGCTGAACCAGTCCGCCTCCGCCATCTGCCTGATTGTCTCGGAGTTCTCTTCGGTGATGGCGGCCACGTCTTCCATGGACTTCACCAGTCCCTCGAGACGGCGGGTGTTCTCCACCGCGCTCTCGGAGATGAACCTGATCTCGCTCGCCGACTCCTCCACGACCCGGTCAATCTCGCTAAGAGCCCTGCCGGCCTCGTCGGCCAGGACCACGCCCGCCTCCACCTGCTCGGTGCCTTTCTGCATCGAAGCGATAGCTCCGGCCGTTTCCTTGGTGATGTCGCCCACCAGCTCCGCGATGTCTTTCGCAGCTTTGTTCGACCTTTCCGCCAGCCGTCGCACTTCGGAGGCTACCACCGCGAAGCCCCTGCCCTGCTCGCCGGCGCGGGCGGCTTCGATCGCCGCGTTCAGCGCCAGGAGGTTGGTCTGGTCGGCGATCTCGCCGATCACGACCACGATCTCGCCGATGCGCACTGACCTGTCTCCAAGCAGTCGGATCTTTTCGGCGTTTGTGAGGACGCTGTCCCTTATGGCCTTCATCTCGCCGATCGTCTTGGTGACCGCGGCCGCACCTGACCGGGCCGAGGACAGGGTCTGGCCCGCCGAAGCTGCCATGTCCTCGGTCTTGGCCGAGACGCCGTTCATGGATTCAGCCATCTGGCTCGCAAGATCCCCTATTTCCTGATAGCGCTGCGCCTGTTTCCGGACGCCGCCCGCTATCTTGTTCAGGTCGTCGTTCAGCCTGCCTGTCACGGTCATGACATCATGGAACGAGTCCTTTACCGAGGCAGTTCCGCCCTCGACCTGGAGGATCAGCTGGTCCAGCTCCTTAACGTCGCCCTGCAGGTTTGCCACGCGTTTCAGAGCAACCAGCGCCTGTTCCGAAGCTCGTGAGCCCGCCAAAGACGCTTCCTCGGCCGGCCGGGCCGAGGGTTCTCCAGTCTCTGCGTCTGACTCGCCTTCACCGGTGGCCGCATCCTCGCCCACCGCTCCGATCCTGTTCCAGGTCATCGCCAAGATCGCTGTCCCGGCACCGCTCCAGAGACCGATGAGGAGGCCTGAGGCGGCGGTGAGCAAGGGACGGGTCAGAACGAGGTAAGCGATGAGAAGAAGCGCGGGGATGCCCGCCAGGAAAGCCGCGCGAAAGGCTCTGCCGGACAACATCCAAATCACACCCCCATTGTTTCAGCTTCTATATCGATGCATTTACCCTGCAGTTAACAGACTTTAGCCGGATTTTGAGTGTGCCGGCCTATCTTCCGGCACGGGCCGCGCCAGCCGCCAGGATTGGAGGAATCACCCAGATAGAGTGCGAAGCTTCCGCCAGCGCCAGGACCCTCGCATCGATCGCAGACGAGGTCGCCGAGACAGGGAGGGAGTCTCGTGAAGGAGTCATACCTGATCACCGACGTGGGCAGCACGACTACCAAGGCTATCCTGATAGGGGAGCGGGACGGCGAGCACCGGCTCCTCGGCAGGGGAGAGAAGCCCACTACGGTGGAGCTTCCCCACGAAGACGTGACGGTGGGGGTCCTTTCGGCCCTGGAGGAACTGGGGAAGAAGACGGGACGCGACCTGGTTCTTGACGGCAAGCCGTGGAAGACGGCTCCGGCGGAGACCAGGAAGTATCTCTCGACGTCCAGTGCAGGCGGCGGGCTACAAGTGATGGTCTTCGGGGTCATGAAGAACGTCACTGCCGACAGCGCCAGGAAGGCGGCCCTGGGCGGCGGTGCCATCATCCTGGACGTGATGACGACCGACGATGAGCGCGCCGGTTTCATCAAGCTGGACGCTATACGGAGCGCCAGGCCTGACATGATCCTCATCTCCGGCGGCATCGACGGCGGGAACACCGCCTTCGCGCTGGAGATATGCGACCTCTTGAACGCCGCGAACCCTAGACCGAGGTTCGGCAAGGACTTCAGGATTCCCGTCATCTACGCCGGGAACAAGGACGCCGCGCCTCTTGTGCTTGTTGCGGGACTCGTTCGACGTCAAGATAGTCGACAACCTGCGGCCTACGTTCGATACGGAAGTGCTGGAGCCCGCCAGGACCGCGATCCGCGAGCTGTTCATGTCCCACGTGATGGCTCAGGCACCCGGGTACGACGCGCTGCGGTCCTGGGTCGACGCGGACATCATGCCCACGCCGGCCGCTGTCGGCAAGATCATGGGGGAGGTGTCCGCCGCAAGAGGCATCAACATGGTGGGCATGGACATCGGCGGAGCCACCACCGACATCTTCTCAGTGATCGACGGGGTCTTCCACAGGTCTGTCAGCGCCAACCTGGGCATGAGCTATTCGGCGGGGAACGTGCTCCTCGAAGCGGGGCTAGACAACATAATGCGCTGGCTGCCCTTCGTCGCCTCGCCCGGCGAGGTATCCGACAGGATCTGCACCAAGCTCATCCACCCGACCGCTCTTCCAGGGAACAAGACTGACCTCATGGTTGAGCAGGCGCTTGGGACCGAAGCCCTCAGGCTGGCCTTTGAGCAGCACAAGGAAGTGGCCACGATGAAAGGAGAGATAAGCCATCTCCGGGCCCTGCTCATGTCCTATGACCAAATAGCGGCAGCGCGGTCGGAGCGGAAAACAATCGTGGACATCGCGGGCATCGACATGCTCGTGGGCTCGGGCGGCGCGCTGTCTCACGCACCGAGACGGGCACAGGCTGCGCTCATGATCCTCAACGCCTTCCTCCCGGTGGGGGTCACGTTCCTCGCGGTGGACAGCATCTTCATGATGCCTCACCTCGGGGTGCTCTCAGAGATAGAGCCGGAGACAGCTCTGTCCGTTCTGGAGAAAGACTGCTTCGTGCCCCTGGGTCCGGCGGTCGTGCCGGAGGGGACGTTTGCGGCCGGCGAACCGGCCGTGTCCGTGCGAGTGAGCGACCGCCACAGAGGCGAGCGGAAGGTCACTGTCAACGGCGGAGATATGAAGGTGCTCAAACTGTCCGGAAGCGGGGAGGCCACGGTCGAGGTGGCGACAATGGGCGGCGCGACCCTGAGGGGGGACACAAGCTTCAGGTGCCGCCCGGGCACCGTGGGTCTCATCATCGACGCCAGGGGGCGTCCGCTCTCACTGCCGCAGGACGCGGCCGGAAGGGCGGCGGCGAACGCGAGGTGGGCCCTCCAGATCGGGGCCTACGACGACGCCGAGGAGGGAAAGCCTTGGACACGGCTATGATCCGCCGGTTCCGGTCAGTCCCTGCTACCGCCCGGATCCTTGTTTCCGAGGGGGACAGGGTGATGCCCGATACCCCGGTGGCGAGGGTCGAGACCCTGCCCGGGAAGCTCTGGAGGCTCGATGTCGCCGAGGTTCTCAGCGTGGAGCCGGGCAGCATTGCCGAGTTTATGCGGCGCCGGCCGGGCGAGAAGGTCGCCAGGGGCGAGATACTCGCTGCCGGAGGGGATTTCTTCGAGAGGCGCGCCCTCAGGTCCCCCGTGTCAGGCGTGCTGGTCCTACTCTCAAGGAACCTGGGTTTCGCCTATGTCCGTGAGGACGTCGAACTCGGTTCGGAGAGAGGACCGGTAGTCGTCGAGGTCACCAAGACCCTCAGAATACGGCCGGGGCAGATCATGCTCTACAAGGAAACCAGCGCCAAAGTAGGATCCATCGTCCTCAAGAGCCAGGTCCTCGCAACGCGCGTGGGTTCGGACTACGGGCGTCTCAACGCGAAGTCGCCCATCTACGGTAAGATAACGGGCATATCCGCTACGGACGGTACCATGACGATCACGCCGGTATTCAAATCACCTGACATATCAGCCTATCTCAAAGGCACTGTCACCGCGACGGCCGCAGGAGAAGGAGTCGAGATCCAGGGCTGCGCCGTGGTCATCGTGGGCATATGGGGTCTGGGGGGCGAGAGCTCCGGCGTGGTCTACGCTATCGAGGGAGACCTTACGCCTGAAACGCCTCTGCCCGAGGGATCAGTCGTGGCCGCCAGCGGCACGGCGACCTTGGAAGGACTTGCTCACGCCCAGGAGTCAGGGGTGAAAGGGGTCGCCCTGGGGTACCTCACTTCCGAGGTAGCCGTGAAGTGCGCCGGTTCGGCAAGGAACATGGGGATCACCGGGGACGAGGACGTGCCGTTTCCCTTGGTCCTGATCGAGGGTTTCCTCCCGGCGCCCATGGACCGCAGCGTGTTTCAGACGTTCGCCGGTTCGGTGGGATGCGTCTCATCCATCAAAGGGACGACTCACATGAGGGCGGGCGTGATCCGGCCCGAAGTCCTGATATACCCGGAAGGACCCGGGAAGGAGTGACCGGAGTTGTCCGAGAGAGTTGAGGATCCCCGGTCGGCTGTCTACAGAGAGCCTTCTCTCGGCGGCGATGGCCTGCCGCACGACTGGCGCCTGGTTACGAACTTCACCCGTCCGGCCGAGATCGCTCGCTCGTTTGGCGCCTGGCCGGACGACGTCCTGAGCTTCAAGACGCTCCAGGCTTTCTACGAGGGGAAATCCAGTGAGGCGATTCCCCGCTTGTCGGTCAAGGTCGAGGGCAAGGCGCTGCCGTCATTCCCCTTCCTGGACGAAGTAGAAGGTTCGGCGATCAGCGCCCTCATCGGGGCCCATAAAACGGGGCTGTACGAGCCGTTCCGCTCCGGTCTCGCGTCTCTTGGGTCCCGCAGCCGACCGGCAGCCGACGCAGCGTTGGTGGTCCTTCAGCCGCTTCTCGTCCTCACTTTGCGTAAGCTGGAGCAGGAGACCGGGCTGTGGGAGAAGAGGTCTCCTGTCCAGAAGTCCGGTACCGTCTTCGCGCTCAGGCCAGACTCGGACGTCTCCTTCGTGAGGGTCAACGCCTTCGTGGGACACCGTGACGAGCGGGTCGGTTTCCCGTGGGGCGGCCCATACCGGGAGTACGGGAAGATCCTGCAGCTCATGGAGAGCCGCTACACCCACGTGGTCTTGGAGTCCGCGCTGGAGAACCTGGAGGTCATCCCTGAAGGACACGTCATCAAGAAGATGCAGTACGCGGGACTCGTGAGGGAAGACAACCGCGGCTTCCTTGGATCCCGCTGGGTGCTGGCCCTACCAGTGGCCGGCTATGCTGACGTCAGAGATGCCATCCCCCAATTGTCGCAGGTAGTGCAAGGTATTCGCGAGGCATCCGCGGAAGTACTGCCAAAGCTTCCGGACCTCATGAGATCCGGCAGGTACTGGTACCTGGAAGGCCACGGGGACTACATGGAGATGGCGTATTCGGTCCTGCTT
>Ga0315295_10002951_pt1 | contig 14425 bp, 19 predicted proteins | sample YL17G14_0_MG_FD_204453 | JGI IMG/M metagenome (GOLD analysis project Ga0315295, IMG submission 204453) | Sediment microbial communities from Yellowstone Lake, YNP, Wyoming, USA - YL17G14_0 | ecosystem: Environmental > Aquatic > Freshwater > Lake > Sediment | place: USA: Wyoming | collected...
GTCTGCCATTGATTGCCTCCTCCTGAGTAGATTGTCAGTATCAACACATTATCAGATGGAGGCAATAACTGCAATATAAACCCTCTAAAATTAACCGCTTAAAGCTTTGGGAATGTCGGACAGACCCCAAAATATAGAAATTGATTTTACAAGAGACTTTCAGGAGGAGAGTTTTGGAAGATTGATTCATCGTCTTGGAGAAGATTTATTGAGTACTTTCAAAGAATACACAAAGATAATCTCTCCTGAAATAGAAAACAGTTATATAGAATACAAAAGGTCTCATTTTAGGAGAAGGAGATAGAGTTTATCAAGAATTGAGAGATAAAAACGTCATTTGAAGATTTAATAGACAAAAAGTATATGGAACAGTAGTAATGAATTGCTCTAACAATGGCATGAAGCGGATTTTGAAGGGGCGCGGGGGAACTGGTTTGCTATTTCTCAAGCTTCAGTGGCCGCGCCCCTTCAAAACCGCTTATGCCTGTCGTTATGAGATAAATAGATGAAAAGCGCATTCTCAATAGAGAGATTACCTTTCGCGGCCGTGATTATTCACACAATTCTCGTTGCCATCACGATAGGCATCTGCTTATTACCATCGTCAAACCCTGATTCCAGTATTGGCTTCTACCTGATGGTGATAGTGGGTTATTTCATTGATTTCCCAATAGGAATACTTGTTGAAATTGTTCGTCCGTATTTAGGCGAATCCTCTTCTGGGACATTTATACTTATTTCTATGTATGTCTTTCTTGGCGGGCTATACTGGTTCCTTATATTTGTGATCATAGCCAAAATATGGAAAGTTATGAAAAGAAAAAAATCTCATAACGAATAAGTACATCGGACGTGGCGATACGGCGCGCCACGCCGGTGACCACTTTGTTGGGCATCTAGAGATTCGCGAACGTACAAAGGGACCAATCAATAGGGGACCAATCAATAGGGACGGTTCTATTTATTGACAAATATGAAGATCTATTGGTAAACTTCCTGTATGCCAAGAGTCGCAAGAGTAGCACCGAAAGAATTTATTTACCATGTTCTTACCCGAGGCAACAACCGAAAGAACGTCTTTAAGGAAGAGGCCGACTACCGGAAGTATATCGATATTATTCTCAGGTACAAAGAGAAATTCCTTTTTAAGCTTTATCACTATGTCCTGATGACCAACCACGTGCACCTTGTAGTGGAAACAACAGCTCATGGGGGAGAACTGGCCCAGATCATGAAATGCATCAATCTGAGTTATGCGCAGCACTACAAGAATAAATACCGGCATTATGGGCACTTCTGGCAGGACCGCTATAAAAGCATCATAATCTCAAAGGACACCTATTTGTTGGCGTGTGGAAGCTATGTAGAGCTGAATCCTGTACGGGCAAAGATAGTGGAAGATCCGAAAGATTATCAATGGAGCAGCTACACTATATATGCGTATGGGAAAAAGAAAGCCCTTGTTGATGAGCACCCGATATATGAGGGGTTAGGTAAGAGTGAACAAGAGAGGAAACGGACGTATCGTGAGTTTGTGAAGGGGATGCTGAAAGAGAAGAAGGCGCAAAAAGGAGAGATGGATCGGCGTCTGATATATGGTGGAGAAGATTTCAAAGAGGAGATTGGTAAGAGGTTTCAGATGGAGGCTATGATAAAGCATAGAGGCCGACCAAAAGAAGATAAAGAAGATAAAAATGATGTTAATAAAAAGAACCGTCCCCTTTAGTCCCTCTTTAGTCCCTTCGGGGCAACAACCGAAAGAACGTCTTTAAGGAAGAGGCCGATTACCATAAGTGTATCGATATTATTCTCAGGTGCAAAGAGAAATTCCTTTTTAAGCTTTATCACTATGTCCTGATGACCAACCACGTGCACATAGTAGTGGAAACAGCAGCTCATGGGGGAGAACTGGCCCAGATCATGAAATGCATCAATCTGAGTTATGCGCAGCACTACAAGAATGAATACCGGCATTATGGGCACTTCTGGCAGGACCGCTATAAAAGCATCATAATCTCAAAGGACACCTATTTGTTGGCGTGTGGAAGCTATGGAGAGCTGAATCCTGTACGGGCAAAGATAGTGAAAGATCCGAAAGATTATCAATGGAGCAGCTACACTATAAATCTACTTGTATTTTCGTCTTCAGCCATGATATTGTGTCTCTGAGGTTCATTTGCTCTCCTTCTGTTTGTGTTTGATTGCACAAAATTATAATAGAATACGATCCTTATGAACCTCAAAAAATATCCTTATTTTATGACTTTTACAAGTGGCTCACTATTAAAGAAGGTAAGCATGTCAATTGTTGTGTATTCAACAATGATGGTATCAGTCTTGATGCTCGGCAAGGAAATCATTATCAACAAAGGAGGAAACGATGGGTCTTTTTGGCACAATTCTTGAGAAGCTTGGTTTTGGAAGCAAAAAGGAAGAAGTCGCAGAAGCTGCTCCTGCTCCGGTAGAAACTCATCCTGCTCCGATAGAAACTCCTGCTGCACCTGTTGAGTCTGCGCCCGTTCCAATCAGCGAAGTTGATGTTGTAGCAAAGCTGCAAGGTTTGGCACAGGCTCATCCAGAGAAGTTAAACTGGAAAACATCAATTGTCGACCTTATGAAGCTGCTTGGCCTTGACAGCAGCCTGTCTGCACGCAAAGAGCTTGCTGCTGAACTCGGTTGCCCACCGGAGAAGATGCATGATTCCGCGCAGATGAACATGTGGCTGCATAAGACCGTTTTGAAGAAATTAGCCGAAAACGGCGGCAATATTCCAAAGGAGCTTTTGGACTAATACGCAGTCTGCGGTCAGTAGCCCAGCGTGTGAATGTCAGGGGGCCAGAAAGCAGAAAAAGGGACGGTACGAAAGCGCCGGGTTACAGTGCGTACAATCCTTTTCTGAGAAAGGGGAGAAGTCTGACCTCGAGGTAACGAGAAAGCATGGGTATAACGTTTTTGGAAGGAGAGGTTGAAGGTCCCGAAGGGAAGACGAAGGTAAGGTTTTTGATCGACAGCGGCGCCACCTATTCCCTACTGCCTCTCAATGCCTGGAAGACGATTGGATTGAAACCAAGGCGGACGCTTGAGTTCACCTTGGCGGATGGTACTATAATTACGAGGGATGTGTCCGAGTGCTATATCCTTTTGCCCCAGGGAGAGGGGCATACACCTGTGATACTCGGAGAAGAATCCGATGAGGCCCTATTGGGAGTAGTCACTTTGGAGATCCTCGGTCTTGTCTTAAATCCCTTCAAAAGAACATTGCAGCCGATGAAGATGTTGCTTGTCTAACTAGAAAGTCATCCATGGCAAAGGTGCCGGTAAATAGAGAAGAAGAGATGAAGGGAAGTATAGTATTTAGGGACATTCTTGACCATGTTGATTAATCCTGAGAGAGTGAGTCACCTTATAACAAGGAAGGGATACAATGCCACAGGGCAAAACATCCTGGGTTTTTTTGTGGTATATAGAAAGTCATATGAAGATGCATACTCCAAGGTATTGAGGGTGAAGTATCTGTATGGCTGTTACTGAGTCATTGAGGCTTTCCCTTTTAGAACAGGATGTTTTAACGAGTTTTTCCGGACTTATTGAAAAAGAAATACCAAAAGCCTTACGGATAATTGTCTTTGGCTCAAGAGCGAGGGGTGATTCGGATGAAGATAGCGATATGGATGTCGCAGTTGTTTTTGATATGCCGCTTTTGAACAAAGAGGTATGGGCCGGGATATGGGACATAAAATGGAGGGTTCTTGAATCCCTGGATGCTGAAGAATTTCCGCTTTCCTTAACCCTAATCGCCATGAATGATTTGGAATCAAGGGACTTTGGCCTTGAAGATGTAATTAAAAGAGAAGGAAGAGTAGTATGGGAAAGAGAGAATTAGCAGAAGCAGAGATTCTCGTTGCAGAAGAAAAACTGATGGCATTTATGGACGACTACAAGGGCAAAAGATGGAGTAACGCGACTGTTAGTCTGTATTTCGCATTTGAGCATATTGTCAAGGCCCTCCTTGCGGGTGTCGGTATTGAGGCGAAATCACACGAAGGGCTGAAGATACTTTTTAGTATGCATTTCATCAAATCAGAAGCCATACCTCCAAGGATTGGGAGATACCTCGGGAATTTATATGATAGAAGAATAGCTGCCGAATACAGCCCATTGAGAAGAAGTGAGTTTACAAAGGAAGAGGTTGATACATATCTGGATTGGACAAAGGAATCATTGAAAGAAATTTTACCTTTGCTGGAGAAGAATGGTCTGCATATTGACAGCCTGCATGCTTTGGTCAACAAAATATAAGTCATGAGACTATAAACCCTCAACAGTTGCAAAAAAATCATTATAGACAGGGTAGATGTCCCGAAAAGCCTTTATCGGCGACACCTTGGCCCATCTTCTACAGTTGTTAAACAATAATTCTGCAATAACAATGAATTACGAGGCAATAGGGAGGGTGTGGCACTACGGCTTTTGGAATTAAAACGACAATACCTGATTGCTGAGCAGAACTACCATAAGCATAAGTCTCACGGAGAGTATGGTGGGGTGATTCTTTGTGATTGACAGGGCTTTGAGGTGTAGTGATTGGCTGGAATGATAAAACTTATTTGTTCTCAAATGGTTTCAGGTATATCTCCGGGATTTTAGGCATCTGTTCATCGATCCATCCTCGAATGCAATCTAAAGAGCAAAAGTCAAATTGGTCATATGACTCCATCCCTTTCCACTTCGAAACCGTAAACCAGCCTTTAAGCGCCTGGCAACGGGGGTTCTCAGGTGTTGTCAATTGCTCAGAGCAATCTGCATATTCCACTCTCTTGCCACATGAAACACAAACCGAATAACTCTTCGACATATAAACCTCCACATCTTAATTTTAGGTTATAACAATTTTTAAAGCAAGGGTTTCTCTACCACATACCTCTGCATCGACTCAGATTTTAAGTTTTATGACGAGCGAAATGAACCCCATATTCCATATCTAATCTAATCTAAGCCCCTGATTTTTAAGTGGCAGTGACACATCCTTCGTGGTGGCACTCAGTCTCAAACGCCCGAAAGACGGGGAAGTTATCGGAGAGGTCGTTTTTTGCAACACTTAGGCTATTTCAGCAGGAGCTTTCTCACTTCTCCAACCCGCATGGTGATCTTGTTCGAATCAGTATACTCAAGGAACGGAAGGGCGTACTTTCGGGTAGTGCCGAGAATATCCCTGAACTCGGCGACAGTCATGACAGGCTTTTGAGTGAAAAAGGCCTTGAGCAACGAGAGCATATCGGCATGGACCGAAGTGGTCAAGTACAAGGAGTCGTTGATCCTCACCAGTTTCCCCTCCTTGCTCATCAGCTTTAGCAAGTCAGCGACTACATTCTGAGGCATCGAGAGGGATTCTGCGAGTTCATCCTTCGTCGGAGGCTGGAACCTCGACTTTCCGAGGATCGTGAGGATCCTCTGTGTAACTGCGGCAGCATCAGAGGATGCTGCCTGGTGGTCTTTCAGACGGATGAGTTCCTTGTCCACCGATATGAAATGAAGGGAGCCCAAAAAACTGCTCCATCGATCGGGATGTACCTTACACAGGGCCCTCAATTCCTCTCTCGGCATGCCTGGACTCAGGGGATGCTTTCTGTGAAAATCCTCCAGGTATTTCTTCACTCTCAAGGAGAGGAGATGGTAGATATCGTGGTGAAAGAGTTTGCTATCGAGCTGGATGAGAGTCTTCTGAACCTTCAGGTTTCTTAGCGACTCTTCTATTGCAGGGATCTCTGCCTTTACCCAGCCCGTAAGGGAAGAGGAATCCATCCCCTCAAAACCCGATTTTTTCACTTTCATCGCTATCTTGTCAGTTAATGACCCTGAATCGAAGACCTTGAGATCTTCGGTTCCCTCTTTTCTTTTCCTCCTTTGGGGAGAGGGGTCAAGGACTGTCCCGCCACCGATGGTGATAACGGGAGAGAACCTCCTGATCACAAATCTGTCCCCAGAAAGTGCTACCACAGAATCATCCAGTCTCAACTGGCAGTAACATGAACCGCCAGGTTTTACTTCCTCAGCATCGTAGAGGACCACCCTCGCGACCGTTTCTGAGGTTGTAAGGTGGAAGTGGACAAGGCTCCTCGATTTCAACGGCGGTGTATCCTTGAGAAGCTCTATCCTGACATCAATGATCGTGGTAGGAACAATCCTTTTCGGGGTGATCACCACGTCCCCGCGCTTGAGGTCCTCTTTATTGAGTGACTGTAGGTTAATGGCGACCCTCTGACCTGCATAGGCCTTCCCGATAGCCTTTCCATGACTATGAAGTCCTCTTACCTTGCTCATGATTCCCGAGGGAAGGATCTCGAGCGGTTCATCAAGAGAAAGGCTGCCTGAAATCAAAGTACCAGTCACTACAGTACCGAACCCCTTCATTGTAAAGACCCTGTCTATGGGGAGCCTGAAAATCTCCTTTTGAGGTTTCTGTTCCACCTTGAGGGATGCATCTCTGATCTTCTCTTTGAGGAGGTCGAGATTATACCCTGTTTTTGAGGAGACAGGGATGATCTCTGTACCCTCAAGGAAGGAACCCTTCACGAAATGCTTCACTTCATCGATGATGAGTTCAAGCCAGTCCTTTTCGACAAGATCGGCCTTTGTGACCGCGATGAGACCCGATTTGATTTTCAGGAGGTTGCAGATGGCGAGGTGTTCGCGGCTCTGGGGCATGACTCCTTCATCCGCTGCGATGACGAGCAGCACAAGGTCAATACCGCCTGCACCAGCGAGCATATTCCTCACAAGCCTCTCATGACCTGGAACATCGACAATCCCCACGGTAAGGCCGTCCGGGTAGGAAAGATCGGCAAACCCAAGGTCGATCGTAATGCCCCGCTCCTTCTCTTCCTTGAGCCTGTCTGGGTCTATGCCTGTCAGGGCCTTCACGAGGGTGCTCTTGCCATGGTCGATGTGGCCTGCGGTGCCGAGTATCACATAGTGCATTGGGTATTTTATGCGAAAGGCGAGGCGGGCATCAAGGAACGGTCCCGTGTTTTCATGTCAATCAGTTCTCTTCCAGCCCTAATTTCTTCAGCTTCCTCCAGAGGGAGACCCTGTCAATCCCGAGTATCTGGGCTGCAAGTGTCTTGTTGCCGCCGACCTCCTGCAGCACCCACTGAATATATGCCATCTCCTGCTCTTCGAGGGACGGGATCTTTCCTTCCTGCTTCCTGAACGTCCTGATACTCAGTTCTCTCAGATCCTCAGAGAGGTGGATCATTTCTATGGAGTTCCCATTCGAGAGTGCGACTCCCCGTTCAATGACGTTCTCGAGTTCCCTCACGTTCCCAGGGAAGTCGTAGTTCTGCAAGAGCGCAATGACATCCTCAGAGATTTCAGTTATATCCTTCTTCATGAGGGTCGCGTATTTCTTCAGGAAGTAGTAACTCAGGAGAGGGATGTCATCTCTCCTTTCCGAGAGAGGGGGTACATGGATCGAGACGACATTTAATCTGAAGTAGAGATCCTGCCTGAAATTACCGCTCTTGATCGCTTCCTGGATATCCCTGTTCGTCGCGGCGATGAACCTCACGTCCACAAATAAAGGCTCTGTCGCACCAAGCCTCATGACCTCCTTCTCCTGTATCACCCTGAGGAGTTTCACCTGCATCGATGACGCCATCTCGGTGATCTCATCGAGGAAGAGTGTTCCTCCTGTGGCTATCTCGATCAAACCCTTCTTCAACATGGTCGCTCCGGTAAAGGCCCCTTTTTCATGACCAAAAAGCTCATTGCCGAGTAGTTCTTCGTTGAAGGCGCCGCAGTTGATCGCGAAGAACGGGCCTTCTGCACGGTTACTGTGGAAATGGATGAACCGGGCGAAGACTTCCTTGCCCGTGCCGCTCTCGCCGCTGATGAGGACATTACAGTTTGTCGATGCGATCTGGCGTGCCGTATCGAGGAGATTCAGCATCATGGTGTTTCGGGTGATGATCTTTACCTTTCCCTTGAAGGTCTCGATCTGCTCCTTGAGTTGCCTGTTCTCCCTCTTCAGCCTCACCTTCTCGACTGCTTCCTGGACTACCTTCCTCACCTCATCGATCTTAAAAGGCTTTGCGATGTAGTAGAAGGCACCTTGTTTTATTGTATCTACAGCCGACTGGAGCGTCGCAAAACCCGTGATCATGATCACTTCCGTATCGGGATAGAGCTCACGGCATTTCCTCAATATCTGGAGTCCATCGACCTTCTCCATCTTCAGGTCGGTGAGCACCACATCAAACTGCTGTTCATCGAGCAGTTTGAGTGCATTGGGGCCACTCTGTGTACCGGCAACCTCATATCCCTCTTTTCTCATGATGTGCTCAAGGTTCTTCAATGCGATTTTCTCGTCGTCTACGATCAGTAGCCTCATATCATTCATCTCTTCGTATGTCCCTTAATTATTTTATTACCTGGAGCAAGGCCTTGGCGTGTTTCGGCAGGGGCAGACTGATAAAGAAGGAGGTGCCTTTCCCCGCCTTGCTTTCGACCGCGATGCAGCCACTATGCTCTTCGATGATATCATTCACGATCGAGAGACCGAGCCCGGAGCCATGCCCCACATCCTTGGTGGTGAAGAAGGGATCGAAGATTTTCGGCAGCATGTCTGGAGGGATGCCATGCCCGGTGTCCCTGATCTCGATATCGACGGTGTCTTCATCGACGGTGCATTTCCCGCGGTAACTCATGTATTTCGACATCTCCGCTTTGCGCTTTATCTTCTCTGATGCATTGCTATGCCTCGCCTTGATGATGATCTTCCCATTTTCTCCGACGGCTTCTATGGCGTTCTTTATGAGATTCAGAAAGACCTGCTGGATGCGCTGCTTATCCGCGAAAATGTATAACGAGTCCGGCACGATAAGGGCCATTTCGACCTCTGTGGGGATCTGGCCTTTGATGAAGCGTATCGTCTCTTCGATGAGTTTCTTCAGTGGGATTATTCCCTTCTTGAACTCCTTTTCCCTCGAGAACTCCAGCAAGGAAAGGACAATGTTCCTTGCCCTTTCTGTTTGTTCTTCTATCTGCGAAAGGAGTTCTATTTTCTGTTCTATATCCGCATCTCCGATCTCTTCCGAAAGGATCTGACAGGAGGTCGAGATGTTTGAGAGGGGGTTGTTGAGCTCATGGGCGACGCCGGAGAGCAGTGTTCCTAAAGATGCAAGCTTTTCCGACTGGACGAGGTGCCTCTGCCTCGATTCCAGTTCAAAGAGCACCCTGTTGAAGGCATTCGTCAGGGATATGATTTCCCGGTCTTTCGAATTGATCGCAATGCTCTTGAACTTGCCGTTTGTTATCGATTCCATACTCTCCTGGAGCTGTTTGAGCGGCCTGGTTACCAGTCTGGAGAGGACGAAGCCTACCGCAACGGCTGAGAAAGAGAGGAAAAAGATAGAGATGACAATGATGACCTGTAAAGTCTTGAGGGACGTAAGGAGATGCATCCGTTCTGTCTTGGCGATATATTGGGCAAGTTCCACGATCTTTTTGCCGGAAATTCTTATTGATTGCTCCAGTTTCACCCCCTCTGCAGGCATGTTCTTAACCGTCTTCCTAAATTGTTCCATCTGCGCGCCATATTCTCTCAAGGAACCGGTGAGCGATTCCATGAAGTTCTTATTGGTGATTGCAACGATCTCTTTATGGTTCCTTTCGATCAATTCATGAGCTTTTGCCACAGTAGTAACATTTTCCTTATAATCCTCCTCCTTGCCGTAGAGGAAGTAGTTCTTTTCGAAACGCCTGATCAGGAGGGTTATTTCAGATAACTCAGAGATCTTCTGGCCCGAGATTGTCACTTTTTCCACTTGCATCAGTTCTATAAGGATCCCGGTGAAGAGAGCGATAATGATCACCACGATGGCGTAATAGCCGAAGGTGATCTTCATCCTGATGCTCAGAGCCTTCTTGAACATACCTTAAGTCTACCATGAAATACTCCAAACAGCAACTTCTCTGTGCTCTTCAGAACACTTTATTATAGAAGGATAAATGGGAGCTCGCGGATTGTAAGGGGTTGAAATATACTCGGAACATCATGGTATTCTGTAAAGGGAGTTTTTTGTAGTATCACGAGGAGCGTAAGTGATGAAGCAATTTCTCACAGAGTCATTCATTAAGGGTAATGAGATCACTTCCATTTTACATTGGCAGTAAGAGATGGGTATCTTTAAAAAGTCTGACGAGAACAGTAAGCCCTCATTAATTGAGGAACTGCGCCGTGCAGTCGCTGCAACAGAGATGCCGCCCCATGCAAGGCAGACGGCAAGCAAGGAACTGGAAATCCTTTCCAAGATAAATCCCACGACCACGGAATATACCATAGGGCTAACCTATATAGAGTATCTCTTGAGCCTCCCCTGGAATAAAAAGACAGAAGACAACCTCGATACCCTCAGGGCGGAGAGGATTATGAATGAACGGCATTACGGACTCGAAAAGATCAAGGAGAGGATCCTTGAGCATCTGGCGGTCAAGACGTTGATCGTGAACAGGAAACCCCGGATACTCGTTGTAGATGACGAGGAGATTGCGAGGAGAAACCTCGAACATGCTCTGAAAAAAGAGAACTACACGGTCACGGTGGCGGCAAACGGTGAAGAAGCCCTCAGAAAGATGGAGTTCTCTCCCTTCGATGTCGTACTCACAGACCTGCGAATGGGTAGGGTCGACGGAATCGATCTCCTCGAAAGAGCGAAGATAAGGTCGCCGGATATAAAGGTCATCGTGATTACCGCCTATGCCTCCATCGATTCAGCAATCAAGGCGATGAGAAAAGGCGCCTTCTATTACATAACGAAACCCTTCAAGCTCGACGAGGTGAGATCCACCGTAAGGGAGGCGTTAGAGAAGAAGGCATCCTCTGTATCCACAAGGGGTTCCGTCCTCTGCTTCTCAGGCCCTCCGGGGACGGGGAAGACCTCCATGGGGAGATCTATTGCCGATGCCCTGGGGAGAAACTTCGGGAGGATCTCGCTAGGAGGGATAAAGGATGAGGCAGAGATCAGGGGCCACAGGAGGACTTACGCAGGTGCTATGCCGGGACGGATTATAGAGGAGATCCGCCGCGCACAGGTCATGAACCCATTGCTCATGCTCGACGAGATAGATAAGATAGGTCAGGATTTCAGGGGCGACTCCGCCTCCGCCCTTCTCGAGGTACTCGACCCCGAGCAGAACAGGAATTACATCGATCACTACCTTGATGTTTCATTCGATCTCTCGGGAGTCATGTTCATTGTCACTGCAAATGTTTCCGAGAACATCCATGATCCTCTGCGTGACCGCATGGAGGTGATCGAATTCTCAAGTTATACAGAGGATGAGAAAGTACGGATAGGGCTGGACTACCTCGTTCCGAAACAGATTCAGGAACAGGGGCTGTGGGAATCACCTCCTGAATTCACTGCAGAAGCAGTCTCAAGGATTGTCCAGGAATATACTCGCGAAGCGGGCATTCGGGACCTTGAACGACAGATCGCTGCCGTCTGCAGAAAAATAGCCATGCAGCTTGTCCACGAGGGAGGGGCGAAGGGACGAGTAACAGTGACACCTGAAGTCATTGAGAAGTACCTTGGCCCGAGGAAGTACTACTTCGAAGTTGCCGACCAGAAAAGCCGGGTCGGCGTAGCGACCAGTCTTGTATGGACCGAGGTGGGGGGCGATATCATCTTTGTCGAGGCTGCCAAGATGAAGGGGTCAAAGGAACTCATTCTTACAGGGTCCTTAGGCAATGTGATGCGCGAGTCTGCACAGGCCGCCTTGAGTTATGTAAGGAGCAATGCCTCGACCTTTGATATCAATGAGGACTTCTTCGATACCCATGACATCCACATCCATGTCCCTGCAGGGGCCATACCGAAGGACGGTCCCTCAGCCGGCGCCACGATAGCCGTTGCACTCATCTCCCTTTTGACGGGCCGGCCGGCCAGGAAAGATGTGGCGGTGACAGGCGAGATCACTTTGACTGGAAGGCTCCTGCCCGTGGGAGGCCTCAAAGAAAAGATGCTTGCCGCCCGCCGTGCAGGTATGAAAGAGGTTCTCTTGCCTTTGAAAAACAAGGCCGATTTTGAAAATCTTCCTGATTACATCACAAAAGGATTGAAAATCTCCTTCGTTGATTCGATCGAAGAGCTCGTCGCAAGGGTCGTGATCGGTCAGTTGTCTGAAACATAAGAACCCTTATGATTGCAGGCATTACACACAGCGATTGTCATTCCGGCTCCTGTCCTCGCTTGTCGGGGATCGGTCCGGAATCTTTCCGAAAAAGAAGGATTCCCGACGCGCTCCGCTTGCTGTGACTTCATCGAACAGTATGGTGCTCGCCTTCCTCGGATACGGAAAATAGTGGGCATCTACCGGCAGAAACCCTTCGGTGAAAACCGTCGAGCGAATCAGGAAATTCGCATTTGTACATTCAGAAAGGCCTCCCTGAGGCAGGTTCGAAGTGGGATTGGTACCATCGTAGAGATTCGAATCCCAATACCCCGCATTTGATGAATCAGGCATGGTAACGGCAGCTTTGATAAGGAATAGAACATCATGCAGCAATATACATACCGACAGTATTGGAACCGTCTGCATTACCCTATTAAGTCAACTAAGCCGTCAACGGCCCCTGACTGTCTCCCCTCGAGCGAAGCGAGCCTACCATGTTCATGCCGGTCCGTTTGCAGGCGGTTGTTCGCCGGATAGGTTCCTCAGTCAATCACTTCGGCGAGGTGCTTGTTGGAGATAATCAACTGATTCACAACTGAGGACACATCGATCTTTTTCTTGCGGGCAATGCGCTGAACAAAAGCCAGGGCCTCCTCGTCAAGATAAACCGGGAGCCTCAGGCGGAGACCAGGACGGAAGAATTTCCCGCGAGTGGCCTTGGAGAAATCATATTCCTTTTTCATTTCATCACTTGCCATAGAACAGCCTTTCCTTTCTTGTCGACCGACGACTCGAAATTATGCGAACGCGGCATCGTCTACTGTCTACTGCCTCGAACGTATGACAAACCACGAGAAGCCGACCTTCGGATGAGAACCCCATCGTTATCCATCGGTCCTCCATCTGGCTATGTTCGGAATTATATACCGACAAGGCACCAGCGTCGAGGAAAACTGTTGCCGCCTCCTCGAACCCTACCCCATGCTTGGTCAGATTTGTTCTCGCTATTATCGGATCCCATTCAAAATCATAGATGGTCGTGGGATCGGCCATGTCCTACCTCTAATCAACCCGTTGAAGCGCTTCATGTAGGCGAACGACTGAAATAAGTGGTGGCTGTCAGCCATCCGCTGGAGTGACTTGTTGGCCATTTTTTATTCATTCTTCAAATCTTGGATATTGCTCTGGATTGGGTCCGATTGCTTTAATCAGTCTCGGATATTTAACTCCCCGCTCCGGTTCTTTTACGCCTCGTTGTTTTCTAATCTCAAAAGTCCAGTTGTCTCCGAAATCAAATAGATAATACAGTTTCTTCCGGCCAGTGGGCCAGATGTCCATCAGTCGGATCCGAAAAAAGTCATCTTCCTTATCCTCCCATTCGTACTTTTCGGTCAGCCACTGTCTATTAGCCAAACGGGATGAACTGTTTGCCAAGAAAAATTCGAAAGGGTGATCCTGTCCAAACTTAACCGCATCTTGAATTGCATCGTGTAGGTCATAGAGACATGCCTTTTCATCTATTTCAATTACGCGAATACAGGGCTCTTTAGCACCCCAAACACAATCAATGGTCAGTGTCAGAATCATTTCTTTCTATTGTTGCCGAACGTCACGGCTAAGAGGCTGGCAAAGGAGCGCAGCGAATTTGCCAGTCCTTTATTCAGCCGTTTGTTCGGCGACATGGCATTCATTTTATATTCGCCACAATACGAAGCTTGTTCAACTCTGCTTGAAGAAAGTCGACGTCAGCGTTCGGTGCACAGAGCATTTGTCGAATCGTACCGTCTCGAATTGCTGCCTTGAAAATGAACGGTAGGTGCAGACTTGACGGGAAGAGCAAAGTGCTACCATCGTTTAAGGCAAATTCCCCCATGCCCACGGCTGATAGAGAAATGCGAAATTCCTTTTCCTCGGAAAATATATTCTTGTCCTTTAAATAGGTGTATATGATTGGATTGGGTAACCTTTTCGTGTTCGTTTCATGCGCATCCCAATCGACGTATTCAATAATTCCATAATTTACCGAGAAAATCTGATGGCATCGCATGCCGTTATATTCAAGAGCAGCATTTCCAGGCCGAAGCGTCTCATTAAGTGTTGCACGCAATTTCCCGAACTCAAAAACGGGCTATTTCCGACATTCCCAAGTTTAAAACTACGCTCAGAGCCTCTCTGTAATAGCTGACGCGAGTTTTCATAATGTGCGAAAACGTGCTGGAATTTGTTCAGGGATATTCACATCTCCCACCGT
>Ga0315295_10002955_pt1 | contig 14421 bp, 12 predicted proteins | sample YL17G14_0_MG_FD_204453 | JGI IMG/M metagenome (GOLD analysis project Ga0315295, IMG submission 204453) | Sediment microbial communities from Yellowstone Lake, YNP, Wyoming, USA - YL17G14_0 | ecosystem: Environmental > Aquatic > Freshwater > Lake > Sediment | place: USA: Wyoming | collected...
GTTGATCGCTTTTCCAATATCAAATGCTGAAGCAACCTTCAGCGTCTTGACGACTCCGGTCTCAACGTCAACTTCAACCTCCACAGCCTGTGCGCCGAAGGTCCATTTCAGAGCCGGATACCCTTGACCAGTTTCCGGATCAAGATAGGTGAGTCCACGTGGAACGTACGATCCTCGTCCAATCACCGGGCCACCAATCGCGGTGCCGTTCGGGTAGGTGTAACCCATGGCGAACTGCTGCAGCGGAATTCCTTTGTCGGGTTGTCCCCTGGAATAGACCATCTCATTCTCGAGCACTAGATCTGCTTTCTGAACTCGGAGCGCCTGCGCCGCCATGTCGAAAATCTGTTCTTTTGCATCCCGAGCAGCGCTGATGACTGCTCTGCCTTCCATGAAGAGGCCTCTGCTGGCGACAGTCTGCCATGAATAGGGTGTTAGGTCCGTGATTCTCTCGGGAACCACCCGTATCTTCTCAACTGGCATACTAAGTTCCTCTGCCGCCATTTGAGCGAGGCTCGTGGTAGTTCCCTGGCCAATCTCGGTGATGCCAACAGACAGGTTGGCGCTTCCATCTTCGTTGAACTTTATGATTGCGCAAGAAGCTGCGTTTGGAGGCATTGCGGGAGCTTTCCAGAGCGCCGCCACTCCGATGCCGCGCAGTTTGCCGTTGCTTTCTCGCTTCGCTTTCTTTCCGTATCCGATCGATTCAGCGACCGCCTTGATGCATTGGTCAACTCTACCTGCGTCTTCTCTGAGCTTCTCACCCGTCGCAGTAATCGAGCCGGGTCGGAGGACATTCCTCAGACGTAGCTCCACAGGGTCAATCCCGGTCTTCTGCGCGATCATGTCCAGCTGACGTTCCACGGCCCATAGAAACTCGAGGTGTCCGAAACCTCGAAACGCTGTTCCGTATGGGTGGTTTGTGTAGGCTGTGATCGAGTCGCAGTGGATATTGGGCACTTCATATGGGCCGGTGCAGGCGTATCCGCCGGCTCTGCCGATGTTAACTCCGTAATCGGCATACGCGCCGGCGTCGTAGATGTATTTCATCTGCTCCGCGGTGATCTTCCCGTTTGAATCGACGCCGGTCCTGATCCATCCATAGAAGCCCTGTCTGAGCGGAGCAGTAGTGAACTCCTCCTCACGTGTCAACAGCAGTTTGACCGGCTTGCCTCTTGAAAACTTTGACAGGAGCACCACGAGTGGTTCGAAGTTGATGCCTGCTTTCCCGCCGAACCCTCCACCAACATGCGGCACGTGCACGTTGATCTTCTGAAGTGGGATTCCAAGTGCGTGGCTGAGGATATACCGTACCGTGAAAGGAGACTGAGCGCACGTCCAAACCTCAGTGCTTCCGTCTGGGAAGTACTGAGCTATGCATGCTCGCGGTTCCATGGCAGCATGGCTGACTTGGGGCATCGAGAATTCATTTTCAACGATTGTAGTTGCGCGTTTGAAGCCCTCCTCCATGTTGCCCTTGCGAATCTTGAAGATGCTAGCGATGTTCGTACCCGGAACCGGAGTGAAGACGGGAGAATGCTCATACTGCGCCAAGTCTTCATGCACGAGCGGAGCGCCCGGCTTCAGAGCCTCGTTGACATCGAATACTGATGGGAATGGTTCGTATTTGACATCGATCAGGTCGATGGCTTCCTCTGCTGCTTCCTCAGATTCAGCTGCAACTGCCGCGACTGGTTCGCCGGCCCATCTGACTTTGTCCTTGGCGATAACCATCTTGTCCCTGACGTACAAACCCATCCTGTATGGGAAAGCCTGCCCAGTAATCGCGGCCACGACGCCCGGATACTTCTCGGCTCGGCTCATGTCAATCCTGACAATGCGTGCGTGCGCGTGGGGGCTTCGCAGGAACTTCCCGTACAACATTCCGGGAACTTCCATGTCGGCGACAAATCTCGTCATTCCAGTGATTTTCTCGAACGCGTCGACTCGAGGAATCCCCTTGCCAACATACTTGTAGTTCAAGGTCTCACCGGCACGATTGCGTTCGGCCTGTAAATCGTATTAAGTCATCGTATCGACTGTTTGGACTACTCACGACGACGCGGAGACTTTGTTCTTTACGCACTCGAGAGTCTGATTGACGACTTTCTGTGAGGCGTTTTCGACGAGTCCTTTGGCGACGCTTCCGAGAGGGCCGCTCACTGTGGCCTCTGCCACCCAACCCAACTCGGTTCCTTCTGGGTGAGGGTTGCAGCTGATCTGGATCTCGGCCTTGAATGCGCTCGTTACACCTGAGCCATCGATGACGAGCTTTGCGCGACGATTGACCGGATCCTCCTCCAGTACCCGACTGTTCACCTTGAAGGTTCCTTTGATGAACCCGACGCCTATCTTGATCTTCGCTTCGGTACGCTTCCCCTCAAGTACCTTGTACTCCTCTACACCCGGTAGGCATTGCGCGATCGATTCAGGTGTCGAGATGAAGTTCCACACCTTCTCAACAGGAGCCTTCACAACGGCTTTGCCTTCGAAGTGCATTTCCAACTCACGACCGTAACGTCGTTTTTGGCCCTATATTGCTCTATCCGCCTGACAGGGCAGTTGAGGGTCAAGTATAGCATCAACTAACATGTGAAGAGAAAAAATGAGAGAAGACGGAGTATGCGAACGCGTTCTACTCGACGAAGGCCACGACTCGGGCGAAGGCTGACTCGCCTCCGCGGAACTTCCACGGGAAGCACCCTAACGTGACGCGTCTGTTCAGGAGTTGCCCGATGTCTCCGCCCAAGTTCTCCATGTGTATGATGTCGCGTGGGAAGAGCTTGTTGTGCGTGACCTGATAGTCTTCCATCGGGAACAGCTTCTCTAGATTCCCTTTCCCGAACTTCTGTTCAGCAAATGCACGAACCTTGGGGACGCATCTTAGACCATATTCTGGATGTCCGATGGGCAGGTTCATTGGGTGGTCCGTTGAGACAGCGTCGACTCCCCAGACCTTGATCTTGCGATTTATGATCCAGTCGATCCAATCTCTCGATGGTCCCGGATGCATCTGAATGTAACGTTCTTCATCCGCCATTCCTTGGGGCTGGTACCACGAGTACTTGTACCATCCTGTATGCACGACTAGGATGTCACCGTCATGGAGATCGACCCTCTTCTCAACCATCTCCGGTGTGTAGAGGCCTAGGTCTCCCACGTCGCTAACATCGACGATGACTCCGGGTCCGTATAGCCATTCGAGTGGGATCTTCTCAATGTCCTTGCCTCCTGTGACGAAATGCAGTGGTGCGTCGAGGTGTGTCCCGATGTGATTCGAAGTCATGATATACTGCGCGTTCACGCCGTGCTCAGATTTTCGTTTGATGTACTTGACTTCAAACGGGGGATACAAAGGCCAGAACGGAGTGTCTTGGCATAGAGGTTGTGACAGGTCAACTAATTTCATTAGCTTGCGACCTCGCGCATATCGTGAGTCCGAGAACTTTACTTAAGGACTACGTAAGTACTCTCACTTAGAACTGCTAACATCAATTCCTCATTCTCGAGAGAGTCGGGACGTGCGTCCCACGTGCGTATAGAGTTGGATCGTCATACTCTTGGATCACCGGCGCCTAACCACCACCCACGATCTCCATTATGTCAACGCTGTCAATCGTAATCGCATCCTTCTCAAGGAGTCGCGTGTTAAGGCCCTCCAACATCTTGACACTGTGCCCGTTTACAAGTACGATGAGGCTCGGACTCAGTTCCTTCGTGCCAGGGTCAAAGATGTACCTTCTTACCTCTGGTCCAAGTCTTCGCGTGAGCTCCTCTAGGAGGTCGCCAACATTCCTGGCTTTCTCAGGGATCTCTACCTCATCAGCCCCTGCGGCCATCCTTAGTCGACCGTGCAGCTTGACAAGAATCGACATTGCGACCCTGCCATTGTTGGCTCACCGCTCATATATACTTCTCACAGCCGCGATTGCGAAGGCATATGTGCAGCTTGACAGAACGCCGGAGCGTGGTCAAATCATTCCCAGAAGAGTCAGGATTCCTAGAACAATGAACACCAGAGCTGAAACCTTCTTGATTTTGCCTGTCGGAAGTCGCTTGCCTACATGTCCGGCTAATACTATGCTTAAGCCGTCCACTAGCGCAAGCGCAAGCAATACGCCACAAAAAACCGCGATAGGTTGCGCAAAACGAGCCGCGAGAGTGATCGTGACCACCTGGGTTTTGTCACCCAGTTCTGTCAGGATTATCATGAGTGATGCAGCTTGGAAAGGCTTCCCTGAGCGCGTGGAGGGGACATCGGTCCCAGTGTTCAATTTGAGCATAAGAATTCCTACCGCCACGAAGATCAGTCCTGAGATCAGAGTGAGTAAGGACAAGGGGATTATCGCAAGAAGTGCCTGACCGATCAGCACGCCCACGCCAGTGACGATGACATATCCAGTGATCATACCCAAGAAGATCGCTCTAGGCTTTTGGAGACTGGCACTTAACATGACAAGGCCAAGTTGGGTCTTGTCACCAAGCTCGGCAGCGGAAGTTGACAGCAAGGATATTGCGAAAGCCTCTGTCACCAAATCCATTGCCGGGTCTCCGGAGCTTTGAAGCGAACGCCCAATGTCGCTTAGTCTCTTAGGTATAGGCAGATCGGTCCAAGAAGGAAAGTATTCATCTACAAGCTACGCGGACTGGGCGGAAAGAATGATGATTACGAAGTAGTGAGCTATGACGCAGAGACAGCACGCAAAGGATCACTCTGGTTCGAGGTTCCAGCGCGAGCAACCTTGGCATTCATTACGGGCTCACGATGTTGTCTCTCGTCTTGGCTCGAAAACGGAAGGGCTAGACGAAGAGGAGGCTGAGCTCAGGCTAAGTCGATTCGGACATAACGAACTCGAACCTGAAAAGAAGCCTTCTTCCGCGGGCATCTTCCTTCGACAATTCAAGAGCGTCCTTGTGATTATCCTACTTGCAGCCACGCTGATATCACTGGCACTTGGCGAAACGGTAGATGCGGCAGTCATACTGGCCATAATTTTCGCCATATCTGTGTTGGGTTTCGTGCAGGAGTATCGAGCCGAGAAGGCGCTTGAGGCTCTCAAACGGATGGCAGCTCTCACAGCCACCGTGGTGCGAGGAGGCGTGGAGAGTGAGATTCCTGCAAGAGAGCTCGTTCCTGGGGATGTCGTGGTTCTTTCAGTCGGTGATAAGATCCCTGCCGATATGCGACTCGTCGAAACGGTAAACCTCAGAATCGATGAAGCACCCTTGACAGGAGAGTCGGTATCTTCTGAGAAGGGAATTGATCCGGTCCCTCAAGACTCTCCGCTAGCTGACAGAACCTGCAATGCGTACGCAGGCACAGCGGTGTCCTACGGCAGAGGTAGAGGAGTCGTCTTCTCGACAGGTCAGGCAACCGAATTCGGCAAGATCGCCTCTATGATGCAGGCAGCCCCCAAAGTGAAGACTCCATTGGAGTTACGCATCGAGAGCGTCGGTCGAGTTCTTGGTGCCATCATGGTCGGAGCTTCGGTCTTGGTCATGGTGGTGGGACTGGCTAGGGGACAGCCTCTCTTGGAGATGTTCCTCTGGTCCGTGAGTCTTGCCGTTGCAGCTGTGCCGGAGGCATTGCCTGCAGTCGTAACAGGTGGATTGGCTATAGGCGTCCGGAGAATGGCGAAACGCAACGCGATCGTTAGGCGTCTTCCAGCTGTTGAAACTCTCGGATCAACCACGATCATCTGCTCAGACAAGACTGGCACGATGACCAAAGGCGAAATGACTGTTCGTCGGATCTTCGTAGGCAAGGAGCTCTACGAAGTAACCGGCTCAGGATACGAGCCAAAGGGTGGGATACTCAAAGACGGAATTCCGGCTCTCAATGATGATCTGTCCCTGATAGCAAGAGTTGGCGCTCTTTGTAACGATGCTTCCATGACCGTTGCAAGCTTGACTAGGGTCGTAGGTGACCCCACCGAAATTGCCCTACTCGTGATCGCAGCGAAGGCCGGAGAAAAAGTGGAGAGGTTGAAGCTTACTTATCCGAGAATATTCGAGGCTCCGTTCACTTCCGAACGCAAACGAATGACAACAGTGCACAATGCACCTGACGGTCAGCTTTTGTGTTGTATGAAGGGAGCGCTTGAGACAGTTCTACCGAGTTGTGAATCCGCGTACTTCGAAGGCAGATCTGTCCCGATGGACCAGGCCATGATTCGCCGAGTTCACGACATGGGCGAACAGATGGCAAGCGATGCGCTCCGTGTCCTCGCATTCGCGTTCAAGGCCATGTCGAATGTCAGAAGCGACTTCGAGAGGAACTCTGAGAGCGGGCTCGTGTTCCTGGGGTTGATGGGTATGATTGATCCGCCAAGAGAAGAGGTCAAAGAAGCAGTCCGAAAATGCGATACGGCGGGCATTAAGGTTGTGATGATAACTGGAGATCACAAGGCAACCGCTGAAGCAGTAGCGCGAGAACTTGGTCTCTTGAGTTCAAAAAGGAAGGTTCTCCTCGGCGCAGAGCTTGACAGACTTCGGGAAAATGAGTTTGAAAGAATAGTCGAGGATGTAGCAGTATACGCCAGAGTCTCACCAGAACATAAGCTTCGGATAGTCACCGCGCTCAAGAAGAAAGGTCATATTGTTGCAATGACCGGCGATGGGGTCAACGATGCGCCCGCCCTAAAGAATGCAAACATCGGTATTGCCATGGGCATTACCGGAACCGACGTCACGAAGGAAGCCGCGGATATTGTACTGGCAGACGACAACTTCGCTTCGATCGTTGCAGCTGTGGAGGAAGGACGCGCGATTTACGATAACATACGGAAGTATCTTCTGTTCCTTCTCTCGGCCAACACTGGCGAGCTTCTGATCATGCTTTCAGCAGTCTTGTTCGGTTTTCCACTGCCGCTAGTGCCGGTTCAGATTCTCTATGTGAATCTTGCGACTGACGGTCTGCCTGCACTCGCTCTCGGCATAGATCCTCCGGTGCAGGATTTGATGCGAAGACACCCGCGGAATCCTAAGCTCAGCGTATTTGCTGGTCTGAAGGGTTGGATTGCCGGAATTACATTACTGATGAGCTTGGTTATGATGTCTCTGTTTGCCTATGGCTTATCATCGAGGGGTCTCGTCGAGGCTCGATCTCTTATGTTCATGGCTATTATCGTGTTCGAGTTGGTATTCGCCTTCAGTTGTAGATCACAGAGCCAAACCATCTTCCGGCTCGGTGTTACCAGCAACAAGTATCTTGTAGCTGCAGTGCTTTCGCAACTTTGCCTGCTGCTCCTGATCATGTACGTTCCGAGTGTCGCACGTCTTTTCGAGGTTACGCCAATTGGCATCATAGACTGGTTGATAGTGGTAGCGGCCGGAATATCCGGATTCGTGCTAGCTGAAACATCCAAGGTCATCGCCGTGAGATTGCGGAGACGACCTTGACTGGCAGGCTCGCTCTCCTATCTACGTCATGGCATTTGTGATTTAGGCCAGACTGGCGCCTCGACGTTTGCAGGATTGACCAAGCATCGACGAGTCTATGTTCGATGCTCTGAGTCTACTTCATGATCGGTCCAAATGCGGTCGGCACTGTCTTGTCAGGGAAGTCGCTCGAACCTGAAGCCTTCGACATCTTTTCCTCGGATCTTGCGGATATGTCCCCAGACTGGACGAACTCTGTCTCCGATCTTGATCTCTTCGCTCAGAACTTGGCCTGTGACTCTAACCTTTCCGTCGAACTCGACTATAGCGAGGGTTAACGGCAGCTGTTCGATGCCTTCAGGCACCGTCCAAAGCCTCGTAAACGTCACGATCTTGCCTTCATTACTCAGGGGGTATTCTTCGAAGTCTTTTCCCTTGCATGAAGGACAGAGGAACCGTTTCGGATATGCGATCGCGCCGCACTTCTTGCATTTGAATCCGACAAACCTACTCTCTGCCATCTAGATTCTCTCCAGTACAAACGCCACTATGTTGTTGGCGAATCCTCCTAAGTTGCAGGAGAAAGCTCGCTGGGCGTTCTTTACCTGTCGCCTGTCCGCTTCTCCTCTGAGCTGCCAGGTCATCTCAACTATCTGAGCCACTCCTGTGGCTCCTACCGGGTGACCTCTCGCTTTCAGTCCACCGGATGGGTTTATCGGGAACTTCCCGTCGAGTGCAGTCACGCCGTCGCGAAGCGCCTTGTGCCCTGTGCCCTTCTCGAAGAATCCTGCGTCTTCACTTTCAACTATTTCGAGTATAGTGAAGGCGTCGTGTAATTCTGCGAAGCTCATGTCTCTTGGTGTCGTCTTGCTCATCTTGAAAGCCTGTGCAGCAGAGACCCTGAGCGCCTCCAGTACCGCTGGATCTTTCCTGTCTTGTACGGCCATCCTGTCAGTCGCTTGGCCGACTCCTGTTATCCTGATGGGCGTGTCTGTGAATTCTCTTGCTTTCTCCGTCGCGGCTAGGAGCACTGACGCTGCCCCGTCTGTGACAGGACAGCAATGGTACATCCGGATTGGGTCCGATATGATAGGGTTGTTCACTTCGGCCTCCGGAGAACCGTAGATTCCCTCTAGCGTTACCGGTTGCTGGATGTGGGCATACGGATTCTTCGAGCCGTTCAGGTGGTTCTTCACCGCGACGCGTGCAAGGTCCTCTTCGGTCACGCCGTACCTTTCCATATACAGTCTCGCGAGCATCCCAGCCAAGGACGGGAGCGTAACGCCATGAACGTATTCGGCCTCTATGTTGGTCATCGTGGCTATGTAGTCAGTTATTACTTCGCCCGGCACGTGCCGCATCTTCTCTCCACCTGTGACGAGGACGGTATCGTATAGGCCGCAGGCAATCGCACAGTAAGCGTTCTTGACAGCCGATCCTCCTGATGCAGGGCCATTCTCCACGCGGTCCGCTGCGGCCGGAACAAGCGCTAACTGGTCTACAAGTGCGCTCCCCACGGCTACCTGATGGTTCAATTCCCCGGCCAACATGCTTGCTGCATACACTGCATCTATGTTCCTATCACCTGCGCCGGCATCCTCGAGTGCTTTGATGCTAGATTCGGTCATAAGATTGAGCAGAGTCTTGTCGTCGTGCCTGCCGAACTTTGTCATGCCGCAGCCTACAACAGAGACATCTCTCAGGTCTGTTCCCTCATCACTGCTGAGATACCCAATCTAAGGGTGCGTTCTCAAATGTCGCAGCCTTCTTGAGCACATCATCAGGGACAGGCCTAGATCCCATCACAAGCCGGGGCTTAACCTTCTGATAGATGTCCCTAGTTATTACCCATGCCTTGGCTCCGCCCAACTCATGCTGCACGCCAGGTCTGACCTGGAGTCCCCACTCCACTATCCACCGGCGAAAACCGATCGGACTCTCCGCCGTAACAAGTATCTCTTCCGCTCCCAAGGTCTCCATGGAATGCTCATGTTTCGCTGCGAACAAGTGCGCTCCAACCCTCGCACCTCGTTTCAGAGCCGTCGTATGATAACTTACGTGGGTCTTCTGATCGTACGCGCGGCTGTTGACGATTCCCGCCAGTTTTCCATCAACGATCCCGATGAGGCAAAACTCATTTCTGACTCTGCGTCTGTACCAGCCCAGTAACTCAGCGTATTGTCTTGCCGCAACAATATCATAGAAGTCCCTCGACACTGTTAGGAGTGGTGTAATCGCCTGAAGCAGTTTGGGGGCTTCCTCCCTCGCCGCCTCTCGAACGACCATGCGTTCACCAGTTGGAAGAAGAATTGTCTTTGGAGGGTAGGGTTTCTTGGGAATGTCCCAGTCTACCCCAAGTATGGATTCAATATCTTCGCTCATTGAACGGCCACCACACTGTGTACCTCTGAATCCCATTATAGGCTTTTGTCACGATTCTGATGAGGCGAGTTGCCCGTGACACGCGTGACTCGACGTGCAATTTCCTAATTTCGGCAGGTGACCGCTCTATCTTCTACCGCTAGATACAAATTGCGGCTAGACGATGGCTTCTTGATTCAAGTTGGTCTTGGTGGAAGACAAAAGGTCCAAGAAGGTTGCAATTGTCGCCCACTGCTTGCTCAATCAGAACGCAAAGGTGAACGGGTTCGCTTTCTTCCCGGCCATGATAAAGCCACTGATCGACATTCTACATAGCAACAACTTCGGAGTGGTCCAACTCCCGTGTCCTGAGATCACATTCTCCGGAACACGAAGATGGTGGTACGTTAGGGAACAATATGACACACCGGGCTACCGTGCTCACTGTCGGAGGATTCTCGAACTGATCGTATCGCAGGTGACGGAGTACCAGAAAGAAGGATACAGAGTTGTGATTGTTGGCTTGGATGGGAGTCCATCCTGCGGGGTAAGATGGTCAGGAACAAGCAAGAACTGGGGTGGTCCGCCAAAAATCCCGGAAGAAGAGATCACCAAGTATCCACTCGCAAACAAACCAGGAGTCTTCATCGAAGAATTGGTAGCGATGATCAGAGAGGCAGGAACAGAGATGCCCCACATGATCGGGGCGGGCTTCGACATGCCAGGATTCAAACTGGAGAGCATTGCAGGCGAGATTGACAAATTCCTTCGCAAACCGTAGATAGAAGCCGTACTGTCAACCGTGGTCTCAATTCAGTTCATACTTCAGAGTGCTCAGAGGCGGGAGGAGGCGTGGGCGTGAACTCTTCCTTATACGCCCTTTGGTTGAACGAGGTGTTCCCTCGTGACGGGCGACAGATTCCGCCGTACAGAATTGTTGCGTTGGCAAAGCTTTTAATAAAAAACTAGGCGCCTTCCGGTCCGAGGAAATATGAACAACACAACTACAGCGGTTGCGCTGATAGTAATGCTCGTCATTGGAGTCGTGCTCGGTATCGGTGCAGGACCAATGCTAATGCCATCACAACCGACAGGAGCGGTGACCACAACAGTCACAACAACAGTCACAGCTGAGCAGGCCTCGGCTATCGCTCAGCTGAAGGTCGGCATGATAATGCCGATAACTCCAGAGGACTACTCATGGAACTACCAAGCAGATGCGTCAATAAAGATGCTTCAGAAGCAATTCGGATTTGACCTCACGACAGCGGAAAATCTGTTTGACGGAACCAAGGCGGAACCAGTGGCCACCGACTGGGCATCAAAGGGATACAACGTGATCATAGGTCAGGGCATTCAGTACCAGGATATGTTCAACAAGATCGCTCCGCAGTTCCCCAAGACCGTGTTCGTCTGCGTCGACTGTTTTGCAGGCAAGGGCAATGTCTACAACGTCTGGTGGTACATGGCGGACGCAGCATACCTAATGGGCTTGCTTGCCGGCAAGATGACACACAGCAACAAGATCGGCTTGATTGGAGGTGGAAGAGCCATGTCCATTTGGGCTGGTCATGAGGCCTTCAAGAGAGGAGTCAGAGAAGTGAACAAGGGCGCTACATTCCAGGAGTCATGGATGGCGTTCTCATGGGCAGACGTCGCAGGTGCAAAGAAAGCAGGAGAACAGATGGCGGATCAAGGTGTCGATTTCATCTTCAGCAGTGGGGACGGAATCGATGTCGGTGTCAGACAAGTAGCCAAGGAGAAGAACATCCAGATGACAGGGGTGTATGCTGATGCTGCCCACCTGGATCCCGACCACATAGCCCAGAGCATTGTCGTGCGCTGGGACATAGCTTACCTTACGGCGATAGCTGACTACGTGCGAGGAGATTACAACGACAAGTGGCTGCAAGCAGATCTCTTCTCCGGCATGGTGTCTTTGGGCGCATTTGGCAACGCCGTACCGAAGGATGTCCAAGACTTCGTGACGGGAGCACAGGGCACACTAAGAATGGGCGTCTCACTGCCATTCACGCTGGACTCGACGTGCTTCGACAAGCCAGATCAACCGCAGTGCAAAGTCTAACCAAGCTACGCGGCGTGGGCTACAACGCCCTCGCGCTAGCCGTAGGCATAGTATCGGGGCTGGCTCTGGTCTTCGCTACTGGTGGAGACCTGAGAGCAGCCTCGACCACCCTTTTGTTAAGTCCGATATCCAGTACCTACAGTTTTGCTGAGATTTTTGTACGACTCACAATCCTTCTGATCATGGGTCTAGGGATCGCTCTGGGTCTGAGAGCTGGAGTTTGGAACGTCGGAGCAGAAGGACAGTATATTGTTGGAAGCGTGATGGCAATGATAGCAGCGATGTATCTTACCTCCATTCCCCCGCCACTTACGCTTGTCATCATGATGCTAGCTGGAGCAGGAGGTGGTTTCCTTTGGATGATAGTCCCAGCGGTTCTTAAGGCAAGATTTGGAGCAAATGAGATCATAGTTACTCTCTTGCTGAATCTTGTCGCTTCGAACTTCCTCCTCTATGCTCTTGATGGTCCAATTCGCGCAAAGGGATCTGGCGGATACCTAATCTCCGATGTGCTGCCTCCCGAGCTCAGAATTCCAAAACTCATTCCCCAAACTAGACTGGGCCTTGGGGTGATCATAGCACTAGGTTTGGTCGTAGTGTTCTATCTGCTGAGCGAACGTACCTCGTTTGGTCTTCAGGTTAGAACGATAGGAAGGAACCGTGAGGCGGCAAGATATGCGGGAATAAGTATACCAAGAGTAGTCATCATGACCATGCTTCTTGCCGGGGCGACGGCGGGTCTTGCTGGAGCAGTGCATGTGAGTGGCGTCATATATGCTCTTGACCCTGGATATCCTTCCGGATATGGGTTTATCGCGATAATTGTTGCAATGTTGGGAGGGACATCCGTAATCGGGACCGCCATAGCGGCTTTCGTGATGAGCTATTTCATCGTTGGCGCTGAAGCGATGCAGAGCGCCGCGGGTGTTCCCTTTGCACTTGTGTACACGATCGAAGGGATTATTCTCTTCAGTCTGGCCGCAGGTCAATATCTAATGTCCAGAGGAAGAAGTTGAGTGGACCATGCTCGATATTCTCTTCGTTGAGGCTATCCTGTATCAGACTCTGAAGTTGGTCCCCGCGATTCTCCTAGCCAGTCTTGGTGAACTCGTGGCGGAGAAGTCTGGTGTGGTGAATCTTGGTGTCGACGGATTGATGCTGATGGGAGCTTTCACCGCTTTCGCCGTGACCTATGTGACCGGAAACCCGTGGCTGGGGATAGTTGGCGCGATAGGGTTATCGCTCATTTTGGGATTGATGTTCGCGTTTTTCGCTGTCAGTTTACGTGTGAACCAAGTGGTCGTGGGTCTTGGTCTGTGGCTTTTTGGTCTAGGGCTATCTGACACTCTCTTCAGAGGATTCTTCGCCATTGGGACAACGCCAACCGTGCCAATAATCGGAGACATAAGCATTCCATTCCTCACTTCGATCCCTGTGATTGGCAGGCTTTTCTTTGGACAGAATCCAATTGTCTACATCTCTATTCTACTCATACCTGTCGTAGCGATCTTCTTAGGCAAGACGAACCTAGGAATGAGGATTACAGCCGTGGGGGAGAATCCCAGAGCCGCAGAGACAATGGGAGTCAATGTCTACAGGATCAGATATCTAGCGGTGCTAATTGGGGCTGCATTTGCCGGCGCAGGCGGCGCGTACTACACGATAACTCTCCTCAGCACGTTTATCCTGAACATTACTTTCGGACGTGGCTTCATTGCGCTGGCCATGATATACTTCGGTAAGTGGAAGCCCTACCGTATTTTGCTTCCATTGATCATATTCGGTTTTGTCGATTCACTCCAGCTTGGTGTGCAGACTTTGGGTGTGCCGATAAAGTACTTCTTCCTCAACATGATTCCTTACATTACTATTGTCGCGTTGATTCCTATATTCGGGAGACACGCAGAGGCTCCCGCGGCCTTGATGGAGCCGTACAAGAAAGGCGGATAGACGTAGAGGCTCGAATTCTAAGACGAATGAGACTTGCTCTGCGTCATCAGTCTAGCGATCTCTTCCACTCTGGCTTGCGCAACAGGGAATGTTCCAGAAATCCGGCCGTTGCATATGACTGCGATTCGATCGCTCATATCAAGAAGTTCATCAAGTTCATTTGAAATCAGAAGAACGGCTCTCCCTTTTTTCTTTTCTTTCATGAGTAGGTTCCTCGTGTACTCAGTTGCGGCGACATCCAAACCCTTCGTAGGATTGTGGGCAATCACGACCTTGGGTCCCCAGAATAGTTCCCTAGACAGTAGGAACTTCTGTTTGTTGCCTCCTGAAAGTGTCCATGCTTGTACGTTCTCCGATTGGGTAGTGACATTGTACTCTGAAATCAGTTTCGTCAGCTCCGATCTTATGGACTTCGGTCTTAGCAGACCAGCTTTTGTGAACATTCTGGCAATATGTGGCTCTATGATCAGATTGTCTTGGAGGAGAAAGTCCATCACTAGTCCCGTCTTCTGATCCTCTGGGATGTGAGCCACGCCAAGCTTCCTGATTTCGTCAGGAGCCCAGCCTGTAACATCCTTACCCATGGCCAGAACCTTTCCGCCATTTGGCTTACGAATACCGGTTGCAACCTCAACGAGTTCTTT
>Ga0315295_10002957_pt1 | contig 14417 bp, 10 predicted proteins | sample YL17G14_0_MG_FD_204453 | JGI IMG/M metagenome (GOLD analysis project Ga0315295, IMG submission 204453) | Sediment microbial communities from Yellowstone Lake, YNP, Wyoming, USA - YL17G14_0 | ecosystem: Environmental > Aquatic > Freshwater > Lake > Sediment | place: USA: Wyoming | collected...
GGGCCACGAGCTCGGTGGTGACGTTGCCCGCGGCGTCGCGCCTCTCCACGGCCACCTTGAGGTCCTTCAGCTCGGGGAGGTAGGTGGCGATCGGCGCCCGCACACTTAGCTTGTTGGCCTCGAAGAGTCGCAGGGCAGCGATGGTGGTGATGAGCTTGGTCGAGGACGCGACGGGGTGGATGGAGTCGAGCGCCATCGGGACTTTTCGGTCCTTGTCGGCCCAGCCCACCGCCTTGTACAGAACCACCTTCCCGTCCTGTGCCACCAGGACGACGGCGCCGGGGATCCGTCCGCGCTCGACGTCGCCCTCGATCCACTGGACGATCCCGGCAAGCTTTCGGGTGTCGAGCTGCGAGCGCGCCTCGACGGCCGCGGCGTCGCGGGCGAGCGAGGGCGCCGGGAGAAGCAGCGCCGGAGCCAGGAAGAAGGCCAGCAGTGAACCGATGAGAATTCGACGCATGCGGCCTCCTCGCTGAGAGAGCCGATCCAACGCTTCCCCCACGCGCGAAGATAGACGCGGCGCGTTACGGGGTTCGGGTCGTTCCCCCGCGGGTCCAAGCCGCTCGCCGTGGATTGCATTCGTCCACCCGAAGTACGACCATCGTCCGGCTGGCGGGTCTGCGGGAACGGCGATCCATGGGAGCCCTCCTCGATGAGCTGAAGCGACGGCGGGTGTTCCGGGCAGTGATCGCCTGGGGAATCTTCTCCTTCGCGGCCCTGCAGGCGACCGAGCCGCTGATGCACGCGTATTCCACCATGCGTTTGGGCTTCTACGCGAACGGGATGGGTCAGTTGGAGCGCGGCCGACGCGCCTTCGAGAGGGTGCTCGAGATCGCCCCGGACCACTCCTCGGCCTCGGGCTTCCTGGCGCAGACCTATGTCCTCGAGGGGCGGCCCAAGGAAGCACTGTCCGAGGCGGCTCGTTCGCGAGGACAAGAACAGTGGCGCGTTCAGGCGGTCGCCCTTGCCGAACACGCGCTGGGGCACCCTCCGGCGTCCCAGCGCGCCCTGGACGACCTCATCGCGCGCTTCTCCCACAGCATGCCCTTCCAGATCGCAGAGGTCTGCGCATGGCGCGGCGACGCGAGCTGCGCCTTCGAGTGGCTGGACCGGGCGGACGAGAGCCGGGACATCGCCGTTTCCTTCGTGACCTACAGTCCCTTCCTGGCGAGCATCCGCGGCGACCCACGCTACAAGGCGTTCCTGCGCAGGTTGAATCTGCCGACGGAGTGATGACAGTGAAGGTCGCGGAGGCTCCATGAGACGCGTGCTGCTCGTTCGGGTGTGGATGATGTTCTGCGTCCTTGCGTTTGCGGAAGGCGCGAGCGGAGTGGACATCGCCGCCCCCGTCCCGCGGGACTCTGGCGGATGGGTTCTGGTCGTGCATGTCGGCGCTGGCGACTACGGGAAGCTGCCGACGGAGCGGATCGAGGCCAAGAAGGCTTCCCTGGCATCGGCGATGCGGGAGGGGTACCGCATCCTCCAGCGCGGCGGCGCCAGTCTCGACGCGGTGGAGGCGACCATCCGCGTTCTAGAGGACAGCGGCGACTTCGACGCCGGCCGAGGCGGGTACTACACGCGTCAGGGTGTCCCGGAGCTCGACGCGGCGATCATGGACGGCCGAACGCTGGCCGCCGGCGCCGTGGCCTCGGTGAAGCACATCGCGAACCCCATCCACCTCGCGCGCCTGGTGATGGAGAAGACGCGCCATGTCCTGCTGGTGGGAGAAGGAGCCGAGGAGTTCGCCCGATCGCAGGGCATCGAGCTGGTATCGCCCTACCACTTCTACAGCGAGCGGGAGTGGGAGCGGTTCCAGAAGGCGCGTGCCGCGGAAGAGAAGCCGAGGGCCGTTCCGGCACCGGGCCGACCCGATGGGAACGGGACGGTGGGGGTAGTTGCCCTCGACAGGACGGGCAACCTCGCCGCCGGCACGTCGACCGGAGGGACGGTCTTGAAGATGCCCGGCCGGGTCGGCGACTCGCCGCTCATCGGGGCAGGAACTTACGCCAACAACGAAGGCTGTGCCGTGTCGGCGACGGGAACCGGCGAGTTCTTCATCCGCCAGGTCGTCGCCGCCGACATCTGCATGCGGGTGCGCTACCTGGGCGTGCCTCTCGAGCGCGCGGCCAATGACGTGGTGATGAAGGAGTTGGTCGAACGGGGCGGGGACGGGGGAGTCATCGCCCTCGACCGCCAAGGCAACGTCGCCATGCCCTTCAACACGCCGGGGATGATGACGGGTGTGGTGCGCTCCGATGGGAAGATCCTGCTCCGGGGCTGGACTCGGACTGCCGAGCAGGTTGAGGTGCCCGCGGTAAAGTGAGTGGCACCCGGCATCACGTGCCAGGCGTTCCGGCGTGCTGGAGCTGACGGATCGACCGACTCCGCCTCCGGAACGCGCTTCTCCTACGCCACCTGTGCGGAGAGTTTGACGCCCAGCGCGCGCGCGACCTTGAGGATGGTATCGAACCGCGGCTTGGCACCCGGGGCCAAGGCCTTGTAGAGGCTCTCGCGACCCAGTCCCGAGTCCCTCGCGATCTGTGCCATTCCGCGGGCGCGGGCGATGTCGCCGAGAGCAAGCAGCAATAGATCGGGGTCCCCGGACTCGAGGACCGCGTTCATGTACTCCGCTACCGCGGCGTCGTCAGTGAGGTAGCGCGCGGCGTCGAACGGCAGGAGCTTGCGATGGGTCTTGGTCTTTCTCATGGCTCTGCTCCCAATTCAGTGGCGATGCGCTGGGCACGCTTGATGTCGCGGGACTGCGTGGACTTGTCACCCCCCACGAGCAGGATGACCAAGACGCCGCCGCGCCTCGTGAAGTACAGCCGGTACCCTGGGCCGAAGTGAACGCGCATCTCGGATACCTCGCCGCCCACGGACGCCCAATCGCCCAGGTTTCCGCCCTCGGCCATCCTCAGGCGGGCAACGATGCGAACCTGCGCCCGTCTGTCCGCCAAGGCGTCGAGCCACCGCTGGAACTCCTCGGTGAGGCGAACGGTTAACACGAGCCGAGTGTATCCATGAGGATACAGAAGTCAAGTGAACCCAAAACTGCAGAGGCTCCACGGAACGGGAGCAACTCCAGGTTCCTCCACTCCAGCATCCAAGCCCAGTCACCGAGACGCTCGCTGCAGCGACGGCGGTAGTCAGAAGTCACAGGTATCGAGCCTGTAGCCAGATGCTCCGCTCGAGTCGCCATCTCCAAGGAACTGGACCCGCCGAGTCCAGACGCCCCCGCCTGGTTCACCCGAGGAGGCCGCCCCAAGTAACTAGGGTCCAGGGATTGTTTCTTCCTTACGCGAGGTGAACCCTGACTCGCAGGGGGAGTTGCCATGGCCGCTGGTCCGGCGAGAGCCGTAGACCGCGAAGGCCACGACCGCCGGCATCGTCGGCGCGGCTGTCACATTCGTGCCGAGCCGCAAGTCATGGAGTTGGGCACCCCGCACGCATCATCTTCTGGGCCGACGTGGACGCGGAATGCTTCTGCTCGCAGCATCGGGAGGACACCATGAAGCGCGTCTCGCCCTCGGGCCGTCCAACCTGGTTCCGGCTCGCCGCCGTCATCACCCTCCTGGCTTTTGGCTCCGCATGCCGCACCTGGAGCGTCGTCCCGCTCAAGGAGATCGAGACCGAAGACATCCTGCAACCGTCGACGCGCATTCGCGTCCAGCCCCAGGACGGCGGGAAGCCCATCACCCTGGACGTGACCTCGCTCAATTTCCCCAACGTCACCGGGGTCGAGGTCGGCGACGAGGAATCCAAGGACCGCACCGTCACCGTCGACCTCCGGCAAGTCACCCAGGTCGAGGTGTGGTCGGTGAGCGGCTGGCGCACGGCGCTCCTGGCGACGGGCGTGGTGCTAGGGACGCTGGCCCTGGTGGCTCTGATCGTCGCGCTCACGAAGACCTCCTGCCCGTTCGTTTACGTAGACAGCGGCAGCGGCCTCCGATTCGTGGGGGAGGCCTACTCGGGTGCGACCTCGCGAGCGACCCAGCGCGATGACCTTCTGCCTCTGCCGCCGCTCGGCGATCGTCCGACGCTCGTCCTCTCGAACGAGGCGCGGGAGACCCAGTTCACGGACCTCCTCGAGGTGGTGGTTGTCGACCGCGCGCCCGGGCGGCGTGCCCTCGCCACGCACGACGCCAGGCTGCTGATCGCCGGCGACGCGCGCCCGCCGCTGTCCGCGACGGATCTCGACGGGCGGGACGTGCTGTCCCTGCTCCGCGAGGTGGACGGCCGTACGTGGCAGACGGACCTCGCTGAGGTCTCGCGTCGACCGCTGCCGCCCACTCGCGAGGGGGTCGTCCTGACCTTCGCGACCCCGGCGGGAGGTGGCCCGGTGGCCCTCGAGCTCGATGCCGGCAACACGCCATGGCTCGACGTCGTCTTCGGGCGCTTCTTCGCGCTTCTCGGCGACCGCCTCGAGCGGTATCTCGACCAGACCGACCAGCCAGAGTCGCGCGACTCCACGCTCGCCTGGCGCGAGCGCGAGGGCGTGGACCTGCGGGTCGAGGTCGAGCGAGGGGGGCGGTGGGATGGCGTCGCCGTGGTCCCGACGGTCGGGCCGGCGTCGCTCCGACATCTTGCCGTGCCACTTCCGCTGACCGATGGACCAGTGACCCGAGTCCGGCTGACCGGTGGAGTCGGGTTCTGGGTGGCCGACCGGATCGCGCTCACGGCCGTCGAGACGCCCACCCCCCACGTGCAGCGGGTCGCGCCTGCGCGCGCGCTTCAGTCGGACGGTACCGATGTCCGCGGGCGTCTCGCCGCGACCGACGGAAGCTACCAAGTACTCGCCAGCCGCGGCGATCGAGTGGACCTGGCATTCGTGCTCCCGCCCCCCGCGCAAGGGCTCGAGCGCGACGCCTTCCTCCACACCTCCGGCTACTACCGCGTCCACACGCCGCCCCAGGCGGAGCTGTCGGCGGGCACCCTCTACCGGCTCCGCGACGAGCCGGGAAGCCTCTCCCGCTTCTCCGTCGAGCTCTTCCGCCGATACCAGGAGGCCGCCGGGCCGGTGGCTTCTGCGCCATGACCTCCGGCCGCCCTTCCCCGATCGTATCGGGCACCCCGGTCTGGGTGGCGCGTGCGGGAACGTATCTGCGCGCCGCCCGTCTTGCTTTTCGAAGCCGCCGGCCGGCGGCGGCCGCCTCGGCGGTCCGCGAGTTGATGTCGGAGGTCGCCCGTCGCAGGGGCTTTCCGCTCCCGCGACGGCGGGTCCGCGTCGCGGGGCGCATCTTCCTCGACCCGACCATACCCGGCTGGCCCTCGCAGGCGCTTGACCGCTTCCTCGAGGGGGAGCTCGAGCGCATCGCACCCACTCGCGCCGGTCCCCCGCCTCTGCAGCTGGCGATCCTCGCGTTGACGCGCCGCTGCCCGCTCCGCTGCCAGCACTGCTCCGAGTGGGACCTGCTGCGGCCTGACGAGGCCCTCTCGGTGGGCGAGATCGTCGAGATCGCCGAGGCGCTCTCCAGGCTCGGCGCCGCCCACCTGGAACTCACGGGGGGCGAGCCGATGCTGCGACTCGAGGCGGTCGAGGCCGTGTGCCGCGCCCTGGCGCCGGGGGTGGACGTCTGGGTGCTCACGAGCGGATTCGGGCTGGATGGGGGCTCGGCAGCGCGGCTACGCGCGGCGGGCGCAGTCGGGGTGGCGGTCAGCCTCGACCACTGGGACCCGGCCCGCCACGACGCCTTCCGCGGGACGCCGGGGATCTTCGAGCGCGCCACCGAGGGCGCGAGGTCCGCCGCCGCGGCGGACCTCGTCGTGGCGCTCTCGCTCACAGTCGCGCCAGACATTCAGGCCGACGACCTCGCCCGTTATGCTCGGCTGGCGCGCGATCTGGGCGCCGGGTTCATCCGGATCCTCGAGCCGCGCGCGGTTGGGCGCTGGGCCGGCCAGGACGTCTCTCTCCGTCCGGAGCAGGTGGACCTCCTGCTGCGTTTCGCGAGCGCCTCCAATTCCGAGGTCTCGGACCTCCCGGTCGTCGAACTCCCCGCGCTCAGCCAGCGCACCGTCGGCTGCTTCGGCGCGGGCGATCGCTACCTCTTCGTGGACGCGGAAGGCTTTGCCCACGCATGCCCGTTCTGTCGCGGCCGTGCCGGCACCGCCCTGGGCGGCGAGTTGCCTGCTGCCGTCGCCCGCCTGCGGGCGCGGGGCTGCCATGCCTTCTCGAGCGCATCGCCGGTCCGCATCGGGGCCTTGTCGGCGCCAACGGGGTGAAGCGGGCGCTGCGAAGCCAGCAAAGCGCTGGGCGCCCGGGTGCGCCTCGCAGGAACACGCTCCAGGAACGAGGTGGCGAGAAGGGCTCCGGGCGGCAGGGCGCCCATCGAACGAGACGCACGGCGCCGGGGAAGACGTGCCGGACTCCAGCGCTACTTGTGGTACCCCACTGCGCGGACCTGGTCGCCGACCTTGGTGCGGAACGTCGGCAGGCGGGCTAGGAGAAGGCAAAGCACCGAGCCGGCGAGGATCTGGACCGCCGGCTCAATCGTCAATGGTTTCAGCCCGGACGAGGTTGTGGCGAGCTCAGGCGCAGGAACGGGCCGTGAAAGCCGTACGGCGTCCGCCGGGGCACCCCGTTTGGACATCTATCCGCGGCCATTCGTGTGGGTTCAGGATGTGAGGAGAGATGCGGCAGCGGCGCATGGTGCCCATGCGGGAAGGAGGCGCGCCGTGTACGAGAACCGGCCTTGGCTGGGCGCCTACGGTGGCGTTCCCGCGTCGCTCGACTACCCCGACGTCACCCTCCACGAGGCGCTGCGCCGGACGGTCGAGCGGTACCCAGACGCCCCGGCCTGGGAGTTCTTCGGCCGGACGGCGACGTACCGCGCCTTCTTCGCCGACGTCGAGCGCTGCGCGGCCGGCCTCCATTCGCTCGGGGTGAAGGAGGGGTCACGTCTCCTCGTGTCCCTGCCCACCTGCCCGCAGGGCATCCTGGTCCTGTACGCCGCCAGCCGGATCGGTGCGACGAGCGCCTTCATCCATCCCCTCTCGCCGGCGCGGGAGATCGCCTTCTATCTCCGTACGAGCCGCAGCACCCACGCCGTCGGCCTCGACGCCCTCTACCCAGCCCTCAGGGAGGCCGCGGCCGCGGCCCCCGTGGAGCGGATCCTGCTCACCCGCATCTCGGACTACCTGCCCTTGGCGAAGGGCATCCTCTTCCGTCTCACGAAGGGGCGCGCGATCGCCCCGGTGCCCGCCGATCCGGCCATCGCGTGGTGGAAGGACGTCCTCGGCGGTCACCACGCCGAGCCGCCGCCCTCCTCGATGCGGTCTGGCGACGTCGCGGTGATCCTCTTCAGCGGCGGCACCACCGGCACGCCGAAGGGAGTACTGCTCACCAACCGCAACATCGTGTGCCAGGGCATGCAGGCCGCGGCCTGGGGCCGCGTGTCCCCCGGCGACTCCATCCTCGCGATCCTCCCGCTCTTCCATGGGTTCGGGCTCGGGGTCTGCGTGAACGCCTTCCTGATGGGGGGCGGGAAGGTGGTGCTCGTGCCCAAGTTCGACGCTGCCTCCGTCGCGAAGCTCATCCGAACCCGTCGGCCGTCCTACCTCATCGGCGTTCCAACGCTCTTCGACGCGCTCGGCCGCGACCCGTCGCTTCAAGGCACAGACCTCTCCTTCCTGAAGGGCGCGTTCAGCGGCGCGGACCGCCTCCCGCGCGCGGTGAAGGACCGTTTCGAGGCGATGGTGGCGACCGGCGGCGGGAGCCTCAAGCTGCTGGAGGGATACGGGCTCACCGAGACGGTGACCGCGGCGATCTGCATGCCGGTCTCGGAGTACCGGGAGGGCAGCGTCGGAGTGCCGTTCCCGGACGTCGTCGCGAAGGTCGTCGCGCCCGGGACGACCGAGGAACTGCGCACGGGCGAGGTCGGCGAGCTCTGCATCCACGGGCCCACGGTGATGGAGGGATACCTCGACCGACCGGACGAGACCGCCCAGGTGCTCCGCGTGCATCCCGACGGCCGGAGATGGCTCCACACCGGCGACCTCTTCACCGTCGATGCCGAGGGCTTCTTCTACTTCTGCGAACGGCTGAAGAGGATGATCAAGTGCTCCGGCATGAACGTGTACCCGAGCCAAGTCGAGGAGGTTCTCGGACGCCATCCGGCGGTCGCCGAGGCTTGCGTCATCGGCGTACCGGACGAGAAGCAGGTCGAGCGGGTGAAGGCCCTCGTGGTGCCGAGGCCCGGCCACGCTCCCGGCGAGGCGCTCGCCGCCGAGCTCATCGCGTGGTGTCGGCAGGATCTCATCATCTGGAGCTGTCCCCGGGAGGTGGAGTTCCGCGAGCACCTGCCGCGGACGCTGGTGGGCAAGGTCGACGTGCGGCGGATCCGGGAGGACGAGGCGGCGCGCCGATCGACGCGCGCAGGCGACCCACCGGGGAGGTGACGTCATGAAGGTCCTCGTCACGGGCGCCACCGGGTTCCTCGGTTCGTGGGTTGCCCGCGAGATCGCGTTCCGCGGGCACGATCTGCGCCTCCTCGTCCGGCCCCAGAGTCGGATGGACAACCTGGAGGACGTGCCCGGCGAGCGGGTCCTGGGCGACATCACCGACGCCACCTCTGTGGGACGCGCGGTCGCCGGATGCGACGCCGTGGTTCATGCAGCGGGCATCGCCCGGCTGCGAGCCGGCGACCGGGCCCGGCTCCTCGCAGCGAACCAAGGCGGGGTGGAGATCGTGCTGGGCGCTGCGCTTCGCGCGGGGGTCCGGCGCGCCCTCTTCGTCGCGTCTGCCGGGGCGCTCGGGGGAACATGGAGGCCCGTGGAGATGGACGAGCACTGGACCAGCTCCGCGGAGACGGTGGCCGTCGACTACTTCGTCTCGAAGTACCGCGGGGAGCAGGCGGCGCTCGAGCTTTCCCGGGCCGGGCTCCCGCTCGTGATCCTGCGGCCAGGCGTGGTTCTCGGCCCCGGGGACGTCTACCACTCGAGCGCCGGCACCCTGCTCATGCTCGCGCGTGGGGCGGTCCCGGCCTACGTGCGCGGCGGCGGGTCCTACTGCGACGTGCGCGACGCGGCACGCGCCCATGCCGAAGCGCTGGAGCGGGGGCGCGACGGCGAGGCCTACGTCATCGGCGGACACAACGTCGAGCTGGGAGAGGTGGCCCGGATCGTTTCGCGCCTGAGCGGCGTCCCGATGCCGCGCCGCGTTCCCTACCTGCTCATGCTCGCGGGTGCCGCCATGGGCGAGCTCGCGGCACGCCTCCGCGGCCACCGCTCGCCCATCTCGCGCCAGCTCGTGCGCGGGGCGCGGCGCTACACCTTCCTCGACTCCTCGAAGGCACGGCGGGAGCTCGGCTACTCGACCAGGCCGCTCGAGGAGTCGGTGCGGGACACCCTTCGCTGGTTCCTCGCGCACGGGGACCTCGCGGCGACGACGCTGGAGCTCCGAGCGCTGGCGGCTTCGTAGCAGTACCAACGCCTTACGGCAGGCGGGCGTCTTTGTTGAGGTTTCCAGATTTCACGCGGGGTTGCCGAGGAAGTCGAGTGCACGTCAGTGCACCGGAGTGCACGCGAGTGCACGCCAGGAATGATCTGGAGGGCCTGGGCGCGCCGAATGGGCCACATCATCGGCGTCCCGGTGGGGCTGGCAAAGACCGCACGAGCACAGCATGGTTTCGCGGCCGACGGAATATTGGCCAGCAAAAGCCCCGGAGGACCCGACCCCCGGAGTGAATCGTCAATGATTCGAGCGGTGGACGGAGTCCTGGAGAGAGAAGAGCCGAACATTGACGTTCAGCGCGGTTCCCGCTACCCCTTCCCGATCCTCATGACGAACCGCTCACGCCCTCCCCGTTCTCGGCGCGTCGCCGACCTGGCGCTCCTCGCCGCCTCCGTCCTCGTCGCGGCCTGTGGCGCCAGGACCGCCGCGCCCCCGGCGCCGGGGCCGGTGGAGGTGGGCGTGGTCACCATCAGCCCTGCTCCCCTGACCCTCACCCGCGAGCTTCCGGGGCGCACCTCGGCCTTCCGGGTGGCCGAGGTTCGTAGCCGCGTGAACGGCATCGTGCAGAAGAGGCTCTTCGTCGAGGGGAGCGACGTGAGGGAAGGGCAGAAGTTGTTCCTCATCGACCCCGCCCCCTACGAGGCCGCCCTCGACGGTGCGAAGGCCACCCTGGCCCGCGCCGAGGCCACCCTGGCGAACGCGCGACTTCAGGCGCAGCGACACGCCGACCTGATCAAGAGCAACATCGTGAGCCAGCAGGACCACGACAACGCCATGGCCGCCTTGAAGACCGCCGAGGCCGACGTGGCGGCGGCGAGCGCTGCCGAACAGACGGCCCGGATCAACTTCGGCTACACGACCGTGACGGCGCCGGTGTCGGGGCGCATCGGCCGCTCGGCGGTGACCGAGGGAGCCTACGTGCAGGCGGCCCAGGCCACCCTTCTCGCCACGGTGCAGCAGCTCGACCCGATCTACGTGGACGTGACGCAGTCGGCGGACGAGGTGCTGAGACTCAGGCGCGACCTCGAGAGCGGCAAGCTCCAGGGACCCGGGAAAGGGCAGGTCCGGGTGCGGCTCGTCACCGACGACGGCCGCGAGTACGCGCAGGCCGGAACCCTCCAGTTCACCGACGTCACCGTGGACCCGGGCACCGGGTCGATCGCCCTTCGCGCGCTGTTCGCCAATCCGAAGGGCGAGCTGCTGCCGGGCATGTTCGTTCGCGCGCGACTCGAGGAGGGGGTGAACCCAGCGGCCCTGCTCGTGCCGCAGGTGGGCGTCACTCGCGACCAGAAGGGGGTGCCCGTGGCGCTGGTCGTGAACGGGGAGAAGAAGGTGGAGCGCCGCCTGCTCGTCACCGATCGGGCAGTCGGGAACGCCTGGCTGGTCACGGACGGCATCCGCCCGGGGGATCAGGTCATCGTCGAGGGGCTGCAGAAGGTGCGGCCTGGCACCCTGGTCAGCCCGGTGCCGGCCGGCGGATCGAAGTAGGCGGCGCCGTGGCCCAGTTCTTCATCGAACGACCGATCTTCGCGTGGGTCATCGGCATCCTCGTGATGCTGGCGGGCGCGCTCTCGATCCTCCGGCTGCCCGTCTCGCAGTACCCGGCCATCGCGCCACTCGCCGTCAGCGTGACGACCTCCTATCCCGGCGCCTCCGCCAAGACGCTCGAGGACACCGTCACCCAGGTGATCGAGCAGCGGATGAACGGCCTCGACAACCTTCGCTACATGGCCTCGTCGACCGACTCGGCCGGAAACGCCCAGGTGACGCTCACCTTCGACGCCGGGACCGACCCCGACATCGCCCAGGTGCAGGTGCAGAACAAGCTGGCGCTGGCCATCCCCCAGCTCCCGCAGGACGTGCAGCGCCAGGGCGTGAAGGTCGCCAAGTCGGTCTCCAACTTCATGCTGATCATCGGCCTCGTCTCCGAGGACGGCTCGATGACGCGCAACGACATCGCCGACTACGCCTACTCGACGCTGCAGGACCCCATCAGCCGCGTGTCCGGCGTCGGCGAGGTGACCACCTTCGGCTCGCAGTACGCCATGCGGATCTGGCTCGACCCGTCCCGGCTCGCCAAGTACCGGATGACGCCGATCGACGTCTCGAACGCGCTGCAGGCCCAGAACGCGCAGGTGTCCGCCGGGCAGCTGGGCGGGCTGCCGGCCGTCGAGGGGCAGCGGCTCACCGCCACCATCACCGCCCAGACCCGCCTCCAGACCCCGGAGCAGTTCCGCGCCATCCTGCTTCGCGTGAATCCCGACGGGTCGCGGGTCTACCTCGCCGACGTCGCCCGGGTCGAGCTGGCCGGCGAGTCGTCGGAGATCGAGACCTTCATCAACGGACGCCCCTCGTCCGGCATCGGCGTCCGGCTGGCCGCGGGGGCGAACGCCCTCCGGACCGCGGCCGCAGTCCGGGCCCGGGTGGACGAGCTCGCGAAGTTCTTCCCGCCCGGGCTCAAGGTGGTCTACCCGGTCGACACGATCCCGTTCGTGCGCCTCTCCATCGAGGAGGTCGTGAAGACGCTCCTCGAGGCGATCGTGCTCGTGTTCCTGGTGATGTACCTGTTCCTGCAGAACTTCCGGGCCACGCTCATCCCCACCATCGCCGTGCCCGTCGTGCTCCTCGGCACCATGGGCGTTCTTTCCGCGTTCGGCTTCGGCATCAACACCCTCACCATGTTCGGCATGGTCCTCGCCATCGGCCTCCTCGTGGACGACGCCATCGTCGTCGTGGAGAACGTCGAGCGCGTCATGAGCGAGGAGGGGCTGCCTCCCCGATCGGCGACCCGGAAGTCGATGACCCAGATCACCGGCGCCCTCATCGGCATCGCGCTGGTGCTCGCCGCGGTCTTCGTGCCGATGGCCTTCTTCCCCGGGTCGGTGGGGGTGATCTACCGGCAGTTCTCCATCACCATCGTGTCGTCGATGGTGCTGTCGGTGTTCGTGGCGCTCACGCTCACCCCGGCCCTCTGCGCCACCCTCCTGAAGCCGGTGGAGAAGGGGCACGGGCTCACGAAGAAGGGCTTCTTCGGCTGGTTCAACCGCTTCTACGACCGCGGCGCCGGCAGGTACCAGCGGATCGTGGAGTTCCTGCTGCGGCGTCGCGTGCGCGGGATGATCGCCTACGCGGTGCTCGTGGCCATCCTGGCGGTGCTCTTCACCCGGTTGCCCACCGGGTTCCTGCCGCAGGAGGACCAGGGGCTCATGTACGCCCAGATCGTCCTCCCGCCGGGGAGCACGCTCGAGATGACCAAGAAGACGCTCGAGAAGATCTCCAACCACCTCCTCACCGAGGAGAAGGAGGCCATCGGGTCGGTGATGTCGATCGCCGGGTTCAACTTCGGATCCCGGGGCCAGAACGCCGGCGTGGGGTTCATCCGCTTGCGCCCCTGGGACGAGCGCCCGGGCGTACGCCTGCGCGCCGACACGGTCGCGGCGCGGGCCCAGAAGGCCTTCGCCGGGATCAAGGAGGCGAACGTCTTCGTCTTCACCCCGCCGGCCGTCACCGAGCTCGGCAACGCCACCGGCTTCGAGCTGCAGCTTCAGGACCGGGCCGGCCTGGGTCACGACGCGCTCATGGCGGCGCGCAACCAGCTCCTCGACCTGGCCCGCAAGGACCCTCGCCTCGTCAAGGTCCGCCCCTCGGGCCTCGAGGACACGCCGCAGTTCAACGTGGACGTGGACCAGGAGAAGGCGGTGGCGCTGGGCGTGTCGCTGGCCGACGTGAACCAGACCCTCGCCTCTACCTGGGGCGTCGCCTACGTCAACGACTTCATGGACAAGGGGCGCACCAAGCGCGTGTACATGCAGGCCGACGCCCCGTTCCGCATGAACCCGGAGGATCTCGACCGCTGGTACGTTCGCAACGGCGCGGGCGACATGGTGCCGCTCTCGGCCATCGCCACCAGCCGCTGGACCTTCGGCCCACCCAAGCTGGAGCGCTTCAACGGCATCTCTGCGGTGGCCATCCAGGGCGAGCCCTCCTCCGGCCACAGCTCGGGCGAGGCCATGGCGGCGCTCGAGGGGATCGTCGCCCAGCTCCCGGCCGGGATCGGCTTCGAGTGGTCCGGCCTCTCCTACGAGGAGCGGGCATCCGGCGCCAATGCGCCGGCGCTCTATGCCATCTCGCTGCTGGTGGTCTTCCTCTGCCTGGCGGCGCTGTACGAGAGCTGGTCGATCCCGGTCTCGGTCATGCTGGTGGTTCCGCTCGGGGTGCTTGGCGCGGTGTTCGGGATGCTGATCCGCGGGCTCACCAACGACGTCTTCTTCCAGGTGGGGCTCCTCACCACCGTGGGGCTCTCCGCCAAGAACGCCATCCTGATCGTGGAGTTCGCGAAGGCGCTGCACGAACGCGGGAAGGACGTGGTGGAGGCGGCGCTCGAGGCGGCCAGGATGCGGCTTCGGCCCATCCTCATGACCTCCCTGGCCTTCATCCTCGGGGTCCTCCCGCTGGCCATCGCCCACGGTGCCGGTGCCGGCGGACAGATCGCCATCGGCACCGCGGTGATCGGCGGCATGGTGTCTGCCACCGTGCTGGCCATCCTGTTCGTGCCCCTCTTCTTCGTGCTGATCGCCCGGCGCGCCCGGCAGCCGGACGTTCGCGAGGAGCCCAACGACCCGGACGCCGACGCCCGCGCCGAGGAGGAGGAGCAGCGGGCCCGGCGCGTCGCGGCGGGGCCCCACATGGCGAACCCGACGTAGCGAGCCCAAGGTAGAGTCTCATTCGAGCAGGACTGATCGTGGGGCCGGGGCTGGGGCTGAACGTGCTGTGTGGCGATGCCTGGGCGGACGAGGACGCTTCCGCGCGATGCCCTGACCCGCCACCCCCATCCGGGTTCGGGTGTTTTCCGGAGGGGGGATCGGGAATCAATCTCCGCGGGCTGGGGAGTCGCCCCAATATCGAAGCTCCGCCGGATCGGCGACACTCCAATCAGAAAGGGAGATACCAAATGAAGACGATCCATAGC
>Ga0315295_10002958_pt1 | contig 14416 bp, 9 predicted proteins | sample YL17G14_0_MG_FD_204453 | JGI IMG/M metagenome (GOLD analysis project Ga0315295, IMG submission 204453) | Sediment microbial communities from Yellowstone Lake, YNP, Wyoming, USA - YL17G14_0 | ecosystem: Environmental > Aquatic > Freshwater > Lake > Sediment | place: USA: Wyoming | collected...
TTTTTAATGTCTTTTTTGCAATGTTTAGGTCTACTTGGATAAATGGTTGTCGCCCCCTCTCTCTACAGAGGAATCCCCGCCTTATTTTGCCCAAGCAAATGCCGTCATCGGCGGGACTGGCCCCGAGAGCTATTTGAAATGCAACCCACATTCATTTGAAAAATAACCCTTCCCTTGACTCCCCTTGAGAATTCCCTTATCCTGGAGGTAAAAAGAATTTAGAAACTCTTATGGACCATGGCGATTCTGTTGAAAAATGTCGTCTTATCCCTGAAGGAAGAAGAAGCCACTCTTCAGAAGAAAGCTGCGGACATTCTCAAGGTTCCCCCCGAGCAGATGCAGGAATTCAAGATCATCAAGAAATCGCTCGACGCCCGCAGGAAGAATCGGATTCAATTCGTATACTGTCTCGAGATAACGCTCCCAGTTAAAGAGGAAAAAAGGGTTCTCCAAGAGCCATCACTTCATCACCAGATCCAAAATGTTCCCGAAACACCTCTCCAGATCCATGGGCGTATCAAGAGGAAGCCCGAGAATCGCCCCATTATCGTGGGCACCGGCCCTGCCGGCCTTTTCGCTGCCTTGAAATTGACCGAGTGCGGACTGCCTCCCCTGATCTTGGAACGCGGGAAAGAGATCTCCAGGCGCGTGAAAGACGTGGAAAAGTTCTGGCAAGAGGGAACCCTGGAACCCGAAAGCAACGTCCAGTTCGGAGAAGGGGGAGCCGGGACGTTTTCAGACGGCAAGCTTTTCACCCGTCTCCATGACCCCCGGGTTTCAGCTGCCCTGGAAACATTTGTTCACTTCGGGGCCCCCTCTGAAACCCTTTTCCTTCAGAGGCCCCATATCGGCACGGATAGGCTCCGGCGGGTGGTCCTGGCCATTCGCCAACATCTTCAGGAGCAGGGGGCAGAATTCAAATTTCAGGCCAAGATGACCGGGTTGAAAATCTTCCAGGGAAGTCTCCGAGGGGCCATCATTAACGGAGAAGAAGAGGTCGATGCTTCTATTCTCCTTCTGGCCCTGGGGAACAGCTCCCGGGACACTTTTCGCATGCTCCAGAATTCTGGCGTGGCCATGGAGTCGAAACCCTTGGCCATCGGCCTGCGGGTGGAACACCCCCAGAGACTCATCGACCGCATCCAGTACGGGCCTTCAGCCGGACACCCCCGGTTGCCCCCGGCAGAATATCAATTAACATCCCGCAGCTCAAAAGGATACGCCGTCTACTCCTTTTGCATGTGCCCGGGCGGGGTTGTGATCGCAGCCGGCTCCGAGAATGAGGGACTGGTCACCAACGGAATGAGCCTGTTTCGCCGCAATTCACCCTTTGCCAATAGCGCACTGGTCGTCAGCGTGGGAATGGAAGATTTTGGAGGAAATGGCCCATTAGCCGGGATGGAATTCCAGCGCCGTTGGGAAGAGAAAGCCTTTCGCTCGGGAGGAGGAAATTTCAAGGCTCCCGCGCAAGGGCTCCTCGACTTCCTGCAAAGCCGGGACCCTTCTTCAATTCGAGAAACGAGCTTCAAGCCGGGCATCATCCCGGCTCGTCTGGACGAGTGCCTTCCCGCATTTGTGGTGGAGAGCCTCCGGGAAGCGCTTCCTCATTTCAACCGCAGAATGCCAGGTTTTTGCTCTTCTGAAGCAGTGGTCATCGGCATTGAGACGCGGACCTCATCACCCCTGCGCATCCTTCGGAATGAAGACTATCAATCTCCAAGTGTTCGAGGCCTCTACCCCATCGGAGAGGGATCCGGCTACGCCGGCGGAATCATCAGCTCTGCCCTCGACGGAATGAAGGCTGCGGAAGCGGCGATGAAAAGATTTGAATGAATGAAAATCAGGCAGGCGATAGGCAATAGGCAATAGGTTATGGGCAAGCGGCTGTAGGCAATAAAATTAAGGATATAGGGTGCAGGGCGTCGGGTGTAGGGTGTAAAGTCTTACGATTTGCCCCGGCGACACACGCTTCACAAAAGAGGAGGAAGACATGGAAAAGACTTTCGTCAACCAGCTAAAAAAGGGCCAGACCGTGGAAAGCATCTTCCTCGTCAAAGAAAAAACATTGACCAAAACCAAGACCGGCAACCCCTACCTGTCCCTCCGTCTCGCTGACCGCACTGGGGAAGTCGATGGTCGGGTCTGGGAGAAGACAGCAGACTTCGCCCCGCTTTTTGAACCGGATGATTTTATCAAAGTGCGGGCGGAAGTGGACGAATTTCAAGGAACCATCCAACTGCGGATTCTCAAGTTGAAGAAGTGTGTCGATGCTGAGGTGCTTCTGGATGACTTTCTCCCGAAGACGCCGATGAACATCGAAAAAATGTTCTCTGAACTCAGGGGGATCGCCTCCTCCGTCCAGCAGCCATTTTTGCGGAAGCTTCTCGATGCCTTCTTCGAAGACGAAATTTTCGTAAGAAAATTCAAACTGGCCCCAGCGGCCAAAGCTGTTCATCATGTCTACATCGGGGGCCTGTTGGAGCATACTCTCGCTGTCATTCAGCTTATCCTCCTCGTTGGAGACCGGTACAGGGGAATCAACCGGGACCTTCTGCTCACCGGGGGTATTCTGCATGACATCGGAAAAATCTCCGAACTTTCCTTCGACCGGGCCTTCGATTACACAGACCCGGGCCGCCTCCTGGGGCACATTACCCTAACGGTAGAGATGATTGATGAAAAAATCCGGCCCATCCCGGAATTCCCCGAGGACCTGTCCATGCTCCTCAAACACATTGCCCTCAGTCACCACGGGGAATATGCCTTTGGATCGCCCAAACGCCCTAAGACCCTGGAGGCACTACTCCTCCATCAACTGGATGACCTGGATGCTAAGGTAAATGGATTTCTGGCCTGGATAGAAAAGGAAAAGGATAACTCTTCCCGGTGGACTTCCTATCACAAACTTTTTGAGCGCTTCATTTTCAAGCCCGAGAGCCGAGGGCCGCAGGTCGAGGATGAAGGCTGAGGGGAGAAAATTGGATTTGATTCGGCCGGGACTGAATATAAAGGTTATTTTCTATGATCAATAGAAGAGAATCCTCTAAGAATCCCACTCTTTTCCACTCCTGGAATGTCTGTCCACGGGAAGCGGTCAAAATCCAGGAAGAGCTCCGAAAAAAACTCCTTCTCCGGCCTCCGAGGATCCCTTTTAAAAGAATCGCAGCCGGCGACGTCTCCTACAGCCGGTCAGACGAAATGACCTATGGTACATTTCTGGTCTTTACCTACCCTGATTTAATCCTCGTGGAAAGTGGGTCGGCTGAAGGCCACGCTACATTCCCTTATATCCCTGGACTCCTCACCTTCCGTGAAGGGCCAGTCTTGCTGGAAGCTTTTTCCAAGCTGCGCACAAGGCCGGATTTGATTCTCATCGACGGGCAGGGGATCGCTCATCCCCGGTCCATGGGCATCGCTTCCCATCTCGGCCTCCTCCTGGACCTACCTTCCGTCGGCTGCGCCAAGAGCCGCCTGATCGGCGCCCACAGAGATTTGAGCATGGGTAGAGGAAGTTCCGTCCCCCTGGTCGAAGGGAATCGAACAGTAGGAATGGTCTTGCGCACGCGAGATGGAATAAAACCTGTCTTTGTCTCTCCCGGACATAAGATGGATATAAAGAATAGCGTTAAAGTCGTACTCTCCCTAGGTCGGGGGTATCGCCTTCCCGAGCCCTTGCGCCAGGCGCATATCTTCGTAAATCGATTACGAGCATCCGGCCCCGGGCTGCGCTCCGGAACTATTCCGGTAAGGAACTAGCCGTTCACCCCCACCCATCCCTCCCCCGTCGAGGGGGGGGGCGGGCGGAGGGGGGATTGAAGAAGAAGTTCTTTAGGAGAACCAAAGGAATCCATACTTAAAGTCAATGGGTGAATTCAATTTAGGGGAAGGTCGGCTATTTGAAACTAATAAAAACGCAATAAGAAAAGTGTCATGGCGAGGAGTCCCGCGCTTCGCGGGACGACGAAGCAACCCCCCCACCCTCCCCTCCCCCTCGAGGGGGGAGGGGAGGGTGGGGGTGATGTTTTTAACGTCTTTTTTACAATGTTTAGGTTAATTAAGAATGAAAACTAGAGGGTAATATGAAGAGAAAAATATTTGGTTTCATTTTCTTTGTCTGCTTTTTCTCGACCCTTCCCATCTATGCAGAGGAGGGTGCACAGGTGGAAATCTTTACCCCGCAGGGGACGGTGAAAGAGCTCCGCGCGGTGCAGGTTCGATTTTCAGAGCAGATGGTCCCCTTCGGTGATCCCCGTGGTCTTATCGAACCTTTTGACATGGATTGCCCGGAAAGAGGGACAGGCCGGTGGGGCGACGGAAAAAATTGGATCTATGATTTTGAAAGAGATCTCCCGGCCGGAATTCGCTGTGAGTTCAGGTTGAAGCCCGGGCTGAAGACCCTTTCCGGGAAAGAAATTGCCGACCATAAAGTATTTTCTTTCTCTACCGGCGGACCCGCGATCAAAGCATCGGCCCCTCCCGAAGGCGCAATAAGTATCGATGAAGAGCAGGTCTTCATCCTCACTCTGGATGCAGAGCCGACCCAGGAATCAGTGCTGCAAAATGTCTTCTTCTCCATTGGGGGGATACAGGACAGGGTAGGGGTCCGAATCCTTACCGGAAAGGAAAAGGAACGGATATTGAAGGCTCGGTACAGATTCAGGAAACCCCCGGAGCAAACCATGCTCTTGATCCAGAGCAAACAACGCTTCCCAGCGCGGGCCAAGGTCAGCCTGATTTGGGGGAAAGGGGTGGGTTCGAAAACCGGGGTAACGACCACTCAGGATCAAGTCCTCCCCTTTCAGACAAGAAAAGCCTTTACGGTTGAGTTCCGTTGCCAAAAAGAGAGCCCGAGGGCGGCGTGCATCCCCATCACGCCCATGCGCCTTAATTTTTCGGCCCCCATATCCATGGACCAGGCCCATAAGATCCTCTTGAAAGGGCCGGGTGAAAAAGTTTGGCACCCCCAATTTGAGGAAGAAGGAGGATCAAGATTTTTAAGCCATATTGCCTTCCAAGGTCCTTTTCCCGAGAAGGCAAATTTTACCATCCAGCTTCCCTCCGGGCTGAGGGATGACGCCGGGCGATCTCTGATCAACGCGGATAAATTCCCCCTTTCTGTGCGCACGGATCGATACCCTCCTCTGGCGAAGTTTTCCTCCCGCTTTGGCATCCTGGAACTGAATGCTGATCCCGCCCTTCCCGTCACCTTGAGGAACCTTGAACCTCGGGTGAAAGTCCGAATCATGAAAGCCGACCGAGAGGAAATCATTGGAACGGTGACGGGGAAAATCCTCAACCTACCGCCGGCAAGAGGAGGCGATGTTCAGGCCTGGTTGCGGAAGGTGGCTTCTGCCTCCCGGGAAACATCTATTTTGCGGGGGGAGAAGGGGATTAAGGATTTTCAGGTTCCCAAGACCAGGGGCGCTCGTGGTTATGAGGTTGTCGGCATTCCCTTAAAAGACCCCGGACTCTATGTCGTAGAGCTCGAAAGCGCCCTCCTGGGTAAAGCTTTACTCTCCGAGCCCGGGCCCATGTTTGTTCCGACGGCGGCTTTGGTAACCAACCTTTCGGTCCATTTCAAATGGGGCCGGGAATCCTCCTTGGTCTGGGTTACGGCTCTCGACACGGGAGAGCCGGTGAAGGATGCCGTGGTGACCGTGCGGGATTGCCGGGAAAAGGTCCTGTGGAAGGGCCAGACCGATGGGGACGGGGTGGCCCGAATTGAAACGGCGTTGCCTTCGCGAGCCGAACTTCCTCGCTGTAACTATGTGGCGGATCGGTACGATGCTGCCCGGATGAGCGCCCTCAATTCCCTCGAGAGCGGTCTTTTCATCCTGGCCCAAATCCCCGAGGATATGGCCTTCGTGCACAGCAGTTGGGATGAGGGGATTGAGCCTTGGAGGTTTCAACTCCCCGAGGAAGACTACACGGGGCAGATCATCGGCCATACCATTTTTGACCGAACTCTCCTCCGCGCGGGGCAGACCCTCCATATGAAACACATTCTTCGTCAACATTCGACCAAAGGATTTTCCCTGGTTCCCAAAACCCAAATCCCAAATTTTGTTTCCCTCGACCATGTCGGCAGCGGACAGAAATACGAATTCCCCCTACAATGGGATGCGAACGGGATCGCCGAGACTACCTGGTCCATTCCCAGGGAAGCAAAGCTGGGGAGTTACGAGGTCGTTCTCCGGCAGAAATCCGACGCCAAGGGAAGAGATCCAGCCCCATTGAGAGAAGCCCAAGCCTGGATTTCCGGAAGAATCAGAGTGGAAGAGTTCCGGGTTCCTCTCCTGCGGGGGGTCATCCAGCCTCCGCCGGACCCTTTAATCAGTGCCCGAGAAGTGGCCCTCGACTTGAACGTGCAGTATCTGGCCGGAGGGGGAGCCAGCCATCTTCCGGTCAAATTGCGGGGCGAGGTCAGGCCTAAAGTGATTCCCCCTTTTGCAGGATTTGATCATTTCCTGTTCAGTAACGGTCCCGTAAAGGAGGGGGTGATTCGCAGGGGAGAAGATCTGGAAGAAGGGGGGGAAGGCGAAGAACCTGTCGATGAACGCCGGGGAGTGAAACTTCCCAGCCTGGACCTGGTCTTGGACCGTTCAGGCTCTGCCCGAACAACCCTGGCGAATTTGCCAAAAGTCGATTTTCCCAAGGAAATATTCGCGGAGCTGGAGTTCAAAGACCCGAATGGCGATGTGCAAACGATCTCTTCGAAGATTCCCCTGTGGGGTTCAAAATATCTGATCGGCATCAAGCCGGACTCATGGGCCGCCTCGAAAGATGCCCTGAAATTTCAGGTGGCGGTAGTGGATCTTTCCGGAAAACCCGTTCCCGGTGTGCAAGTGGGCGCCTTCCTCTTTCAACGAAACACACTCAGCCACCGAAAGCGTACTGTGGGAGGATTCTACTCCTACGAGCATTCGGTAGAGACGAAGAAGATCGGCGCTTTCTGCACAGGGAAGACAGACACCCAGGGTCTGCTGATCTGTGAGGCCCGATCCCCGGTCTCCGGAAATGTGATCATCCAGGTGGAGAGCTTCGACGATGCCGGAGGCAGAGCAGTCGCCCAGGGTGACGTCTGGGTGGCCGAAAAAAAGGAATGGTGGTTTAGCGTCGGAGATCATGACCGGATTGATCTTCTCCCCGAAAAAAGGCGGTATGAACCGGGGGAGACGGCAGTATTCCAGGTGCGGATGCCCTTCCGCGAAGCCACCTCCCTCATCTGCGTCGAGCGGGAAGGGGTGATGGAGGCCTGGGTCAAAAAAATATCCGGGAAAAGCCCAGTTATTGAGGTTCCCATCAAAGGCTCCTACGCCCCCAACGTTTTCGTTTCCGTCCTACCCGTGAGAGGGCGCGTGGCGGAAGTGAAACCTACAGCCATGGTAGACCTCGGGAGGCCTGCCTATAAACTCGGTATTGCCGAAATCAGCGTGGGATGGAAAGAGCATGAACTGCGGGTAGCTGTATCATCAGACCGCCAGGTTTATAAGGTGCGCCAGAAGGCCCAGGTCAGGATCCAAGCAAGGACATCCGATGGTAAGATTCCTCCCCCGGGAAGTGAGGTGGCCGTGGCCGCTGTGGATGAGGGGCTACTTGAGCTGATGGACAACCAAAGCTGGGGGATTCTGGGGGCCATGATGGGGCGGAGAGGATACGGAATTCAGACCTCAACAGCCCAAGCGCAGGTTATTGGTAAGCGCCACTTCGGGTTGAAGGCCTTACCCCAGGGAGGGGGCGGAGGCAGGCAGATCACCCGGGAATTATTCGACACCCTCCTTCTATGGAAGGCCCGCCTGCCGCTGGATCCCAACGGAGAAGCGTCGGTCGAAATCCCTTTAAATGACTCGATCACCAGCTTCCGGATTGTGGCCGTAGCGACCGGAGGGGTCGGTCTCTTCGGGACAGGATCCACATCGATTCAATCCACACAGGATTTGATGATCTTATCCGGCCTACCTCCGCTCGTGCGTGAAGGGGACCTCTTCCGAGCAGAATTTACGCTTCGGAATACCACGAATCGAAATATGGAAGTAGACGTCTCGGCGAGGGTGGAGAGGATTACAGAATCTCCAAAACCCATGATCCTTTCTTTGGCCCCCGGTGAGGCCAGAGAGATTGGATGGGAAGCGATGGTTCCCGGTGGTGCTGAGAACCTCCGTTGGGAAGTGGAAGCCCAGGAGAAGGGTTCCCCGGAAAAGGACCGGATCAGGGTCACGCAGAGGGTCATTCCGGCCGTTCCGGTGAGGACATTCCAAGCGACGATCGCTCAAATCGAAGGGGATTTTCGGGTCATCGTCGACCGGCCTGAGGATGCTCTTCCCGGCCGCGGCAGCGTGTTGGTAACGATGCGGCCCAAGATCGCCGACGGTTTAGGTGGCGTCACCGATTACATGAAGAAGTATCCCTATGGTTGCCTGGAGCAGAAGATCTCCATGGCCGTTGCCCTGCGCGATGAGAATCTCTGGAAAGGATTGATATCTCAGCTCCCCTCCCACCTCGACTCTGATGGCCTGGTCAGGTATTTCCCCACAATGACCCATGGCAGCGAGACGCTGACTTCCTACATCCTGGCCATCTCCCATGAGGCTGGCTGGACGATCCCTGCTGAGATCCGGGAGAAGATGGAGGGCGGTTTAAGAAAATTCATCGAGGGTTCGATCTTTCGGACTTCATCCTTGCCCACCGCGGATCTCTCCATCCGAAAATTATCAGCGGCGGAGGCCTTATCCAGGGGGGGCAAATTTGAGGCCGGGCTATTAAGTTCCATCTCCATAGAACCTAATCTCTGGCCGACCTCGGCGGTCATTGACTGGATAAACATCCTGCAGAACATTCAAACCCTTCCCCGTCGTGAAGAGCGCCTGAGGGAGGCCGAACATATTATAAGATCGCGTCTCAATTTTCAGGGGGAGACGATGAGCTTTTCCACGGAGAGGTCAGATGCTTTATGGTGGTTGATGATCTCCAACGACGGTAACGCCGTCCGCGCCATATTGTCGCTGCTCGGATTGGAAAATTGGAAAGAGGATATGCCGAGATTGGTTCGGGGAGCGTTGGCCCGGCAGAAGAGAGGGGCCTGGGATTTAACCCTGGCCAATGCCTGGGGAATTCTGGCCATGGAGAAATTCTCCAAGGCCTTTGAAGGCATTCCCGTCTCCGGTACGACCCGCGCTGCCTTAGCGGTGCAATCACAGGCTGTTGATTGGAGCGCCTTTCCGCAGGGGAAAATCTATTCATTCTCCTGGCCTGCTAAAAGAGAAGAAATGTCCATTTCCCATGAAGGGAATGGAAAGCCCTGGGCGAGCATCCAGAGCCTGGCGGCCATTCCCCTGAAAAACCCCTTCTCCGGCGGGTACAGGATTCAAAAAACCGTCACTCCGATCCAGCAGAAAGATCCAAAGGGATGGAGCCGGGGGGATATTCTGCGTATCCGCCTCGAGATGGAGGCCCAGGCCGACCAGACCTGGGTCGTGGTGGAAGATCCCATCCCCGCAGGGAGCACGATCTTAGGGGCCGGCTTGGGGAGAGACTCCGAACTTCTGACCCAGGGAGAAAAAAGGAAGGGGTGGGTCTGGCCAGCCTATGAAGAACGATCCTTCGAAGCGTTTCGGGCTTATTATGAATATGTGCCAAAGGGAAAATGGGCTGTCGAATATACCCTCCGGCTGAATCAAAGCGGCCTCTTCCTGCTTCCGGCAACGAGAACCGAGGCCCTCTATTTTCCCGAGATGCTCGGGGAGATTCCCAACCAGAACATTAAGGTCCTTCCATGAGAAAGCGGCTGCTCTTCATCCTTGTTCTATTCCTTTCTGCCACCGGGATGGCTAACGCCTTCCCCGCCTATAAAGACGTACGCCGGGCCTATGTGAAATCAGACTCCTTTTTACTGGACCGCCACGGAGAAATCCTTCATGAATTGAGAGTCGACCCGGATCGAAGAAGGCTGGACTGGACCAATCTCGGGACCATTTCGCCGGCTTTGAAGGAAGCCGTGATTCAGGCGGAAGACAGGCGGTTTTATGAACATCCCGGCGTGGATTATCGGTCCATCGGGGCCGCTGCGTTTCGGGGGCTGACTTCGGCCAGCCTGCGGGGAGCGAGCACCATCAACATGCAACTGGCTTCCATTCTAGACCGAGAACTGCGAGTGAACAAAGGTAGAAAATCTTTATGGCAGAAGGCCCAGCAGAGTTGGGCAGCCCTGAAAATGGAGAGAAGCTGGTCGAAGGATGAAATCTTGGAAGCCTACCTGAACCTGGTCACTTTTCGCGGGGAACTCCAGGGAATTTCCGCTGCTTCCCGGGGGCTATTTGGGAAAGACCCTCATGGCCTCGACCGGGCAGAATCGCTCATCCTGGCCTCCTTTATTCGTTCACCAGGAGCCTCTGCCGATGAGGTGGCCAAAAGGGCCGTCCATCTCGGTCAATATATGAAATGGGCACCCTCTGGCCAAGAGATCTTTTCAAAGGTAAAAAGAATATTCTGGGGACCGAACACCCTGCGCCCCCAGATCGCCATCGCTCCCCACATCGCCAGGCAGCTATTGAAGGGCCAACCGCATGGAGCGACGGTTTCTTGTACCTTAGACCGTCAAATCCAGCAATTTGCCCTTGATCGTATGACCCACCATCTTCTTCCCCTGAGGCAGCAGAATGTCAGGGACGGGGCGGTTCTCATCATGGAGAATCGGACGGGCGCTGTCCTAGCTTATGTGAGTCATAGCGGAGAGGCCTCTCGCGGCCGTTTTGTGGATGGCGTTCAAGCGAAAAGACAGGCTGGGTCTGCTTTGAAGCCCCTCCTCTATGCCCTCGCCTTTGAACAACGTCTTCTTACCCCGGCTTCCCTGTTGAACGATTCCCCTCTCGACATCCCCGTTTCGGGCGGGATCTACCACCCCAGAAATTACGACAGCCATTTCAAAGGCCTGGTTACTTCTCGGACCGCCCTGGCTTCATCTTTGAATGTGCCTGCCGTGGAAACTCTGATCTTGGTCGGCTGCGAAACTTTCTTGCATCAGCTGCGGCAACTGGGCTTCCAGGAACTCAACGAAGCGGGGGATTTCTACGGCCCTTCACTCGCCGTGGGGTCGGCCGACGTAAGCCTCTGGGAGCTGGTCAATGCCTACCGCGCCCTGGCCAATGAGGGGGAGTGGAGTGAGCCCCGTCTTTCCTTAAATATGAACACCCCTTCAAGGAGAAAACGGGTCTTCTCAAGAGAGGCAGTTTTTCTCATCTCGGACATACTGTCCGATAGAGATGCCCGGTCCATCACTTTTGGCCTGGAAAATCCTTTGGCTACCCGTTTCTGGACGGCGGTCAAGACCGGGACCAGCAAAGATATGCGGGATAACTGGTGCATTGGATATTCAGGAAAATACGCTGTGGGGGTTTGGGTGGGTAATTTTTCCGGGGAACCGATGTGGAATGTGACCGGGATAAGCGGGGCAGCTCCCGTATGGGTCGAAATGATGAACTGGCTCCATCGAAACGAATCTCTTCCAAGGAGAGAACCTCCTGCCGGCCTGCTGAGGAAGAAGCTTGAATTTTCACCACGCCTGGAAGGGTCCAAAGAGGAATGGTTTATCCGCGGAACAGAGCCTCATTCAGGGGAAAAGAGAATCGGTCAGTACAACCAGCAAATCGTCTATCCTCCAACAGGGACTGTAATTGCCCTGGACCCGGATATTCCCCCGGAACTGCAAAGAGTCTTCTTCATCTCTCAAACCCTCGAAGATGGCTGGCGATGGATATTAAATGGGGAAACAATCAGCATGGGCGGAAAGCCTTTCCCTTGGACTCCCCGCACCGGAAAATACTCCCTCGCCATTGCCGATGGAGAAAGAGGGATTGTCGACTCAGTTCTCTTTGAGGTACGAGGCTCCGCGGAGGATTGAAAGTCCCTATCCCTAACCCATGAGAAAACCCGTTTTCTTAAACCACAGCGCGGCAGAGCCGCAACCAAAAGGATAAGTTTTGCCTAGCGCCACGAGCAATGCCAGAAATCCCCCCTGCCCCCCTTTAGCAAAGGGGGGTAGGGGGGATTTTACAGGTTATAGTACAGAGAGATCGGGGAAAATCAGTATGCGATATAATGAAAAAGAAAAAACTCGGCCGAGCTCACCCCTAGAAATCAAGGAATCCTAGGAATGCAAAAGAGAATTTTGGGCAGGACTGGTTGGGGGCTATCCGTGATCGGATTTGGGGCTATTAAACTACCCCGGATTGGAATGAAGGAATGCGAGCGTCTTCTAAATAGAGCGCTCGACGATGGAATCAACTTTGTGGATACAGCCGACTGTTACGGAGACAGCGAGGAAAAAATCGGCCAGGTATTGAAGAAAAGGCGCAAGGAGTTTTACCTCTCCACAAAAGAAGAGTAAGGATCGAACACCTGCTGAAGGTCATAAAAAACCATATTCCTTATTTGGAGGTGAGTGGGATGACAAAATCAATAATGGAAAAAAGAGATGGCCAGGTCGCCGAAGTTCTGTTAAGCCGGCCTGAAACATTCAACGCCTTCGATCTCGAGATGGTCGAACTTTTTGCAAAATATCTCATTCGTTTGGCCGTGGACCCTTCCGTTTCCGCGTTGGTGATCTCCGGGGAAGGAAAGGCGTTCTGCGCTGGAGGGGATCTGAAGTGGGTACATAGCTTTGCTGGAGGGCCTGCGGCGGGTTTTCACGAGTTGGCCGCCCGATATCATCAAGCGATCCTGGAGATTCGCCGGATGAGAAAGCCTGTTATAGCGGCTATTAACGGGGTAGCGGCCGGTGGGGGGTTTTCGCTGGCCTTGGCCTGCGACTTTCGAGTAATGGCCAAGTCCGCCACTCTCCGGCAAGCCTATACTTCAAATGGTCTATGCCTTGATGGGGGCGGTACGTTTACGCTCCCCAGGCTTGTAGGTTTGGCTCGAGCGATGGAAATCATTGGGTTTGACAAACCGATTTCCTCTGAGCAAGCGCTCGCCTGGGGATTGGTGACAAAGATTGTCGAGGACGGGCGAGCACTGGAAGAAGCACGGAATATGGCCCGAGAATTGGCAAAAAATTCGCTCAACTCCTATGGTTGGTGCAAAGAGCTCCTCACAGACTCATTCCATACAACCTTTGAGACCCAAATGGAGCGAGAGCGAATGGGCATTTCTCAATGTGGAGCTCATCCGGATGGTCAGGAAGGATTAAGAGCCTTTGCGGAGAAGCGCAGGCCAAAATTCTCCGTCAAATAAACCTCCCGGAACTTGACGGATTTTCAGGGCAGCACGACTTCTTAGGCGTTAAACCGTCTGTACCCCCTGGGCATTCAGAGCCCGGGGCAAACCGAGAAGGGGCGCAAGAAAAAATGGGTAGGGCCCGGAGGGAGCCTTAGGATCCTTTCGGGCCTGTAGTGTACTCTCGAGGCGTCGGAAGTTGGTTTTCCGGAACCCCCAAGGCCCGGGCCATTTCCCGTAATTTTCCCTGAATCTTCCGAATATTTTCTGGTCCCATGCGCAAAAGATGCTTTTGCGCCTCGTGGAGGTTTTCCAAGCTATAGTCCGCCATCTGATAGGTGACCACTCCTTCCTCTTCCTCTAATAAAATTTCACCTTTCACAACAGGCGTTCTCAGTAGTTCAACGATAGCCTGGAGGAGTGCTTCCTGAAATTCCCGGTTGGGATAACCAAGCTCTCGGTATGCCTTTTGAAAAAGAGGTTTTAACAGTTTATAAACCTTGACGGAGGCTTCCGCATCCAGAGAGTGAAAAACATCCGCTACTATGTTATACCGATGATAACTTCGGGGATCTAAGTAAAGCTTCCCGTCCTTCTTCAGGACCGTGAATCCTTTTTGGGGGGCCAAAAAACCAAGATCGGCCCTGGGACTCAAGCCCTGGGCGATATTATCCACTGCCGCAGTCATCCTCCGGATTAAATCCTTAATTTTTAACCAAATTGCCCATTTGGGATGGGAAGAAAGGTCTTTTGCCTGTTGGCGAACCAGTTCATCGGTTTGATTGAGCTCCACGGGAGGCAATTGGGAAACCTCCTTTTCTTCCTCCTTAGCCGCCTTCTCCGAAGGAGGCGGTAAAGGTTCTTTTATGGCGGGCTTCCCGACCGGGACAGGTTCTTTCGCTGGCTGGTAAAAGAAAAAATAGTAAATCCCGAGCCCTACTACCACGCAGGCCAGAACAATCCCGCCAATCCAGATGCTTTTATTTTGATTATCCATATTCTCTCAGCCCCCTCTATGAAAAATGTTTTATCTAAGGATCATTCTTGAGAAAATGGAAAATGCTCGATCATACGGAAATTCCTTTTTCTTGAAGCAAAAATTATGCATGGTTAAAACAGTTTTTACAAGTGTATTGTTTTCGGATGATCCTTGCAAGGTGAAAGTTTATTCTCTCCTCATCCAGGGGCTTAACTTTCTAACCTTTCG
>Ga0315295_10002960_pt1 | contig 14399 bp, 16 predicted proteins | sample YL17G14_0_MG_FD_204453 | JGI IMG/M metagenome (GOLD analysis project Ga0315295, IMG submission 204453) | Sediment microbial communities from Yellowstone Lake, YNP, Wyoming, USA - YL17G14_0 | ecosystem: Environmental > Aquatic > Freshwater > Lake > Sediment | place: USA: Wyoming | collected...
CCAGGTAAAGCCGGTAAACAATGTAGTGAAAGTGGACTGCTTCATTCCCGGCTGTCCACCGGAACCTAAAGCTATATTGTATGGTTTAAATGAACTTCTGGCAGGCAGGATACCAGTTTTGCCCAGAGACATGATGCGCTTTGATTAAATCTGAGAGGTGTTGCAATGGTTTCTGAAGTCAAAAAGGCAAATGCTAAAAGAACAATTGAGATAAACCCGGTTAGCCGGATTGAAGGACATGGCAAGGTAACTATCCAGCTAGACGAGGCGGGCAATGTCATCGATGCCAAGTTCAATGTAACGCAGTTCCGAGGCTTCGAGAAATTCTGCGAGGGCAGGGTGCTATGGGAGATGCCGTCTATTACACCGAGAATCTGCGGAATCTGCCCGGTAAGTCATCATCTGGCCGCAGCTAAAGCCGGCGATGCGATTTTAGGAGCTGAGCTAACCCGTCCGGCTAAATTACTTCGTGAGCTGATGCACATGGGACAATACATCCAGTCCCATGCTCTTCACTTCTTTCATTTAGCCAGCCCCGATTTGCTATTGGGTCTGGACTCCGACCCGGCCACAAGAAACGTAATCGGGTTAATTGGTGTAAACCCTGAGCTGGCTACCAAAGGCGTATTGCTTCGTAGCTTCGGGCAAACAATCATCCAGAGTCTCGGCGGTAAAAAAGTCCACCCCAACGGCGCTGTACCCGGTGGAATGAACACGCCGTTATCAACCGCTGACCATGACCATTTTCTAAAACAGCTAGATGGGGCTATTGCTGATGCCGAAATTGCACTTAATATAATTAAACAGTACTACGACCAACACAACGACTTTGTTTGTACCTGCGCTAGTTTCCCCAGTGGTTATCTTGGTCTGGTGGATAAAAACAACAATCTAGAGTTATACGATGGTAAGTTAAGGCTGATCGATTCCAAGGGCAAAGTACTTGAAGACCAGTTCAACCCTTCCAATTATCTTGATATCATCAATGAGCATGTGGAGGACTGGTCTTACCTCAAGTTCCCGTTTTACAAGAAACTCGGCTATCCAGCAGGGACTTACCGGACTGGCCCGCTCGGCCGACTCAATGTCTGCCAGGGAATATCAACTCATCGAGCCAATGCTGAACTTAAGAATTTCAAGAAAATGGGCAATAATGGCGTGGTAGAAGGCTCGCTGTATTACCATTATGCCCGCCTGATTGAATTGCTTTATTCGCTGGAAAGGACTCAACAGCTTCTAGAGGACCGCGATATATGCTCAACCGACCTCATAGTTACGTCCAATAAATTCAATGAGCAGGGCGTTGGCGTTCTTGAAGCCCCACGGGGAACTTTATTCCACCACTACTGGGTAGATGATAGCGGTAAAATAACCAAGGTAAACCTCATCGTAGCCACCGGCAATAATAATGCAGCTATGAACAAGGCTGTGTACATAGTGGCTAAAGAATATATTAAGAATAATAAAATCACTGAAGGAATCCTTAATCGAGTCGAGGTTGCCATCCGCTGTTATGATCCTTGTCTTTCCTGCTCAACCCATGCTTTGGGTCAAATGCCGTTCCGAATCGAAGTCATCTCGGCCGATGGTGAACTCATAGAAGAGATAAAAAGATAGAATTACCCAATATACTACCCATAAATCACCACAAGCAAACCTTAGTAGGGGCCACCAATAAAGGGGTGCCCCTATTCTTTTTATATAATCCGGTCGAAAAAATCATCAGCCTTTGAATCTGATGACTAAAATTAGTAAACTTAATAATCTGTTAAAGCTAAGCCAAATGAAACATATATACAAGGAGCAAAATTCATGATAACCGAGCAGCAGGTAAAAGAAAGCCTGGAAGAAGTCCTGGTTCCCGGTGCTATGCGCAGCTTGTTGAAATTAAATTTAGTACGTCAAATCGTTTTCTCTGACCAGAAGGTCGACATCACCCTCGCCTCTGCAGCCCTGGACTCAAATGCCGAAGACTTCCTGAAATCAAAAGTCAGTGACATCGTCGGACAATTGGCCGGCGTGAGCCAGGTAAATGTAGACTTCGTTCCGGCTACACCAAAAGAAGTAAACGACGTTGGCTACGTGGTCGCTGTCATGAGCGGCAAAGGCGGTGTCGGCAAATCCCTGGTAGCAGCCTTCCTCAGCACTGCCCTCGCCCGTCAGGGGAAAGAGGTCGGTATACTCGATGCTGATATTACCGGCCCCAGCATACCCAAGATATTCGGCCTTGGTGGAATTCGACCGCGCAGCAGCGAATCCGGTATTATGCCCGTTTTATCAAAACTAGGCATCAGTGTTATGTCCATCAATCTGCTTCTAGAACACGAGGATGACGCCGTAATCTGGCGCGGACCCATTATCAGTAGAGTCATTCAGCAATTCTGGGAAGATGTGCTGTGGGGTAAGCTCGATTATCTCATAGTCGACCTGCCACCTGGCACTGCTGATGCTCCTCTGACTGTATTACAAACTATCCCGGTATCCGGGATAGTCATAGTATTCAGCCCTCAGGAACTGGCAGCCATGGTGGTAAAGAAGGCGGTCAGAATGGCGAAGCAGATGAATATACCCATATTGGGAGTTGTGGAAAACATGAGCTACTTCACCCCACCTGGCAGCAGGAAGAAGCTGGAACTGTTTGGCAAAAGCCGGGGCCAGGAAATGTCGGAGGCAGCAGGTGCGCCTCTCTTAGCCCAGATACCTATTGACCCTGAATTGGCTAAGCTCTGCGACCAGGGCAAAATCGAGCGCTATAGCTCGAAAATATTTGATAAACTCAGCCGGAACTTTATCAAAGCATTGCCCACTAAGGCAAAACAATATTAGTATAATTAACAAGTTAATTGTCATACTGAGCGACAGCGAAGGGTCCCTGGAGATTCTTCGGTCGCTTGGCTCCCTCAGAATGACACGGGGGGAGCGTTTAGAGTGACAGGTAGAATTGCCAATAATCTCTGTTGAGGAGACTTGATATGGCCGACGAATTCGATGAACTGGAAAAAGAAATAATGGAAACCATGAGAAAAATCTATTCCGAAACGGTAATAGACCATGCCATGAATCCCCGAAATGCGGGCAAAATCCCGAATCCTGATGGCTTCGGTTCCACTACCAGCTCTTGCGGGGAAACCATGGAGATAAGGTTCAAAGCAAAAGACGGTAAAATAACGGACGCCGCTTTCTGGACAAATGGCTGCAGCACGACAGTTGCCTGCGGTAGTATGGCCTCGGAGTTAATCAAGGGTGAAGATGTGGCACAGGCATTAGCTACCAGTCAAAATGACATACTGGAAGCCCTGGGTGGCTTACCTGAGGGCAATCAGCACTGCGCGCTGTTAGCCGCCAATGCGGTCAAAGCCGCCGTCCTCGACTACATAGCTATCAGAAAGGAGCCGTGGAAAAAGGCCTACAGAAAATGCTGAAAGCAGACCTCGGCTTCAGCTCCCACGCCATTGAATCATGCCTCAAATAATTTCAGTCGTAGGTGAATCCAAATCGGGAAAGACGACTCTTATCGAGATGCTGATTTCGGAGCTAAAATCAAGAGGATATCGCGTAGCTACTATCAAGCATTCCGTCCATAGGCTAAGTTTCGATAAACCGAGTAAGGATAGCTGGCGTCACATTCAAGCCGGAAGCGACGCTACAGCCATCGTTTCGCCAGACCAGGTTGTGCTAATCAAACCGGTTTCGGAAGAGCCTGACTTGAAGGAAATAGCTCGTCTCTTCGGTGAGGATTATGATATCATCCTTGCCGAAGGTTTCAAGCGAAGCCAGTCACCTAAAGTGGAGGTTCACCGTAAGGCAGTCGGCCTACCTCTTAGCCGCATCAGCAACCTCATCGCTATAGCCACTGACGAGCCGCTGGAGACCAAGACCAGGCAGTTTTCGTTGAATGACATCAAAGGATTAGCCGACTTTTTGGAGAGAGATTTCATAAAGTCCAAATAAGAGGAGAAACGACCTGTTAACATTAACCATCGATGGCATCGAGGTCAAGGCCAGGGAAGGAACCCATATACTCTGGGTAGCCCTGGATAATGGACTTTATATACCTAATTTATGTGCCATAAGAGAAGCTATCACGCCGTTTGCTTCCTGCCGTCTCTGCTTTGTGGAAATAGAAGGCAGAAGCGCCCCCATCACCGCCTGCACTGAGCCGGTCAGCGATGGCATGGTAGTGCATCTAAATACTCCCAAGGTTAAAAGACTGAGAAATACTGCTTTCGAGCTTCTTCTCAGCCATCATAATCTTGATTGCGTCAATTGTGCCAAAAATAAAAACTGCGGACTGCAGAAAACTGCCGCTCACCTTGGGTTGAAGCTGAAGCCTAAGAGGCTTAGACGCATACCTCGAAATCTGCCTGTAGATTCCAGCCACACTCTGTTCAGCTATGACCCGAACAAATGCATCTTATGCGGCAAATGCGTTTGGGTTTGTCAGCAGCAAGGTTCAGGCATACTGGACTTCGCTTACAGAGGCATCGATACTATCGTCAGCACCTTCTCAGGCATACCGCTGGCGGAAGCCGGTTGTACCTCCTGCCTGGCTTGTGTCAACGTCTGCCCCGTAGGCTCACTGGTAGCAAAATCCGGTGTGGGACCCATCTTTATACCCAGGGCAGGTATTTAAGGCTATATATACCTCATGTCATTCTGAAGGAGCGAAGCGACTGAAGAATCTCCAGCGGGATAAACTCAACACCGAAAAATACCGCAGATTCTTCGCTACGCTCAGAATGACACTGGGCGAAGGACTCACAATGACAGTGGAATCCGGTAGATTGGAGCATCTGCTCCAATCGTGCCTGGAGCAGGCGCTACGAGCCACCTATTCTTCCCAGGCTCCCGGTCCGATAAGTGGTACAAAGCGGCAGCCACCCAGATTTTTGACCAGATGTTTCCTTTTTCTCTTGGTGACTTTTAGCAAGTCCTGTTCCCATCTTGACCCAACGGGAATAACCATCCGCCCTCCTAACGCTAATTGCTCAAGTAAAATCTCAGGAATTTGCGGGGCACCGGCAGTCACTATTATGGCATCATAGGGTGCGCCGCCCGGCCAGCCCAGTGTCTCGACGGCCGTATGAATCTCAACATTAGTACAACCCAATTTATCTAGGACCTGCTTCGCCGACTCCGCCAGTTTAGCAATGCGCTCGATGCTGACTATACGCTTCGCCAGTTTAGCTAATATTGCCGTCTGATAGCCGCTTCCGGTACCTAACTCCAAAACCTTTTCATCGCCTTTCAGTCTTAGAGCCTGGGTCATCAAAGCTACAATGAAAGGTTGAGAAATAGTCTGGCCGAAGCCAATGCTCAAGGGCATGTCTTCATAAGCGGCATAATAATAATCGGGTGATACAAAAAGCTCTCGAGGCACGCACGCTATAGCTGACAGCACACGTCTATCGCGGATTTCGTGTCTCAGACTTTCAATCAGTCTGGTTCGGGCTGCCTCTAAACCCACGAACTTATACCTTAAGGCTTCAATGAAGTATAAAAGCTAATACAAAAAGTATTACAAACAAAGCACCAGCAATGATTCCGATGCGTCGCATCTCTGGCATCACATATTGATAGCGGTTTGTCTGAGCCGGCAATACAGCCGGTTGAACCGAAGCTGCTACAGCTTTAGGTTCAGCCACCGGTTTAGCCATATGTCTAGCCTGATAAACGGGCTGGGCTGGCACTCCTTGTGCCAGCCTGGCAGCTGCTCGAAGTTTAGCTTTTCGTCGTGATTTTCTTCCCATATTATTACTCCCAAAAATCCATCATTACATATTTGTATCGTCGAGTTAAGGACGAAGCTCCACCTGAGTATAAGCCCGCGTAGTCGAAATATTGGCATGCCCCAGAAGCTCCTGAACAGACTGTAAGTCGGCACCGCTCTTCAGTTTATGCGCCGCGAAGCTGTGACGCAAACTGCGAGGCGTGACCTTGCCGCTCAGTTCCACCTTGTCAGCATATCCCTGAACAATCTGCCAGAAGCCTTGTCGGGTAAGCCGGTCACCACGGCGGTTAAGGAACAGAGCTACCTCTTTTTCATCGCTCAATAACTCTGGTCGAACGACGTCAATATATTCTTTAACCAGTCGCGCCACAGGCGAGTCAATAGGAACAATTCGAGTCTTAGAACCCGAGCCCAAACATCGCACCGTATTTCTTTTCGTGTCGATATCTCGCGTGTTTAGCGACATCAGCTCGCTGGCTCTTAAGCCAGTGGCATAGAGCAACTCCAGCATCGTTTTGTCTCTCTTGGCGTCGACGGTGGAATGCTTTGCCGGTTCCGATAACACACGGCGGACCTCGGAAACAGATAAAGGTTTGGGCAGAGGCTTGCTTACCTGAGGTGAAGCCAGATTCGGTGCCAAATCGCTTCTTATCTTTCCCCTATCTACCATAAACTTAAGAAAGGATTTAGCGGATGCTATCTTGCGCGCTACGGTAGACGGTGTGTACCTTCTTCCCCTCAGATTGTGCAGGTAACCCGCCAGAGTCTCAGGGTTCAACCTCGACTCCGAAAAACCGGAGCTAGAAGTTGAGACCTGCGATTTTACATAGTCTGCCAGCTGGGTTAAGTCGTTCTTATAAGCCGCCAAAGTGTTTTTGGAATACTTCTTTTCGCTGACTAAGTAACCAAGGAAGGATTTTATGTCTTCTTCCATTTCACAACGCCCTGAGTATTCTATCACAACAGAGCCTGGCAAGGCTACGAATATGATAAGATTTTAAAGACTTTTTGTCTACTTTTCCCGCCCAATGCTACAATAAATTGTAGAAGAACGATATGCCTCTTAAGGAACAGCTAAAAATACTACCAGCCAAGCCCGGCGTCTATCTTTTCAAAGACAACCTGGGCAAGGTCATTTACGTTGGTAAGGCATCCAGCCTGCGTAATCGAGTTAAAGCTTATTTCAGCTCGAGTGCCAAGCTATCATTCAAGCTGGAGCACCTGGTAGACAAAATAAGTGACCTCGAGGCCATAGTTACCGCTTCAGAATACGAAGCCCTGATTCTGGAGAACAACCTGATTAAGAAATACCATCCCGTTTACAATGTGCGCCTGAAAGATGACAAGACCTTTCCCTATCTCAAGATCGACCTCAAAAATGATTGGCCGACCGTTCGCATTACCCGCCGTTTTCACAAAGATGGGGACAGGTATTTCGGTCCTTATGTCAGTGCCTATTCCTTACGCCAGACATTGAAGTTAATAAGGAAAATCTTTCCCTTCCGCTCCTGCAACAGGACAATTACCGGAAAAGATGCCAAGCCATGTCTCGAATATCACATCAAAAGCTGCCTGGGGCCATGTATAGGCGCTATAAGCCAGGCAGATTATAACGACATAATAAAGCAAGTCATCCTGTTTCTTGAAGGTAAGCAGGAATTGCTGATTCAAGACCTGAAACACAAAATGGAAGAGGCTTCGCAGCGACTCCAATACGAAAAGGCGGCTTTGCTTCGCGACCACATCCAAGCTATAGAAGAGGTTGTTGAAAACCAGAAGATTGCGGTCACTGTGAGAGGTGACGAGGATGCTATCGCCATGGCACAGACCAAAGACTTAGCTTACATGGAGATTTTCTTCATCCGCAACAACAAACTTATCGGGCGTGATTATGTTCTGCTTGATGGTGTCCGTGATGAAGAGCCGGGCCAGATAATGACCAGCTTTGTAAAACAATACTATTCTTCGACTTCGTCAATACCACCTCTAATCCTGCTCCAGTTTCCTATTGACGAGCCTGATGTCATTGCCGGATGGCTGGCAAATCAAAGAGGAGCCTCAGTCAAGCTGCGCGTGCCGCAACGTGGAATCAAGAAACAGCTAATAAACATAGTTGAAGAAAATGCCCGGCAGGGACTGGCATTATACCAGGCTAAACAATCGAAAATCATCGAATCGGCTCTCGTCCTGGAAGAGTTGAAGGATAGACTTGGCTTGCCCAGAATGCCACTGCGGATAGAGGGCTACGACATATCTAATATTCGAGGTAGTCTGGCAGTGGGCAGCATGGCTGTTTTCGATAAAGGCCTGTCCAAGCGGGCACACTACCGGCGCTTCAGAATAAAGTCAGTTTCCGGTATAGACGACTACGCCATGATACAAGAGGTGTTAAGCCGGCGTTTCAGGCGGTCAATGGCAACTGATGACAAATGGTCAGTGATGCCTGACCTGATTCTCATCGACGGCGGCAAAGGCCATCTCAATGCCGCACTGGAAATATTAAAAGAATTGGGGCTGTACTCAATCCCCACCGCCAGTTTGGCTAAAGAAAAGGAAGAGGTATTCATACCCGGCAGGTCTGAATCCCTTGATATTCCACGGACTTCGGCAGCGCTGTATCTATTACAAAGGGTCAGGGATGAAGCCCATCGCTTCGCTTTAGGCTATCATCAGAAGCTGCGGCACAAGTACAGCATTGCTTCGGCTCTGGACGGCATTCCCGGGATTGGTCTTAAGCGTAAAAAAGCCCTGCTTAAAAAATTCGGCTCAGTAAGGAACATCAAAGAGGCATCGGTAGATGAGCTATCCCGGGTTCCAGGAATAACCAGCAAACTAGCTGAAAAAGTGAAGGAATATCTGTGATTCGGGGTTGTTTATTGAGCCGCATTTTATCTTTCTTGCCATTCTTTCCAGCTGTCATTGCGAGCCGGAGGCGTGGCAATCTCCGCATGGCAACCACGTCCCCGCTCCACCGCGATTGCTTCGTGGTTTACACCCCCCCCCCAATGACAATAAACACTCCCGTCCTTCCAGATTAGACTTCGCCGCTACCCCCAGTTATAATTAATCCCCAATGAAAGCACCAGATAATCAATCAAAACTTCCCGTACCGGTAAATCCGCCGAAGCTACTTAATCAGGGCTTCGTCTGGATACGCAGCCGCCGCAGCTCTATCAAAACGCGAAGGTTTTCAGGTATCTCCTCAGTCTTAATGGCACCCGTCTTTATGCTGGAATTCCTTTTCCTGGCCCTGCTCATAGGCATAATATTACTCATCTTCGCACTTTATGTAATGTTCAATTTGCTACTTTCCCTGCCCCGGCTGAAAAAGGGCAGTTAGACCGCCAAAATATTTTTTGTCATTCTGAGGTAGTCCTTCGCCTCGCTCAGGATGACAAATTAAAGAACCCGCGGCGACAACTTAAAGAGTCCGTGATGACAATCACAAGGACTACCACCTCTTATATCTGATCCAATTTGGCTAAATCAAACTTCATCCCATCGCGAGCCGCTATAACTTTGATTCCTGTCTCATCGCTCAGCTTCTGGGCTAATTCCCATGGCTTAGCCTTCCATATTGACATCCCAAAATGAGTGAGCATGGCAGCTTTAGGTCTCACTTCCTTAATTATTTGCCTGGCTTCAGGAATAGATAGATGGTCGACCGGGTCCCTGGGTTCCATCAACACCACGTTTATGACCAGTAGCTCAGCCTGATAATAGCCGGACAGCTCAGGAAAATACCTGGTGTCGGTAATCCAGGAAAAAGTGTGCCTCGGCGTCTTGAAAACAAAGCCATAGGTCTCGACCGGATGCCGGTGCTTAACCGGAGTTTCAAAAGAGATATCGTCTACAGAATAGGAACCGCCTTCCGATAAAATCTCAATCTTCTCCGGATAATTCCGCAAGTAGGGAAAAATCACGGCATCCTTGTTCAGCGCATCAGATGGGGCAAACACCACACCCCGCTGCCTCCGACCACCTTCGGTCATGGCTTCAATCATAATATTAATGTCGCCGGAGTGGTCCAGATGCTTATGAGACAGGATAATTGCCTTGAGCTTGGAAGCATCGAGCTTCCTCTTCACGCTCTGAACCAGGCAGCCAGGCCCGGGGTCAAGAAGTATCTCAGTGCCTCCCAGATTTAGCCAGGCACCTCCCGAAGCCAGAAACTGCTTGGTCACCACAAACCGCGCACCAGCCGTGCCCAGAAAGGTTATGGTATCCGATAGCTCCGCCACAATCCTTAATTATATCAAGAAAACCAGCCAGGCCACTCACACTTCCCACACCCCACAAATTCCAAATTACAAACATCAAATTCAAAATCGGATAAACAAAAAATGTAGCCTTGACCCTTTAGGGTCAAGGTCACGAGGTTAAAACCTCGTGGCTACATGTATCTTAAAAATGCATGATAAGCAACCGACGCTCCAATCTACCCGGTTTCTTGTCATCCTGAGCCTTTCTTCTCTGCCATCCTGAGCGAAGCGAAGGATCTCCAGTCAACCCTTCTAGCTTATGCATCCAGCTTTCTGTTAAAATTGGCGCAGCTACGCCATCGAAGAGAAAAATTAAAATGCCCACACTACAGGACGAAATCGCCCAGTTTCTCAGGAAATATCAGGCAAAAACCGGTAAACTGCTGACCATCGGCACCGTAGAATCAGCCACCGGCGGCAGAATCAGCGACAAGATAACCAACGTCCCGGGCAGCTCCGACTACTACAAAGGCTCCATCGTTTCCTACAGCAATGAAGCCAAAACGGATATAGTCGGTGTCAAAAAACAGACACTCAAGAAACATGGCGCCGTCAGCCGCCAGACAGCCATAGAGATGGCTAAAGGTGGCAGGAAACTGCTCAAAGTGGATATTTGCATATCCGACACCGGAATCGCCGGGCCCACCGGTGCCACGCCCGGAAAACAAGTAGGATTATTCTATATCGGCCTATCGGCCAAAGACAGCAGCCTGGCTAAGGAGCACCATTTCCACGATAACCGGGAGGAAAACAAGCAAAAAGCGGCTGAAATGGCACTGACCATGTTGATAGATTACCTGCAAAAGCGCGTCACCGAAGTAGCCGATAGCATCATGGACGAAAAACATGTAGTTACCTGTTTCCTGGAGCATAGCCGAAAAATCTTGATTTTAAGGCGCAGCAGCAAGGTTGGCACTTATCGCCGAAGCTGGGCTGGCGTCAGCGGCTACATTGAGACAAACGACATCGACCAGGCTTTCACCGAGATAAGACAGGAAACACAACTTTACCAAAAGGACCTGAAACTAATAAAAAAGGGCGAGCCGTTGGAAGTAGTCGACAAAAACCTGAACCGCAAGTGGATAGTCCACCCCTTCCTGTTTCATGTAAAGGCGCCGGACAAAATCAAGATTGATTGGGAGCATACCGAGTCCAAGTGGATTAAACCATCAGAATTGAAAAAATATGAGACTGTTCCCGGCTTGGCGAAAGCGCTGGCACGGGTGAATAAATGAAACGCGTCTGCAATTACCCCCTTAGTAAACCAGGAACTGAATATGCTGGCTAAAGTAATGAGCTGTGCCGTAGTCGGCCTTGAAGGAGCCATCGTTGAAGTCGAGGTTGATATATCTCCCGGATTGCCCACTTTTACCGTTGTCGGCCTGCCCGATACCGCCGTACAGGAAGCCAGGGAGCGAGTCCGGGCAGCTATCCGCAATTCCGGCTGCACTTTCCCCATGAGGCGGATAACGGTGAACCTCGCCCCGGCTAATTTAAAGAAAGCCGGTCCCGCCTATGACCTACCCATCGCTGTCGGCATACTGCTCAGCTCGGACCAAATATATGCCGACGTCTCGAAAACGCTTTTCCTCGGCGAGCTTTCCCTGGATGGCAGCCTGCGCCACACCCAGGGCATATTGCCCATGGTGGCTCTGGCTCAAGAAAAAGGTGTACCGGAAGTCTTCGTGCCGGCTGATGATGCCAACGAGGCTTCAATGTTAGACGGCATTAAGGTCATGCCGTCCATCTCATTAGCCCAGTTAGTCAGCCACCTTCGCGGAGAGCTATCGATTCCTCAGTACCAGCCAGATAAGGACTGGAGACACGTTACCTCTGATTTCGCCCATAGCGACCTGGCACATATAAAAGGACAGGAGCATGCCAAACGCGCACTGGAGGTGGCGGCGACCGGTGGCCACAATGTAATTATGTCCGGCCCGCCGGGCAGCGGCAAGACCATGCTCGCCCGTGCTTTACCCTCGATAATGCCAATGATGACTTTAGCCGAGGCTCTGGAAGTCACTAAAATCTACAGCGTCAGCGGTCTTCTCTCCCAGGACACGCCGCTTATAAACCAGCGTCCTTTCCGTTCCCCCCATTACACCATATCACATGCCGGCCTGGTTGGCGGTGGACACTGGCCTCGACCCGGCGAGATAAGCCTGAGCCATCGCGGCGTGCTCTTCCTTGATGAGTTCCCCGAGTTCAGCCACATGTCTCTGGAGTCGCTGCGCCAGCCGGTTGAGGACAAGGTGGTTACCATCAGCCGTGCCCAGGGCAGCGTCACTTTCCCGGCTAACTTCATGCTGGTAGCCGCCATGAACCCATGTCCCTGCGGCTATTTTGGAGACCCGGTTAAAGACTGCAAATGTTCCTCCGGCGAAATCTCGCGCTACCAGAAGCGGCTCAGTGGCCCGCTTCTCGACCGCATAGATATCTTCGTCGAAGTTCCCCGGGTAGAATATGAAAAGCTCACCGATGATTCTATAGGCGAAGGCTCGGATAAAGTTCGCAGCCGGGTTGAAACCGCCAGGCAAATTCAGCAGAGACGCTTTAAAGGCACCAAGCTAACCTGCAATGCCGAGATGACGCCCGTGGAGGTCAGGGAATTCTGCCGTGTCGAGCCGCCGGCCCAGAATTTATTACGGACGGCTATGAAACAGCTCCACCTTACCGCTCGTTCTTTCCACCGCGTCCTCAAATTAGCCCGGACCATCGCCGACCTCGACGCCGCCGACATCATCAAAGCCAACCATCTCGCCGAAGCCCTGCAGTACCGCCAGCGGAGCTCAAGCTAGGTAACAAAACAGGCTAATGTTCGAAGCACAACGATTGACACTTAGCCTGAATGTGTTATATCCTACACTCAAATACAAAAGGGAGGTGTTTAATGCAAGCATACTGTATGAAATGTAAAACAAAGAGGGAAATGAGTAATCCCAAAGCCATTAAGATGAAGAATGGCAGGCCGGCAACACAAGGTACCTGCCCAAAATGCGGCACTAAAATGTTCAGGATTGGCAAGGGCTAAATCAGTTAATTCTGAGATTCGACAGAGCTGGGCATTTGTAAGCCAAATACCCAGCTTTTTATTAAAACTGTCCAATCTGGACAAATGTGACATACTGAGCCCTGGATGGGAACTAGTGCTTAGTTTGAAAAATGCGCATTAACATCTCTAAGGATAAACTACACTTAGCTGATCGTAAAATATATAACGCTGATTTACACAACTAAGCACTAGCGCTGTTTAAGCTACATTATTTGGCGCTTTATTTCTTCTTTTGTTCTGTCTTCTCAGCTTTCTTTTTTAATACTTGCTTCTTGGGTTTTTTTACATTTTTTCTTCCTTTACTACCCACGTTTCTACCTCCTTATTTAATTCCTTCTCAGGGATTACCTGCTCATTCTACCACTTTCGCTTTAAGTCGAACTATAGTGTTTTCTCCATTGATGTCTATGGTGTCAGGTATTTCAGAATTATTCCGCTCCTTCAGATGTAGTGGATTGCACATAACGCTAAAAAGTGTAATGACGACTGCCGAAGAAGTTTTTACCAAAATGTTAGCAAAAGATGGGGGAAGGAGCTAGTGGGCGATAGATGGCTCCAACCTCTGAACCCTTGTGTATAAGTCGCCTCTTACTAAGAGAATCCTGCTTTTCGGCCAGCCTCTCAAATACCCTTTGTCAGGGTCACTGTGGTTTAAAGCGGAAGTCGCTCAACGGACGCTTTATGTTCTGCGTGCTGGTTTCCTCACCAAGTACACAACTGCTGCCACGGCAGCAAACACCAGGCCCAGAACAATCAAGCCGAACTTCAAGATGGCACATACCTGCGCGATCTGCGGATAAGGGGCAGCCACGGTACCAAAAAGTATTACCGTGAGCGCCACGTTCTCCACGGCATCGAAGAGGGCAGCAGCCCAGAGGCCCCAGCCTAACAACAGTCCGGTTGCGCGCCACTGCCTAGAGGCCAGCACACCAGCTCCCCACACGCAGGCGAGTGCGATCAGGGTCGAGTACACCGGCATGTACAGGTAATCGAAACCGAGGTTGAACCCTGCCCTTATCCTGTCCTGCATGTCCCACGCATTGATAATTTCCGTAGCCCTGTCGGTCGTGCCGGCCAGCTCAAAGTCCACGATGTTCGGCTCTGCAGGGCCGATGAAGCGGAAGCCGATAGTAATGACCAGAAAAACCGCCAGCAGGGCAAGGAAAACGACCAACCGCTTACCGTGAGGGATCGCTTCTAAGGGGTGCTTCATGACTTAATACCTCCTCTCACACCACAAAATTCTTTGGAATAAATGTGGCCTATTATAACGTACATTCGGAATTTCCCATTTCACTCGCAATAAAGCGATTCTCATCCATCATCGCCATTGGCTATGATAGTGCCGTATCAT
>Ga0315295_10002961_pt1 | contig 14398 bp, 34 predicted proteins | sample YL17G14_0_MG_FD_204453 | JGI IMG/M metagenome (GOLD analysis project Ga0315295, IMG submission 204453) | Sediment microbial communities from Yellowstone Lake, YNP, Wyoming, USA - YL17G14_0 | ecosystem: Environmental > Aquatic > Freshwater > Lake > Sediment | place: USA: Wyoming | collected...
AGCTTTAAAAATCTTAATTTAAATTCTTTAACACTGATTTCTATCAATTCTAAATGATATTTAATACTCTCTTTATGATGAGCTAAGTTTCCTGTGGTCAGATATTTTGCGTCAATTAAACTTTCATCTTGATTTTCTTTGTGATGTTCAAATCCAACTGGTATAACTTCTCGTATATTCCCCATTATTCTTTTGAGTAGTTCTCTGTCCAATTGATTGACTTTTAAAGAAGTCTTTATAGCACACATTCCACAACCTATGTCCACTCCAACTGCGTTTGGAATCACTACACCTTTTGTAGCTAAGACTCCCCCGATGGGCATACCATACCCTTGATGACAGTCCGGCATGATAGCAACATGATGAAAAGCAAAAGGAAGATTAGATAAATTCTTAATCTGTGCTAATGCTCCCTCTTCAACATCTTTTGCCCACATCTTTACAAGTAATAACATATCTTCGTCTTTGTAAATTTTAGGCATCGATACTCCTTATATGAATATCATTATTGTTATTAGCCCGAGAGAAAGTATTTTTCCTCTGTGTTTAATCCCAAACATAGGTCGAAGATGACCAAAAATCATAACACGATTTAAATCGAGTAGTGTTTTCATATGTTCTCCCATTATAGCAATATTATTACAATTATTAAAACTGCAAAACCCAAAAGAACTCCAATCAATATTTTTGATTGATTATCGTAATTCATTGTTACTCCCAATTAATTGCAACAGATAATAACTAATATCCCGATTATCGGGTGTCCCATACAAATCAAAATTATCCCAAGAATTAAGTTCATATTATCCTCTCTCTTCTGCTCTTGCTTTTTCAATCTTTTTTAAATGAAATGTTAGCTCGTCTTTCGAAAACTTATTCAAATCTATTCCCATTCGCTCAAAAATTGGGTCTGCTTTTTGAATATCAAATATCAGTTGCTCTTTTTCTTTGCTGATTTCTTGCGTCTGATTGAGCTTTGCTCGTAGTTCTTTTATTTGACGATGTAAATCTATTCGCTCAACGCTTCCTGCTTTACACGCAAGCTTTAACTTCTTTAATTTTCTGATTTCGATTTTCAATTCTTTAGTAGTCATATACTCCTTTTATGCAATAATCTTTTTACTTATAGATTTATCTGTAATTGTCCAGTCAATCACTTTCGAATTTCTCGCATATTCATGTGTTGCTCGTTTATATCCATCACTTTCTGAATCGATTTTAACAGAGAATAAACATCTGTCCTTTTTATCGTAGAAATTTGCATACATTATTATTTTCTCCTCTTCATAATAAAATATAACAGATAGAGAGTTGACGAAACCTTCGGAGTTGGGGAATTTCGTCTTTGATTGGATAACTCTCTATCTGCTACTTAAAGTATAACATATCATTTCTACCACGTCAAGAGCTACACAAATATTTTTTGCTTTTTTCTCATATATAATAGACTTCCCTTCGTTCCTTTCTGAACTTCGAAACGACTTGACACATGATTGCCATAGTAGTCTGTATGACTTTTAACTCCCAGACAACATAGCCAAATACTTCTCCTTATAGAGTGCGTCTAGGTCTTTTTTTATTTTATCTTCCCAAGACATATCCGATATTTTTAAGTTTCCGTCTTGATGACCTTTCAAATATACAGAACGCAGCAATAATCTTATTTTATCCATTTAGTTTTCCTCCTCGTTATTTAAAAATATCTCTTTACTGTATTTTGAAGTATCTTTGTTAATTGTTCTGAAATACCAAACCTCTTTTGATTTATTAAAATAGATTTGTCTATACTTCCATCAGCGTGGCGTTCGGTAGCCGCCTTCCAATCACAAATCATTTCCACTAAATCAATTAAATCCATTCCGTCAATACCCTCTTGATAATGTTCTGGGTGATGATGATTAAATTCGTAATGATTATCAAGAGCATTTTGCATTTCTTTTAAGAAGATTTTATATTCTTCGCTTCCATAGGTAGAACCTTTTAACTTTGGAGTGTAGACATCAAATACTTCTTTTTCTGGAGAGCGTAATTTTGAAGCGTCGTGTCCTTGCATACGGCACATCAATTCCAATACCATTTTATTTAATATTTGGGATACTCTGTGAATATGCTGAAGTGTGTCTTTTGAGCTATCATAATCCATTTAGTTTTCCTTTCGTGGGGTTAAATATTCTTTCAGTATATTCTGTAAATTCTGGCTTATGCCACTTATCTGGCAAAATAAATCTATTACATCTATAACAAAATCACTTGGGAAACATACTCGGTTTTTTTCTTTGCATTGGCTCACATACCGATAAATACTTGCCGTTTTTATAACATAACATTCTTAAAACTCTTTTTCCTTTACTGGCTTGGCGGATAATACTTTTCATCCTATTTTCTCCCTCATCTCTTGAATCGCTGAGTTGAAGCCTTTGACATAATTTGAACAATGACCATTCACACCTGTATCGTCTGCTACTAACTCCTCAGACAACAATATCCTCGCTCGATTAATTCCATTGCCGTTCTGCCGATTGCACCTTCGAATCTCCATGCTTGACCCGTGTTGATTAACTTCTGATATTCTTTTACTTGCTTCTTTTCTTCATCTGTCATCTTCTCTCCTTTTTTAATATTTTAATTTTGTCAAACAAAACTACTATATTATCTCTGAATACTCCCTTATATCCTACTTTCTTTGCAAGATAATAGATATCTTCATTTCCTTTTAGTCTTCCAGAATCTAAATCATATAACAAGTCTTTTGAAATTTCTGCAATATATAAGTATTGACTTGAACGAAATCTCCACTCTATTTTATTTATTGTTATATCAGTATAGAAATAGCTTCGCTTAATCGTGCTTATCTTCTCCGAAGATTTTGAATAATAATTATCTCCGAAATAAGCAGAATTAATATAACCGTCAAAACTTTTATCGCTAAAGTGATATATCTTCATTGATATATATCTCCTTAAAATACTTATTTCCCGATTGATATATAGTTATCCCACCATGCTCTTGTATTGCTCTTTTTATTTCTGTTCTTAAATTATTTCGCTGAACTTCTCCACTAATCTTTGTCGATAAAATTTCAGTCTTTTTATCTTTATAAAAAATCTTTAACGTTCCATAATCGATTATCGCTATTGCTTCCTGATTATATTTCGTTCTCAGTCCGTCTATATATCTATGACTTGGCATTTGAAAATGCTCTTCAATCCTGAAATAATCATAATAAGTCCGTTTTGTATCTTTAGAATACCAGAACCCTCTTATTGAAGTTTTATCTCGTCCTTTTGGAACAGGAATAAAAATCTTTATCATATCTAAATCTCTCCCATCATCTTTGGTATATCTTGTTCAAGAGCCCACTTACGAACAACAGCGTTCAATCCTTTTTTCTTCAAATCTTCCTTCATATTCTCCGCTTCTTCCAAACTCTCCGTTGTTGTCATCGCTATGATGAAATTTCCCTTTTCTACTGCGACTTCATACCATTCTTCCATATTACTCTCCTTTTTAAAATTTATAATCTCTGCAATGATATAGACTTCTTTTTTTACATTTTTTATTGTTTTTACAACCTTTACAAATAATATTTTTATTTTTCATTTATTCTCCTTTTGTTAACTCGTCTTCCCTAAACAAGTCTAACGAATGTCTACCAAAGAATCTAATCAATACTTTCGTATCGCCCAAGAATGTCTCATAGTCATATACCTTTGCTTTCCTTTGTGTTTCTTTTACTGTTACTATGTCTCCTTTTGCGAACTTCATGTTATACTCCTTTCTTTATGCTTCTATATAGAGTATAACACTATTACTTGCCTTTATCAAGTCTAAATGCTATTTATTTTTCGAATAACGAGCAATAGCAATCGCCTTATTTGTTTGTTGTTTAATCAAGAAGTTCCTTATCTTGACCGCTCTATCAACGAACAGTTTACCGAACGTTTTATTACTGGGGTAAATTCCTTCCCGTTGTAATTGTTGTTCTGCTAACACAAAGATGTCCATGTAAAACTCCTTTCTATATTAGTGGCATTAACTTAACGTAGTCCTCATAACATTCCATACATATTACATATCTTTGAAAATGAAAATCAATTACTTTGCAATCTAAAAATATAGTTGCCAAGTATTCTTTCACTATATCTGGTCGAAATAGAATTATCTGAGATGCCGACAAATGACACTTCTTGTCCATCAGATATTCTGACAGTTCATTCAACACCTTTTCTAATCCTATATAGTGTTCCTCTTGTTTATCCGTTTCCACTACAAAACAATAGATATAGTGAAACTCTCCTATCTTTGCTTCATACCCACAATAATCACAATTTTTAATGTTGTCCATGATGTCGTCTCATTTCTTTATACTCTCTAAAAATGCAACTATTCCGTAAACTTCTACTATCTTTTTAACTGGTTTAAATTGCGTATATGATTTCCCAAACTCACCATTGAAAAATCTTAACCATCTCCCGTGGTCTCCTATACTTGTAATTATATATGTCTCTCCCTTGATGATATCTCTATCATGAAAAAATTCGTCTGCTACTGTTCCACTTTCGAGAGCGATAACTTTATCGCCCACTTTAAAATTATATTTCATCGCTTTATTCCTTCAAGAAACTTAACAATCCCATACACTTTAATTTCTGTCTTTGGTCTTTCTGCCATTTCGAATTGATAATCAGACCACACACCAGTCTCATTCTTTAATGATATCCAACCAGATTGAAACTCACCTATATCGCTCACTTCATATATGCGACCGACAACTAAAATCGATGTCGGATTACCCTCTTTATTTATACAACGAATAAAATCTCCCTTTTTAAACATTGTTTTTCTCCAGAGAATTCATGAATTTAACTATACCATATGTTTCAATCTTTTTCTTTTCATCAAAATATAATTCATATTCCCATATTCCGTGTGCGTTTGTATCTATATCCAATATGTAATAGTTAATTTCCTTGTGTAAATCATGTCGAAAAGTTGAACTAATTGCAACAACTTTCCCTATTTTACCGTGCATTAGACGACTTCCTTCCGAATCTTTTCTTCTAACTTTTACTATATCGTCTATCTTGAATTTTGTTTCCATTTTTCTTCCTCTTCTTTAAAATAATTGGCGTATATCTCCAGCTTTCTCGGCTCTAATCCGGGAGCGGTATTTATCTCCAAGACATACAATTTGTGTCCTTTTCTAATTATATCAATTGCTCCAAAATCATATTTCATCACTTTAATCGCTTCTGTTGCCAATTGAATTAAACTTTCTTTCCATTCCCCGTTATATTCAATCTGTTTCCATTTATTCTTATGACTTCTTATAATCGGGTCGCCATCTCCGTCCCGATTAAATTTAACACTCACGAATGCTTTATCTCCCAGTATATGCACTCGATATTCGCTCGTTTTATGAATATATTCTACCAGAAAATCATACATAAAATCTTCCAGTTCATTCTCCAGTTGTTCTCTGTTGGCAATATATATAATGTCTCTTCCTTGAGAATGATATTTCTTCCGTGCTAATAGCGGGAATGCGTCATCTGGAATTTCTTCTCCTTTATGCCAGATTCGGGGCTCAGGAATTCCAGATTCTTTTAACATATTATATACCTTTAATTTATCAAAGATAACATTTCGATTCAAATCCGCATCTTCATAATCGTTGCCGTAATTTATGACAAAATCCCTCTGACGTGGCAAGTATTTTTTACTTACTCGACAAGCACATATACGTCCGAGTTCTTTTGCGGTTAGACCGCCTTTTCTACGATATATCCACATGAGATTGTCCTTCTTTATACTATCCTATCATTCTCCATTAAATCTATTGTGGAACCTAATTCCTTATTGTCCTCTCTCAATCTCTTAATTTCCGAAATTGCCCATCTAATAAAATCTTCACACTCCGATTGACTATCAAAATCTGCATATCCCTTTTCAAATACCCAATCATAGTCCATATTATTCTCCTTTTATCCCCCGCCGTCATCGTTTACATGCTTCATAGCATATTCATGAATTCTTCGTTCATCCGCTTTAATTTTTCGAGTAATTTTTGCACAATTACAATGTGTCCATTTCTTCAATGCTTTTACCGCTTGATATTCTACTTCATTTTTAGAAATGAGATTCCAAAAACTTTTCTTAAAAATTTCTACATTTTTATCGCCTTTTTTTGAATAAATATAATTGTATAGAACTTCAACGTGTCCACTACCGTCTCCAAAACTAACTAAATCTATCCAAGTATGTGGATATTTCCGATGTATTTCTGTTAAATAGCTCTCCAAATGTTTCATATTTTCTCCTCTCTATCTTATTCTCGCTCAATACCGAATTCAGATTCTAATAAATAATCTCTTGCTTTTACTTCTGCCATTGATATTGTTCCAAATCCAGCTTGTTTATAAACTAACATATCATTTTGATATATTCGAAGTTCAAAACCATATCCTTCAGCTTTTTTAATTTCATATTCCCATTTACTTTGTAAAATTAATTTCTTCATGTTAGCACCTCGTAATCGAATCCATAAATTTCACTATTCCATATACTTCAATTTTCTTTTTTCCGTATAATTTCAAATGATGTTCATACACTCCAACATCATCATTACAATCCCAATAAATATAATCTCCTCGAAAATCATTACTATCAGAAATTCTACATATTCTAAAAGTTCTTCCGAGTCTCCAACCATATCCCCCAAAACCCGATTCGTGTTCTTCTGTTGCAGTTTCTACTCCAATACATATAACTTTATCCCCAACTTTAAATTTCACACTCATTTTACTATACTCTCCATGAATTTAACAATGCCATATTGCTTCTTTGGTTTTTTACACAACGATTTGAATTCCTCTTCAAGATATCCACCGTCTTCTTGTTCATTATCTAGACCGTTTCTTACCCATTTTATATTTATATATCCATTTTTATATCCCAGAACAATGGCAGTCGCTCCGACTTCAGCAACTGTTCCGCATTGAATCAACAATGCAATAGTTTCTCCTACTTCAAATTTTCTCATTATTGTTGACCGTGAGTAACATCTTCTAAACAACGACTACAAATTCTGTGTCCATAATAATTTATTATTTCCGGCTTTTCTTTCCACGTCAAACAACTCTCACATTGCTCTTCCGATAATGTTTGCTTCTGAAGTGCCGTAAGTGAAGAAGAAGTAGTCTCCGAAACAATCGAAGCAGTTTTTAACACTAACGTTCCGTTGCGATACTTCTTCCTACATGCTTTACAAAGCACCAGAAACTGGTCGTTTTCGTCTATTATTTTAACATGCTTTAATTCTCCGCAACCGTCGCATATTTCACGTTCATTATACTTAGTCCAAGTATTCTGAACAGTTATTACAGGTCGTGGAGTTTTAAATCCATCATTTGAATAATATAACTCACCTTCTTTTACCCAATTTCCCCACATATATACTATTCCATTATTCATCAATACTGCCATTCTATCTCCAGATAAGAAATTACTTACTAATTTTCTTACCGTTGGATTCGCTAAATTGTCTTTAACCACATCGTCTGCGAGAATATCCATGATGAATTTTTGTGTATCTGAAAATGTAGCATGTTTTCCATATTGAGAAATTACCCCATTATGAGCAACTGCCATCTGACATACTACATTTGTTTCCCTAAGCAATCCCGTGTTCTTTGTAACAGGGAATGGATGACGATTCCCGTTATCAATCAATCCGTGCGTCGCATATCTAAAATGTAGAACACATGTATCTTCCTTTTTGATATTGTCATAGAACCACTTAATCAAATCTTCAATATCAACAAAATCCTTTTTAATAATTACTTCGTTTTTGCCGTCTTTGAGATATGCGATTCCCATGCCGTCTTTGTTTCGAGATTCGCAATTTCGAAGATGTTCCTCTTTCGGCAAATCGAATCCTTTTATTTTAACAGAAATTATACACATATTTCCATCTCCTTGAAATGTCGTAACATAACGCCATATTCGTTTTGCTCTCTCGCCAAATCGAGAAATAATTTCCACGAATTATTCTTATATTGACCCTCTCCTACTACTAAAGAGGCGACACCTATCTTTTTTACGAAATGAGAAATTGCGTCCACAAACTGCAATATCGCAATAAATCGCTTTATATTCAAAGTTCCTCGAAACACTCTTATCTCGACCGTTTCTCTTGAAGATTTAAAACAATTAAATGCCCAATATCTATCCTCTTGTGGACAATCTTTAACGATGTCCATCAATGATGACTTTTCGAATTCGCAATAATGATAATCTTCCTCTTCTTTTTCTTTGCTACCTGTTCGTTTTGAAAATGTTTTTAGATATTCCATGTTTGCTCGAAAAAATAATCTCAATTTAGTTATATCCAATTCTTCGAAAAAGTCCCTGCTGATATGCACATGAAGACCACAATCTCCACCTTCTTCAGATGTGAAATCGTTTTTATCTAACCAATCTAATATCTTCTGAAATCCGATATTTTTATGTGCAAATTGCAAAGTAAATGGATGAGTTACAATTTCAAATCCGTTATCTCCGATACTACAATCGCGTTTTAAATAGAAATGAGAATCCACTCCTTGACCTTTCAGAAATTTCATCAAATCTTCTGCATATTCACCAACTTCTCCGTCTTCTCTTTGAACTTCTAATTCAACTCCCATATAGAGAGGTTGTTCCCACTTAACTTTATTGAATATCGGTTCTGGACGATAACCATAATCATGTATGCATTTTCCCCTTCTTTGTGTATTACAATCCGAACACAAATACTCATCGTCGTCCTCTATATATATTAAATCATCATTCCGAAAAGGATGCTCACAATGAGAACATGAACTAAATCTTTCCGAATAGCAATCATCGCAATAATAACAGTCGTCCGAACCTGCTTGTGCGTCTCGTTTCCTCAATTCCTTTTCACATGCTTCACAATGACAATACTCTTCCGAATAGCAATCTGTGCAATAGATGTCTCCATCTTCATTCGTGCAGGAATCGTCATGCCATATTGCACCGTCGCATTTTGTGCATGTATAAAACTTTTCTGACCAGCAATCTTCGCAGTATAAATACTCATCTGCTCCGACTTGCAATTCGTTTACTTCAAATAATTTATTACATTCATGACACCGTTTTCTTTTTTTCTGTGCTTTGCCGACTATAATCATGCTTGCAATAGAATTATCTGAAAAGATAGCCCATGAATATTTCCAATGTTCCGGTCTTCTTTTAGTCGCTTCTGAACCTTTAACAGTATTATTCCAGACATATAAAGTTGTTTTACCGCTTCTAACTTTAAATTCTGCTACTTCTCCAAGAAACCATTTGTCGCATTCACGAGAACCATCTCCGTTTGAGATAATCATATCTCCCACTTTTAATTCCGAAGATATCTCGCATATTTTTTGTGTTTTCACTAACTCCAATTGAGATTCCTCAGATTGAGAAAATTTCCCTGTATTAAGCCATTTTACTTCGTATAATGCATCCTCAAATCTTGTAATTTGAGCGAACTGACCATAGTTTTCCTCAGAGACCGTTCTTATTCTTACAAGACTTCCAATTTTTATACTCATGAATACTCCATATTGACTAAATCTTTAATTTTATTTACCTAACAGAAGCCAGAATAAACAACCTACGAATGCCGTCTTCAAAATCATAAAAGCAATTGCACCGATAAGCCATTTATCTTTCATCTCATTCCTCCTTTAGAAATTTAACTATACCGTATGGTTTTATTACTTTTATTTTCTTCTTACAACTCTCGATTAATTCCAATTGCTCCGCTCTAAAACGACAGTGTTCCTGCTCGCTACTAACAGTAAATACTCTCCCATCTGCCACATAATAATTGATTTTAGTTACTGTTCCTATCATTCCCAATTTGCATATTCCTCCGATATTGGCATTAAAACAATCCGAACATATATTAATCAATTTTACCGTATCGCCGATTTTCAATGTCATCTCATTCCTCCTTTAAAATTAAAGCGAGCCAAGAACAGTCCAGAGAAGAGAGTAAACTCCGATAGAGTCCTTGACTCGCCAACTGACTTATTTAACTGACCTTTCATGTCCGAACTACTCCTTTTTTATCTTTTGCTGACAAGTAAAGTATAACATACCGAATACTATTTGTCAAGTAGCCGAAGAAAAATAGTTAAAATAAATTTATTCCGAGTTTATTTTACTGCTAATTTTACCGCATCAAATAATCTTTTGTCCTCGAAATCATACATGTCCTTTCGAACGTTTGCCGGAAAAATAGAATTAAACTCTTTCAATGTCATTGTTCTAACGTCCTGTTTTGATATCGTCAAAAATGCCTTATCTTCCTTAAAAAAGTTACGTGCCTTTTCATCTGATATTTCTTCTGATTGCCAGGTATCTTTTTCCGCTTCTAGAAAATCGCACCCAGAACAAGACCCATAATACCCTTTCCACAATTCTATATTTCTTCCGCTATCTAATACTGCTACCCAATCTCCCGAATAACTACCAAAACATTCAAACACTATGCAAGGTTTTCCCTGAACTTTGCCAAGCATATCACCGTAATCCTTTACTTTCATAAGTCCTCCTATTTTAAATATACATGATATATAGTTGCCAAATCCTGAGGTAAACCGTCTGTATATATCTTATCTCCGAATCTTCTCTTTCCTCTTCCTCTTATTGCTCGAACTGCCAAAATCATTCTTAACAATGCTTTGTATTCTTTCCGTGCTGTTACGTGAAAATCCTTTGAATTAATAAACGTATCTTCGCAATACGTCTTTAATTCCTCAACTTTTTTGATAATTTTCTTCAAAGCATCACTAACCTTTTTTTCTTCCAAGTTTAATTGATATAGTCTTCCCATGCTTACACTCTCCTTTTCATGTTACTCTTCTAATTAAACTCCAGAGATTTCTGTCATTGACCGATAAATCAATTGGATGTGAAATATTAAATCCTTCTTTTTTTGAAAATTTTTCTATCATTTCGAGTAATTTAATTCCGTATTTGTCTGGGTCGGTTAATCCGTGAGTTTTGAAAAAGAAACTAAAATACTGAGAAATAGCAATGTTCCTTGGAGTTATCTGTTTAATAAGAAATTTCCAGTCGTTTAAAATGTTCCGTAAACTTTGTTTAAGTAATTCAGGTCGTTCTTTAAATATTTCCCAAGTCCGTCTTATTTCTTCAATGGAAAATTCATTGTAATGATTAGTAAAGAACCTATCAAATTCAGATATTGTCAATATATCTCCAATAATCATATCATCCAGCGGGTGATTAGACAATACAATGTCGGAATTTCTTGGTAATAGATTAATCGCTTCCCTAAGTGTTTTGTTTACTGGAATAAGAGTAACCTCGGATAATAATTCTTGATATTGTTCTATTATCTCTCCTAATGAATGATAATTGGGTTCCACAATATATAGAGTTCCTTTAAAATTATATTGAGCTAATCCTCTTCCGATTTTTGATACATTGCCAGGTGCTATTTCAATGACTGTTCCGACTTTATTAAGAGAAACCTCACAGAGCATATTAAACCAAATTGAACCAATGTATTCATTCCAATTCTTATTTTTGTTCATGTATGCAATCCCGTTCATGCTTGGCTTTTCCCGTTCTTTTGAATATATCCTCTTCGTCTTCGAAATTCTTTTTGTATTTCCGACACTCTCATATAGTCCATGTTCTTTAACTCATTTCCTATCATAATACCATTGCCAAAACCTTCTTCTCTTAAAGAAGGCACCATAATTCGTTCGAGATATATTCGTTTGTGTTCCGTTTTCATTTTAATCTTTCAAATAATGTAAACTATATAAAACAACTGCTTCCGCCTTTGCACCGTCGCAATATGCGTCATTTAAAGCACGTTTAACTTTTTTTTCTCCGTTTTCTTTTTTACAATGCTTCAAAAGTATTTCCAATACTTCTGTTAGTGTTTTTTCCATATTATTTCACCTCCTCTAAACCGAGTTTTTTGATTTCCGTTTTATGCTATTGCCTTATTAAACGCATATATAACGGAACCGAAATCTCCCTGTATTCTTTTGAGATTCTTTCCTATCGTTGACCAGATTATATACTTTTTATGCTCGAAATACGACATAAATTCCATTCGTTGCAACAAAACTCCGTTTTCTGTCAAGATGTGAAAGTTCCTTTTATCTTTCCGATTTTTAATCATCTGATAAATAATTTCAATTCCTTCTTCCTTTGCATGAGATAAAACAAGTTGCCTCTGTTCTTCCTCAGACAAATTATTCATGTCCGATATAACGCTTTTATCCTCGAGTAATAGCATGTTAAACTCCTTTATCTAATCCTAAAAACTTCCTCAATTGAAGAACGACTTTTCCCCGATTGTAATCCTTTTCGCTGAATAAATGTAATTTCGACCAGATTATTGCTCCACGTGTTCGTTGAAGTTGAATCGCCGTTTTATATATGACACCTGCTTCTGCCTTTGTTCCGATGACGTCCTTCAGATTGTCATATACAAAATAGAATTCCTCTTCTGTCCAGATATCCCGATAACTTTTAAATTTCTCCTTCAACATCTCATATTGATTTATTAAATCTGAATCCACTTTCTGTTCCTTTTTTACTTTCTGCATTGTTGCCATATAGTTCCCACTACAATAACTGCAACTCTCCTTCAGCAATCCATGACAACATTCCGTTTTATGAATATCATCACGAGTCCGTGCTATCATACCATCGTAATTCATGTTAATCTCCTTCTCTTAATCCAATTGCTTTTTTGTTATAATAAACCGCACTTTCCAACTCTCTCGCTTGTAACCACAATGGCAACCTTGTGTCCGTTGCAATCGCATTTCCAACGTAAAATTCCTTCTTTTTAAGAAGATGCCTTTGATTAAGACATTCCAAAATAATCATCTTTGCATCCAAAAAGATACCACATTCTAAAATCAGAGCAGAATCCGTTATCCCATTATCACATGCCATTTGATAGTGATGCTTCCATTCGCTTTTTACTCTGCGAAGTTTTCCCTGCATATCCCTTAATATAACGTATTTAACTTCCCTCATGTTATCCTTTCTTATGTTCCGTTGCGTATAATATAGTCCGTTTCTTAATATCAATTCTCATCCGAAACTTTGTATGCTTCTTCATCCAAAGCTTTACCGGAGGAGCGAAACATCTGACTCCCAAGATATCTAACCTATCTTGTTCCGCTTTCTTCTTCGACATCTCTTCCAGAGTGATTATCTTCATATGTCTCCTATGCTCCCAGTGATTGCGTTTCGTATCTAAACGTATGTCCTAACTCTCCATTACAAATGAACGCCCACATAATTCTTTTGCATTCCTCTTCGTCGATTTCGACAAATTTCGCAATAACCTTTTCTGTTTCCTTCGAAATAACCTTCAAGATGTATTGTGTCTTTACCATTTTACCCCTCCCTTGCTCTTATATAGCCGATGTCGTTTCCGCTTCTCTTTCGTTGCAAAAATAAAATCGTTTTTATTGACAAATTCATCATGTTAATAACCTGTTAATTTCCTGTTCGTTTCCTGTTAATAACTTTTTATAGTTCTGATACTCAAAGTATAGCATTTTTTTGAAGGAATACAAGAGAAAAGCGATTTTTTTATTTTAACGTAAGTTATTGACAATTAAAGCTTTACATCATTATAAAATTATTTTTTGAAGATTTTTTTTAAATTCTGCAAAGTATTGAAAATGTTATACTTCCATCAAAAAACTATTTTCTTGACAAGCTTGTAATCGTTAAAAAATCTGTTATACTTATAATGTAATCGAAGTTATTTGTTATTTGACAATTCGAGAAGCTTGCATACAAAAAGAGAGGATTTTACAATGAAAACTATTACAATTGAAGCTATGCAAGCGAAGCAAAAAGCGAAGCGAAATAAAATCGGCGTTGCTGATAAGCTACATTCATTCTTGACTGCGAAAATCGCTACATTCAAAAAGAATGAAGCTTATACAATCGAAGCGAGCGATTTTTTAACGGATGTAAAGGATTTTCATTACTATACATCTTTAAAAATGCTCGAAGCTACGAAGTTAAACGAAAAGCTCAACATCAATTTTAACATGATTAAAGAGAAAATCGGAAGAGCTGATTCTCTTGATGTAAGCTTAAAATAAGTAAACGTAAGCGAAAAATAAAAAACTACTTTTGCAAGCTTCTCGAAAAGTCTTTAAACGTCTTTATTCTTTACTATTATAAGTAAAAGACAAGCGGAAATTCGTAAGTTATTGCAATTCATAAAGATACATCAGGACACGTTCAATTTAGCGGATTAGAACGGAGAAAAAAGCGAGGGGCGACTGTTCCCATTTGTCAGTGAACCGAAAAAAAATATATCTCC
>Ga0315295_10002964_pt1 | contig 14396 bp, 10 predicted proteins | sample YL17G14_0_MG_FD_204453 | JGI IMG/M metagenome (GOLD analysis project Ga0315295, IMG submission 204453) | Sediment microbial communities from Yellowstone Lake, YNP, Wyoming, USA - YL17G14_0 | ecosystem: Environmental > Aquatic > Freshwater > Lake > Sediment | place: USA: Wyoming | collected...
CAGGAAATTCCCGCATTTGGGAGTATCCTCCAAACACCTGCATAGCTTCGTTGGTTACTTTCTCGGCCATCTCGGTGGCGAAGAGCTTGGCCATAGAGGCCTCACTAATACAGGTCCTTTTCTGGTTGATCATCCAAGCCACCCGGTATACGCTAGTCCGCGCGACCTCGATCAAAGTTGCCATATCGGCTAATTTGAATCCGATGGCCTGAAAATTTCCGATGGGCCGTCCAAAAGCTGACCGTTCTTTGGCATATTGGAGCGCAGCTTCAAAAGCGGCTCGAGCCACACCCGTGGCCCCGGCCGCGATCACCACCCTTCCCTCTACCAAGGTTCTCAACAATTCCCGGAAAGTGCCCTCCCGCCGCCCAATGAGATTTTCTGCGGGAAGGGAACAATCTTCAAAAATGAGTTCGGCAGTATCCGATGATCGACTGCCTTCTTTTTTTAACTTGCGGGAAACATGAAACCCTTGAGTCCCTTTTTCCACTATGAAAAGGCTGATTCCTTCGAAGCCTTTCCCCCGATCCGTGTAGGCCGCTACGGTTACGAAATCCGCGAGGTTCCCATTGGTCACAAACATCTTGGATCCTCGGAGGAGGTATCTCTCTCCTGCTCTGGTTGCCCGGGATTCAATGGCCTGGATATCCGATCCGGCGTTCGGCTCGGTAAGGGCGAAGGCTGCGATTCTATCTCCTTTAATCGCTGGACGAAGAAAACGATTCTTCTGCTCTTCCGTTCCGAAGGTGAAAAGAGGAAAAGTTCCCAGATGGCAGTGAGCAAAGAGAGAAGTGGCGATTCCCCGACAGATCCGGAACAGTTCTTCTGCCCAGATGCATTCAGAAATTTTATCTGCCCCACTCCCGCCGTAGGATTCCGGGTAGCGGATCCCTAAATATCCCAGTTGGCCCATCCTCGGGAAGAGGCCGAGCGGAAAAGACTCCTCTTCTTCCGCCTTTTCCACCAGGGGCGCAATTTCCTTTTCGGCAAAAGCCCGAATCGCCCCTTGAAAAATCCGCTGTTCTTCAGACAGATCAAAGTCCATCGGTCGCTTAACCCCCCTTCCCATATATTTTCCGGAGTTCCGTTTTTAGGACTTTCCCCGTGATATTCCGGGGCAAGGAAGAGACGAAAGTCACTGATTTGGGCTGTTTGAATCCCGCCAGATTCCGATGGCAGTATTCCAGAATGTCCTTTTCTGAACAAGGAATCCCTTCTTTCGGCAGAATGATGGCCTTGACCGCCTCTCCCCAACGCTCATCGGTTACGCCGATGACCGCTACCTCCTTAACGGCGGGATGGGAGCTGATGGCTTCCTCCACCTCTCTCGAAAAAATGTTCTCTCCCCCGCTCTTGATCATGTCCTTTTTCCGATCCACCAAAAAAATGAAATCTTCCTCATCCATCCTACCCAGGTCCCCTGTATGGAGCCATCCACCCCGGAGGGTCCTTTGGGTTTCTTCTTCCATTCTCCAATACCCTTTCATTACATTTGGGCCCCGAACCGCGATTTCCCCAACTTGGCCGCGGGGCAATTCCCTTCCCTGCTCATCTACAATTCGGATTTCCACATTGAAGGCTGGCCGACCGCAGGACCGGAGGCGCCTTTCCACCTCCTCACTCTCGTGGTCCTCGGGTCTCAGCATGGAAATAATAGGGCTCGCTTCGGTCAGCCCAAACCCCAAGGAGAATTGGCAGGAAAAAGCTTTTCGGGCTTTCCCAAAGAGTTCGGGAGAAAGATTGGCTCCCCCATAATAAATTACCCGCAGAGAGCTGGTATTGTAACGGTCAAGATCTGGACGGGCCAGAAGGTCATGGATCATGGTGGGCACGATCCAGGTGCAGGTGACGCTTTCCTTCTGCACGGTTTCCAGGAAAAGTTGCGGATCGAATCGGGGAATAAAAACGTTGGCGCCCCCTGCGGAGAGGATCTGGAGAAAATATTCCACGTCGGCAATGTGGTACATGGGTGCGGCGTTGAGAAAGACATCTTGGCAACTAAACCGGCGCTCGAAGATTCCCGTGAGGGTGTTGGCCAGGAGGTTCCGGTGCGTCAGGAGCACCCCTTTGGGAGCTCCCGTCGTTCCACTGGTGTACATCTGGATGGCTACCTCCCCGTCATCGAAATCGCTGTCTATCCAGCGGGGGGAACTTGCCGCCATCATTTTTTCATATTCCTCAAAACCTTCTTCCTGGAGGCCCCAGCCAATCCGGAACCGCACCTCCGAAAGCGCCCCGGCCATCGCCCGCAGCGTCTCCCGAAACTGGCTTGCCGCCACCAGCCCTACAGCTTCGCTGTTTCGAATCAGCCGGATGAGGTCCTGAGAAGACAAACGCATATTGAGCGGGACCAGCACGGCCCCGAGTTTTGCTGTCGCGAGGTAAAGCTCGCCGAACCGGTGGCAATTGGGAAGGAGGGCGGCAATCCGTTCGCCTTGCCGGACTCCCCGGCGGAGCAGGCCGTCGGCCAGGCGGTTCACCCGGTCCATAAATTCTCCGTACCGGATCCGTTCCTGGCCGCATACGCAGGCCACTCGATCCCCATAAAACTTCGCCGCGCGGCTGAGAATATCCTGCAATCGCAAAGGGGGCTTCCTTCTGTACCTTCACCCCTTCCCCGGTGAAGGCTGGCTAAAACCTCCAAAGCCTAAACGGGATTCGAATCAACGGGTGCCTTCTTCGCTTTCTGCCTCTGCCAGTGCGCGAAAAGGAGCGCCGGGATTAGAATTGCCAGGCCAATGAGCTCGCTCGTCCGCTGGGGGGCGGCGAGAAGAAGCCCGGAAATAAACACCGGAATCCTTATGGAGTACCCGATCTTCCCCAGCCTGAAAATATACCCCTCCAAACTTCCGCTAATCAGGTAGATTCCTATAAACGCGGTGATCACCGAAACGACGATATTCAGGGTGGGACCGATCAGGATGAGCGCGGGGTTAAGGACGAAGAAGAAGGGGACAAAATAAATGGACGATCCCAGGCGCATGGCCGCATATCCAGTCTGCATGGCTCCCGCGCCGGCGATGGGAGCTGCGGTAATCGCCGCCAGGGCCACCGGAGGGGTTATAAAGGAGACCAGCCCCCAGTAAAGGACAAAGAGATGGACGGCCATGGGATTCAGCCCTACGGTGATCAGCGCCGGAGCCAGGGTGATGGCCAGGAAAATGTAACAGGCCGTCGCGGTCATCCCCATCCCCAGGATAAAACTGGTCAGGGCTCCGAGCAAAAGAAGAAGGGCAAAATTCCCGCCGGCAAAGGCCACCAGTTCCCGGGAGAAAGAGTGGGCAACCCCGGTCATGGATAAAGCGCCGATCACCAAGCCGATTCCGGTCAGGATGGCGGTTAGTTGGGCCATCATCTTCCCGCAATCAGCCAAAAAATTCAGAAAATCCTTCAGGGATAGCCTGGTTTCCAAGCGGAATTGGGCGCATATAAACAGGATTACCATGGCAAAGAAGGGCGCTTGCGCCTCCGTCTTCAGGAAGAAAATCAAGACCACCAGAGCCAGCAAAGCAAAGCAGTAAAACCAGCCGTTCTTCAAGGTAATCCAGAGGGAGGGAAGTTCCTCCCGGGTCATCCCTTTCAGACCGGCCCTCCGCGCATAGGCATCCACCTGAAAGAAGAGCCCGGCAAAATAGAGAACGGCGGGGACAATCGCCGATATCACCACGGCCGTGTAGGGCACCGCCAAGAAAGAGGCCATGACGAAGGCCGAAGCTCCCATCACGGGGGGCATCAAGGCCCCCCCGGTGGACGTAACCGCCTCAATGGCCGCGGCATAATGGGGAGGATACCCCGCTTTTTTCATGGCCGGGATGGTAAAGGGGCCATCCACCAGGACGTTGGAGATCACGCTCCCGCTCATGGTTCCGAAAAGGGCGCTGGAAACCACCGAGACCTTGGCCGGTCCCCCTTGAGCCCCGCCCATGAGGGCGAAGGCGAAGTCCATGAAAAACTTTCCTCCCCCCGTTGCCTGCAGGGCTACCCCGAAAAGCATAAAGCCCACCAGGAGGGTGCCCACCACTTGCATGGGGATTCCCAGCATGCTTACGTTGCTCATGGAATGATACCGGGCCGCAGCCAGGAGGGAAAACTCGGCCCCTTCCAGGAAGCCGGGCATGGAGGCCGCAAAGAGGGGATAAAAAGAGAAAAAACCGCAGGTCACCGCCAGGACCAGCCCGGTGGCCCGCCGCACAGCCTCCAGGACCATGAGCCAAAGGGCGAGGCTAAGGATCGTGGGCAGGGGCGGGGCATCGAATTCCCATCCTTTCAGGGCGATTCCCTCGGCCATAAAGGCAAGATAGATCGCCGTTCCCGAGCAAAGAAAAAATAATATATAGTCATACCAGGGAATTTCCCCTTGGGCCTTTTTGTGAGCCGGGAAGATGAGGAACACCAGAGAGACATAGAATCCGATGAGACAGTAATAGTAGGCGGTTTCGAAGAGCATGAAACCGAAGGGGGTGAGCAGAAAAATCTGCAGAATAGCCAAAACTAAGGCCAGGACGGAGAAAATGATCAACACCGCCTTCCAGGAAAGGGGAAGGCTTCTCGAAATTCCTTCTTCGCTCATGGTCGGCTTCCTTATCCCCCTAAAGAGGGAGGGGCAGCCCTCCCTCGATTTTTTCTTTTTTTATCAGGCTAATATTGAATCATCCAGCCCTTGGCCTTCCGCCTTTCTACCCAGAAGTTGGAGAAATCTTTCTCCTTGATCCCCTTTTCGGTCGCTTCGGCCATAACCGCATCCCATTCTTTCCTCACCGCCTTCATGTGTTCGATAAGCTTATTATTCCAGACATCATGTTCTGGCTTCCAGACGCCAATCTCCTTATAGTACTTTACCGCTCCTTCATGAAAAGGACAGTTGCCCGGGGGCACACCCGATTTATCAGCCTTCCAGAAAGGCATGGCTTTATGGGCGCCTTGGTACAACGGATAAGCGTCATTGATTGCTTTGGCCAGAGCGTAAGTTTCTGCGGCGCTGGTTTTTTCAAAGGTAGCCATGTTGGGATAACGATAAGACCAGACTTCATCCGGTTTCCCCTTGGTGAATCCCGGACCGCTGTCCCACAGCGTTTGGCCCAGCCAGGGAGTGATGGCCTGCATGCGCGCCCATCCGGCTTTGTCCTTATGGGGGTAAATCACATGGGTGCATCCTCGGGGGGAGGTCTCCAGTTCATACAGGAGAGGAGCATCGTGGCCGGCGATAGCCGCATCTACTTTTCCCTCGATGAGTCCCCGCAGGGCCGCCGCGTAGCTGGGAACATCCACTTTCGTTACGTCGGCATAAGTCAAATTGGCAAAGGCCAGGGTGGAAATGGCTTTCACATTCAGGCTCGAAGCCCCCATGACCCAGGCCACTCTCTTTCCCTTCAGGGTATCTGGGGTGGTGATTTTGGATTCTTTCGTGACCGCCATGACGGTAACAAAAGGAACCGCAACCACTTGCCGCAACGGTTGAGGCCCCATTCCCATAACATTGCTTTCATACAGGCCCTCGATATAGAAGGCAGATTCGTCACCCATATTGGCATACGTTGCCGAGCCCGTGAGTAAAGGCATGAATCGACCGATGGATGTCCCCGACGGAATGACTCTGATTTTAGTCCCGTATTTCTTCATCAGTCCATCGGCGATCGTGGCCGTCTGGACATAGCCAGTAGAGCCTACATCGTAGGCGGTCCAGAACATTCTGTCCGGCAGATTCGGTAATTTTTCGGCAGCCGGGACGGAAGGAACCGTAAAAGCCATGAAAAAGAAAAAAATCACCCCTACGCTCCGCCAAATTCTTGATGCCATGAAAAACCCTCCTTTCGTTAGTGGATCTTTATTCCCTGAACTCCCCTGCTCACCTCTACCTCTCCCGATTATCTCCTGGTTGTTCAAAAAGATTTTCCATCTTTCCGAATCCCCCACACCCCCGTGAAGCTCTGAAATAATTCCATAAATCACCCCCACCCTCCCCCATGGAGGGGGAGGGGATTTCTTTTTTATCTCAACATCTTTACCCTCTCCCCTTGCGGGAGAGGGCAGGGTGAGGGGGAGTATTCCAAATTTTTCACACCTTCAGGGAGGCAAGGGGGGATTTCTATCGGCCCTTTCCATACAAACGCTTCAATTCTTTCTTGTCAATCTTTCCGCCAGGATTCTTGGGTAAGGAAGAGACAAACTCCACGAACCGTGGCTTTTTATAGCTGGCCAGGTTTTCTTTGCAGTAGGCGATGATTTCTTCTCCCGTGGCTTCCCGTCCCGGCCGGAGGACCACCATGGCCTTCACACTTTCTCCCCAATACTCATCCGGGACGCCGAAGACCGCTGCTTCCAGGATGGAAGGGTGAGAATGGAGGATCTCTTCAATTTCCCGTGGATAAATATTCCTCGCCCCGCTGATGATCATGTCCTTCTTTCGGTCCATGATGTAGAGGTATCGTTCCTCATCCATCATGCCGACGTCCCCAGTATAGAGCCATCCGTCTTTCAAAGCATCTCCCGTATCCTCCGGACGTCGCCAATATCCTTCCATGGAAGCATTCAACTTGACCACGATTTCCCCCAAAAAACCCGGTTTGGTTACCTCGATTCCCTCTTCATTCACGATTTTTACTACCGTTCCCAGAGTTGGACGTCCGGCTGAGGCCAGACGTCGCCTGGCCCTCTCATCGCCATCTACAGCTCGCCGGTGATCCTCGGGCGAAAGAACTGAAATTCCGTTCCCGCAGCATTCCGTCGCTCCATACCTCTGGATGAAGTCGCAGCGGAAGATTTCAAAGGCTTTCTCCAGGGTAGAAAGGGGCATGGCCGAACCTCCGTAGACCACCAGGCGTAAAGAAGAAAGATCAAATTTTTTGGCCTCGGGATGGTTAACCAGGGCATGGATCATGGTGGGGTAGGCATATAGGATGGTCACCTTCTCTTTTTCGATGGTCTGCAGAAAAGCTGCGGGATCGAAGGAATCCCGAAGAATTACAGTGTTGCTCATGAGAAAGGCGCGAATCAGGGTGGCGAACCCCCCGATATGATAAAGGGGCACGGGGCCCAGCCAGATGTCGTTATACCCCATGCCGGGGGTATCAATGACCGTGCTCAGCAGGTTCTGCCAAAATCGGCTATGACTATACAGGGCCGCCTTGGGCACGCCGGTCGTGCCTGCCGTATAGAGGAGGTTGAAGAGATCTCTTTCCTGAACCTTCCGGTCCGGAGGAGCGGAAGAGGCTCCCTCGATCCACTCGGCAAAGGAAAGAATGTCCTTCTTCCCTTTCCCCAGGGAAATCAATTTGCGGAGGGAGGACAGCTTCGGCCGGAGGGATAAAATTTGATCTTCAAAGTCTTCCCCGACGAAAAGATAGGAGGGCTCGCAATCCTGTAAGATGAATTCCAGTTCCCGGGGACGCAACAGATTGTTCACCATGACCAGCGTCGCCCCGCTCTTGGCTACGCCAAAGATCATCTGGATGGCCCGAGGCGTAGTCTTCTCCAGGACGGCCAATCTAACCCCCTCTCCGATCCCGTCCCGGATCAGGGCGTTGGCCATGCGATTGCTAGCCGCATTCATCTCCCGGTAGTTCAGGCGTTCCCCCCCCAGGATGAGGGCAATCTTCTCGGGGATATTGGCGCCGTTGACCGTGAGAATTTCACCGATTACCATTGGCCAGCCTCCTACCCGCAGATGGAAGCAAAATCGATGAATCAGCCCGAGGGAACCCAATTGAAGGTTCTGAACTTTGCCCGCTGAGCGAAGGTTAGAGCGGGCCATTTAGAGAGAGGTCGGTATAATTCCGGCTTATTTGGGCCTAGCCTTGAAGATCCCTGAGATTCCTTTTCTCATTATTGTTAGATTTCTTCTCAGAATTCCGAAATTTTGCCCCTAAATAAGGAACGCGTTCTCGGCCAAAAACTCGATGAGCTTTTGGGCCACGGTTTGGATGTGCCTTTCCATATTTAGCCGGACTTGAAAAGAATCTCCTTTTTCCAGGGCTCCTAGGATTTTTTCGTGGGCTTCGGTATTTTTCTCTCGCTGTCCCGGAATGGAAAGAATAATTCGCCAGTACCTGGCAAATTGATCGTGGTGGGTTTTTATTAGATTCTGGAGCCGTTCGTTTCCGCAGCGATCCAGAAAGAATTGGTGGAACTGAATATTGAGCGCCTGCCACTGGGTCGCATCCTCCCGGAGGGATTTACAGAGCCGCTTCTGAACCCGGCGCAATTCCCTGATTTCCTTCCTGCTGATTTTCGGGGTGGCCAGGCCGGCCGCCAGTCCTTCCAGGGCTGCCTGGATGCAGTAAAGCTCCCGGATGGCATCCAGGGAGAACCGGGAAACTTCCGCTCCTTTGTAGGGGATAATCTTGACCCACCCCTCCAGCTCCAGCTGTTTCATCACCTCGCGGATGATGGTCCGGCTGACCTTGAGGTTCTCGGCCAACGAGGACTCGATCAGCCGCAGGCCGGGCAGAAGGCGACCCGATCGAATCTGTTTTCGCAGATCGGTATAGATAATTTCCCGTAAAGGCCTTTTTCCCGGGGGCATGATCTCTCCCCTTGCTTTCAAGATTGTCTACAATTTTGTTTAGAATTTGTCAAGGGAAAACATTTTGCTCTTGACCCTCATCCGCCTTTTTGTTACCCTGGCATTCGCGAAGAGATTTTTTCTCATGAATGCATGTTTCCTGGGGAGGGTTTCAATAAAAATCCCGGTGCCGTTTTCCGTCATTCCGGCGGACCCGGCTCCGGCGGGATTTACCTTCGGAGCCGCTTTTATCGGTAGTGGAGAACCCATGCCCTCCGGCTTGCGCCGGAGGAAAGGCTCTTTACATTCATCTTTCTTCCATCCTTTCTCCCTGTACATTTGGCCTCGGAGGCTGAAGCGCATCTTCGATGGCGCGCGGGAATAAAATAAGGGGGGCGAGAAATGAAACTGACCGATCAGGAGAAGAAGATGTTGGACGGAGGGTTCGGGACGGGGCCCCAGGATGCCATGCAACTCCTGATGACCCTGGGGACCGTCTATAATGCCGAGCGGATGATTCCGGTCACCACCTGCCATCTGGGCGGGCGCAATGTTTTGCTCGGGGGGCAGGAAAATATTGACTGGATGACCGATCTGTATGAAGGGGGGGCCCGCTTTCGGGTTTTCACTTCCTGGAATGCCGGCTGCTGCGATTCCAATCTCTGGAAAGAAATGGGGCTGCCGGAAAAGCTGGTCGAAGACCAGAAACGTTCCGATGAAATCTACCTAAAGCTGGGGGCCGTTCCTCTTGGGACCTGCCTTCCCTATTATCATGGGAACCTTCCCATGCCGGGCACCAGTTTCGCTGCGGGGGGCTCCGCCGGGGCCACTTTTGTCAATTCCATGATCGGTGCCAGAGGAAACCGGGAAGGGTCGCCTTCCGTGGTCGCCGCCTCGATCTGCGGGGTGACACCGGAATACGGTTTGCATTTAAAAGAAAACCGTTACGGCAAGGTGATCGTGGACCTCTCCGGGCTCGATTTCGCGGCCATGACCTTAGGGGATTTTTCGGCTCTGGGCTACTACATCGGCCGAACGCTCGTGGACAAGACGCCCGTCATTGTCGGGGTCCCGCGGCAGATCACCCAGGACCAGATTCGATTCCTGATCTCTCCCATGCCGACCGGCGGCGCAATTTCCCTGGTTCATATTGTGGGAGTCACCCCTGAAGCTCCCACCGCGGAAGAAGCGCTGGGCCATAAAAAACCGGAAGATACGATTTCGGTGTCGCGCAAAGATCTGCAGTCTTCTTATGAAACGCTGACCACCGCCCGGGGGGGAAAAGTGGATTTGGTGACCTTTGGCTGTCCCCATTGCAGTATCGGACAAATTCAGCAGATTGCCTCCCTCTTGGACGGAAAAAGAATCCATCCCGATACCCGTCTCTGGGTGGGAACATCCCGGCATTACCAAATGATGGCCCGGGAAATGGGATATGGGAAAGTGATCGAGAAGGCGGGGGGCTTGATCATCGCCGATGTGTGCGTTGCTCCCGGTGCCCCATTCCATCTGGTGGAGGGAGTGAAGACCGTGGCCATTAACAGCGCCCGGGGGGCCTATTTCATCCCTGGGGCTTGCGGAGTTGAAGTCATATTCTCCGACACCAAGGAGTGTATTGAGGCGGCCATCAACGGAAAATGGAGGGCAGCGGTATGAAAATCTCTCTAAAGGGAAGAAAAATCATCGGCGGACAGGCGGAGGGAGAAGCCATCGTGACCCGGCAACTCATCAGCTTTCTGGGCGGGGTCGATCCCGACAGGGGGATTATCGTCGAGAGGGGGCATGAACTGGAGGGACAGTCCATCACCAACAAAGTCTTCGTTTTCCCCCAGGGGAAAGGATCCACTTCCGGCCCTTACGTGATTTACAAAATGTCCAAGCGAAAGACGGCCCCTTCGGCCATCATTAATGTAAACGCCGAACCCATTATTGCCGTCGGGGCGGCCATGGGAAAAATCCCCATGGTCGACAGGCTGGAGCAGAACCCTCTGGATTTGATCGAAAACGGCGACCATGTAAAAGTGGACGGAAACCGAGGAGTGGTGGAAATCACGAAAAGGGAAAAGAGGGGATAACGAGCGCCTCACGTAAACCCTTTGCGGAATAGGGGTCAATTTTTTATTTGTCCCAAGACGGACTTGAGTTGACAGGGTAAGGGCAGAAAGGATTCCAGGGACAGTCCAGGGAGGGTGTTTCCTGCAAATTTCTCAATGATATCTGGTGGCGGTGCAGGGATTTGAACCCCGGACACTGCGGATATGAGCCGCATGCTCTGACCACCTGAGCTACACCGCCACGCGCTTGAAAGGGTATTAAAATTTATAATTCGATTTTTGGTGGGTTGTCAACAGAAAAGAAAGTAGGGGCGGGTTTCAAACCCGCCCCTACGGCTATTTGGTCAGCAGATAATCCGGCTTCACGTGCATCATGGCTTTGAAGATGTTCTCTCTTACCCCCCGGTGATCCTTGTCCAATTTCTTGATCAAATCTTTTATGTACTCCCTCTTGGTGTGATTCGCCGTGGGGCATGGATTTTCCACGACCGGAAGCTCCGCCTCCCGGGCGAACCGCTTCAACAGCTGCTCGTCCGTGTAGGCAAAGGGCCGGATGAGAAAGAACTCTCCTTTAAAATAAGACTGGTAGGGGATCATGGTGCTGATCTCCCGTCCGAAAAATATGTTCAGGAGAAGGGTTTCGATGACGTCGTCTTTATTGTGCGCCAGGGCCAATTTATTGCATTTGTACTCCCGGGCCAGTTCAAAGAGCTTCCGGCGGCGCAGCCGGGAGCAGAGAAAGCAGGGGCTGGCCTTGCGGTTGTAATCGCTGTGGGACAAGAGGCCGATGTTCGATTTTTCGATGCGGTAAGGGACTCCCTCTTTTTCGAAGTAGTCCTTCATCCCCTGTGCCGGTGGTCCATTCGTCCCCTCGAAGCCCAGGTCCACATAGACGGCGAGGACGAATTCCGGCTTGGGCACGAAAAGAAGTGGGCCGGTGATCAGCTTTAGCAGCGTCAAGCTGTCCGCCCCGCCCGAAACCCCCACCAATACACGGTCCCCTTCTGCGAGCATTCCGTGTTTGAGAACCGCCTGCTCGAATCGTTTCCGGAGGTGAAGATAGAGCTTGCTCATTTCCTTAAAGCCGCAACCAAAAAATTGTTTATCAGGACACAGATGAACACAGATAAACACAGATAAGAAAGTGCCGAAAGTTAAGAACAGGGCTTTATCGCCTTTGACTTCGGACTCCGTACGGGCGACCCAGCGGGTCGCCCCTACGGACTACGAACTTTCATGGGTAAGGGCGGGTTTCAAACCCGCCCCTACTCGAACTGTTTTGGACGCGGATGAACGCGGATAAAGATTCATAAAAAAGATTAACAAAATCAAAAAATTTTACACCACCGTAGGACAGAGAACTAAAAGTAAATAGAGATCGATTTTAATTATCATACCCCAAATCTCTTGGAGCAGGTCAAGAATTCGGGGTCATCGGTAGCCGAGCAGTCGGTAAGTAAGCAGAAAAAGCTTCCAGCCTTCCGGCAGGTAAAAAGAAAATAGGTTTCCCGCGGTCAGCGGTTTTTCTTCCGGGTCTATGTGGGAAAAGGTTTTTAGGATCTTCATGCACACCTTTTCCGAATGGGGAGCGGCCTGGGCCAGCCGAAGAGTTTCCGTAAAAGGGATCAAGTCGTCGTCTTCTCCGTGGGCCAGAATCAGGCTGGCCAGGAGGTCTTTAAACACCGGGGCCACCGATAGGGCAGTCATGGAAGAGCGGATCGCCGGGGGTAATTTCTGGATAAAGGACTCAGTCTGGGAAGGATCAGCATGGGAGAGGAGGTCCAGCACGTTCCTCCCCTCCCCTCCGAGCTGGGATAAAAATGAGTCGATGGGCGCGCGTTCGTCCCGCAGTTTGACCTTCAGGATCTTTCTCAAGACGGCTCGGTCTTCCGCAGACTCGACCCAATCGAGGTTATTGGCCAGGAAGACCCATTTGCCGTATTCCTGGGGCTTGCGGAAGTAGCGATGCCCCTGGAATTCAAAATGGCCGGTGGCGATGAAAGAAAGGACATTCCTCAGGTCGTAATACCCCCCGAAGGAGACCACAAAGCGAACCTCCTCGCGAATCTCCGGGCGGCAGGCGGCGATGATCGTGGGGCCGGCTCCATAGCTGAACCCGAAGAGACCGCAGGAGTCCGGCCGGACCTCTTGCCGGGAAAGCAAGTGAGAAAAGGCCGCCTTGATTTCCTCTATATCCGAGGGGGCGATGCGAAAGGCCCTCATTCCTTTCAGGTCGGGGACGAAGACCACGAAGCCCGCCCGGCAGAGCACCGAGGCAAAGCGTTTCAACCGGGGGTCGTCCTTCCCGGTGTCAATGACCCCGTGATTCAGCAGAATTCCGCCCCTTTTCCCTTCGGGGTGGGGAAGATAGAGGTCGGCTTTCATGAACCCCATCGGGCCTTCCCAAGAGACTTCCTTTACCACCGGGCGGGGGGAGAATTTTTCCAGCCACCCCGGTTTTTCGAAATTCAGAAGTTCGCTTAAGAGTAGAATGCTCCGGAAGGTTCGTTCGGCGTAAAGAACAGAGAGAAGGGCCAAAAAAGCCAGGAATAAAAAAAGAACCAGGGTTCTTTTCTTCACTTTGAGCCCAGAAGACGAGCCAGGGTGCAGAACTTTTCCAGATTCAAAGTCTCACCCCGGGTCAGGGGGGAAATGCCGGCGATGGACAAAGCTTCCTTGATCTGAGGGCCGGAAAAACCTCCCAGCTGAAGAGCCTTGCCCAGGGTCTTCCGGCGGTAGGTGAAAGCCGAGCGTACGACCTTTTCCAGGTTCTTTTCGTCCTCCACCGCGACTCTGGGCTTGGGGAGAATCCTGAATTTCACCACGGCAGAGTGCACTTTGGGCGGGGGAAGGAAGGAATTGGGCTTCACTTGAAAGGCCATCTGCACGTCGCTGTAAAGCTGGGACCAGATGCTGAGGGGCCCGTAGTCCCGGGTGCCCGGTTGGGCCGCGAGTCTTCGGGCCACCTCGAGCTGGAGCATCAAAACCAGAAGGGAAAAACATTCCCTTTCTTTCAACAGACGAAAGATCATGGGGGTGGAAATCTCGTACGGGAGATTGGCCACCACCTTGATTTTTCGTTTCCACCGGCGAAAGGGAGCGCCAAAGTCAAACTGCAGGGCATCTGCCCAGACGACCTCCACCGTGTCCCCGCTGGAGAACCGGTCTTTCAAAACATCCGCCAGGGAGGAATCGATCTCCAGGGCATAGACCTTTTTCACCCGCCGGGCCAACGGCTCGGTCAGACTCCCCAACCCGGCCCCGATCTCCACCACCACATCCTCGGGCTCGAGCGAAGCGGCTTCGATGACCTTGCGGAGGATGTTGGGATCGTGGACAAAATGCTGGCCCAGCCTCTTTTTCGGCCGGATCTGCAGCTCTTTAAGTTGTTTTTGAAGAGAAGTCAATTTTCTCCAACCGCTTTCTTCGCCTCTCGCGGTAGAGCATGACGATTTTCTTGGTCATGAAGTAGGTCGGGATCACCGCAAGCGATCCGACGACGATCCCCCCGGCCAGGAGGGGATAATAGATTTCCCAGCCCAGATTGAGAACGTAGGAGGCGGAAAAATCGGCAGAGACCAGGGAGGGCCCGCTGGCGCCGGTGATCGCCCGCCCCACGCTGTAATCCAGGATATAAATGAAGGGAAGGAAGAAAGGGTTCGCCACCTGGCCTCCCAGGGCCGCGGCCAGTTTGCTTTTGCCCAGAAGGAAGGCGATGAAAACCCCCAGAACCAGATGCAGCGGGACCGTGGGAGTAAAGCCGATGGCGACCCCGATGGCCATCCCCCCGGCCACTTCTTCCGGCTGTCCGCGCAGCCGCAGGATCCTGAGGTAGAGGAGAC
>Ga0315295_10002965_pt1 | contig 14386 bp, 13 predicted proteins | sample YL17G14_0_MG_FD_204453 | JGI IMG/M metagenome (GOLD analysis project Ga0315295, IMG submission 204453) | Sediment microbial communities from Yellowstone Lake, YNP, Wyoming, USA - YL17G14_0 | ecosystem: Environmental > Aquatic > Freshwater > Lake > Sediment | place: USA: Wyoming | collected...
TGGTGGACGAATCATCCATACAATTCATGGCTGGAGTCCGGGTTGATTATATTGATGATGCCCGTGGCAAAGGTTTCCTCGTGGATAATCCAAACGCGCCACCCTCCTGTTCCTGTGAAAGTGGAACATGCGGAACAAGTGAAAATTAGTAATAAACAGAGACCGGAAAATAACTCCCGGTCTCTTTATTTTAATCTTCTTTCACCTACCCCGTACGAACGAAATAAGCGAACCCAGAATTCCGATCAAAGCCAGGCCGAGGATTATGAAACCCCTCGGGATCCGTGATGTTGAGCTGGTTCCCGGCTCAAAATTAATAGTTGCAAGGGGTGGGGGCGCAGTGAATGTCGGCAAGCGCGTAGGCGTGGTCTGAGGGAGGAAAGCGGCTGCAAAGGTCGGATTGATGGTGGGTGTGGTGCGCGGCGTAGCCGTTGGTGGTGGTTCTAAAATTGGTAGGAATCCAGGTGATAATGATACCAGCGGAGCATAAACCCAACCCTCACCCCCGAGTGCACCCAGGTAGGTGATCTTGATCCATTCCTGTGCTGGTGACCTGCCAAGAGCCGGGGCTGTCTCGCCGGGAACCAGATAACCTATCGTAGCATAATCAAAAGAACTGGGACCAGCGCGCACATTGGCGCCATCCGGAGCGATCACGGTGATAAACGGACCAGAAGAAGTTCCAGTGACCGTTGGAACGTTTCCGGTCGGTTGTTGAGCAGCTCCGGGAGTCCAGTCAGGCGTGAGCCAGATCATGCCCGCAAATAGGAGCACACAAAGTAACCGAAGTCCGATCCTTATCCAGGTTCGCATAGTTCGCAACTTACAGGGGTTGTTTCCGTAAATGGATGTGGAGCATTGCCTTTGAAGGCAAAACGATTATAATCGAAAACTATGGACAGACGCGTTTTTCACGGGAATATCAGTCCTGCAGACGTTGCCCAGGCATTGACCGCAGATTTTGACCAGGGCAATACACAGACTCAGATGCTTGGTGAGGAAGATAATTTGACGGTTCAGATCGCCTCCTCCCAATTTTCCCGCTCCGGAGGTAAGACAGCGATCAGTGTCAATATTCAAAGGATTGAAGATGGGGTTATGATTCAGGTTGGTCAGCAACAATGGTTGGGGGTGGCCGCCAGCCTTGGGCAAACAGCGATATCAGCGCTGCTTAATCCTTTAAACTTGCTGGGACGCCTTGATGATATTGCTCAGGATGTGAGCAGTCTACAAATGACAGAAAGAATCTGGCAGATCATCGCCAATATTGTCCGCACGACCGGTGCAAGCCAGGAACTATCCGATCGGCTTTCCAGTGTAACCTGTGAATACTGTGCTTCAGCCAATCCAGTGGGTGCCTCCACTTGTATCGCTTGCGGAGCACCTCTTGGTAAGAGTCAACCGACAACCTGTCCCAAGTGTGGTTATGTGTTGACGTACGACCAGAGATTCTGTCCCAACTGCGGACAAGCAGTGACTTCTTAGTTTTACTGCTTGTTCCCTGTTCCAAAGCCCGGCTGGATGACCGGGTCGTTTGTTTTATAGTCCACCCTTCCAATCTTGCATAATCGCTATCAGCCTTCTATAATCAATTATTATGCCATCACTAGAGCATCTGGAATCTCGCCTTCAATCCTTGCTTGAAAACACCCTTCTAAAATATCTGCCCGGTTATCGTGCCGAAGACAGGATATTTCAGAATCTTGCCAGCGCTTTGCAGGACAACTTGAAGGAAGTGGATGGAATCACTTTCGCTCCAGATGGGTATGTGATCCTCGCCCACCCATCAACCTTGGAACGCTGGCATACCAAGCCGCCTCTGATCAAGAGACTTGCACAGGTGCTTAAAACTGCCGGGGAAGAAGCCGGATACCAATTCAACTCCAATCCGTCCGTATCAACATCCGCGGACCTGGATATTGGTGAAAATGAGACCAGGATCATTGCCACGTTTGGAAGCGAGGTCGTTGCTGAGACAAGGGGAATGCCTGCCAATTCTCAGGGTGAGGATATGGCAAATTCCATTCCTGCAAACGCATTCCTGATCCTTCACGGAAAGGAAGTTATTCCCCTTGGTGCTCCGGTGATCAATATTGGTCGTCGGATGGATAACCAGATTGTCATTGACGACCCGCGAGTCTCCAGGCAGCACGCACAGCTGAGGGTTGCCAAAGGACATTATGCACTTTTCGATCTGAATTCCTCCGGAGGGACTTACGTCAATGGAAAGCGAAGCAACATGACCATGCTTTCTCCGGGGGATGTGGTCTCCCTTGCTGGCGTGACCTTCGTTTTCGGTCAGGACTCGCAGGATGGGATGGAGATGGATAAGGCACCCACAGAACCAAAACCAACCTTCCTATCTGACACAATGAAAAAACATCGATCCAGATCCGGGAAATCTAAGGGAGATCGGGGATGAGCGGCCTGGTTGTCCTGCTTTTGAGACTCTTGCTGGCTGTCAGCCTGTATGCATTCCTGATCCTGGGGTTTTTCACTCTCTGGCGCGATATCAAGCAGCAAGGCGTACTCCTGGTTTCCCGCAGAGTTCCACCTATCAGTCTGCGTATCCAGAGTGGAAAATCTTCCCCACAGGTGCGACATTTCCTTCTCCCTGAAATCACGGTTGGACGAGATCCCGCCTGCGAATGCCCTTTGGATAACGATACTGTCTCCGCCCGTCATGCCCGTTTGAGTTATCATCATAACCAGTGGTGGATTGAAGATCTCCATTCTTCCAACGGGACAACACTTAACCAGGTGACACTCACCCTTCCGACAGTTGTCATTTCCGGGGACGAATTCACATGCGGTGATGCCAGTATAATCATTTCGCTTGCAGAAACTAAGTAGCTCGACCTGTAATGGAGGATTTCTATGGATGAAAGACCTTTCCTGGCAGTAATCGGTGGCTCAGGCCTGTATAGTATGGCTGGTCTGACAGACACCCGCGAGCACAGGCTCAACACACCTTTCGGAAAGCCATCCGCGCCCATCGTGATTGGAAACCTGGAAGGGAAACGTATTGCATTTCTTGCACGACATGGAATTGGTCATACCATTATGCCTACCGAAGTCCCATATCAGGCAAACATCTACGCATTAAAGGAGTTGGGTGCTGAACGCGTCATCAGCATCAATGCCTGCGGTTCGCTGCGCGAGGATTTCGCGCCAGGTGACATCGTCATACCTGATCAAATAGTTGATAATACCCGCAAGCGAGCGCAGACCTTTTTTGGAGATGGTTTGGTTGCACATGCCGGTGTAGCTGATCCGTTCTGCTCAGCCCTTTCCGATGAATTGTTTAAAGCGGTCAAAGGAACAGGGGTGAAAGTCCATCAAGGCGGTTCCTTCATAATCATCGAAGGACCTCGATTCTCCACTAGGGCTGAATCCAATGTATACCGCTCATGGGGGATGTCCATCGTCGGTATGACTACCGTCCCAGAGGCGTTCCTGGCCCGCGAGGCTGAATTATGCTATGCAGTGATGGCCCATGTCACCGATTACGATGTCTGGCATGTCAGTGAAGAACCTGTGACGGTCGATATGGTCGTCCGAACACTCAATAAAAACACTCAGGCTGCACAGGAGGCAATCCGACTGTTGGTGAAGAGCATGCCTGAGGAACGTTCCTGTGCCTGTAGTTCAGCCTTGGCAACTGCCATGATCACCCACCCTCCCCACATCCAGCCCGCAACCCGCCAGAAATTGGATTTGCTGGTAAGGAAATACCTCAAGTAAGGTCATAATCCTTCTTACCGCAACCATAGTGATGAAACTTTTTAAATCTCCAGGGTCCCCCGGTCAAATTCAATCCCGTCTGCTCCGGCTGGCGGGTATTTTTCTTTTTCTCTATGCCATTATCCTGACCCTTGCACCAGCAGCACGAAATCGCACCTGGGCAGCCGAATATCCATGGATTCACTGGATGGGATTCGTCACCTGGGTTGTCATTTTTACCCTGATCGACAGTTTTTCCCGGAAATGGCTGCCTGGGGCAGATCCGTTCATAATTCCCATCGCCGCCACACTCACTGGTTGGGGTCTGCTCACAATCTACCGCCTGGTTCCCGGTTTTGGCTTGCGGCAGACAGCCTGGTTGGTCGTATGCGGGATCTTGTTCATCCTTGGCATGCGTCTTTCCCCGCACCTGCGTTTCCTCCGTCGTTATAAATACCTCCTTCTAACCGGTGGTCTGTTACTCACCGCCCTGACACTCATCCTAGGAAAAAATCCCACCGGTTACGGTCTGCGTCTCTGGTTGGGCTGCTGCGGAATATACCTGCAGCCTTCTGAGCCGTTGAAACTGTTGCTTATTATCTTCCTGGCTGCTTACCTGGCTGATCATCTTCCTCTGAACCTTCGCCCGCTTGCCCTGCTTGCGCCTACTGCCGTATTGGTAGGGCTGGCAATGCTGCTGCTATTCATTCAGCGAGACCTGGGAACAGCCTCTATCTTTATCTTCCTCTATGCGATCATCTTCTTCATCGCCACGGGAAAAAAGCGCATCCTTCTTTTTAGTCTTTTTGGACTGGCAATTGCAGGCGTGGCGGGATATTTCCTTTTCGACTTGATCCGCTTGCGGGTGGATGCCTGGTTCAATCCCTGGCTTGACCCATCCGGTCGTTCTTTCCAGATAGTCCAATCCTTGATGGCTGTTGCCAATGGGGGCGTTATCGGACGGGGACCCGGATTGGGAAGCCCCGGTCTTGTACCGGTGGCAATTTCCGATTTTGTTTTCACCGCCATTGCCGAGGAAACCGGGTTGGTTGGGACGTTGGCTCTTTTAGGTTTGATTGGATTCTATTCATCCCGGGGTATTCGGATCGCCCTGCGTGCCCAGGATACATACCGTCGATTTCTGGCTGCAGGCTTGATCGCCTACCTGGGTGCGCAATCCATACTAATCATCGGAGGCAACATTCGCCTTCTGCCTCTCACGGGGGTGACGCTGCCTTTCATCTCCTACGGTGGCTCTTCTCTGCTGACATCATTCATAGCCTTGCTCTTCCTCCTGCTAATTTCCAGCCAGCCGGAAGAGGAACCTGCCCCACTTTCGAATCCCCAACCCTACTTAATCCTGGCAGGATTGATAGGTGTTGGATTATGTGCTCTGGCAATAGTGAACGCATGGTGGGCCACCTGGCGCAGCTCAATAATTCTAGAACGCACCGACAACGCACGCCTCTCCATCTCCGATCGTTATATCAAGCGCGGCAGCATTCTCGACCGTCACGAAAATCCCATCAATCTCACGCAGGGTGAGCCAGGGACATTCGTGCGCACCTACCTATATCCATATTTGGGATCAGTTGCTGGCTATACGAATATCAACTACGGGCAATCCGGCCTGGAAGCCAGCCTTGACTCTTATCTACGCGGCCTGCAGGGAAATCCAGCCAGCAGTATATGGTGGGACCACCTCCTTTATGGTCAGCCGCCGCCGGGTTTGGATGTGCGTTTGAGCCTGGATCTGGGTCTGCAAAGACAGGCAGACAACCTGCTCGGAGGCCTCCAGGGCGCGATCGTGCTGATCAATGCTGCCAGCGGCGAGATCCTTGTATTGGCTTCTCACCCATCCTTTGACCCGAACAATTTGGATATCCAGGCTTCTGCCCTGTTCCAGGATCCGCATTCCCCCTTCCTGGATCGCGCTGCCCAGGGTCAATATCCGCCTGGAGATGCCTTACTGCCATTTGTCCAGGCATCAGGAAACAACCATTGGCAAACAAAGAGTCTCTTCGAAAAATGGTCAACCGCCCTTGGTTTCAATAATTCTCCCGAATTAAGGCTGCCGGTAGCAATTGCCTCGAAACCAGGAGACGATCTGCTGATCAGCCCCCTGCAACTGGCGCTAGCAGCCTCCGCCTTGAGCAATCATGGCATACGCCCTGCGCCGATACTGGTAGTCGCAATTAATTCCCCCATCGAAGGCTGGATCATTCTTCCCCCCCTCAGCGAACCTGTGCCTGTCTTTGCATCCGACATGGTAACGGAAATCACCGAAAGGTTGATCATAAAAGGGCTTCCCATCTGGCAATGGAATGCAAGGGTATCCAAAGAAGACCAGGTCTATTCCTGGTCTCTTGGAGGGACGCTGGCCAGCGAGCAGTCAACTCCGTTGGCGGTAGCAGTATTATTGGAAAAAGATGATCCAGACCTTGCAGGCGCGATCGGAAGAGCCTTGCTGGAAACCGCTCTAAATCCTTAAACTCATTTCACCCTGACAAATCGCCGCTTGCCGACCTGGAGCACTCCCGGATGAGGAAATGGGGCGTTGAAATCCTCCAATATTTCCCCATCCAACCTGACACCTTTCTGATCGATCATGCGGCGGCCTTCAGAATTGCTCGCCACCAGTCCCGCTGCCGTCAGCACTTCCAGAACAGTCTGCCCTTGCTTGAGTAGAAAATCTGGCATAGCATCGGGAATTTCCTTTTGCTGAAAAACCTTCTGGAAGTTTTCTTCTGCTGATACAGCCTTCGTCTCGCCATGAAAAATGGATACGATCTCTCTTGCCAGAGCCATCTTTGCATCCCGTGGGTGCAGGATGCCGGATTTCAGATTGGCTTCCATCTCAGTTATCTTGCCAGGAGTCCAGCGCGTTACCAGGCGCATGAACAAACCCATCGCCTTATCCGGCACTGACATCAATTTCCCATACATATCTTCCGGCGTTGAAAGCAGGGGGATGTGATTGCCCAGCGACTTGCTCATCTTCACTTCACCATCGGTACCGGGCAGGATACCCAGAATGATGGCAATATTCGGCTTATCGCCCAGCGAGGTCATGATCTTGCGGGCCGCGGTGACTATGTTGAACAATTGGTCGGTGCCACCCACCTGGACATCCGTCTGCAGGCTGTGCGCGTCATAGCCTTGCATGATGGCATAGAAAGTTTCATGGAGGTAGATCGGGTCACCATTATCCCAACGTTTTCGGAAATTATCGCGGGTGATGAACTGCTGGACGGTGAAATTGGAGGCCAGTTCGATCAGCTCTGCAAAGGTCAATTCTGACAACCATTCGGAATTGAACCGTATCTTGGTTTTCTTGCGGTCGAGGATTATATAGGCCTGTTCTGCATAAGTGCGGGCGTTGGCCTCCACCTGCTTTTCGGAAAGGCGCGGGCGCAGCTTGTCCTTATCCGATGGATCGCCGATCAACGAAGTGAATGACCCAACTACAAATGTGACCTCGTGCCCCAGTTCCTGGAATTGGCGCAATTTCCTCATCGGCACGGTGTGACCAAGGTGCAGGTCCGAGGTGGCGGGGTCAAATCCACAATACACACGCAGCGGGCGCTTTTCCTTTTCCGCCTCGATGAGACGCTGGCGGAGTTCACCGGCCATATTCTTCTTTAATTCATCATCACCATATTCGGTGCCCTGCATCAACAGGTCGACTTGTTCATCAATGTTCATGGGCATGAGGCTCCATTTTCCGATTTGTAATCGAGGATATCAATTCTGTGTTTTCTGAACAAATACCGGAGATTGATAGATATCCGGGAAAATCAAACGCGCCTGCCGCGGCAGGCGCGTCCTCCCCACCTGCAACGGCGTTTAAGGGTGGGAATAATAGTAGTAGAGCGCAATTCGAATTCGCATGACTTCGATATTATACAACATTTCATAATATCATTTTTTCGGTCATTATAGCCTTTGGGATTATTTCCCTCCGCGAGCAACGCGGCGGGTGTTATCTTCCATATCCATGAACATCAACAAGGCTTGCGCCATTCCTTGCAGAACGGCGAAATAGACCAATCCGCGCAGCGGCTGCTCGAACAACCATAGAATGTTCTGGGCGATATCCGTAAAACCCATCCCCATCCAGAAGCCGCGGCTTACCTGCAGGAGGGTTGTTCCTACCTGAAGAAACCATTGGAGGAAATAAAATACTGCGACGATCCAGGAGAAAATCCTGGCGGTTGAGACAAGCCGCAGCACAATATTCTTATTGAAGTAAGTGCCGAGATATTCCGACATTCCTTTTTCCATGACAGACCTTCCTTTCCTTTCACAAAGTGCCGAATTGAAAATTCTCCAGATTGGAGCGAGCCAGCAATGGTTCACATTGTTATAAACAATAAAGAGTCGAACGAAATAAGAATGGCAACACTGACAGATTTATAAAGGTTTGGTTATTATTCCCACCTGCCACATTGGTGGGATTTTTCCTAAACCCTGAAGAGTTTCATCCAGTTGCTTTGTTATAATTATACAATTCACTTGTTGTCATTAGTAGGTTGGTAGTTGATAGAATCGAAAAAGGATGATTAATGAATACTCATGACTCCCCAAAATTCTCGAATTTCATCCTGGAAGCCGTCGCGGAGGATTTAAAGAACGGGCGCTTTGACTATGTCCGCACGCGCCTGCCCCCCGAGCCGAATGGCTACCTTCACATCGGGCATGTCAAGGCTTTCCTGATCGACTATAACACCGCCCGGGAATTCAACGGTGAGTTGGTCCTGCGTTTCGACGATACCAATCCGACCAAGGAAGAGACCGAGTTCGTGGAAGCCATAGAAGAAGATGCACGCTGGCTGGGCATCCAATGGGTGAAAGTGACCTTCGCCTCGGATTACTTCGCCCGGCTATACGATTGGGCCGTCCGGCTGGTGAAAAAAGGTCTGGCTTATGTGGACGACCAGACACCAGAAGAAATGAGCACCAGCCGCGGCACGCTGCCGCGCGGCACAAAGTGGAGTGAGACCGAGTCGGCATTAAAACCCGGTATCGAGTCACCCTTTCGCTCTCGATCGGTGGCGGAGAATCTCGATCTCCTCGAACGGATGAAGAACGGTGAATTTCCCGACGGCAGCCGTGTCTTACGCGCGAAGATCGATATGTCGCATCCGAACCTCGTCATGCGGGACCCGGTCATGTACCGCATCATGCACGCTTCCCACCACCGAACTGGCGACAAGTGGTGCATCTACCCGATGTACGATTGGTCACACGGTCAGAATGACTCCATGGAAGGTATTACGCATTCCCTTTGCTCACAGGAATACATGATCCACCGTCCGCTATATGAATGGTTCCTCGAGCAACTGGGTGAGTTTAAGACACGCCAGATCGAATTCTCTCGCCTGAATCTGACCTATGCCATGATGAGCAAACGAAAACTTCGTAAACTTGTCGAGACTGGCATCGTAAGTGGTTGGGACGATCCCCGTCTCACCACCTTGCGAGGCTTGCGCCGTCGGGGAGTGACCCCGGAAGCCATTCAAACTTTCATCGCGGCGACTGGAGAAACAAATAACGATAGCTGGGTGGATATGGCTCAACTGGATGCCTGCATCCGCGACGACCTGAACCGGCATTCGGTCCGCCGCATGGCCGTTCTCCACCCTATCAAATTGATCATCGACAATTATCCCGACGATCAGACCGAAGAAATGACCGCCATCAACAATCCGGAAGATGAGGCTGCCGGCACTCGCAAAGTCCCGTTCTCGAAGATCTTATACATTGAACAGGATGATTTCCGCGAAGAACCGCCTCCAAAATTTCATCGTCTCTACCCGGGAAACGAGGTGCGGTTGCGGTATGCCTATCTGGTGAAATGTACCGGCGTTGCACGCGACCCGGTCGATGGCTCGGTGACCGAGGTGCATTGCACCTATGATCCCGCCACTCGTGGCGGCGACACCCCCGATGGGCGCAAGGTAAAATCCACTATCCACTGGGTATCTGCAAATCATGCAGTGAGTGGTAATCTTCGTCTATACGAGCAATTGTTCACGGTCGAGAATCCGGATATCAGCGCTGATGTCAATTCGATCATCAATCCGCACTCACTGGATGAATTGAAAGGCTGCTTCCTTGAGCCATCCCTGGCACTGGTGCAGTCTGGAGATAGATTTCAATTCGAGCGGAATGGCTATTTCTGTGCTGATCCGGATTCAATCCCTGGAAAACCTGTGTTCAATCGCACTGTGACACTCAAGGATACCTGGGCAAAAATCGAAAAATCCACAGGATGAATGCATGACAATCTCAGGTTTCATTTTCGCCGGCCTGGCTGCCATTGCCGCCGGTCTGGTCAATGCACTGGCTGGCGGCGGGACATTGATCACCTTCCCCGTTCTGATGGCGATCGGCCTTCCGGCTGTCTCAGCCAATGTCACCAACACGGTTGCCCTCTGCCCTGGTTATATCGGTGGGACGTTGGCTCAGGGAAATGAACTGAAAGGTCAGAAGAATCGTTTATGGATGCTCATCCCGGCTGGAGCGCTTGGCGGTCTGCTAGGTGGCATCCTTCTCCTAAATACCGGTGAAAAGCTTTTCACCCAGTTGGTACCATTTCTTATCCTTCTGGCTTCAACCCTGTTGGCTTTCCAGAATCCCCTCCGCGCCTGGCTTTCCCGCCGCCAGGAACAGGGTTCAGCCAGGGTTCTGAAGGAAGGATGGATATTCCTCCCGGTGTTACTGGCATCCATATACGGCGGTTATTTCGGAGCAGGTTTGAGTGTCATCGTCCTGGCAGTGCTGGGATTGGTGATGAATGATTCGCTGACCCGTTTGAATGCTTTCAAGCAGGGAATCGCGTTTGCAGCCAATCTAGCCGCGGCATTGTTCTTCGTCTTTTCAGGGAAAGTTGCCTGGAGCGTGGCGGTGGTCATGGCTGTAGGCGCCTTGGTCGGCGGTGTGCTGGGGGGAAGACTCGCCGGCAAAGTTAAACCAGCCACCCTGCGGTGGATCGTGGTGCTGATCGGCTTCGTTGTTGGTACGATCTACCTGGTCCGGTTATTCCTGACCTGAGTCCAGGAGTGGATTCACTCCCCTTCCAGCATCACGATCGCTTTTTTTAACCTCTCTAGTACTTTTTCTTTCCCCACAATTTCCATGCTCTCGAACAATGGCGGGCTGACAGTCTGTCCGGTCACTGCCGCGCGTAAGATACCAAATACCTGCCCTGGGCTCATTCCCAGTTGCTCGATCAAAAGACGCAATGGTGGTTCTGCATCCGCAGGAGTTATCTCTGCCAGGGATGCCAGGATCTGATATGCTTTTTGGGCAATTTCTGCCGATTGTTCAGAAGTAAGATTCCTGGCAATAAGGTCTTCCCTTTTCGGTTCGACTGTCTCCTTGAAGAACCAGGCTGCAAATGGCAGGCAATCATCCAGGGTCACCAGGCGCTCCCTGATCAGCGGGACGATCTTCAAGAGCCTGGCATCATCCACATCCAATCGTTCTTTCAGGAAGAAAGGCTTGACCCGTGCGGCGAGGTCCTCGTTTGGAAGCAGGCGGATGTGGGTCGCGTTGAAATGGTCGAGTTTGGCAAAATTGATTGCCGCAGGAGAGGGGGTGAGATTGTGAATATCAAATCGGGCGATCATGTCATCCAGGGTGAGAATGTCATCCTCCGGCACTCCCCAGCCCATCAAGGCGATCCAATTCAACACGCCTTCAGGGATATATCCCAGTCCCTGCAAATCGCCGACAAAGATTGAGTGACCGTCCTTGATGGCATCCGCTGCTTCGCGTTTGCTCATCTTACCTTTACCGCTTGGCTTAAGAAACACCGATAGATGCACGAAGAGGGGTTCTTCCCATCCGAAGGCGCGGATGATGTGGACATGCAACGGCAGTGACGGCAACCATTCCGAACCTCGAATGACATGGCTGATCTCCATCAGGTGATCATCCGCCATGGCGGCAAAATGATAAGTGGGCAGGCCATCGGATTTGAGCAGAACGGAATCATCCAGGGCGGAATTCTCAGTGCTGGTGGAACCGCGCAAGAGATCCGTCGTGATGATGCTCCCCTCCTTGGGCATTCTGAAACGGATGACAAACTTCTCGCCCGTGGCTGCACGGCGGCGCCCCTCGCCTGGATCCAGGTTGCGGCAGGTTCCATCATAGCGAGTATTTTGTTTCTGCTTCATTTGCTCCTGGCGGATTTGGTTCAGCCGCGCCGGCTCACAGAAGCAGGGAAAAGCCCTCCCCAGATCCACCAGTTTCCACGCCAGGTCTTTATATATTTCACGGCGCTCGGTTTGGCGGTAGGGTCCAAATGGACCACCCATATCGGGACCTTCATCAAAATGGATCCCCAGCCAGTGCAAACCATCGATCAGTTCCTGTTCTGCCTGCGGTACAAACCTTTTTTGATCGGTATCTTCGATCCGCAGGATAAAAGACCCGCTGCTGCGCCGAGCCAACAGGAACGGAAAGAGTGCAGAACGGGCGCTTCCGAGGTGCATTCGACCGGTCGGTGAAGGAGCGAATCGTGTGCGAACTGGTTTCAGATCCAAGCGGTTCTCCGTTAGAAATCCAGTGGTTTGTGCCGGATGACTACACTCTCCACAAGGCCTATGCCAAGCATCAATGAGATCAGGCCGCTGCCGCCATAACTGATAAACGGTAGAGGGATCCCGGTAACCGGAATCAGGTTCAAATTGACAGCGATATTGACTGCAGCCTGGAAGAAAATGAGTATGGCCACACCATAAGCGATCATCGATCCAAATGGATCCCGGGCAAGCCTGGCGGCTCTCAGGCAACGGTAGACAATGAAACCGATCAGCAGGAGAACAAAGATCGTTCCGAACAAACCCAGTTCCTCTCCAATCACTGAAAAAATAAAATCATTATGCCTTACTTTCATGAAGCGCAACTGGGTTTGGGTCCCGTGACCGTACCCCTTGCCTGCGATTCCTCCGGAACCAAGGGCGATCAAGGCCTGGATCACGTTGTAGGTAGCGCCATTCCGTGCGCTCAGGTCGGGACGGAAGAAATTAACAATACGCTGCTGCTGATATGGTTGGATGAAGTTAAAAGCAACCACAGCCAGTATGAGACCAGCCAGCACTATGATCCCGAGTTGCTTCAATTGCAGCCCGCTGTCCCAGGTCATGGCTGCCCATAGCACCATGATTACAATTACATTACTTAGATTTGGTTGAATGAAGATCAGACCGGCGATGATCAATACAATGATGAGCCCTTTGAACAACCAGGTCCAATTCCGGGGGGCTTCACTATTTTTCCAAAAGTAATTTGCCAGCGCCAGGATTATCACGATCTTTGCCAATTCGGTGGGTTGAATGGATACAAGCCCGGTCTCGATCCAGCGTGTGGCTCCAAACCTGGCTCCCCCGATGACAAACAACAGCAGCAGGAACACTACGATGACAACATACATGGGGACGATCGCGCCAGACCAGAAGCGATAGTCGATGGCAGCCGCCAGGATGATGACCACGAATCCGATCCCGCCAAAAATGATCTGGCGTGGTACCAGGGTCGCCAGGTTCTCATTGCCCGCAATCGCGGAGAGAATCATGGTAACCCCAAATACCAGGGCTACGATGACTGCCCCCAGCAGCCAGAAATCAAAATGTCGCCAGAAACCGCTTCGAAACATGGTTGATTATCTACGGACTAGAATCGTCCCCTTCTACGGTTGACACTCCGCAATGGGATATCAGCCACAAGTCGTTGAGATCTCCCATCATGGGCAACATTGATCGTCACTGCGGAAGGGTCGATCTCAATATGCCGCGAAATGGTCGCGATCAGGTCATCTTTTAGGGAATCCAACTCTGCCGGGGTTAGATCGGTGCGATCATGGATTAAGACCAATTGCAGTCTTTCCTTGGCGCTGTTTGCACTCTTCCTGCGTCCGAATAACCAAGCCATGGTCACTTCCTCCCCAGGAGACGTTGAAATATATTCTGTCCTTCAAGTTCCATCAAGGGCACCTGTTCACCCATTAACCGGCGGGCAATATTCTGGAATGCCTGCCCGGCTTTGCTCTTTCCATCAAGCGCCAGGGGTTGGCCTCGATTGGAGGCGACGATGACGTTGTCATCCTCCGGTATCACGCCGATCAACTCGACTGCCAGAAGATCAAGCACATCCGCCACGGATAGCATGTCGCCGCGTTTTACCATCACCGGGTCCAGCCTGTTGATCACCAACGCGGCGGGTCCTTTCATTTCAGCATCCAAAATCCCGATCACCCGATCTGCATCCCGCACCGCTGAGACTTCGGGATTGGTCATAACCACCACTCGGTCTGCGGCCGCGATGGCATTCTTGAAACCTCGTTCAATGCCGGCCGGGGAATCGATAAGGATCCAGTCCACCTCCTGCCGTAATTCATTACAAAGTTGAACCATGTCACTTGGTGAGACAGAAGTTTTATCTCGTGTCTGCGCGGCAGGGATGAGATACAACTCGGGCAATCGTTTATCCCGGATCATCGCCTGTCGCAGCCTGCAGCGTCCTTCGATCACATCCACAAGATCGTAGACGATGCGATTCTCCAATCCCAGGACCACGTCCAGGTTTCTCAGACCGATATCGCCATCGATACAGGTTACTTTCTGCCCGCGTGAGGCAAGTGCAACGGCAATGTTCG
>Ga0315295_10002967_pt1 | contig 14384 bp, 14 predicted proteins | sample YL17G14_0_MG_FD_204453 | JGI IMG/M metagenome (GOLD analysis project Ga0315295, IMG submission 204453) | Sediment microbial communities from Yellowstone Lake, YNP, Wyoming, USA - YL17G14_0 | ecosystem: Environmental > Aquatic > Freshwater > Lake > Sediment | place: USA: Wyoming | collected...
GTTGATGGCTCGGCGATGGCGGGTGTAACCGGGACGAGGTCGCGGGGCCGCACGCGGAAGAGCACCGCGAGCCGCGAGGTGATGGTCTTCGCCTTGCCAGCCTCCACGAGTAGAGTGCTGAAGCGGCGCGAATGCAGGATAGGGATGTCGGAGAGCGTCTCAGTGCCGCCTGCGATGACTACGTCCGCCTGGCCGAGGGCAATCTGGTCGTGCGCCTCGGCGATGGCCTGGTTGGAGGAGGCACAGGCGCGGTTCAACGTGTGCGCGGGGATGGTGCGCGGGAACTGCGGGAGGAGGCTGACCTCGCGGGCCACATTCGGCGCGAGTATCGACGGCACTACCTGGCCGAACACGACTTGGTCCACGAGATGCGGATCGATCTCGGTGCGCGCGAGGAGTTCCCGCGTCGCGTACTTCGCCAACTCGACCGCGCTGAGGTCCCGGAACACCGTTCCGGCCTTGGCGAACGGCGTCCGGCACCCGGCGACGATGGCGACCCGCCGTCCATTCCCTACGCTCATCCGAAGCGCCCCCTTGAAGCCACACCGGCGAGGCACGACCGGTGCGCAAAAGCTACCCAGGCCCCCGGACCCGGGCCAGCAAGGACGCAAGGTGCGGCGGCGGCGTTCCTGCTGCAGATTCCTCACGCCAGACACGTACCATGGACCGACCCTTTTCGGCGGCCACCCGCCGCGCCACCCTCGAGGCCCTTTCGGCCGAGACCGTCGACCTGCTCGTGGTCGGCGGCGGCATCACGGGCGCCGGCATCGCCCGCGACGCCGCGATGCGCGGCCTCACCACCGCGCTCGTGGATGCGGGCGACTTCGCACGGGGCACCTCGTCTCGCTCCTCCCGCCTCGTCCACGGCGGCCTGCGCTACCTCGAACACGGCTGGCTGCGCCTCGTCTTCGAGTCGAGCCGCGAACGGGGGATCTTGCTGCGCATCGCACCGCACCTGGTCAGGCCCGCGCCGTTCCTCTTCCCGGTGCACGCGGGCGGCCGGGTCGGCCGCTGGACCCTCGCCGCGGGATTGTGGCTCTACGACGCCCTGTCGCTGTTCCGCAACGTCCGGCGGCATCAGGGTCTGAGCCGGAAGGGTGTGCGGCGGCGCGAGCCCGCGCTGCGGGAACAGGACCTGAAGGGCGGGGCCGTCTACTACGACGCCCAGTGCGACGACGCCCGGCTGACGCTCGCCACCATCCGGTCCGCGCACCGCCACGGCGCGCGGATCGCGAACTACGTCGCGGTGACGGGATTCGAGAAGGCGGGCGGACGGGTGCGCGGGGTGCTCACTCTGGACCGGGTCACTGGCGCACGGCCGACGCTGCACGCGCATGCGGTCGTGAACGCCACCGGGCCCTGGACCGATCTCGTGCGTCGCCTGGACGAATCCTCGGCCACTCCCCTGCTCCGGCCGACCAAGGGTGTGCACGTCGTCGTGCCGCGGCAGCGCGTCGGACACACTGAGGCGCTCACCCTCACGTCGCCGCTGGACGGGCGAGTGATGTTCGTTCTCCCGTGGGGCGACCTCTCCATCCTGGGGACGACCGACACCGACATCGGCGACGTCCCCGAGGAGCCGCTCGCCGACGTCGATGACGTGACCTATCTCCTGCGCTCCGCCAACGCCTATTTCCCGGATGCGCGCCTCAACCTTGACGACGTGGTCTCGGCCTGGGCGGGGCTGCGGCCCCTCCTCGCCTCTCCGGGGGCGTCCTCGACGGCGGCGGTCCCTCGCGAACACCGGATCGTCGAGAGCGCCAGCGGACTTGTCACGATCGCCGGGGGCAAGCTCACCACCTACAGGTCCATGGCTGCCGAAGTCGTGGACCGAGTGGCCCGCCGTCTCCGGAGTCTCGACGGCCGCCGTGTGCCGCGGCGCGCCGCAACCGACATCGAGCCGCTCCCCGGCGGTGAGGTCCCGGACCTGGACCTGATAGTCCGCGACCTTCTTGACGAGGGATTGGAGGAGCCGCTGGCGCGGGCGCTCGTGTCGCGATACGGAACAGAGGCCGCAGCGGTCGCCAATCTGACACGCCGCGAGCCGGCGCTCGCCCGGCCGCTGGTGCCCGGGCAGCCGGTCATCGGCGCGGAGGTGGTACACCAGGCGCGGCGCGAGATGGCGATGACCGTAGCCGACGTCCTGGCGCGCCGCACCCGTCTCTTCCTTGAAGACCCGCACCAGGCGGCGGGGGCCGCTCCGGCGGTGGCGGGGCTGCTGGCGGCGGAACTGGGGTGGAGCGCGAAGGAGAGGGATGAGCAAGCGCAGGCGTACCGCGACGAGGCGGCGCGGATGCGCCGCGCGATCACGCCGGCGCGACCTGCCTGACGCGGGCCATGTCGCGGCCCACCGTCCGCACCGAGATGAGTAGAATCAGCCCGCCGAGGAGCCCGATGGCCGGGAGAGTGAGCATCGCGGCCTGCAGACCGTAGCGGTCGGACAGGAACCCCACCACCGGCAAGGCCACCGCATCGCCCGCGATGTGGATGAAGAACACGTACGCGCCCATCACCGTCGCAGCCACCTTGCGCGGCACAACGTCGAACAGCACGGCGGCCACCGGCCCGTTATACCACGTGAACAGGAAGACCACTGCGAAGAAGAGCACCGAGAAGACCGCCACGTCGTGCGTGAGCAGCAGCGCCACGCACAGCGGCGCGCCGACCAGGAACCCCGAGGCGCTGGCGATGACGCGGCCGCTGTCCCACCGTTCCATCAGCCGGTCGCCCAAGCGACCGCCGGCCCACGACCCGAGCACGCCGCCCGCGAGGCCGACCATTCCGATCTGCCTGCCGGCGGCCGCGAGGTCCATCCCCAGCTCGCGCTGCACATAGCTCACCGACCACGCCACAAGCGAGTTCATGCTCGCGGCGGTGAGCGCGCCGCCGACGAACATCCAGACCAGTGTCGGCGTCCGCAGCACGAGCGCGGCGGCGTCCAGCATCTCGTCCACGACGTCCGCCGGCGCGCCGACCGGCAGTTCGGCGACGCGGCGGAGCACCACCCGCACCCACTTCCACACCGTCCACACCAGTCCCGCGCCGGCGATGACCAGGAAGGCCGCCGTGTCGGCCTCCGCCGGCATCCCTTCCACGAGCGCCATCACCGCCACCACCAAGGACGCGAGCAGCACCGACCAGAGGAGCGGCGCGACGGCGCGCAGCGCCTGGCGGACCGTGACGTCGAACTTGCGGCGCGGCGGCCGGGGCTTGGCCACGACCACGCGCGCCCACGGGTCGCGCAGCCGCGCCAGCACTCCGGCAAAGAGCACGCCCGGCAATCCCACCAGCAGCAGCGCGCTCCGCCAGCCGAAGGCGCTCGCCAGCAGGCCGCCGATCCACACGGCGAGGACACCCCCGAGGACCAGGCCGGACCAGAAGATCCCCATCGCCTGGGCGCGTCCCTTGTCGGGGAAGTAGTCGGCAAGGAGGGCTTGTGCCGCCGGGAGGTACGACGACTGCGACACCCCCACCACGGCCCGCGAGACGAAGAGCTGCCCGAACGAGCGGGCGGCGCCTCCCAGCGCCGTGAAGCCGCTCCAGGCGGCCACACCCCCCGCGATGATGAGTCGCCGCGGCAGGAGGTCGGAGAGGACTCCCGCCACGAGCGAGCCCAGCGCGAACACGATGGCGAATACCGAGCCCAGCCAGCCGAGCTGGGTATCCGTCACGTGCAGGTCGTTCTTGATCGGCTCGAAAAGCGCGAAGATGATGCTGCGGTCGAGGTAGTTGAGGAGATTGCCCAACGACAGGAGAAGGAGGGCGTACCAGACGTACGCCCTGCTCGGGCGGGCGATCCCTTCGGAATCGCTCACGCCGACACTGGGCCGCCCCGCGCCGCTGCGTGTTCGGCGCGCAGACGCGCGATCAGTTCATCCCGCCGGTCGTACAACCGCTTCAGCGGGCGCGGCGCGCGCCGAGCCAGTGCGTACGTTGCCAGGACGGGGAGTGCCACCGTTGTGTCGAGGTAGCAGACCACCGCGTCCGGCAGGCGATCAGGATCCACCTTGCCCCACGACACCGCTTCCGAGGGGGTCGCGCCCGACAGTCCGCCCGTGTCCGGGCGCGCATCGGTGATCTGCAGGAAGTAGTCGTGCCCGCGCTCGTCGATCCCGAGCACTTCCTGGATCTGCGGCTCCGTCTGCAGCACGAAGTTCTTGGGGCTCCCGCCGCCTGCGATGAGCACCGCCGACCGCCCGCCGCTCTGCTTCGCGTCGAGCACGATGGCGGCAGTCTCGTTCACGTCCGCGCTGACGTCGAAGCGGAGCGCCGAGCCCGTGAGCGCGAGCGCGGCCACGTTCATCCCGATGGACGAATCGCCGGGCGAGGAGGTGTACAGCGGGACCGCGCAGCGGTGCGCGACGCCGAGGATGGACTTCCGCTCGAGTCCGAGTGCCCGCTCCCGCTCCAGCACGTAGCCGCCGATGCGATAGTGGTACTCGGCCGTGGACATCGACCGCTGGAACTCCGGCAGCCGACTCACCTCGCGGAAGAAGGCATCGGTGTCGAGCAGGACGCGGTAGTCGAAGACGATGTCGTAGATCCGCACTACGCCGTGCTCCCGCAGCTCCACGTCGTCCGCGAACGGTGAGCCGCGGTGCATCGACATCCCGAGCCCGAAGTGAACATCGTGGTAGAGGTTCGCACCCGTGGACACGACCCAGTCCACGAAGCCCGCCTCCAGCAGCGGGATGATGGTGGACATCCCGAGCCCGGCCGGCGTCAGCGCGCCCGTGAGGCTCAGCCCGACGGTGCAGTCCGCCTCAAGCATCTTCGTGGTGAAGAGGCGGCACGCGTCCCGCAGGCGGCCTGCGTTGTAGGCCAGGAACGTCTCGTCCACGAGATCGGCGACGGAGAGGTCGCCGCGCACGGGCGGCGGACTGATCGCCTGCCCCCGCAGGTACGCCGCGCTACCAGAGGCCATGACCCGACCTCGCCTGTTCGTTCTTCTCCGCGATCGCCATCAGGGTGGCGCGGGCGCGGGTCACCGCCTCCACCGCCTCTGCCGGGTCGTCCGTCACCTGGAGTATCTCCAAGTCCGTGGGGGAGATCTTCCGCTGCGCGGCCGCCGTCTCCCGCAGCCACGACACGAGGCCGCTCCAGTACGCGCAGCCGAAGAGCACCAGAGGGAAGTGCTTGATCTTCTCCGTCTGGATGAGTGTCACCGCCTCGAAGAGTTCGTCGAGGGTGCCGAACCCGCCCGGGAAGACGATGAACCCGACCGAGTACTTCACGAACATCGTCTTGCGGACGAAGAAGTACCGGAAGTTCACGGCGGTGTCGACGTAGGCGTTGGTGCCCTGCTCGAAGGGAAGCTCGATGTTGAGCCCGATCGACTCGCCGCCGCCCTCCTGCGCCCCCTTGTTCGCCGCCTCCATGATGCCGGGCCCGCCGCCCGTGATGACCGCGAACCCGGCTCGTGCGAGCAGGCGCGCCGTCTCCGTCGCGGCGACGTAGTAGGGATCGCCGGGCGTCGTGCGGGCCGAGCCGAAAACCGTCACGCCCGGCGGGAGTCCCGCCAACGTGTCGAATCCCTCGACGAACTCGCCCAGGATGCGCAGCACGCGCCACGTGTCCGGGGTCGACGCGGGGCGCGCGGGCGTTGGCGCGAGCGGTAGACTGAAGAGCCGTTCGTCCTCAGTCGCGCCCGGTCGGCGCGCTGCGGGTCCCTTTGCGCCTTCGGCGTCATCCATGGCGTCCTCTTGTCACAATGCGGGCGAGGGAATATAAAGGAAACCGTGCAAGCGTGGACGGCACTCGTGCTCGGCCTCACGTGGCGCGCGCTGATCAACCCGCGCGTGGCGTGGGACCTTCTCAGTCTCGCGTGGGCGATGCGGACGCGCGGGTGGTATCGCGCGCCGCCCTTCCTGCCCGTCCCGCCAGCCGAGTACGTCCGCTGGCGGATGTACACCGCCTACGGAGACGAGAACGCGCTGCCGCCGCTGCGCGACGTGCTGCGCTACGCGCGCTGGCGACGGGACCTGCTCCGACCGTGAACCCGAGGGACCTGGCAGCGGCGGCGAAGGCCGCCGCGCGCGTCTTGGGCTTCGACGCCTGCGGTGTGACCGGACTCGCGCCCTCGCGCACTACCCCCGCGCTGAACGCCTGGCTCGCCGCGCGGATGCATGGCGAGATGCGCTATATGGAACGCCAGGCGCCGATCCGTCGCGAACCCCAGGGCGCCTGGCCCGAAGCACGCTCCGCGGTCGTGCTCCTGCGCAATTACTGCCAGGCCCCCGGCGAACCCGCTGAGGGCCGCGGCCGCATCGCGCGCTACGCCCTGGGCGACGACTACCACGACGTGATGCGCGGCAAGCTCGCGGCGCTGGGCGCAGCACTAGTCGCCGCAGCGGGATCGGGATCGTGCCGCGCCTACGTGGACGCTGGCCCCCTGCCGGAGCGCGAGCTGGCGCGCCGCGCCGGTCTTGGCTGGTATGGCAAGAACACGATGCTCATCCATCCGCGCCTCGGCTCGTTCACCTTCATCGGCGTCGTGCTCACCGACCTGCAGATCGCGTTCGATGAGCCGTTCGAGGCCGACCGCTGTGGCTCCTGCCGCCGCTGCCTCGATACTTGCCCGACCGCCGCATTCCCCAGGCCCCATGTTCTCGACGCAACGCGGTGTGTCTCGTACCTGACAATCGAGGCGAAGGGGCCGGTGCCGAACGCGCTGCGTTCCGGGATCGGCGATTGGCTCTTCGGATGCGACGCCTGCCAGGAGGTCTGTCCCTGGAACGTGCGGTTCGCGTCCGAGACGACGGAACCGCGATACCGGTCGCGTCGCCCGGAGGAGTGGCCCACACTCGAGGAGATCCTGCAGATGCGGGAGCACGAGTGTGAAGAGACGTTCGACGGGACGGCCCTTGAGCGGGCCGGCTGTGCGGGCCTCGCACGGAATGCTCGCGTTGTCTTGGAGAATCGACGGGTCGGGCGCAATCCCGCCTGACGGGCCCTAGGGGGCGACTTCTTTCCGGCGCACACCGACCCAGGCGAGACCGAGCGCGACGAGTATCCACGCCGGCGCCAGGACGAGTCGCCCGATGCTCGTGTGCGCCTTCGCCGGTGGCGCAAGCTGGCGAGACAGGGCCCGGCGCACCAACGCGCCGGCGGGCGCGCCGAATGCGGATTCCAGGGCGTCCGCCACCGGGAGCTCCGACCGCCAGAAGCGGACGAACGCCTCGGCAGGCTGCACCGCGAGCAGGTACGCGGCGACCTGCCCAGCCGGAAAGTCCCCGACGTAGTACCGCGAACCGCGGTCGGTCGGCATCGGGTTGATCGCCGACATGACCTCGCACATCGAGTCATTGCCGCGCAGGCACAGGACAGCGCTGAGCGCCTCTCCGATCCACCAATCGGCACGGAACCACTCGACCGTGTCGGGGAGCGTCCGCCAAGTGGCGCGGCGCAAACTCGCGGACACACCCGTGCGGAACCAAGTGTTCGCCCAGGCATCCCCCAATCCGAGCCAGTTCCGCACTTGGACCCCGGGGAGACCGTACCGCGCATACAGGGCGCAGCGGTCCAGTACGACGCCGCGAAGGTTGACAGGGACGCCGTAGCCGTTCTTCTCGGCATCCGCTCGGGAGAAGAGCCGCGTTACGAGGCACGTCGGTCGAGTCCCCTCCACAATCATCCGGCCCACGCTGTAAGGATCGCTCCAGCGATCGCCCGGGTACGGCCAGGCGGCCGCCAACTCGACCACGACGGGGATGCCCGCGCCGGAGCGCGGGTAGAGCGCGAGTTCGCGTTCGGCGGAAGCGAGCCACTCACGGGCCGCTCTCGGAGAAATGCTGGCGTCGTACACCACGCGCAGCGACTCCCGCTCCGACGAGATCGAACGCCGATTCGCCCCGTCACCCCAGACGACAGCGGCCCCATGCTCCCGCGCCCGGACGTGCCGCGCCAGGATATGGGTGGTCCGCTCGACCGTGAGGCGGTGACGGTCACCTCCCCACCACCAGCCGCCGTAGTGGCGGAACCCCATCAGGGAGGAGAGGAGCGTCGGCTCGTCGGGTGCCGGACGTGGCGGGAGCGCCGCGACGAGGAGCAGGGCGGCAGTTGCGCACACCGCAATCGCCCACCGGCTCCGCGTCATCACGACCGGCGCCCCCGTGCGACGAGCGCTAGCAGCGCCACGGCGAGCACGAGTCCTGGCGCCGCGTCGGCTGCCGCCGATCGGTCTCGTGGCTGGCCGCCACGGGTGAGCGTCCAGTACCTCCACCGCATCACCAGCGAGTCCTCGCCAACACCCGCTGCGCGGGCGAGCCGCCGCGCAATCGACCCAGCCGTGTCGGCGACCGCGCGTTGGATGGCGTCCGCCCCGTAAAGAGAGCGGAAGAGGCGCAGCAGGCCACGCCGGGTTGTCTCGGGAGCTGGCATGTCGGAGAAACGCTGAGCCTGGAAGAAGGCGACGCACGCCGCATCGGAGCCCTCGAGACAGGCGTGGCCCACCTCTGATAAGCCGCCCGCATTGCCGAATGAGGACTCGCCCTGCCGGTTCCGGAGGTCGGCGCCAGTGAATCGGTCGGCGAAGGGCTCGGCGTCTCGGTCGATCGCGAGCCAGAGGCGGCAGCCCGCCATCTCTCCGGCCACGCACCGTCCTGCGACCGAGAGCGGACTGCGGGTCAGTTCCTGGAAGGCCTCCCAGGCGTTCGACCGCGTCCATTGAGGGAGGGCGTACCGGTACGGAAGCCAGTGCCGCCAATCGAAGTCCAGCGAGTCCCGGTACGCCTCGGCGAGGGCCTGCGCGACAGCACCCGCACTGATAGACCAAATCGCCGCGCTATCGGGGCCGGTCCGACTAACCTGGACCTCGAGTTGGCGCCTGCCGCGGAATCCCATCCGCGACAGCGTATCTCCTCTCGGGTCGAGTAGGCCGTAGAGAACTAGCCGTCCCGCGAACTGCCCTGGCACGGCGCCAGCTGTTCGAAGCATGGTCAGTCCGCTATCCAGTGCCCGTTGCGCGCTCGCGGCCGGGACGGCCTCCCCCACCACGAGCGTCGCACCGCGAGACCGGATGATCCGAGGCCGAAATCGGCTCCAGAAAGCGCTTTCCTTCGACGCCCACTGCGCCTCCACCTGCACCCGCAGCGACTCCGCGCGGGCCAGAAGCCGCCGCTCCCGGCGGTCGGTTTCCTCCGGCGACTGCCCACGCACGGGGGCTGCGCTCACCACGAGGAGGGCGGCGAGCGCGAGCACCACCCTTCGCCTACACATCGAAGAGCGCCCAGCGTCCGGTCAGCAGGCTCAGTGGTCCCGGCCAGTTCGTGAGGAGCAGGAGCGCTTCCGCCGTTACCGAGTAGTCGACCCCGAAGAGGAGGAACACCACGTCGAGAGTCACTGCGGCCCCGATGACGGAGATCGTGATCACCTGGCCGCGTCGGCTCGCGCCGGCGATCGCGAAGATGATGGCGAACACCGTGAGGGACGCGAGCCAGAAGCGCAGCGCCAGTTCGACCGGGTACGCGTGGATGCCGGGAGGAAGAGCTACGGTGAGCGTCGCGATGCCGGAGCTCAGGCCCATCGCCGCTCCCGGGATCGTCGCGAAGAGGGCGCCCGCACCGAAGCGCATCGAGACATAGAGGGCGCGCGGCACCGGGAGCGAGAGTGCGTAGACGTGTCGGCCGGCGAGGTCCGCCGACCAAGTGAGGGTGCCGAGCAATAGCCCCACGAGCATGGCGACGAACGGCAGGAACTGCGCGACGCGGTCCGCGGCGACGAGCCAGTCGCCCACCCGCTCTCTCCCGGCGCCGGCGAGGTCGCCTCCGTAGAGGACGGCGAGCAGCGGCAAGCAGAACGACAGGAGCGTGAGCAGGCCGACCGCCAGCTTCGATGTCTGCCATTGTGCGACGAGCACTTGCTTGAACACGGTCGCCCCTCCCTAGCTCGTCGGAGTCCGCGCCCCGCGGAGCATTTCGACGAATCCCTCCTCGAGGTCAAGGTCCACAATCTCCTTCACCTCCGCGCCCACCCCCTGGAACCACTGCACCATCGTCGGCTGCCAGCCGCGTACCACCCAGAGCTGGTCGAGCGCCGTCTGCTGCCGCGACACGAGCAGGAACGGCGTGTCGCCGATGAGGCTCGGCGCGTGGTCCAGGCGGATCCGCTTGATGCCATTCTTGAAGGCGTGCATCGGCAGCTCGGCCACCAACCGCCCGCGATCCAGCACGCCGATCCAGTCGCAGATCCGCTCGAGCTCGTGCACGAGGTGGCTGGAGATGAGGATCGTCGCCGCGCCCTGAGAGCAGAAGTCGAGGAGCGCTGAGAGGACGTCGCGCCGCACCACAGGATCCAGCCCGTCCGTCGGCTCATCGAGCACCAGGAGTTCCGGGCGCTGCGCGAGCACGAGAAGGACGTGGAGTTTTCCCATTTCGCCCTTCGAGAGCCGGGCCAGCTTGGCCTCGCCACGAAGGTCGAACCCGCGCCGCAACTCCTCGGCGTAGGCCCAGTCGAAGCCCCGATAGAACGCCCCGTGGAAGCGGATCGACTGCGCAACGGTGAGGAACGGGTAGAGATGCGGCCGCTCGGGGATGTATCCCGTCGCGCCAAGGATGCGGGGGAGTTCCCGTGGAACCTGCCGCCCGAGGACACTGATCGAGCCGCCCTGGGGCCGCAGCAGGCCCAGCAGGAGCTGGATCGTCGTCGTCTTCCCCGCCCCGTTCGGTCCGAGGAAGCCGTAGATCGCGCCTTGGCGCACCTTGAGGCTCACGTCGCGGAGTTCGAACCCCGGGCCCGGCCGGTAGCACAGCTCGTGCGTCTCGATGGCGTGCGCAATCACGACCGCCCTCCTGTCTCGCTCTTCCAGGCGTGCTCGAGATCCTCGCGCGTCAGCGCCAAGCCCGACGCCTGGGCGACGAGTGCGCGCACCAGCCGCCGCGCTTCCCGCTGGCGCTCCGACGCTCGCTTCGGCTCGCCCAACTCCCGCACGAAGGTCCCGGCGCCCTGGCGGCTCTCGACGATGCCGTCCCGCTCCAGTTCCCGGTAAGCCTGGACCACAGTGGCGGGGTTGACCCGGATCTCCGCAGCGAGTTGTCGGACCGAGGGGAGGGGCGTCGCCGGGACCACTTCCCCCGTCGCGACCGCAACCCTCAGTCGGTTGGCGATCTGCACGTAGAGCGGAATGGGACTGCGAGGATCTATGTGCCGGAACATCGGTCCGCCAGGGCTCCCTAAGTGTATTACTGTAGCGATACAGTAGTACACTCCGCCGCTCCTGTCAATACCCCAGCGCTCAACGCGCGCCGACCCGCCGGAGCCCCCTAGCCCGACCTCACAGCCCGGTGGGGTGGTCGATGAACGACCAGGGCAACTGGAAGCGCTGCGAGAGGTGCACCGCGAGCGCCTGGACGCCAAGGGTCTCGGTGGCATAGTGCCCGCCGTAGAGTACGTTGACGCCGAGTTCTTCCGCGTCGAAATACGTCCAGTGCTGGCCTTCGCCGGTGATGAAGGTGTCGAGGCCCGCCTCGTGGGCCTGGCGGATCTGCGATCCCGCCGCACCAGTGATGATGCCGACGCGACGAGTGCGCGCGGGCCCGGCGGGGACGAGCTGGGCCGGCGTGCCAAGCACTCCGCCCAGCGCGTCGCAGAGCGCCTCGCGCCGCAGGTCGAGTTCGCCCCAAGCGCCGATCGGCGCACCGAGGTAGTCGCCGAACCACCCGCGCACGTCCATTCCGAGCTTCCGGGCGAGCACCGCATTGTTGCCCACCTCGGGGTGCCGGTCCAGCGGGATGTGGCAGGCGTACACCGCGATGCCGTGTCGCACGAGAGCCGCCGCGCGCCGGTACGCACGGCCGGTGAGCGGCTCGAGTCCGCCCCAAAAGAGCCCGTGATGCACGAGGAGGAGGTCGGCGCCGCGCTCCGCCGCCGCATCGATCGTCGCCTGGCAGGCGTCCACTGCGGCAGCGATCTGGCCGACCTGGCCTGCGTTCTCGACCTGCAGACCATTGAGCGCGTTCCGCTCGTCGGCCACCTCGCCGATGCGCAGGTAGTCGTCGAGGTAGCGGACAAGCTCGTCCGTTCGCATTGCGCTACCGCCAGTTCATCGGCAGGCCCAACGATTCGCGGGCCGCCCGGATGACGCCCAACTACGCTGCGGCGCCACGGCGCCGCAAGCCGTTCAGTCGGACGTCGTGATGAGGGCCGTGTAAGAAAAGCTATCAGTCACGCGCACCGCGGCGCATTGGACCACCAGCCTGTGCCCAGAAATTTGACAACAGCGGCCCGACCAGAAGTGCCCCATAACCTCGCAGAAGCTCAGCGGGAACTGCAGTCTCCAAGTAGCGGAACCGCGTGCCGATTCCCGGATTCCCATACTCCTCACTGTCCAGCGGCGCACTGTGTCAACAGTGACGCGACGGTGACGATACACGGTCATAATACTGCGTTGAGATGTCCCATCGTTGTTTCAACAGTCTAATGCGCTACATGACAACAGCTTAGACGTCTCCCAGCCCCCCAGATGTTCGCTGGCCGTGAAAGCTCTCTGGAGGCCGCATCGGCTACTAGGGGTTCGCCGCGACTCTCGGCAGGATGGCCACCCGGGCAATCGGGCTACTCGGTCGCGGAAGTGTCGGCTGCGCGACTGGACGCTGCGGACCGGCCCTCGCGATCTCCGCCACATCGCCCATCTTGATCGATCCGTTCAGCACCGCCCCTTCGGCCACCGCGATGCGCTTGGTGGTAACGTCTCCCTGCACCGTCGCGCCCGACTGGATCTCCACCCGCTCGAGTGCGCGGACTGCCCCGCGAACGGTTCCGCCGACGACGGCCTCGCGGGTATCCACGTCTCCGTCGATCTCGCCCCCTTTGGTGATCAGCACCTGTTGCGACGCCGACACGTGGCCGTTGACGGTTCCTTCGACTTTGACGACGCCACCGGTCTCCAGGTCGCCGTGCACCGTCGTGCCGACGCCGATGATCGAGAGCCCTGCCCCGCCCGCCGGTGCGCCGCGGCTTGTTACAGCGTGAGGCGTCGTCTTCTTCCCGGAACCGCCGAATATGGCCATCACTACCGTCCTTCCCTCACAAGCGTCAGGGGGTCTATGGACCGTCCCCCGAGACGGATCTCGAAATGCAGATGCGGCGCGGTGGAACGCCCGGTGTTCCCGGAGAGCGCGATCACCTGCCCTGCTCGCACCATGTCGTTTTGGGCGACCAGCACACGCGAGAGATGACCGTACATGGTCAGGTATCCCTCGGGATGCTGCACCATCACGAAGAGCCCGTACGACGGGTCCTCTCCGAGTTGGCGGACGATGCCGCCGCCAGCCGCACGTACGTCAGAGCCGACTGGGACCGCGAGGTCTACGCCGGGGTGCACTTCCTGCCGCGAGTTCGAGCCCACCATCCCCCGGGTCCGATACGACGGCACCGATAGCGGCCACATATGCGGTACCGAGGGCCCGGCCGTCGCCGCGCTATCGCTCTGCGCGCTCGGCGCCCGCGCGACGAGCGGTGGCGCAACGTACAACCGCTCACCCGCGATCTGGGTCGCTCCTGCCCCGCCCGCCTGCGAGGGAGGCGACCCGATCTGGGCACCGAGCATCCCTCTCAATTGCGCGTAGCGCGCTTCCGCCTCATCGAGCGCGGCGGCCAGTTCGGCGATGCGCCGGTTCTCCTCGGTGAGACGCGCCACCTGCTGCACCAGGAGTGGCTCGCGGGCCGCCGCCGTCACGATAGGCCCGTAGGTGGCCAGTACGAGCAACACGCCGAGCGCCCCCGCCACGAGAAGCACGAGGCCGACGCGCACTATCCACAGCTTCACCCGGAGTTCCCGCGATCGCGGAGAGTCGTCGCGGTGCACAATCACCGTGTAGCCCGAACCGCGCACTAGCCGTCCCATCTCCGACCGGTGATGAGCTCGAGGAGTCGTGCCAGGTCGTCGGACGAGTAAAACCGAAGCGTGACGTGTCCCTTGCCCTTTCCGGTCAACACGACACGCGCGTCGGTGCCGAGCTTCTTGCGCAACGCGTCCTCGATCCTCCGGACTTCGGCCGGCACCGCCCCGCGCCTGGCCGTCCGGCCCTTTGCGCCACCAGCGGTGTCGGCCTTCTGTGACCCGCGCGCGCGGCGTTCCATCTCGCGGACCGACCAGTCCCTCGCGACAGCTTCCCGCGCCAGCCGCTGGATCTCCCGCTCGTCCTCGATACTGAGGAGTGCGCGTGCGTGCCCGGCCGTGAGGGCGCTGGAGTCCAGCAGCGCCTGCACGCTCTTCGGCAGCTTCAGCAGTCGGATGGCGTTGGCCACCGTCGAACGGTCGCGTCCGACCCGCTCGGCGATGTCTCCCTGCGAGAGGCCGAACTCCCGGGCCAGTCGGTCGTACGCCTCTGCCTCGTCGATGGGCGAGAGGGATGCGCGCTGGAGATTCTCGACCAGGGCCAGCGTCA
>Ga0315295_10002968_pt1 | contig 14383 bp, 11 predicted proteins | sample YL17G14_0_MG_FD_204453 | JGI IMG/M metagenome (GOLD analysis project Ga0315295, IMG submission 204453) | Sediment microbial communities from Yellowstone Lake, YNP, Wyoming, USA - YL17G14_0 | ecosystem: Environmental > Aquatic > Freshwater > Lake > Sediment | place: USA: Wyoming | collected...
TCTGTAATACATAAGCGCGACGCCGTGAAATTCCGGCTGGTAACCTGTCCTCTCAAGTTCTTTTGAGGCAAGCTCGATAAGCCTATTAAGATGGCGCAGGTATCTCTCCTGCAGAAACGGATCCTGGAGCATGGAGCAAAGCGTCGGAGTAAGAGACATCGTAATACGAAAATCAACGCCGTCTTTTACCAGTTTTTCAAACATATCGATTAACGGTATGTAAGTCTCTGTTATTGCCTCATAAAGCCAGTTTTCCTCGAGAAAATATTCTTCTTCCGGATGCCGGACATACGGCAGATGCGCGTGAAGTATAAGGCATAGATATCCTTTATGCATGATTTGACCCTTTGTATTATTATTATAATCGTGCACAGATTTGCTATGCGCTTTGTGCTTCTGGCTTTTAGCTCATAGCGCATAGCCCATATTTGTAGTTGCCCAATTTACCTGTACCCCGAAGGGGTATTGGGCATAGCCCACAGCCCATATTTGTAGTTGCCCAATTCATTGGGCAGACGTTTTTTGCCTGATAAATCAGGCAACTACATTGCCACAGCTCATGGCGCATCTGTGATCATCTGTGGCATATATACACTTCTATATATTATCCTTTAATCTCCCGAACGCGTATCGCGTTCGACATAAGTATTTATTTTTCTTGTCTCGACTTTATCGCCTGATATAGCTTTAAACTCGAGAGGTATTTTGCCGTCAGGCAAAGCAAATCTCATGGCAAACGTTCCGTCATGCCGCAGATTCACTTTCTTTTCTCCAAGGTAAACTTCGGCATCAGGCTCGGTTCTGCCGTATACGATAAGCTCGGTTCCTATTTCAAAGAAGAATTTGCGCTGCCTGATTCTTTCTTCGACAAAATTGCTTGCTCCGCTTTTTATGATGTGTTCGCTGCCCCCGCCGAAGACGGCAACATCAAGCGACGAACCGAGCACTAACTTCCTTATAAAATGACGTTGGGGGAGAATCTGGGAGAAAATAATCTTTTTCTCCTCTTCGCCCTCCCCTTCCAGCAAAATGTCCAAAATTTCCACTTTCTTGTCGTACAAATCGGCCAAGCGCGAAGAAATCACTTTACGCAATAACGGGCTTAAGGAACCATAGAATTCTCTTACATTCTCTTCCGTAATGTAAACTATCTTCTTCTTTCTTCCGATACTAACCTTTAAAGGCAGCGCTGCCTTTAATGCTTTAGGCATCTTTAATTTTGAAGTAACGTAAGCTGTTATGGGCTTTCTCTCTTCAACATTCATCCATATCTGCTCTGTCCTGGGAGAATAGGTGGAGCGCGGCGTCTGCACAAAATTGGACCTTGCCAAAGTAAAGAAACGGCCGTCCGGAATCTGTAACCCTATATCTCCTATGTACGAAACATTATCTATCCATAAAGATACGTACCAATTATTCGTGAAATTACCTACTTCGATATCGAAATAACTATTGGCATTGCTCCCGTTAAAATCTTTTAGCGTAACATCATACATGCGCAAAACAGTCTTCGCCCTGTCAATCTGTTCGCCGGAAACAACACTTCTTAAGAATTCTACGGAATGTCTCGCGATATCCCAGTAAGCGTATATCCAGAATGGGTCTTTAAGAATTAAAGTAAGCTGTGTGCGGCTATAATCGGGCGGAAGGTCGTAACTATCAACAAAAGGCTTTTTGTGTTCGGCAAACTCTTGTCCGCGCGGACTTGCTTCGGCCGCGGCTAAGACAGGTTTTTCTTGTTCTTGGTATGCAGCAATAGGTTGGGCGCTTATCCTGGCTTCCTGCGGAACCGCCAGCCTCCTGGGTCTAGATGCTCTTTTTTTGGCAGGTGTTTGTTTTTTAGAAGAAAAGACCGTGGTTTCCCTGCCTTTTTCATAAACCCTTTTTATGATTCGGCCGTCTTTCGCCTTTGGTAAGCGTTTCTTTTTATCCATAAATTATTAATCATTTAACACGATAGAAATAATTGTGTATACTTTTATGTGATGATTACAGAGATTTAAGAAAGATTCCAGAGATTCTCGTGTCTTAATCTCTGTAATCTTTTCATTTATCTCCGTAATCAATTTACACACTTTTTTATACACCGCCTCATCTAACTGCAGTAAACAGCCAGTGTCTGGTCTGCCACCGTATCCCATGAAAAAGCGGATTCAACCGCAATCCTGCCGTTTTTGCCCATCCATCTGGCATGTTCAAAATCCTCAAACATCGTTCCTATGCCCCAGGCAATCGACTCGGGATTGGGATATATCTTGAGACCATTGACATCGTGCCAAATTATTTCACCCGGCCCGCCGTTAACGCTGGCGACAACGGGCTTTCCGGCGCTCCATGCCTCAAGTATAACGAGCCCGAAGGGCTCGTTCCTGCTGGGAACGCACACGACATCGCTGGCTTTGTAAAGGTCGGCTAAACGCCAGCCGTTATGATAACCTAAGAATCTTGTAGCGTGATCGAGCCCCATGGAGCGCGCTTTTTCCTCCACGTCACAGCGCATTCCACCGTCACCGGCAAATATGAACTTCGCGTTATTATAAAACTCCAGGATATACGGTATTGCATCAACCAGAAGGTCCGGCCCCTTTTGATAGACCATCCTGCCCACAAATAAGATTAAAGGGTCAATCGGCCCGACACCGTATTGCCCGCGGACCGCGGCAGGGTCTATCCATCCATCATAGTGCCTGTAATTTACGCCGTTATAAATCATGCGCACCTTCCAGTCAGGAAGGTTATACATCCACATGATTTCGCCCTTTAAGGCATTTGATACGGCTATAACCCTGTCCGCGCAATATGTGCCGTGCCTTTCATGGTCTCTTATCCTTGCGGAATTATCGTCACCAAAGTTATTGCCGCATCTTCCGTATTCTGTTGAATGAATGGTAAGTATACCCTTGTGAGGCCTGCCTTCCTTAATCCAAACCATTGCGTTTGACGTCAGCCAGTCATGCGCGTGAACTATATCAAAATAACCCGCGTAATTCTCTGCCGCAAAGAACGCATCTACAAAAGAGCGGCACATATTGTTTACTTCTTCAATGAAATCCCCCCCTAAAGGGAACGGGCAACGGTGATAGTGAACGCCGAAAATCTTTTCATACCAGGGCTGGTTTGGATTTCCCAAACGTGTAAAAACATGAACTTCATGGCCTTTACGCTCAAGGGCGCAAGCCAATTCGCTTACGTGAAAGGATATACCTCCCACGCTTATGGAGTACAAAGACTCCCATGCGAAGAGTGCAATACGCATAGTATCCTCTATGGTTTTTGTGTATCTATCTAACTAAATTAATTTAAACGTTTTTTATGCCTTTACTTCAATAACCGAGTTTTCTGACCCGTAAGCATTGGACATTTTGCTGCTGTTTGTGGGATCCGCTATCCAATTGCCGTCCACGACAAACTTATACTGATATTTGCCGGGCATTAAACTTAACTCCTTCTGCCATTCCGATCCCTTTGTCTTTGTCAGGGATGTTTTGGAAGCATTCCACTTGTTGAAGTCCCCTGCCAACCTGACATCCTTCGCATTTGGTGCATTAATGCTGAATGTCACCTTTTTTGCATCCATTGTCTTTGTCTTTGCCATGTTTACCTCCTTTTGGCATTTTTATAGTTCATTTCTTTCCTAAAAACACGCGATTCTCACCCTTTCCCAAAATTTAGTGGTGAAAAAGTATACATATTATATAATATTTCGTAAAATTTGTAAATAAGCATTTCTACCTATTTTTATGGCTTTTTTTACTTAGATTATATTATATAAAAAGAATGGCTACAGTAGCAGAAAATGTTAGGAGATTAAATACCGATATTTACATAACTCATTTAATTTAAAAGGGTTAAAAAAATCGTAACAGTCGTAGCGGAGGTTTTGGTTCGACTTCGCTCACCATCCCTCGAATGCATTCGACTGCGCTCAGCATTCGTCCCGAGTTTATCGAGGGACGAACCATCCCGAGCTTGTCGAGGGAAAACCTCCGCTACGATTTCGTCGAGGCACTTTTAATAGCTGAACCATTACCAAAATTTGCATCTGTTTTTTACATAACAGCCGTAAACAAAAGAAGAAGTAGCAATAAGTATGTGACCTAACGCTGTGAACCGCGGAACCGACGCGGAACTACGCTGAAAAGACGTATTCCGCGTAGTTCTGCGTTCAGTTCTGCGTAGTTCAGCGATTGAGAAGATTTCGTCGAGGCACTATAAACTTGTCATTCCTTCTTTTAAGGCAAACCTTATGAGCTGCGCCTGGGTATGAATATCCAATTTTTGCATTATATTATTCCTGTGGACAAACACTGTCTTTAAAGAAAGGTTTAAACGCCTTGCAATTTCTTTATTGTTCACGCCTTCGGCAATGAGCTGTAAGATTTCCCTTTCGCGCGGGGTGAGTATTGAAACGCTTTTTAATTTCAGTCTCTTTTTCTTTGTTGATACATAATCGTTCATTATAAAGTCTGACACCTTCGAACCAAAATAAAACCTGCCTGCGTATACCTCCCTAATGGCAGGCACAATATCATCTGCCGCTGATTCCTTTAATATATACCCTTTTATACCGTAACCTACCGCCTTTTCAATAAAGGCGCGGTTTTCATGCATACTGAGTATCAGAATTTTCATATCCTTATTATGCTTCAAAATCTGATAACTCGCCTCCAAACCATTCATATGAGGTAAGGTAATATCCATGAGAATTACATCAGGCTGTTTTTCTTTTGCCAATTTAATAGCTTCACTGCCATCAGAGGCTTCGGCTACAACCTTTATGTTTGGTTCCTGAGAAAGAATAGACTTAATACCCTGCCTTACAATGGGGTGGTCATCAACAAGCATAACTTCAATTATCATATCATTAACTCCGCCAATGCGCTGTGCGCTATGTGCTGTGCGCTTTGTGCTTTTAGCTCATAACCCACAGCCAGCATTACGTAGCGTAGTTGCCCAATTTACCTGTACCCCGAAGGGGTATTGGGCCGACGTTATATCACGACGTGTAGTTGCCCAATTTATTGGGCTGACGTTACATCACGCCGTGTAGTTGCCCAATTTATTGGGCAAGCAGCAGTTTGCCTGATAAATCAGGCAACTACATTGTTCGCGGTCTATAGCCCACAGGCGGATACCGCATCTGTGATCATCTGTGGGAACATATATATATCGCCTCGAATCAATAATCAAGCGGCAGGTCTATATAAAGTATTGTACCCTTTCCGGGTGTCGATTCAATAAAAAAATCACCGTTCAAAATATCCACCCTTTCTTTTATGCCGCGCAAGCCTACCTTGGACGCATCATACTGTTTTCTATATCCATCGACATCAAAACCTGTACCGTCATCTTCAATGCTCAGCTTAAGCCTTTTATTGGCGAAAAACATATTAACCTTTACTTCTTTAGCCATTGAGTGCTTCAATATATTATAAATCGCTTCCTGAAGGATTCTGTATAACGTAATCTCGATGTTCTCGCTTAATTTTATTTCTTTTATATTCTCATTAAACTCTATCTTTATGGGGCTTGTCTGCGTGCACTGCGAGAAATAATCCCTTAGAACCGAAGGAAGCCCCAATATATCAAGGCCGGGAGGCCTTAAGGTAAAAGCCATGGATTTCATTTTGCCTGCTATATCCTGAATCATTTTCCTATTATCATTTATTAATCTGAGCGCGTTTTCGATGCGGCCCTCCTTAATTTCTTTTTCTATTACGTTAAAAGACGCGCCTAACGCTATTACAATCTGCGCTGTTTCGTCATGAAGGTCTCTTGATATCTTTCTCTTCTCTTCTTCCTGAAGCATGAGCATCCTTCTGTAAAATTCCTTTATTATCTCCTGCGGCGTCTCCTGCGCCAACGCTTCTTCTTTCCTTTTATATTTTGCGCCTTTTCGTTTCGGCATGTTAACCTCGCTATTATAAATCGCGTAAAACGCAAACCAAGTGCTCGGTTCTCGGTTCTAGGTTATCGGTGCTCGGTTATCGAAAAAAAACAGCTATCGACAATTTTTGATATTTGATTTTTGATATTTGATTTTTTTAAGTTTTCCTCGTAATAAATCTCATTTCAATCTCTATACTTTTTTTAATATTCGGATCGAAAAGAAACGAAATACATGAGCACTGATAATTAAGTTCGTAAGCCCTTTCCGATTGAGAAACCGTCATCACGGGAAAATATAATACGCTATCGGGTTTTTTGGAAAAATAAAAACCGACGCTTAATTCTCCCGTATTATCCAGTATGCCGAAAGAACTGTTGGGATAAATAACGCCTTTCGTGTTGATATCGATTTGTTTAACGTCATCTGAAAAATAACCGTATCTATCCGAATTGAGATACGGCATGGTAATATTAAATTCCACCAAGAGAAGGGCTTTCGTCTTATGAGCCCCTTTTTTCTCAACATGCAAGATGAATTCTATTTTATCCTTCGATTTTACCTCTATTTCTTTATGCAGTTTTATCAATTCACTCGATATATTGGATTCGCGCGCAAGTATTACGCCTTTTTCTTTTTTTTCGACTTTGTAATCGCCGTTCGAAAAATCGCCCGCTTCTACATAACTCGAAGAAACAAAATCCGAAAGCGCGGAGTCATCTTTTACAAAATAACTTCTGAACGAAAACCTGCTGAATTTATCATAAAAAAGCTCCTCTTTTAACATCGGGTCGATTTTTCTGAAATCATCGTGTATTGTCGCGGCCCCCTTTTCCTGGCTGTCTCCGGGGGCTGCGAGAATTTTTTCGTGATACGATTCTTTTTTTCTCGATATGGCATTTAAGAGATTCAGCGATAACGCCTTGTAATCCAATTCTTTGATAACTCCGCCTTCATGCGGGTCAACATACAGAGAAAAATCGCCGTTCTCGATTATAACTTCTTCATTCCCGTCCTTGTCGTAATCGATGCTTTCTATGCTTAAGTCCTCCTTTTTTTTATCCTTTAAAACCTTGTCTATTATTTTATCGGCTTCTATCAAATGGCTGTAAATGGCCTGCCTTAAATGATAGAGATACAATCCGCCGAACACGCCGTGCCAGTACCCGCAATTGCACTGCCCTTTATACAAATGCCGCCTCGCGCTTTCAATCAATTTTGTTTTATCCTTTTTCTTCTCCGCCTTTTCTATTTTCAAGCTTACATAAATCATTTTTTTATGCATTTGGTTTGCCTCGGGGTACTTCTTAAGAAAATTAATCCATGAGCCGCCAGACCATTCCATCATCTCCTCATAGGAACCCTGTTTTATTGTAAGGCTTCGCGTCGGCTTGTGTTTCTTGAGGTAATCAGAAAAATGAACTAACTTTATCCAATCTTTATTATCTTCGAGCATTTCAAAAAAATTTTTAAGCCACTGGTTTTCGTACACGTGCTTATACGTCTCGGGCCACTCGCCGAACTTTTCGCCGTCGTCTCCGTAAGTCAAAAGCACATTCCCTTTCCTTTCAGAAACGCCCTTGAAATAACCTGTAATATCATCGAGCGTCTTAAACGGTATCATATAGCGCAGATTTTTATCCGAAGGGAAAACAGCAATCCTCTCTTTACCTTTGCCTGTTAAAAAATAACCGTAAATATCTTCTTTTTCCACGCCTGACCTTGCGAGATGCTCGTCGTCCAAAATTATATAGCGGATACCCGCTTTGTATAATATTTTTGCGAGGTCCGGATGCCATACGCGCTCAGCTACCCACATGCCTTTCGGAGCGATGCCGAACGTTCTTTTTATATGCTCGGCCATCTCTTTTATCTGGCCTCTTAAATCCTTTTCGCCAACCGCAGTCAGAATCGGCTCATAATAACCTCCGCCCATGATTTCTACCTGTCTTCGCGATATCATTTTTTTTATCAGCTTTATGGAGTCGGGATGCTTCGCTTCCATATAATCCAAAAGGCACCCTGAGATATGAAACATGGCTAATAAATCGGGATATTCATATAGAAGTTCAAGAAAAACTTTATAACAAAAATTATACGCCCTGTCGAATATTTTTTCGAAATTTCCTATGGGCTGGTGAAAATGAATGGCTATCGCAAAGTTAATCTTATTCATCGTCTATTTCAGGAGCAAATTGTTTTTATGATTCGCACATTTTTATTGAAGCACAGATGATCGCAGATTGCATACTACACGGTTCTTTTTCACAGATGATCACAGATGCGCCATGCGCTGTGAGCTGTGGGCTATAGACTGCGAACAATGTAGTTGCTCCATTTATGGAGCCAAACGCCTTTTTTGCCCAATACCCCTTCGGGGTACAGGTAAATTGGGCAACTACACGGCGTGATGTAACGTCAGCCCAATAAATTGGGCAACTACAAATATGGGTTATGGGCTATGAGCTGTGAGCCCAAAGCACATAGCGCAAAGCACATAGCGCATAGCGAAACAATGGGTTATGCGCTTTGATAATTTGTGAATGAAAAAAACACAATGCAATTGGTCATATACCATAATTCATTCATTCAAGGAGCAGGTCCCTTATCTTGTCGGCTATGTCGCGCGTCAACATCACTTTATTGTAGCAGCTTTTTTTGATGACCTTGCTATTCGAAGCAATGCTTATTGCTTTATACGCGTTCAATACGGTTTCTTCCTGAAGCACGAGTCCCTTGTTTATCAAATTTATATTCCACGTTCCGCGGTTTTTGTTCGCCCACCAGAATTGACAGCTGTGAAGGGCCTTATCAAAATCTTCCCGCGCGTATTCTATAAAACGGCCTGTTTCCTCATCAACTTTTTTATAGGTAAGCGCCTGCTCCAATAATTCATAACTTATATTCAAGTGCTCCCACTGCAATGCATGTATGGGATTATTCTCGTCCCTCCACAGGGGATAATAATTCTTCCGCGAAATATCATCTTTTGTCGTGCTCCAGGAAGACGGCTTAGGATTCTTTGTCTCTTTCACGGGAAACTTTTCGGCGATCTCGCTTATTGTCACTACATCAAAGGACGGTATTTCTTTAAATTCCGGGAATAATTTGGCGCATAATGCGCTTATGCTTCTTTTTTTCGAAATAGGCACCTTGCCCTGGCTCGGGAGTTTGAGCCAACTTATTGTCTTAAAAACTTCATCAAGAAATATATTTTCCCAGTTTTTGACATGATGGCCGAAAGTCTCGGCGTCCATCGCCGTTATAACATACGCGTCCTTGCCTTTGACTAATTTGCTGAGATGCACAAGCTCCTTCAGAAAAGCCGGCGCGTCCAGGTTCCGGAAACTTATTTTATTTGAGACAATATCATCCCTATAAAGAACGATTATCGAGGAATGGCCGTACGAAACCTCCGAAATAAAATTAATCGGCCAGGTGTCCTGACAGGCGATGCCGCTTATTAAAACCCATTCGTAACCCAGATTATTCAGGATTCTGGCGACTCCCGCCGAATAACACATTTCGGGAGGGAAAAACCCTTTTGCCTTATAGAATTCTTTGAAATATTTTGCGTTTGTTTCTCTATTCAGTTCGATTTGCCTTATCGCTTCATCCTTTGGTATAAGGGGTAAAATCGCGTGAAATTTCGCCGAATCAACAAATTCGACCTGATGATTTTTTGCAAGCTGCCTCAATGCTTCGATAACATCTTCGCCTCCGTGCTGATCGAGCATTTCCGTGAGAACCCCGCATATGTTTATAGTTACCTTTGCGTTGGGATTATCGAGAAGGACTTTAAGAAGAGGCCTGTAGGATTCCTTGCATATTTTTTTCAATACCGAATGGCTCTGCGTAGGAGGCTGGTAAAAATGTAAAAACGGCGCCCAATATATCATCTATATCTCCTATATTATTCATTAAATCCGAAGCACGAAATCCGAAACAAAATATGATAAATCCCAATTTCAAATACTACCAATACTACCAAATAAATCCCAATTTCTCCCGCCTTTGGCGGGATCCCGTAGAATTTCATCAGGAGAAACTTCATGCGGGACAAATCCAAAAAAAGAAGAAGGTTTTGGATTTGGGATTTTTCCGCCTTCAGCGGATCCGCTTTGGGCGGAGGATTTATTTTGGATTTGGTAGTATTTTCCGCCTTCGCGCTTTGCGCTTCGGTGGATCCGCCATGCGTTGTGTTTCTGTGTAGCATAGGCGGAGGATTTTGGATTTCTCATAGCTTTAAAAATTATCTAGTATTCTAACTCTCTATTGCTGTCAATATGGCCTTATTTTATGAAAAAGCGCATAATATAGCAAGTTATTTTTATGAGTTTGAAGCGGTTTAGGTTCTCGGTGCTCGGTTCTCGGTTATCGGAAAAACACGGCTATCGACAACTTTTGATCCGCCGTCGTTTTTCTAATCGTTAACCCCGGTATAAGCTTCGGCGGATCATCCGCCGAAGCTTATCTACAGTGAATTTCTACTTTGGCGAAGGCGGATGACTTTTTACTTGTACTTTTGACTTTTGACTTGTGGTTTTGACTTTTGACTTTTGAGTTTTGACTTTTACACCCAATGTAACCTGGTTGATTTTTATGGTATAATATAACTCATGCAGATAACAGTAGATAAAATAATATACACGGGTAAAAGCCTCGGTAAAATAAACGGCAAGGTCGTTCTGGCTGATGAAGGCTTGCCGGGCGAAATAATAGAAGCCGCTCCTATCAAAGAAAAAAGAAATTATATTGCCGCAAAAACCGAACGCATAATCAAGCCGTCTCCCGAAAGAATCAAACCCCGCTGCGAACATTATAAGGCATGCTCGCCTTATCAATATATCGATTACGAAACTCAAATTATGGTAAAAGAACGGCAGGTTAAGGAATTTTTAATCAAATCCTTAAAAATGGAGCCGGATAATATTGTTATGCGCCGGGCAAATAGCATCTGGAATTACAGGAATAAAACGCATCTTCATGTCGTATGGGAAAGCGATAGGCCTTCTTTTGCTTATCATTTACCGGATTCCGGCGGTACTTTTGTTAAAATAACCGATTGTTTTTTATTATCCGAAAAAATTAACGAACTATTAAACCCGCTCATAAATATAATCGGAGAAAACAAGCTCCGTTTTATCGAAGAACTTTCGGTCAGGGAAAACTCAAAGAAAAACCAGATGCTCATCGTTCTTTACGGCAGCATCAAGGCGGATTTGGGCGAATTGAATAAACATCTTAATAAATTAAAAAATAATTTTCCTATAGCCGGCTTGCTGTACTCCAATAAAAAAACAAACAAGGAATACATTCTTGACGGCGAAGATTACATGGAGGATTATGCAGGCGGCATGGTATTCCGCGTAGGAGCTACATCTTTTTTTCAGGTAAACACCGGTATGCTTGAACAGCTTATCCGTGATTTAAAAGAATCGATGGAAATATCAAAAAAAGGCGCTATTGCGGATTTTTATTCGGGTGTGGGGCTATTCGGCATAACGCTTTCGTCTCTCGCGTCGAAAATAATAGCGGTGGAATCATCCGGAGAAAATGTTTTCTTTTTAAAAGAAAACGCAAAATTAAATAATGTATCGAATTTAACGGTATATGAAGGCGGCTGTGAAAAATTCGCGCCTCACATATTTAAGGAAACTGTTGATGCCCTTATCCTTGACCCTCCGCGCAAAGGGGCAGGCGAAAAGCTATGCAGCAATATTCTTAAAAATAAGCCTCGTTTAATATTTTATATATCCTGCAACCCGTCCACGCTTGTGCGAGACCTTAAAATTTTGATGCCTTTTTATAAACTGAAGAAAAATTTCATATATGACTTCTTCCCGCAGACAACCCACATAGAAACGCTTTCGGTCCTTGAAAAAAACAGCTAAAGACAACTTTGTCTTTTTACTATCTACTTCACCCATTAATACCTAAAACATAGGTTTGCATATGGCTTGGGTCGCCCTTTCGCCTATTTTTAGTGGCTCACTGCAATTGATATGATAACATTTATCGTCACGCACTTCGTGCGTGACTTCATTCAATTGCTTCGTTCGCACACTAAAAATTTACGGCTCAAGGGCATCCCCAAGCCATATGCATTATTACTACCAACTTTTTTCAGTTCCTCATTTAACAATATGCAACCCAGCATGAATTAGCTCGGTGCATATACCTGATTATATGCCATGTAAAATGCAAACCAGGTTCTCAATTAATAGTGTTCGGTTCTTGGTTCTTGAAAAAGCACGGCTATTGACAACTTTTTCCGCCTTTAGCGGATCAGCTTTAGGCTGAAACTTTTGACTTGTCCCGTATGAAGTTTTCTACTATAGAAATTCTATCCCGAATGTAGATTTTCTCCTGAAGAATTTCTTCGGGATGCCGAAGCATAGATTTTTGAGTTTCTAAATTCGGCACGGGATCCCGAAGAATTTCTGAAGAAGTTACTACATTCGGGATACTTTTTACTTTTTCCGCCTTTGCGCCTTGCGCTTCGGCGGATCCGCCATGAGTTGCGTTTCTGCGTTGTGTAGGCGGAGACTTTTGAGTTTTATTCTTTCATTATGGCAAGTGCTTTTTTGTTGTCTGATGTGGAAAGGATTATTTTGGCGGGGCACCCGTGCATGCAGGTTGTGCAGTAGATATATTCTATATTTATATCGTTCTGGGCAAGGCGTTCAGAAATGTTTTTAAGCGAACCTGGCCTATTCTCAACTTCTACGACAATGACATCGTTTTCTTTGCTTTCCTTGAAACCGTATTTTTTCAATATATCGATTGCCGAAACATTATCGTCCGTAACAAAAAGAAGTTCTGCGGGCTGGCCGAGCGTCCTCGCATAACCCGCAACCGCCTCGACATTTATGCCGTGATTAACCAAGAATGACGTAATTTTTGCCAAAACACCCACTTCATTGGTGACTTTAACGCAGATTTCTTTTCCCTGAAACGCTCTTTTAATCACAAAATACCTCCTCGTATAATCATAGCTTATAATATTAGTAATTATAATTGATTACAGCGATTTTAAAATAGATTACAGAGATTAGCACATTAATCTCCGGAATCTTTTTTTAAATCTCCGGAATCTTTTTTAACAGGTTTTATCTAATTATACCTGATAAAACAGAAAAACCAAGTGCTTTGCTCGATAAATCGAGCAACTACAATGCTGATGTAGTTGCTCGATTTATCGAGCAGACGTTACCGCATAATTGTAGTTGCCCAATTTACCTGTACCCCGAAGGGGTATTGGGCATAGCCCACAGCCCATATTTGTAGTTGCCCAATTCATTGGGCAAAAAAGGCGTTTGGCTCCATAAATGGAGCAACTACATTGTTCGCAGCTCATAGCACGTGGCTCATAGCCCATAGCGCAATATTTTTCTTTACTTTTAATGAATTAAGGATTATCATAGCCGTTAATATGAATTCACTGATTAGGCTAAAAACTCTTGTAACAATTGCCGCATTTGTTCTATTTACTATATTCTTCGTTGAAATTTCTCTTATGAAAGCTCATCCTAACGATAATTTGTTTTTATCAAGGACTATAAGCAGGAATCCATATTTCGAACCTAATAATTCCGTATTCCGGCGGATAATGCACAATGTGAGAACTTTTATCAGGAACAGCGATAAAAACACAGCCCTAAGATATAAATACTATATAGAACATAACAAATCAGCTTTCTATAAATATAATGACGCGGTTCTTTTTGACTGCGTGTCTTTTTATCTCGAAAAATATGTTAAATCCCCGCCGCTTAATTCCTTCCCTTTACATAGTCTCTAATTTTTTCAGCTGAATAATAAAAATAATAACGGTTTAAAAATAAAAGGGATTCATAAAAATCAATATTTTATGATTACACAGATTAAAAAGCAGATTACACAGATTAGATATCGACGAGAAAATCCCTGCCTGACCGGCAGGCAGGTGTGTAATCTTTCTGAAATCTGTGTAATCAATAGTCTTAAACGAATTTTGTGAAGGTTTGAAAAATAAAAAAGGAGGAATAAGAACATGAAGACACTTGTAATTATCACAGCGATGATTGCGCTTTTAGTTTCCGCATGTCTTGCTCAGGAAACTCCTGCAGCGGAACAGGAACCCCAAGTAGCTGAACAAGTGATGCCGATTGTTAAGGCGATTATGGGAGAGATTACGAAGCTCGATGTAGCCTCAACCACAAGCGGCACGCTGGAAGTTACCGACCCGAATGGCGCTATAGTAGGCATAAAGGTCGATGCGGAAACTAAAATTTACGACGCTTCCTTGTTTGCTGTAGGCATAAGCAATCTTAAGGAAAAAGACAATGTAAAAATCAGCTACAAGGAATTGCCTGACGGAATAAACAAAGCACAATCAATAAACATCGTCAAGTAATTAATTTCTACCAAAGAAAAGCGCGTTGTTAAAAAATATTTGACAACGCGCTTTTCTTTTTGTAATGTTTTCGATATTACGTTGCACATCTTTATCAA
>Ga0315295_10002969_pt1 | contig 14380 bp, 11 predicted proteins | sample YL17G14_0_MG_FD_204453 | JGI IMG/M metagenome (GOLD analysis project Ga0315295, IMG submission 204453) | Sediment microbial communities from Yellowstone Lake, YNP, Wyoming, USA - YL17G14_0 | ecosystem: Environmental > Aquatic > Freshwater > Lake > Sediment | place: USA: Wyoming | collected...
CCGAGGCTCCCCAGGCGCCGCTTCTTGACGTAGTCTCCCCGTCGAACGTGGATGCTCACGGCGTTGCACGAGGCGATGTCCTCTGCCATCCGCCCGTTCCCGGCATCCAGGGGCTGCCGGAAGGTCAGCTCCTCTCGCAACGACCGGGCCACGGGAAGGAAGTAGCGCTCGGTCTGCCAGAAGCCCTGGAAGTAGCAGTTCCGCATCGTCAGGAGCTCGGGGTGAAACGAGGCCCCCAGCTCGCTCTCCCTGATCAAGGTCCCGGTGCAGTTCCGCCCGATGCGGAGCCACCTTCGCCGGAATTCCGAGAGCAGGTCCATGGACAGATCGGCCAGCGAATCACACTCCTTCCTGCTGGCCTGGTCGGGCGCGACGTGGAACACCCGTTCCAGCTCGTAGCCGTTGTGGTGGGTGCGATGCCTGAACTCGGAGATGTCCACCTTCGTGTCCGGCCCGTTCGCCTTCAGGGCGCGATAGAACGCGTACTGGAACATCTGGTTGCCCAGCCCGGACGTGATTCGGACGATGTTCATGCCGTGTCGTGTGGAGGCGGGCGGATGATGGTCAACGGAGGGTGAAGTAGGTCGGGTGGGGCTCGAACCCACAACCTCGGGCTTAAAAGGCCCTTGCGCTGCCATTGCGCTACCGACCCATGAAGGGCTCCCGTACCGCGACTGTCTACCAAGATTCCCGGTTGCCCGCCGCTCCTTCGAGGGGAGGGACGAAGCCGTTCAGGCCCGGACGCGGCTCGCGGTGACGGCGGCGACCGGGAGGCCGGCGGCCGGCTCCCGCCGCTGCCCGTCGGCCTCCAGGCGCGCGAACCACCGGGCGGCGCGCCCCTTGAGCTCCCGCCAGCTCTTCTCGTCGGGGGTGGCCTCCGGCGCCTGGCTGCGCCCCGCCGCCGAGGCACGTGGTGCGGCGAAGACCCTTCGCCCCAGCGCGCCGCTCTCGAAGACCTCGCCGTAGGCGGAGCAGAGCGTCCGCTTGCAGAACGGACACTGGTAGTAGCGGGTGGGGGAACCGGCAGCGCGCCAGCTCGTCATGAGGACGCCGCACTGCGTGCACTCGACAAGCGATTCCATGTGTCATCTGCTGATATCGTCCCATGATCCCGAGGTCAAGATTCCGACCGTGATTGGCACCGTGAGCATCGACGGCCTGGTCGTCCCCGCCGGGGAGGCCCGGGTCTCGGTCTTCGACCGCGGATTTCTCCACGGGGACAGCGTCTACGAGGTGGTCCGGACCTACGACCTCGCCCTCTTCGAGATGGGAGCGCACCTGGCGCGCCTGGCCTCCTCGGCGGAGCGGATCTCGCTGCGCCTTCCCTGGACGGCCGACCGCTTCGACCGGGAGGTCCGCCGGCTGGTCGAGGTCTCCCGGGGGGCCGACGCCCCCGACCCGGTCGCCGCCCCCTGGAACCTGGGTGAGCGCTCGGTCCGCATCGTCGTCACCCGGGGCTCGGGGGAACTGGGGCTCGACCCCGGACTGGCCGTCGAGCCCACGGTGGTCCTCATCGCGGTTCCCCTTCGCGGGCCTCCCCTGGCCGCGTACCGGGACGGGATCGCCGCGTGGCCCTTCGGAGGGCACGGTGCTCCCCGGCGGGGGGGCGACCCCGCGGCGAAGACCGGGGAGCACCTCTTCCACGTCCTTGCCGTGAGGGAGGCCCGGGCACACGGGGCGCAGGAAGCGCTGCTCCTGGACGGGGCGGGCGGTGTCACCGAGGGGGCGAGCTCCAACGTCTTCGCGGTACGCGGCGGAGCGCTCGAGACGCCCCCGCTCGGCGTCGGCATCCTGGCCGGCGTGACCCGGGCCGTCGTGCTCGATATCGCCGGGCGGCTGGGAATCCAGGTCCGGGAACGCCCGCTCCCGCTCGCCGAGCTCGAGTCGGCGGACGAGGCGTTCCTCACCTCGACGGTGCGCGAGGTCCTTCCCGTGGTTCGCGTCGGGGTGCGCCCGATCGGGTCGGCCGCCCCCGGTCCGGTCACGCGCCGCATCCACGCCGCCTTCCGGGAGGCAGCCGGCGGTGGGCACAATCCTGGAAAGGTGCCGGCCAGCGTGTAGATTCGTCCGCGGAGGTCGGCATGCGACGCGACGGAGAGCAGGACGTGGCGGGAATGGGGAAGCGGCGGCTCCGGAACTACCTGGTCGACCCGGGAATCCAGCTCCGGCTGGTGAGCTACATGCTGGTCGTCGCGACCGCCATCGGGAGCGGCCTCGCCGGCATGGTCTGGACCGCCGGGCAGGAGGCCGGCCCGGGCTTCATCCTGGGCGCGGCGCTCGCCGGCGTGGTCCCGGGGCTGCTCGTCCTCGCCGTGGTCCTCACCCATCGCGTGGCCGGCCCCGCGGTGGCCCTGGCCCATGCATGCCGGAGGGTTGGTGGGGGCGACCTCTCCCTGCCGCGCCCCCTGCGCCGTCGCGATCTGCTCGTGGACCTCGCCGACGAGCTGGCCCTGATGGTCGAAGGGCTGCGCGAGCAGGAGGCGGAGGAGCGTGCGCTCCTCGCAGACGCCGCCAACCGGCTCCGCCGCGCGGGCGAGTTCGGCGGCGGCCACGAGATCGCCACGCGGCTCGAGGTGCTGGCCTCCCGCAAGAGCCAGCGGCTCGGCCTGTTCGCGTGACCGGGAGCCCCCTCGCCGCGCTTCTCGCGGCGCTCGCGGGCACCGCCGTTTCCGGGACCTCGTCCGACCTTCCCCCTCCGCTCCCGCCGCCGCTCTCCGCGGACGCGCCCCCTCCCGCCGTCGAGCCTCCGCCCGGCGACGCCCTCGAGCTCCTCTGGGGCCACCGGGTCGAGTTCTCCGGGGGCGCTCCCCTGGTCACCATCCGCCTCGCCGAGGGGCGCGACGAGCTGGTCGTCGGCACGCGAGGACCGACCCGACTCGAGCCGCGCCGCGGGCCGGGGGTGAAGCTCGCGGGCGGGGCGCGATTCCGGATCCGGGTGCGAGACGGCGTGCCGGCAACGGTCTCCTGGCACCCGCTGCTCGCCCAGTTCGAGGCCCGCGACCGGGCCGGCGTCGAGCGGGCCCGCGCCGCCTGGGAGGCGCGCGGCGTGCCGACGCAGACCCGAGCCACGGGAGGAGTCTACGGGGTCGCGGGCCACGTCATCGACAACCGGCGGACCCTCGTGCTCGCGGACGGGATCTTCACCGAGTCGAGCGCGGCGGCCTTCGCCGCCGACGCCTGGCGCCGCTTCGGGGAGCGACCCGAGCCGGTGGCGGATCTCCAGGCGCGCCCGGCAGGGCTCGTCGACGTCCTGGGGGCGAGGGGCGAGATCATCGCCACCGGCGACCGGGTCGTCGTGCTCGACGGCCTCGCCCAGGGGCTCACGCTGGACGATCGCGCCCACCGGGGGCGGCTCCACCTGACGGTCGATGCCGGGGGCCGGCTCGCCGCGGTCCTCGCGCTGCCTCTCGAGGAGCTGCTCCGCGGGCTCGTGCCCAGCGAGATGCCTGCCGGATCGCCGCCCGAGGCGCTCCGGGCCCAGGCGGTGACCGCTCGCTCCAACGTGCTGGCGCAGATCGGCACGCGCCACCTCGCGGACCCCTGGTCGCTCTGCAGCGACGTGCACTGCCAGGCCTACCGGGGCGAGGGAGCCCAGGTGGCCAGCACCGACGCGGCCGTGCGCGCCACCTCCGGCGAGGCCCTCTTCGCCGTCGCCGATGGCCGCCTCGTCGACGGGGTGTACTCGGCCATGTGCGGGGGGCACGGCGAGAACAACGACGCCGTCTGGGGAGGAACGCCCAGCCCCAGCCTGCGGGGGCGTCCCGACCTCGGGGCCACCGACGCCGCGGCGTGGGCGGGCGGTCTCGCATCCGAGGGGAGGGTGTCCGCCTTCCTCGCCGACGCACCGCTCGCCTGGTGCGCGCGCGCCCCCGGATCGAGGCCCGACAGGTATCGCTGGGAGCGGCGCATCGCGCCCGAGAAGCTCGACGCGATGCTCGCGCCTCTCGGCGTCGGCGCCGTGGACGACCTGGCCGTGGTGGAGCGGGGCGCCTCCGGGCGGGCCGTCGCGCTGCGCGTGGACGGCGAGCGGGGCAGCGCCACCGTCCACGGGGAGCTGCGCATCCGTCGCCTGCTCGGAGATCTCCCGTCGGCCATGTTCGTCGTCACGCCCGACCGCGACGGCTGGGCATTCCGGGGCGGGGGATGGGGGCACGGTGTCGGCATGTGCCAGTGGGGCGCGATCGGGCGCGCCGGTGCCGGGCAGGGCTACCGCCAGATCCTGGGCGCCTACTTCGCCGGCGCCGAGGTGGCGCGCATCTACTGATGCGGGCGGCGACCCGATCAGCCCTGGAGCGCGGCCGCGATGATGGCCGGAAGCCCGCCGAAGCTGGGTTTCCCGGCGAACCGGGTCAGCAGGCGCCCGACCTGGTCGGCCTTCCGGTGCGTGACGAACCAGGGCGGCTTGGGTCCGAGGTGGAAGTCGCCGGAGAGCCAGGCGCGCGGGAAGGGTCGGAACCGGCCGCTGACCACCGTCTTCTGCGGCCGGTCGAGGAGAAGGGTGTTGTGGACCACGCCCCGCCCGCTCTGGATGTCGGAGTCGGTGTGGCCAGGAAACGCGCCCCAGGTGGCCTGGGGGAGGAGGTAGGCCACGCCGGCCCAGGTGTTCACGCTCACCGAGCCGTAGCGAAGGCCGGCGATGGCCGCGTCGAGCCTGGGTCCGAGCGCTCTCGCCGTGATCGGGTCCACGATGAGGTTCGCCCCCAAGGTCCCGCGAAGCCGCTCGTTCGCGAACCGCACCGCGTTCGAGAGGAAATCTGCGGCGGTGTCCCCGGGCAGGGACGTCTCCGCGAGCACGCCCCCGAAGAACTCCTCCCGGAAGGCATGTGCGTTTGCGTCGGACGGATCCACGCCGGGGATGAAGGTCCGGGGAACGCCCGCCGCGCCGGGCGGGTCGAGCATCTCGGCGGAGGGATGGGCGGCGACCGCGGCCGCCTGCCGGGCCGCGGCGCCCGGGTAGTACGGATGGCGCGGGGGAACCGACCGGAAGACCTCGCGAAGGAGGGCGAGGAACTCCGCGCGCTGCGGCCATCGCTCGGCAACCACCAGCACCTGGGAGGCGATGCAGTTGAAGCCGCCATTGTGCATCTTCTGCGACACCACGCTCTCGGCCTGGAAGCGGAGGTCGGCCGGGCTCCACGGTCCCGGGACGACGATGGTCGGTCCCACGCCGCCGAGCTCGGCGGTGATGCGGCGACGGTTCCTGGGCTCCCCGCGCCGCTTGCGCTCGGCGCCTTCCGGCCCCGTCCCGAAGCGGATGGCGTCGTGGGTCTTTTCACTTCCAGTGATATGGATCTCCTCCACGAGCGGGTGGTCGGCCAGGAAGGCCCCCACCTCGACGCCGCCCGGGGCGAAGCGGACGAAGCCGCGCTCCACGAACGAGGCGAAGGCCTCCGCGAAGAACGGTTCCAGGTAGCCGTTCACCGGGTTCATCTTCACCACCGAGACCGCGCCCTCCGCGTACAGCTCGTGGAGCAGGTCGAGCGGCGCGATGGACGAGATGTTCCCGGCGCCCAGGATGAGCGCCACCTTTCCGGGCTGCGGCTCGCGCCTGCAGATGGCCGCGGCGTGGTCGCGCAGCCCCTCGGCCGTCACGCCCGGCTCCATCCAGACCTCGGCGCGCACGCCCGAGTGGAGGATCCGGTCGAAGGCGTCGGCGGGAAAGGCGTCGACGACGACCTGGCCGTCGGGTCGGGTGCGGATGGCACCGGTCGCGGGAATGGGAGACTCGCCCCGGGCCAGCCGCTCGAGCGTCCGCTCCAGCGCGGCGATGCCGTAGAGGAGCGAGTAGGGGCCGCTCATCCACTCCTCGCCCGCCCAGGGCGACCCGGCGGGGATCCCCTTGGCGCGGACGGCCGCATCCACCCAGCGGTCCGCCACCCGTGCCACCCCGGCGCGGACGGTGCGAAGCAGCCGGATCTTCTCGGGGATGGGCAGCCGCGCCCACTCGTCCTTGTGGGCGGCCAGGGTGGCGAGGTCGGCGTCGAGACGGGAGGATTCCATGGGGGCACCTCGGACCCCCGGAAGCATAGCGCGCGCGGGTGTGGTGGCGCTCACCGGAAACCGATAACTTTCCCTACCGGACCGCCCCACCCACCGCACCGGAGGCTTCATGCACGGCCTGATGATGGACTACGAGCTGACCCTGCTTCCGATCTTCGAGCGCGTGGGCAAGTACTTCCCGAAAGTCGAGATCGTCTCCCGCTGGCCCGACAAGTCGATCCACCGCTCCAGCTACGGGGAATTCCACAAGCGCGTGCAGCAGATGGCCAACGCGCTGGTGCGGCTCGGCCTCCAGCCCGGGGACCGGGTGGCGACGCTCGGGTGGAACCACGGGCGACACCTGGAGGCCTACTTCGCCATTCCCCTGGCCGGCGGGGTGCTCCACACGCTGAACCCTCGCCTCTCGCCGCAGGACCTCGCCTACATCATGAACCACGCCGAGGACCGGATCCTCATCGTGGACGACGTGCTCCTGCCGGTCTACGAGCGCTTCCACAAGGACGTGAGCCCCCGGGCCGTCGTGGTCTGGACCCACGGCCACGCCGCGCCGGACTGGGCGATCGACTACGAGCAGATGATCGAGCCGGAGATGAACACGTTCGCGTTCCCCAGGCTGAAGGAGAACCAGGCGGCGGGGCTCTGCTACACCTCGGGGACCACCGGGCGTCCCAAGGGCGTCGTCTACTCCCACCGGGCGCTCGTGCTCCACTCGCTGGTGTCGGCGCTGCCCGACGCGCTCGGGCTCTCCTTCGGCGACGCCATGCTGCCCGTGGTCCCCATGTTCCACGTGAACGCCTGGGGCTTGCCCTTCACCTCGACCATGGTGGGCGCGAAGCAGGTCTTTCCCGGCCCGCACCTCGACGCCAGGAGCCTGCTCGACCTCTTCCAGCGGGAGAGGGTGACCTTCACTGCAGGTGTGCCGACGGTGTGGCTCGGCATCCTCGAGGAGCTGGACCGCAACCCGGGCGCCTGGGACACCTCGTCGATCAAGGCCATGGTGGTCGGCGGCGCGGCGGCGCCGAGGTCGATGATCGAGGGGTTCGACAAGCGCCACAACCTCAAGGTCATCCACGCCTGGGGAATGACCGAGATGACGCCGCTCGGCACGGTGAGCCGCCTCAAGCCCCACCTCGAGAAGGCCCCCGACGAGGATCGGCTCCGGATGCGCGCTGCGCAGGGGCTCCCGGTCCCGTTCGTCGACACCCGGGTCATCGGCGAGGACGGGGTCACGCCGTGGGACGGACGATCGATGGGCGAGCTTCAGGTCCGCGGCCCCTGGATCGCCAGCAGCTACTTCCAGAACCCGTCCGAGGCCGACAAGTTCACCATGGACGGCTGGTTCCGGACCGGCGACATCGTCACGGTCGACGGCGAGGGCTACGTCCGGATCGCCGACCGGTCGAAGGACCTCATCAAGTCGGGTGGCGAGTGGATCAGCTCGGTGGATCTCGAGAACGCGCTCATGGGCCACCCGGCGGTGAAGGAGGCGGCCGTGGTGGCCGTTCCGCACCCGCACTGGGGCGAGCGGCCGGTGGCGGCGGTGGTGCTCAAGGAGGGCGCCAAGGCCACCCCGAACGAGCTCCGCGAGTACCTCACTCCGCTCTTCGCGCGCTACTGGCTGCCCGACGGCTACGTCTTCATGGAGGCCATCCCGCGCAACGCCACCGGCAAGTTCCTCAAGGCCGCGCTGCGCGAGCAGCTCAAGGACCACCGCTGGGAGGAGCCGGCGGGCTAGCTCCCGGGAGGTGGAGGCTGTGGCGCCGCTCCCGGCGCCGCAGCTGCCACGCCACCCCCCCGGCGGTGAGGAGCGCGAGCAGGGCCAGGAGCGCCATCGCCAGCGCCAGCCGCTCGCCCAGCACCCGGGAGGCCCCGGTCTGCTGGAGCGCGGCCAGGCGGGTCTCCCAGGCGCGCCAGCCCATGAAGCCCCCCCCCACGAGGAGGAGGGCAGCCCGCAAGAGAAGACGCCCGCGCGAGATCCGCACGGGCGTCTCCTATCCCAGGCCCGGGCGCCGGTCTAGCCGGAGCCGCTCGCGGCGGCCTCCTCGCGGAAGGTGAGGCTCCCGGCCAGGTAGTCCTTGTTCATGCGGGCGATGAAGTCGAGCTTCAGCCCCTTGGGGCAGGCCTCGGCGCAGGCGCCGATGACCGTGCAGCCGCCGAAGCCCTCCTGGTTGTGCCGATCCACCATGTTGAGCGCGCGGCTCTTCCGCTCCGGCTCCCCCTGGGGGAGCAGCCCGAGATGGCTGATCTTCCCGCCGGTGAAGAGCGAGGCCGACGCGTTGGGGCAGGCCGCCACGCAGGCGCCGCAGCCGATGCAGGCGGCGGCGTCCATGGACAGGTCCGACTCCTTCTTGCCGACGAGGATGCTGTTCGCGTCCCGGGGGCCGCCGGCGTTGATGGAGACGTAGCCGCCCGCCATGATGATCCGGTCGAGCGCGCTGCGATCGATGGCCAGGTCCTTGATGACCGGGAAGGCCTTGGCCCGGAAGGGCTCGAGGCGCAGGACCTCCCCGTCGTGGAAGCTGCGCATGTGCAGCTGGCACACCGTGGTCGCCGGCTGCGGGCCGTGGGGATAGCCGTTCACCACGAACCCGCACATGCCGCAGATGCCCTCGCGACAGTCGCTGTCGAACGCGATCGGCTCCTCGCCCTTGCCGATCAGCTCCTGGTTGAGCACGTCCAGCATCTCCAGGAACGACATGTGCTCGCTCACGTCGGGCAGGTCGTAGCGAGCGAAGCGGCCAGCGTCCTGGGCGTCCTTCTGCCGCCAGATCTCGAGCGTCAGTCTCACTTGTAGCTCCGGGTCTGGAGATGGATGTTCTCGAACACGAGCGGTTCCTTGTTGAGCGTCCAGGGCTTGTTCTCCCCGGTCCACTCCCAGGCCGCCGCGTAGGCGTACTCGGCGTCGTTGCGGAGCGCCTCGCCTTCCTCGGTCTGGAACTCGGTGCGGAAGTGGCCGCCGCAGGACTCGTTGCGCTGCAGCGCGTCCCAGGTGAGCAGCTCGCCCAGCTCGAGGAAGTCGGCCACCCGGCCGGCCTTCTCCAGCTCCTGGTTGAAGTCGCTCGCCGATCCCGGGACCCGGAGGTCCTTCCAGAACTGGGCGCGGAGCTCGGGGATGGCCTTGAGCGCGCGCTCCAGGCTCTCCTTCGAGCGGGCCATGCCGACGTCGCTCCACATGATCTCGCCGAGCTTCTTGTGGAACCAGTCGGCCGAGTGCTTCCCCTGGATGGAGAGGAACTTCTTCTCCCGGTCCTCGACCCCCTTCTCGGCCGCCTTGAAGTCGGCGTGGTCGGTGCCGGCCTTGGCGATCCCGCCGCGGGCCAGGTAGTCGCCGATGGTGTAGGGGATGACGAAGTACCCGTCGGCGAGCCCCTGCATGAGCGCGGACGCGCCCAGTCGGTTGGCGCCGTGGTCGGAGAAGTTGGCCTCGCCGAGCACGAACAGGCCGGGCAGGTTGGACTGGAGGTCGTAGTCCACCCACAGGCCGCCCATGGTGTAGTGCACCGCGGGGTAGATGCGCATCGGCACCGTGAAGGGGTCCTCGCCGGTGATGCGGTTGTACATGTCGAAGAGGTTTCCGTAGCGCTCCCCGATGGCCTTCTTGCCCAGCCGCTTGATGGAGTCGGAGAAGTCCAGGTACACGCCCAGTCCCCCCGGACCCACGCCCATCCCGGCGTCGCAGACCTGCTTCGCCGCGCGCGACGAGATGTCGCGGGGCGCCAGGTTGCCGTAGGTGGGGTACTTGCGCTCCAGGTAGTAGTCGCGCTCGCCTTCCGGGATCTGGTCCGGAGCGCGCTTGTCGCCCGGCTTCTTCGGCACCCAGATCCGGCCGTCGTTGCGGAGCGACTCCGACATCAGGGTCAGCTTCGACTGGAACTCGCCGGCGCGGGGAATGCACGTCGGGTGGATCTGGGTGTAGGACGGGTTGGCGAAGAAGGCGCCCTTGCGGTGGGCCCGCCAGGCGGCGGTGACGTTCGAGCCCTTGGCGTTGGTGGACAGGTAGTAGAGGTTGCCGTACCCGCCGGTGGCCAGCACCACCGCGTCGCCGATGTGCGACTCGATCTTCCCGGTGACCAGGTTGCGGGTCACGATGCCGCGGGCCCGGCCGTCGATCACCACCAGGTCGAGCATCTCGGTGCGCGGGAACATCGTCACCTTGCCCAGCTCCACCTGCCGCATGAGGGACTGGTAGGCGCCGATGAGGAGCTGCTGGCCGGTCTGCCCGCGGGCGTAGAAGGTGCGGGAGACCAGCGCGCCGCCGAAGGAGCGGTTGGCGAGCAGGCCGCCGTACTCGCGGGCGAACGGGACGCCCTGGGCGGTGGCCTGGTCGATGATGCTGTTGGACACCTCGGCGAGCCGGTAGACGTTGGCCTCGCGGGCGCGGAAGTCGCCGCCCTTGATGGTGTCGTAGAAGAGCCGCCAGACCGAGTCGCCGTCGTTCTGGTAGCTCTTGGCGGCGTTGATGCCGCCCTGCGCGGCGATGGAGTGCGCGCGGCGCGGGGTGTCCTGGAAGCAGAAGTTCTTGACGTTGTAGCCCAGCTCGCCGAAGGACGACGCCGCGGAGGCGCCGGCCAGGCCGGTGCCCACCACGATGATCGTGTACTTCCGCTTGTTGGCGGGGTTGACGAGCTTCATGTCGTTCTTCCGCTTCGTCCACTTGTCGGCGAGCGGTCCGGACGGGATCCGGGAGTCGAGGGTCGGCATCCGTGTCACCTCACAGGCGGATCAGGCCGACGACGACGCCGGCCGGGATGAGTAGGTAGGCGAGAGCCAGGAAGACGCCGATGAGCACGCCGGCCTTCTGGATGGTGGGGGTCCAGAGCGGCTGCCGGAACCCGATCGACTGCCAGAGCGAGTACAGCCCGTGGGACAGGTGCAGGCCCAGGCCGATGATCGAGACGCCATAGAAGACCACCTTGCCCACGCTGCGGAAGGTGTTCACCAGGTTGAGGTAGGCGTTCTTCTGGTCGAATCCGGAGTGGACGAGCGCAGCGCCGATGGTCAGGTCGAGCAGGTGGTAGATCACGAAGGCGAGCGTGAGCAGCCCCGTCCAGATCATGGTCTTCGAGGAGACCGTGGCCGGGTTGGCGAGCGGCACCCGGTACGGCTGGGGACGCGCCGCGCGGGCAGCCAGGTAGAGCTGGATGCCGGCGGTGGCGTGCAGGACCAGCGCCGTCAGCATGACGAGGCGGACCACCCAGAGCAGCCCCTTGGCGCTCTGGAGGAACTCGGCGTAGGCGTTGAACTTCGCCGCGCCCTGGAACGCCTGCAGGTTCCCGAGCAGGTGGCCGACGACGAAGAGGAAGAGGAGGACTCCGGTCACCGCCGAGACGAACTTCTTCCCGACCTGGCTCTGCCAGAAGACGGCAAGGCGCGAGACCTTGACCGGGGCTGCTGTGCTGGTGGTAGCGACGCTCATCATCACCCCTCGAGGGCTGAAGGTGTCACCGTCCAGGTCCCGATCCGCCGGACGGCGGAGGCTGCGTGGGGCTCGGGCCTGGGCAATTGGGGTCGCGATTCTACGCAGGCGACCCGGGGTGGGGAAGCAGATTTGCGCCTATTTATAAAGGACGGAAATGGTCTATTATCGGACAGTGAATGACGCGGCGCTTCACGAAAAGGCGTTCCCGCGGCGGGGCAGGGAAAGCTAGATTCGGCGGCGTGAAGAACATCTGCGTCTTCTGTGGGTCCGCGGCCGGGCGCCGCCCGGCCTATGCGCGGGCCGCCCGCCAGCTCGGCGCCGCGATCGCGGCGCGCGACCTCGGGCTCGTCTACGGCGGGGGCAGCATCGGCCTCATGGGCATCCTGGCCGACGCCGCCCTGGCGGCCGGCGCCGAGGTGCTGGGCGTCATCCCCCGTGCGCTGGCCCGTCGCGAGATCGCGCACCACGGCCTGACCCGCCTCGAGGTGGTGCCCTCCATGCACGCGCGCAAGGCCCGCATGGCGAGGCTGTCCGACGCCTTCCTGGCCATGCCGGGGGGCATCGGCACGATGGAGGAGTTCTTCGAGGTCCTCACCTGGGGATACCTGGGCATCCACTCGAAGCCCACCGGGCTCCTCGACGTGGGGGGCTACTGGCAGCCGCTCATCCGCCTCCTCGACCACGCGGTGGAGGAGGGCTTCCTCCGGCCGGCGCACCGGAAGCTGGTGGTGGTGGATCGAAGCCCCGACCGCCTGCTCGAGCGGCTGGCGCGCCACCGGGTTCCCGCCGCGACCCGGTGGATCGGCGAGCGCCAGACCTGAACCCCGGCGCGCCCGGGGCGCGGCCCCCTATCCGTCCAGGCGCAGGCGGCGCAGCCGCAGCGCGTTCACGATCACCGTCAACGAGCTGAAGCTCATGGCGGCGCTGGCGATCATGGGCGAGAGGAGCGTGCCGGTGAACGGGTAGAGCACGCCCGCGGCGAGCGGCACGCCCAGCACGTTGTAGGCGAAGGCCCAGAAGAGGTTCTGGCGGATGTTGCGCATGGTGCCGCGCGAGAGGCGGCGAGCCCGGACGAGGCCGGACATCTCCCCCTTCACGAGCGTGATGCCCGCCGTCTCCATGGCGACGTCGGTGCCGGTGCCCATGGCGATGCCGACGCTGGCGGCGGCGAGCGCCGGGGCGTCGTTCACCCCGTCGCCGGCCATGGCCACGATGCGTCCCTCCGCGAGGTAGCGGGCCACGACCACGCCCTTCTCGGCCGGAAGCACCTCGGCCTCGACCCGGTCGATGCCCACCTCCCGGGCCACGGCGAGCGCGGTCGTCCGGGAGTCGCCGGTGACCATGACCACGTCGACCCCGTCGTCGCGGAGCGCGCGGATCGCGCGAGCGGCGCCGGGCTTGACCGGGTCGCGGACCTCGATCAGGCCGGCGACCCGGCCGTCCACCGCGAGCAGGACCACGGTCCCGCCGGCGCGGCGCGCCTCCTCGGCGCGCGGCTCGAGCCGGGCGGGGTCGATCCCCAGCTCCCGCAGCAGGCCCCCGGTGCCGATGGCCACGCGGCGCCCATCGATCTCGCCTTCCACTCCAAGACCGGGTCGATAGCCGAACCGGGTCGCCGGGGGGACCTCCAGGCCGCGCCCCCGCGCGCCGGCGACGATGGCGGCGGCCAGCGGGTGCTCGCTGCCGCGCTCCAGGCCGGCGGCGAGCCGCAGGAGCTCGCCCTCCGCGACCGGGCCGTCCGCGATCACCCGCCCGAGCAGCGGCTTGCCGGCCGTGAGCGTGCCGGTCTTGTCGAGCAGGATCACGTCCACCTTGCCGAGGGTCTCGAGCGCCTCGGCGCTCCTGACCAGGATGCCCGCGGATGCGCCGCGCGCGGTGCCGACCATGATGGCCATCGGCGTCGCCAGCCCCAGCGCGCACGGGCAGGCGATGATGAGCACCGCGACCGCGTTCACGAGCGCGTAGGCCAGGCGCGGTTCCGGTCCCCAGATGGCCCAGGCCGCGAAGGCCGCCGCCGAGGCCGCCATGACCGCCGGGACGAACCAACCCGAGACGGCGTCCGCGAGCCGCTGCACCGGGGCTCGGCTGCGCTGGGCCTCGCTCACCATGCGGACGATCTGGGCCAGCAGGGAGTCGGCGCCGACCCGCTCGGCCCGGAGCACGAAGCTGCCGTTGCCGTTCACCGTGCCGCCGGTGACGGGATCGCCGGGTCCCTTCTCCACGGGGATGGGTTCGCCGGAGACCATCGACTCGTCGACCGACGAGCGCCCCTCCAGCACCGCGCCGTCCACCGGGACCTTCTCGCCAGGCCGGACGCGGAGCAGCATGCCTGGAAGCACCGCCGCGACCTCGACCTCCTCGTCGCGACCGCTCGCGTCCACCCGCATCGCGGTCTTGGGCGCCAGTCCGAGGAGGGCGTGGATCGCGCCCGAGACCCGGCTGCGCGCCCGCAGCTCGAGGATCTGCCCGAGCAGGACCAGCTGGACGATGACCGCGGCGGACTCGAAGTAGATGGGGACCGCCCCCCCGTGGCCGCGGAAGGCCGGCGGGAACCAGGACGGCGGAAGCACGGTGGCGGCGGCGCTGAAGAGCCAGGCGGCGCCCGTGCCCAGCCCGATGAGCGTGAACATGTTGAGGTGGCGGGTGCGAAGCGAGAGCCAGGCCCGTTCGAAGAAGGGCCAGCCTCCCCACAGCACCACCGGCGCCGAGGCGATGAGCTGCATCCAGGCGAGCGGGCGCGGGCCGAAGAGGCGCGTCACCGGGTGACCGGGCAGCATGTCGGCCATCGACAGGTTGAAGACGAACATCACCGGCACGAGCGAGAGCCAGAAGCGCCGGGTCATGTTCTCGAGCTCCGGGTTCCTCTCGCTGAAGATGGGCATCCCGCCCACCACGAGCGGCTCGAGCGCCATGCCGCAGATCGGGCAGGGGACCGGGGACTTCTCGCGGATCTCCGGGTCC
>Ga0315295_10002970_pt1 | contig 14380 bp, 26 predicted proteins | sample YL17G14_0_MG_FD_204453 | JGI IMG/M metagenome (GOLD analysis project Ga0315295, IMG submission 204453) | Sediment microbial communities from Yellowstone Lake, YNP, Wyoming, USA - YL17G14_0 | ecosystem: Environmental > Aquatic > Freshwater > Lake > Sediment | place: USA: Wyoming | collected...
GAGGACCAACGTTTTCAATAACCACCCACCGGGGCCCCATTCGGCGAATAATTCTGGCCATCTCGAACCAGAGTCCACTGTCCTTGCCCTCCAATCCCTCGGGAACCGCCACCTGTGCGGTCCGCGCGTTGCTCACCTGCTTGCAGTTGTGGACCACGAAGGACGAGGCCACGTAGCTGTCGTCCTCCTCCACCTCGATGTTGTAGACTTCTGCCCTCTTGGGTAGGATGACGACGTCGTCAACCGGCACCCATTCATGGCCTTTTCCGGAGAACCCCACGCGGCGTTTTGGGGAAGCCCTTGACGAATACTTCGGACGGGCAAGCAAATGGGTCCGGTCCAAGTCCTGTGCCTCTACCCACGAGGCAGGACCAAAAACGTGTAATCCGCGTCTGATATCCAAACGGAGGGCCCGGAAGGGGTGCTCGCGGGTGACTTCAAAGGCTCGGCTTCCGGGAACCTTGATTCTGACGATCTGGTCAGCCATCCTACGCATCGTCCCGGATACAGCGCGAAGCCTGTTCTTGTGGGTCACGACGATATCTCCGGCCCTGACCGTCTCTATCGCCCTCGGGCCCATGTCAGTATCTACTGGAGTCCCTGCAGGAAAACAAGGGAACCCGCCCGCCAGCAGGTCGATCTTGAAGTCGACGTCGTCAGGCGGGAACCGGCGGACGTCGTCGAACTTGGGGACCCCGGGCCAGTGCCGCTCGAGGATCTTGCGGCAGAAGGGGTCGATCTCGACCTGGAAGGCGCATTCCATTCCGACCCTGTCGAGCCCCAAATCCAGGCCGCCAAGTCCCGAGAATAGGCTTCCGTATCTCATGGGACGAATCATACAGGGCCAACTGGCAAGTCGTGGAGGGAGGGGCACGGCCTCCTCTTGGAGAATATGGCGTGCGAGGAGACAACCCATGCGCTGGTACAGTTTCGCGGTCTACGGCTCACGGCCCAAAAATATAGACTGGACAGTCTTTGAAAAAAGGATAGGCGAAGGTGCTACCATCGGGGAATTGGGCCGAGAGTTGGGCATAAGCGGATTTGGCTTGAGAACGCGTGCCTCCGAGAGATATGGAGACCCGAACAGTTCCCATTACAACCCGTCGGTACTGGAACAGGCAAAGAAGAACGGGATAGACAAGATAAAAAGAATGCACAAAGACCCGGAGTACAATAAAAAACGCGAGGAAGGGGTCAGAAAAAAGTGGGAAGACCCCGAGTACCGGGAAATGATGAGGGAAATGTTGAGCAGAAGAACCCAGGAAATGTGGGAAGACCCCGAGTACCGGGAAATGATAAGCAGAAAAATGAAGGAACGGTGGGAAGGAACTGGTTTTCAAGAGTGGCTCTCCAAGTTCCCACCAGAAAAGCAGCAGCAGATCATGACGGCTATCTGGAGAAGGAGGCAGTCCCAAGCCCCGCAGTCCCAACCCCAAGCCGCGCAAGCCCCTCAGCCCCAGCCTACCTGACCGACGTCGTCGGCACCAGCCCGCGAACCCTGGACGTCGTCTGTCGCGCACCCTAGCCCGCCCGATGCGCATCCCGAAATTCCCGTCGGTTCGGCACTTTTCCCTTGCGTGCCGCGGAAGCCGTGATACCCTCCCTCCAAGCCCGATCGCCAAGGAGGAACGCCATGCGCAAGCCTTTCGCCAAGACGGTGATCACGCTCCTGAAGGTCGCGGGGGGCACCGTCCTCGCCTTCGCCGTCCTCAAGGGGACCTCGGTCCTCCTGCTCTCCCTGCTCTTCGGATTCAAGGACGCCGTCTCCGACGACGGCTACGTCCTGATCACCGACGTCATGGGATGGATCGGGGCGGCCTCGGTGCTGGTCGTCTTCCTGGCCAGGACCCTCGTCGACGCCATGGACAGGCTCGTGGACGCCACAGAGAGCCGCCGCCCCTGATCAGTCCGGCAGGGAACGCCTCTGCTCCCCTTGGTCGTCGTCCCAGTCCTCGTCCTCGGCCATGTCGTCGTAGCCGTGAACCTCCTGGTGGACATCCAGGTCGAAGGGGTCCAGTTCCAAGTAGGCGTCGTCCTCCCAGTACCCGCCCTTCGGCTGGTCCTTGGTCTCCGGCTTCCCCCATTGGGGGCAGTCCGGGCTGTGGCCCTCCAGCGGGTAGCGGCACGTGCAGGGCCCAGTCGGCCTAGTCTCGTCGGGCATCTCGGTCTCCTTTCGCAGAACCCCTCCCTTGGCGATTATATGCAGAATCCACCGTGGCAGGACGTCCGTCTAGGAAACATCGGTTCCCCAAAAAGATTTTGTTTCCTGGCATATTTTTCGGGAAATAGGGGTCCCTTGGGCCGGAAAAGGGGACCCAAACGCCCCCCCTGGTACCTCACGGACGACGTGTTTTCATCCTCGAAGAAGTTGAAAATTTCAGTTTTAACACAAGTCCTTGTGCGTCAATATGTTAATTTTTATAACCGTACTTGATTTCATCCCCAAGAATGTGGTACAATTCCTTGCGAAGTCCAAAGCGAACCCTTTCGGGAGGAACCAAGGATGGACAGACGCGAAGAACTTCAGGCCCTGGTCGACTTGGTCAACGGCTGGGAAAACAGGCCGAGCAACAAGCCGTTGCTTAGGTTGGCCAATTGCCAGTACTGCGGGGACCCCTTCCCCGTCGTCGTCCAGGACTACAACAACAACGGCGGCCTCCTCACCGACGGAAAACCCGAGTGCCGACGCAGGCTCAAGGCGAAACAGTCCGTGGCCAGGGAAATCAGAAGGAAGGCTAGGCTTTCGGCGACGACGGAAGCCGGAAAGGAACGCTGAATGGGCTCCCCGAGGGAATTCTTCCGAAAGGTCATATCGGAACTGGTCGGGCCGGAACTCCCCTTCCTGCTGGACCAAGAGGAACGCGATCTGCTCCTGCAACGGTCACGCAGCCTCGTTCTGAAACGTTCGATGAGAGCCTATCGGAAAATAGCGGACTTTGCGAAAAGGACTGGAGCACGCGTGAAACTCGAAAAATGCGGTCGTTTCGAGATCTACGTGCTCCCGCCAGAAGGCCAAGCCTGGGCCGACCCCAACCTGGACTGGGACGGGACGCCCGAGGACTTCATCTTCAGCAGTGCCGAGAGCACCGAAACCCTGATCGAAACCCTGAATTCGGTCTTGGATAGGGTCTCGAAGGGGACCAAGCCTAAGGGCACTTAGGCCAAGCCCCCCTTGGCCGGCGGACGACGTCAATGGTCGAGGAACCCCTCCGCCCCCTCCCCGTCCAGGCCGCATTCCCCCGACTGCCCGTCCGAGCCCACGTCCCAGCCCACGGTCCAAGTCGCCGCCATTCCCACGTCCTTCGCGCAGTCCTCTCCGCGGACGCTGTCCAATGGTTCCCACCCCTCCTCGGCCCTCCTGTTCAGCATCCGCCTCTGGACCTCCCTGTCCCTGCACAACGCCCTTGCGGCATACGGGCAATCATGATAGTGCCCGTTGATCAGGTCCGGACACGCGCACCTAAGTTCAGTGGGCATCCCCAACCCTCCCAAGAACCCTCCGAACACTCGGTCCTATCATATGTGCCAGGACGATCCTTGACTTTGCGCAGAACGATGATGTAATCAGGGCCAAACTGGAAAACGGCCATATCACGACGGAAAAGAAGGCTTTAGTTCAGGGAAGCGACATCCGAGCCGGGAAGACGACGTCCCCTGGCCCGGCACCCCCCAGACGCCCCGGTGAAAAAGGACGAAAAGAAGGCCAAGGAGTATCCATGGCCATGGACGCGGACGAGTGCTGACGCTAACAATGGACATAACCGTAGTCGTTCCGACGATGTGGCTGGCAAAGGAGTTCGAGGTCTCCCTGGAAATCCTGCACAAGGCCAAAAGGGTGTCGGAGGTCGTCGTCATCGACAACGGCAACAGGAACATGGACTTCTCCCGGTACGGCCCAAGGGCCCAAGGGCAGCCAATAGAAAGGTACGGCAAGCGCATCGCCGTCGACCAGTATGGCAAGTTCAAGATGCTGAGGCCGGGCCGGAACATATACGTCACCGAGCCGTGGAACATCGGGGCACGACTGGCCGCAGCCGAAATAGTGTGCCTGCTCAACGACGACGTCATACTGCAGGAGGAGGCCTTCGACTTCGCCTCCGAGCTCATCGCCTCCGACAAGTCCGTGGGGATAGTGTCCGTCGGCGGCGAATGCTACGGCAACGCGAGCCATGCCAACACCTTCAGGCCGACCCCCAACAGGGAATACGGCTTCGGGTGCTGCATGTTCTTCCTGAAGGAAAAGTTCGTGGAAATCCCGACGGAAATCAGGATCTGGTTCAACGACGACTTCCTGTTCAGGAAGATCCAGGGCACGCACTGCGCACTGACGGGGGCGGTGGCAAGGGGCGGCTTCTCCACGACGACATTCAGCCCCTCGGTATGGCCCCAAATAGCGGAAATCGTGAAAAAGGACGAGGAAGCCTACTGGCTATTGAAGGGTTAAAAAAGCATTATTTCCGTGCCGAAAGTTCCTGGGGATTTTTCCCGGAAATAGGGGTCCCTACGGGCAGAAAAGGGGACCCAAAAGACCCCCTCCCCCACCCAGCACCCCCAGACGTCGTCTTCCCGAGAACGGGCTTCCCGCGCGTCCTGCGGGGCTCGGCGTCCCCGGGGGTCTCCCCAACCCAGGACGCCCCAATCCTGCGCCACAGGTGCCCTGGAGCGCGATTGCGGGGGCGCTGCGGCGGGCCAGCTGGCCGCGGCACCTTGGACGACGTCCTCGGCGCAGGGAACCGCTTTTCCGCCCTATCCGCCCCAAGAACGGAAAACACTTGAAATTTCCAAGCAAGCGTCGTATATGGTACCAAAGGAAGGGGGGCGGGGCATGGGAGAATTGTGCAGGTCGAAATGGCCGAAGTGCCTCCTCGGATACGGGGAGGTTGCGGGCATCCATGTCGGCGGGTGCGTCGACGGCCCAAGGCACTTCAGGGGCCGCAGGGCCCATGCCCACAACTGGGGAGGGATACATTTCGGGTGGATATGCCTCCGGGACGAGGATCACCTCGGGGACCGTCGGCTCATGCTCCACGAACTGGCCCACATCCTGACGCCGTTCGAGCGCCATACCAAGGCATTCTACGCCAAGGTCGCCGAACTGAACGGCGGCACGCTGCCGGACAAGGACGCGGAGGACTGGTCCTGCGACCTGCTGGCATCATTCATGCGCCGCATCACCCGCGAGGGCAGTAAACCGGGACGCGAGAAGTACTTCGGCCTGCGAAACGCGTTCCTCCGCATGGCGGACGCCAAGTGCAAGGACGCTTGGATCGAGGCCAAGAAGGCTTGGAGGCGGGAGGCCGAAAGGCTGTACGCCATGGAGAAATATTCCATCATTTCCCGCAGAAATTCCCCTGGGATATTTTCCAGGAAATAGTGGGTCCCGGAAGGCCAAAAGGGGACCCAAAAGACCCCCCGCGGGTGCCCGTACGCCCCTGCCCAAACGACGTCGTCCGCAGGATTGTGTCCGTGGACGACGTCTACTTGCAATCCATTGTACAGAAACGACTTAAAGGATCAGGACCCGACGGGGCCCCATTCCTTGGGGGAAAGGGGACCCATTTGCTTACTGGGGGGATGGGTGGGTGGCCTACTGCTTTCGCGCGAAAAAGAAGGCGCTTGTCTCTCGCCTTCGGCCAAGGACCATCCCTAACGCCGATTGCCCGGCGGGTAGGCCCATGCCCCTACCCGCCGACGTCGTCCGCGGGTCCTTGTTGTACCTTGGTCCAGGTTGTTTCAATCGCTTTAGTCAAAAGTGGTACGATTGTACCTTAATTCAACTCCTTGGGTTCCGTGTTGGCCTTTTCGGTTTCCTCCACGTCGATTGCCTTGGCGGGGAACCTGAAGAGAATGCTTCCGGAGTAGCCTCGCAGCGGCTTCTTCGAGGCGAGGGTGAGGCGGCTCGGGGTGTGGCCCTTCCTGAGGACGACCGTATCCCCAAAGGAAAGGGACCCAAGGACGTTCCTTGCCTTCCCCGTCCTGGCGTGGTGTTCCCTGACCGTCTTCCGCCACTCCTCGTTGGCGACGGGGGCCATGTCGAGGTAAGGGAGCGGGCAGGTGAAATAGTACGGTCCCATGCTTTCGTCCATGGGCTTGTATCCCCAGTCCTTGCCGGACTTTCTGAGGAGGTTGCACTCGATGAGCTTGAGGACCTTCCCGTCCTTGAAGGTCACCTCCCGGACGGACCAGAGAACGTTGCCCTTGACGCACTTCTGGAGCGTCCTGGATGTCCCGTTCTCGAAGACGGTGTCCGCAGTGACTTCCCGGATCACGTCCTTCCTGCTGTTGTCGATGCCGTAGTACCAGCCCATTGTCGGCCTCCTTGCCAGTGCCCAATATCCATGGCCCGGGGCAACGGAACCCTAATCCGCCTATTCCTCGGTGGCCCTGGAAACGACGTGCCGCCTGATATGGTCTGGCAGGTCAAGCCACCGCACCCGCTCCCGGCCGCTCCTGTGGCGATATCCTGCGGCCTCATGGGACCGCAGTTCCCCCCACATCGACACGCCTTGCGGGTGTGTGGGGGAATCGGACATCCCCAAGTACGGGACGCTGCCGCAGGACAGGCTTCCCCCGAACAGCACGGTGTACCTGTCGGCGGTCTTTCCCCCGTTGTCAAAGCAGTCCAGCACGTACTCCGGCGAACCCTCCAGCCAGCGCTTCCCGGCACGCCTCGGCTTGCCTTGGTTCCTCATGGCATCTCCTCCCCCCATGGTCCCGCTGGCAGTTTCGACTCAACCTCATTGGCCCTTGCCCGGGGCAACGGAACCCTAATCCCGTTGACATCCCCAATTCATGCGGGAGTCGCCTTCGGCTCACTGGCCTTCTGGTGGCATTCCTCCATGAACCGATCAACGTCCTTGGAGGGGACTTCGATCAGCGGGTTCGGCAACCCCAGGAGTTGGCAGAGTTGGTCCGCGATGAGCTTGCAGGCGGGGTCTTGCTTGATGTCCTTTCCTTCCTCCCTGACCTCACGGATGGCGTCGGCAAGGGCGTTGGCGACGGCGAGGGAGTTCGAGGCCCCGCCCTCCCAGATGCCTATGGCGTCCTTGAACCTCTTGGACATGTTCGGCTCCTCCCTTGGTCCCCTCTTTCGTCATGGCCCGGGGCAACGGAACCCTAAGACGACGTCCGTTGGGTTACAGCTCGTACTTTTCCAGCCAAGCCCGACTTTCGGCCCGGCCGTTCCCTCTCTTGTCGAGCGTTCTCAGGAGTTTTTCGTACTCCTCGGGGGTCATGTGCGGCGGGCAGCGCATCCCGGCATGGAACTCGACGAATTCCCGCACGTGCCTTGCCACGTCAAGGTCCGGGTCGGGGCACGAGGAGTGCTTGCAGTCCAGCCTTCCCTCGTACTCCTCCCCGTCCTGGAACACGATCGTGAAGTCGTGCTTGTCGTAGCACCCGTCCTTGGGATACGTTTCCTCTTGGTAGTGCAGCCAGTCGTTTGCCAGCGTCAGGCATTCGTCACCGTCGAACACGGCCGTCTGGCAAAGGCAAATCGGACCCTCGACCCTCTCGATGGTCACCTTTTTGGCCTTGATCTTGCCCATTGGTTTCTCCTTTCCGTTGTTCTCCACAGGCAACGGCCCGGGGCAACGGAACCCTAATCTTGGTGGACGACGTCTGTTGAGGGTGGTCGCCCGCCTAGGCACGACGGGTGCTTTCGGCGGGCGACCGGGGAAAGGGCTGGGTCAGGCTGCGGCCGTTTCCTTGGGCGGGGACGCAGCGGGGTGGGCGGCGTGTCCGTGCTTGAGGCGTTCGATCTCGGCCTCGCACTCCTTGTTGTAGTCGGAGAGGAACTTGTTCTCCTTCCTGAGGTCTTCGGCGTCCTTTTCGAGTCCGGATATCCTTTCCCTGAGTTCGTTCGCCTCCTGTGGGGAAATCCAGTTCCGCTTCCTGCTCCTGTAGTCGTCCCAGAAGGCGGCGGCCTCGCTTTCCCGCACCAGCCTGTAGCGGCCCACTTTTCCGAAACCCTTCCCTGTCAGGATTTCGACGGGGTGGCCGTCTTCCGCCAGCTTGCGTGCGGCCCTTCCGATGTCGTGGTCGACGGGGTCCTCGCTCAGTCCGGTCGCGTCGGCCAGTTCCTTCTTGGTATGCTCCTCGTGGTCGGCCAGGACCTCGAGGATCATTTCGGGGATCGACTTTTTCCGCCCAAGCCTGAGTTGCGTGCAGTTGGGGCAGGAGCAGACCTTCACGTTGACCCTCTTGTTGACCTTGCAGAAGACTTCCGTCCCTGTGGCCATGGCTTTCCCCTTTCCCTTGGTACCTTCCCCAAGCCATTGGGCCCGGGGCAACGGACACCTAACGGGAGACGCTCGCCGGCTCGGCCCTTGCGTTGGCGGCGAAGCCGTGCTTGAGGCGTTCGATCTCGGCATCCTGTTCCTTGACGTATTCGGAGAGGAACCTGTTTTCGTCCTTGAGGGAGAGGATTTCGGAGGCCAGGGCTGCCTGGGCGGCGGTCAGGGACTTGTTGCTTTCCCTGAGGCGTTCGATTTCCTCGGCCAATTCCTGTGCGACTTCGCTTCCGGATTGGATGGCGGCGATCCGCAGCCGTCTCTTTTCCCAGAATTCGGCGGCCTCGGCTTCGGGGAGCAGGCGGTACTCGTAGGACGTGCCCTCGATATGCTTGGCGTCGATGGGGTACGATCCGCCGTCCTCTCGCCTCATGTTGCGGATGTCCCTGCCGATGTCGATATAGTTTTCCTCGTCGTCGATGAGGTTGGCCTGGATGGCGACGTCCTTCTGGGTGTGCCACTCGTGGTCCTGAAGGATGGCGAGGATGCGTTCCTGTATCGTGGGCTTCTTTTTCTTCAGGCAATGGGGGCACGTGCAGATCCGCACGTTGACTCCCTTGTTGAACTTGCAGAAGGTGGCTTCCATGGCTTTCCCCTTTCCCCCAGTCCCTCCCGTCGCGATCATACGGGGTCCCTTGGTCCGCCCATTGCCTGGGACGACCACTCCCTAACAGGCGACGTCCGTTGGGTTTGCGTGGGCGGGGCGGGCGGCGCCGTTTTTCGGTTGGGCGTCGGCACCGGGCTGCACGGGTGCCTTGCGCGACTTGGCTTGCGCCGTATTTTCAGAGCAAGTGCCTGCCCCTCCCTGTTGCGTGGGAAGGGGCAGGCGGGGGAAGTCACGCAATCCTAAGCCCATTGATCACGAGCTCGAAGATGTTTTGGAGGTCGTAGTCCCTGACGATCACCTCCCTTTCGACGCCCTGCCTGCTCTCGTGCCTTTCGGGGAGGAACTGGTGGACGACGTCGTTTGGGATCGGGTTGCCTTGGGCGTCTTCGTATGAGTACCCAAGGGACCGCTCGTGCTTGGTATGCAGGTACAAGTGCGGCTCGAACGGTTCCCCCTTGCGAACGGGCTTCTTGTAGTGGGCGATGAGGGGCCAACCCTCGAGGGGGATGCCCCAGTCCCGCTCTTCGGCCTTGAAGTCCTTGGGCAGCCCCTCGCGTTCGCGTTGGCGGTTGACAGACCGCTCATACACATAGTTGAGGGTCACGTTGTTCCGGGCCTTCTTGTGGACTTCGCCCAATGCGGTCCTGCCTTCGGCCGTCAACTTCACCTTGGTCCTTGCCCCGATCGTGACAAACCCTGCCCCTCTGAGGTTTGTCACCAGGACTTCAATCAGCGCGATTTCGTCAACCTTGGCCATTTCTTTCCCCTTTGTTGTTCCCCAACCCATATGGCCCGGGGCAACGGAACCCTAAAGCCACGTCAGATGGTGCAGCAACCGCAACAAGGGGCGTCGATGCACCTGCCCTTGGAGTTGCGGGTATAGGATTTCCCGCCGATGACGAAGGTAGTGACTGAGGGCCGGCCAGCGGCACATGCGAGGTGGGTCACTGTCCAGCGTCGACCGCGGCGGGTCACTTGGCCGCCGTTGGCGGGGACTTCTGCCCCGCACACGCTGCATGTCCCGGCGTACTTGTTGACCATCGTTTTCCCCTTTCCCCTTGTGTTGTTCCCCAATCCCTACGGCCCGGGGCAACGGAACCCTAATTGGTTTTGGGCTTGACATTGACGATGGTCGTCCTAATATTAGGTGTCCGTTGCCCCGGGCCATGAGAACCGAAAGGGGATCGGAAATGGCCAAGACCAAGAAAGCCGCAGAAGTCAGGGTGGGGGACATCGTCCGCATGAGGGGCGGTTTCATGCGGGTATCCGAGACGATGAGGGACGTGCAGGATCGGGTGATTTTCCGAAGCGACTCTTTCGGGAAGCCGGCGTACAGCCGGGCGACAAAGCCTGAGGCGAACGTCCGTTGCCTTTAGGGTTCTGTTGCCCCGGACCATGGAGTATGGTAAAAGGGGAAGTCGAGCAAGGGCACGGGGAAAAGGAGAAAAGGTCATGGCACACGAGATTTCCGTCGTCAACGGGGTGGCCGAGGCCGCCTTCGCGGAGAAGCCCGCGTGGCACGGGCTCGGCACGCTGGTGGACAACCTGATGACGCCGGCCCAGGCGTTGGACGCCGCACACCTGCGGTGGACGGTCGAGAAGCGGCCCATCTACATCAAGGCGGGAGAGGCGTTCAACGAGGTGCCGGACAAGGTCGCGACGTTCAGGCAGGACACCAACGAGTACCTCGGCACGGTCGGTGCGGACTGGGTGCCGGTCCAGAACGAGGAGCAGGCCAACTTCATCGCGGCCTTGGTGGGCAGCGGTGCCGTGGTGGAGTGCGTGGGTGCCCTGAGGCAGGGCAAGCGGACCTTCTGGACCGTCAAGGCCCCGGGCGACGTCGTCATCGGGGGGCAGGACGTCGTCAGCAAGTACCTCGTGGTCTGCAACGGCCATGACGGCAGCTTGGCGTTCCGGGCCTTCTGGTCCCCCACCCGCGTGGTCTGCGCGAACACCCTGCGGGCGGCCCTCGGCGGGAACCTCCAGGACTCGGTCGCACTGTTCCACCGCTCGAAGGTGTCGGACCACCTCGCGGATGCCCGCCGGACGCTTGGGCTCGCGGACGCATACTACAACAAGCTCGGGGAGGAGTTCACGAGGATGTTGGACCGCGTTCTCTCTGACGCGGAGTTCAGGATTTACGTGGAGGAAGTCATCCCCGAAACCGCCAAGGAAGGCGGGCCGACGAAGATGGAGGCCGCCGCCCGCGAGCGGATCACCAAGAACTACTTCGAGACGGGACGGGGCCGGGAGATGGCGGGCCGGACCGCGTGGGGGGCCTACAACGCCGTCGCGGAGTACCTCTCCCACCAGAAGGAATACTCCACCCGGGAACGGCAGTTCGAGCAGATCGTGCTCGGCGGGAACGGGGTGGGCGAGGCCCAACAGCGGGCCTTCAAGCTCGCCGCGGCCCTCTCCGCCTGACGACGACAAGGCCACAACCCACGGGAGGGGCCAATCCCCTCCCGTGGGGGACGGGGGAAACGCCACGAAGTCCTGAACCCACAGACGTCGTCCAAACGGGAGAGGCAACGGGGGAAACGCCGATGGCCAAGAAAAGGATCGTAATCGTAACCGCCACCCAGGAGGAACTGGAGGAAGCCATCAACGGCGGCTGCCTCAATTGCGGGGAGATCCAGTACGGCGGGGTGGAACCGGACGCCGAAAAGTACGAGTGCGAGGCGTGCGGCGAGCACGAGGTGTACGGGCTCGAACAGTTGTGCCTCATTGGGAGGCTGAGGGTGAAGGCGGACGAGTAGACGTCGTCCGTTGGGATTAGGGTTCCGTTGCCCCGGGCCGTAGGGCTGGAGGAGGAAAACGCCGATGACCACCAGGACGCTGAAGGTCAGGGTAAGTTTCGACCCTGGGAGAACGGACGAGGAGGCGGTCGGCTTAGCCGTGGACCATGTGCTACGGGAGGCTGCGAAAAGCGGCCTGTTCGGGGAGTATGGGCCGGTCGAAATTTCCCCTTCCGTCCTCGTCCCGCGGGCCAGTTACGTGGACCTGGAGGGCCATATCCGCTACAGGGACGAGTGACCTAATGTTCCGTTGTCCTGGACAAGGAGGACTGTGGCCAATATGAGCCAGAGAGGAGGTCGGGATGGGGAAACTGCTCCTTCGGCCCCAGTCAGAGCGGGGGGCCAGGTAGAAATGCCGCTCACCGACGGCCCAACCCTAGGGGTCGGGGGCCGTCGGGTCCGCATTCACCGGGCGGCAAAGGCCGGTGGTGGCCGGATCTATCCCAAAGCCCTGTCCCGCCCTTGGGAAAACGCCGACGGAATTCCCAGTGGGCGGGCAGGGTTCGCTTTTGGAGGAAACGCCGTCAGGGGGACCAGGGGGCGTCACTCATCTTTTCCCAACACTTCGGGCAGGTTCCGGTCTGGAGGGCCTCGCGCTCGTCGTCGGAGAGGTAGGGGAAGGCTTTCTGGACGAATTCCCCCAGTTTCCACCTGCGGTACGCCTCGGCATCGACCCGCAGGACGGAATTCCTTCCGCAGAGCGGGCACTTGCATTCCACGATTACCGTTTTCTGCATGACCATAATGGCTCTCCTGGCGCCGTTTCCGAAACGCCGACCCGACAAAACGCCGTCAGGGACCGTCGTCCAAGTCCTGCCGGTCTTCGTCCTCCAAGTCCTGCCGGTCCCGTTCGGACTGGTCCTTGGCCTCGTTGACGACCCTGATGGCTTCCTCCTCGCCCAACTCCTCCAGGAGGAACGCCAACTGCCCGGCCCTGCCGCCGTTGTTGACGTCGGACGCCTTCCCCGCGAGGATGTCGTGGACGACGTCGTCGAGGTCGCCGCCCGCCAGCCCGTCCGCCTGGCATTCCAGGTGTTCCCTGGGGGTCATGTCGACAAGCTTGGGTTCCTCCTTGACGACAACCAATGGCTGGGGGTAGCAGTGCTCCTGCTCGTGGACGGTCACGCCCTTCTTGGCCAGCCTGCGGGCCTCCTTGAGCTCGTCCCCGGCCTCGATCTGGACGTCGACCCAATAGGTGCACTCGACGCTCCTGGTTTCGGTGACCTCGACCTTGTAGATGGGCATTTGACGTTCCTTTCCGCAGGCAGCGAAAATGCCGTCGTCCATCTAGTCCGTGGACGACGTCCGTTGGGACTTTTCGAGGTACTCGGCCAATCCTTCCTTGACCTCGGAGCCGTCCATGACGAGGGCCTTCCTGACGGTCCGGTGGAACATCGTCCTTCCGCCGTTGGGGACGGACGCGAGGCGGGCCATGTTGCGGGCCTTGGCCTTCCTCGTCTCGTGGTTCATTTTCATGGCGTCCCCCTTTCTTCGGTCTGGGGCCGGGGCAACGGACCCCTAATCCCTGTTCCGCCCCTTGGAGGACAGTTCCTCGACGGGGCACTCGACGACCGACCCGTCTTCGTCTTCGATCCTGACAAAGTCCGACTTCATCTCGGCATGCTTTACGACGAGTTCCCGCGAGCAGGAACCGCCGTCAGGGTCGTTCCAGAAGACACGGTCCCCGGCCTTGAGGAGCGGGGCGACGTCGTCCACCTCGTAGTCGGCGTCGTGCTCATGGAACACGAAGCCGCCGGCCTCCTCAAGGGCCTGCCTGCGTGCACGGACGACGTCCTCCGCGTCCACGTAGATTTCCCTGGTGGCGAACGAGGTCCGGGTGACTGTGACCATGAATCTCATGGTGCTTCCACCTTTCTTGCGTGGGCCTTGCAGTACAGGCCGTCGGGGCCGTACCCCTTCTTGCGAAGGCACTGGTACGACAGGCTCCCCCGACACCTCTCCCAGACTTCGTAAGCGCACCTTTCGGGGCTGTACGGGATGCCCTTGGGATTCCCGGCCCACTTGTTGTAGCGGTGCTTTTCCGCTGCCTCCCTGGTTCTCGGGGCGTCAAGCATGCTCGGCCACCTTCTCCGCCACCCTCGCATGGCACTCGTCGGTCATGCGGTAGACGTCGGCAAAGGGGACGTCGACCAGCGGGTTCGGGAGGCCCAGGAGTTGGCAGAGCTGGTCCGCGATGAGCTTGCAGGCGGGGTCTTCCTTCAGTGGCTTGCCCTCGGCCCGCACCTCCCTGATGGCGTCCGCGAGGGCGTTGGCGACGGCCAGGGCGTTCGAGGCGCCGCCCTCCCAGACTGCGAGGGCGTCTTTGAATCTCTTGGGCATTTTTGTTCCCCCTTTCCCCCTGCCCTGTCCGGGGCAAAGGAACCCTAAAAGGTTTGGGTCCGGTATTCTAACGGTTGAACTAACCCCGCCGCAGGCCCTTTCAGGCTACCGCCCAAGTTGCCTTGGCTTACGTTGGCGGGTGGCGCTAGCGATAGGCACATCAAGGGGCATTTCCTACCCTTGATGTCCATTTGCGCTCTCCATCTCCAGACCCAAATCAGCGCCCCACGACGGCACTCAGCTTTATTGCTGTTTCACTGAAACGCACCTTGACGGCCTTCGCCCCACCCACGATTGCCCGCTCGAACAGCTTCAGGTCCACGCCTTCCGCGAAGTCGTCCCCG
>Ga0315295_10002972_pt1 | contig 14377 bp, 11 predicted proteins | sample YL17G14_0_MG_FD_204453 | JGI IMG/M metagenome (GOLD analysis project Ga0315295, IMG submission 204453) | Sediment microbial communities from Yellowstone Lake, YNP, Wyoming, USA - YL17G14_0 | ecosystem: Environmental > Aquatic > Freshwater > Lake > Sediment | place: USA: Wyoming | collected...
CATGGGGCGGAGGAGCGAGCGGTGGTCGGGGTGCGTCTCAGAGAAGAGACGGTCCGCCTCGCAGGCCAGATCCTTTGCCGAGGTCTTGGATTTGTCCGTCGTGCTCATGCTCCGCCCTCCGGTGCCGAGCTTTCGGGCTCCGTGAGTTCTACGTCCTCGAACTCGACGTCAATGCCACTCGTGAACTCGATGTCCCCGCCTGCCTGAGCATGCCAGCTCTGAGCCTTGTGTGGCGTCGCCTTGAAAACCATGTCTTGCGTCCTCGGACCCGTGCCCTTGCTCGCTGCGAGCTCCCGTCGAATCCGGGCCACTTCGATTCCCAGGCGTTCCAGCGCACGGTGCAACCAGAACAGCGATCGACGATCCGCGTACTGCTTGTGCTTGATTGCCTCCAAAAAGGCACTTGCGTTCTGGTTCGCATTCGTCCTTGTCAGCATCCCCCTGATCCATTTCACGATTTCGTGATCTTGTGGTCGAGGTCCGGCATCTCTTTCTTGGCATCGGATCGAAGCTGTCGGGCTCGGCCCTCCTCTTCCTGCCGCATGCGCTTGATTGCCCTGAACGCCCCGTCGACGTTACCAGTCCGATCCATCTCCTCGATGATTGGCCAAGACTTCTCTGGATTCTCCTCGCCGGCCTGGACTGCCTTCCTGACTTTCTCGAACGACGAAGCCGACAGGCCTACGGCCCTGGCGATGAGCTCGCGGGTTTCGCCCTTGGAAGCTTCCGGCAATTTACCGGAAGCTTTCCCGCCGCTTCGTCCGCCCTCCCTCTGCCGGTCCTGGGCCCGCTTCCGGAGGATAGGTTCCAGCGTCCCGCCGATCTCGACGGCCTCTGACGGCGTGAAGGACTTCCGGACCGCGTTCTCGTCGGCCTCGATCCGAAGTGGACAATCGGGATCGATCCTGCGGACAGTAACGAGCCGCCACCCAAGCTTCTTGCACGCTTCCAGGCGCCGCAGGCCAGCGAGCAGCTCGCCTTTGGGCGTCACGACGATGGGATGGATGAGCCCGTTTTCCCTGATGCTCTCCGCCAGGGCGTCGATATCGCCGAGTTCCCTGCGGTGCCACTCGCCGATGATGATGTCGTCGATCATCATCTGGTCGATCCCGAGATCACCTGCAAGGTTGCTCGGAACATCACCTGCAGGGTAGCTCGGATCGCCGTCGGCGCTCTTGATCCCTTCCGGTTCTGCGGTAGAATCCATACTAGAAATAGCTCACTTGCTGGCCCGGTTCGCCCCGGGCCGGTCTCGTTTTACGCTCTCGCCTGCGCCCATAGTCCACGCTTGAGGCTGGCGTCACCCCACCACCTCATGGCTCAGGAGCCAGCTCTCCACGGCGCTCAAGCGGTAGAAAATTGCCCCGCCAATCTTCAGGTGCGGCAGCGGTCGCCGTAGGCGTCGCCGCCAGCGCAGTAAAGTCCATCTCGAAACGGCGAGCTGGACACAGAGTTCCCTCTCACTGAGCAAGCCGAGGAGGCGCCTCGGGTGCTCCATTTTTGTTCGGTCTTCCTGGTGAACTTCCCGGGCGCTGTCAGACATGCGTAACCTCCCGGGGCACAGGACCAAATTCGATGTACACGCCGAGACGCCGGAGTTGCTCTCGCGCTTCCGCCGCCTTGCGAGGTTGCCGCCGCTTGCGAGCCGCAAGTAGCTCGAGAAACCAGCTCAGGACCATGGTCTCTCCGCTGTCGTCTCTTTCATCCCGTGCGTCGCTCATATTCGCCTCACAACTTTAGGGAGGCGTTATAGGAGCCTTTAGTTTTCGCGGGAATCAAGTCGGCGGCATGTCTAGGTTTACAGCGGAAGAGATTTAGGAAAACCTTTAATTAAAGATCCTCCCCCGCCCCCTCTTCATCCTGCGGAGCTACGCGGCCGCCCCGAGTTGCGCGAACTCGGAGACGCGGGCTGCGCCGGTGGCTCTTTCGGAGATTTCTCCATTCTTCGATCTGGCTGAGTCGCCCGGGGGAAATCCCGACGGTCTTGGCGATCTCGACATCGGTCCGATTCGGATCGTCATTGAGGAGCAGCATGGCCTGTGCAAGCCATTCTCCCTTGCGGCGTCTCAGGACTTTGCCAGCTCCTTGCGCCGATAGCAAGTCCAGCGCTTCGACACTCGCACGGCCGAGGTCGTGAATCTCCGCGACGTACCACCACTCGAGCGCGCGTCGTCGAGCCTCATGATCCCTTGGCAGGCCCAGAGATTCGAGCAAAGCCCGATGCGGGCCATGGGGCGAATCTTCAAGAAGAAGACGATGGGGGTAAAGAGTGGGGGGATCCTCAAACGACCAGACGTATTTCACCGGCGCTTCCGTTTCCATGAACCCTCGGAGCCCGATCTGAAAGACCCTCGCCATCCACGCGGTATGACCCTGCAGGCCCCGAAGGTGCGCAGGTAGGGGCAAAGACGATGGACGCCGCCGAATTGCCGTTTCCGCAGAGAGGGCGATGGATGCGTATTCCCGGATTACCTGACTGTCACGGTTCCGATCTCGCTCGCCCGATCGGAGATGGATGGTAAAGACGAAAGTCAGTTCCCCTTGGGGCAAGAGTGTCGTGAATGATGTCAGGCAACCGAATAGTTGCCGAGGGAGTCGATCCTTCTCGGAGTAGAAGCTCCGGGGGAACACGAGAAGTTTCGCCTTGATTCCGCGCAGACCGGCGAATTGTTCCCGGAGCGTCTCGATAATTCTCGTCGAGGTGGGCGCTTTCATGCGTTTCTCCTTGAAGCCGCCCCGGAGCGGCGGGCGCGCGGAGAAACATCGGTACGTGCCACGCCGCATCCGGGTGCATCCGCGGGTGGCCACCCGCGGATTACGGTTTTTCATGTTGCCTTTGCCACAGATTCTACCGTTCCCTCGTCTGTCAGCCGGGGAAGTTCATTCAGGTGTTTCCGGAGTACCTCCACCTCCACGCCCTTCGCGTAGCGGTCCGTGACCGTCACGGTGGGGGCGTGATCGAGGAGGCGGGCGAGGACCGCGTAAGGTGCCGTCTCCGCGAGCCAGGCCGTGAAGGTATGCCGCGTGTCGTGAAAGCGAAAACCGCGATCGGTGAGGCCAGCGCGTTTGAGGAGATTTTCCCAAGAAGTCTGGAAATTGTCCGAGACGGGAACGACGGGTACATCCTTGGGCGGTATCCGGCCCAAGTTCTGCCGCCGTTCCTCCCATTCATGGCGCAGAAGCTCGGCCAGCTCGGCATTGACAGGAGCCGCAAAATCTCGCCCGCCCTTCATGCGGGCTCCGTCGAGCCGTAGCGTCTCTTTGCCCGGCGTAAGGTCGAGGTCGCCCCAGCGCAGACCGTTGGAGGCGAGGATATTTCCTTTGCGGAGACCGGAGAGAAGGGCGATCGCCACGGCGAGGAACAAGTAAGGCGGCGGAGCCTTCTCCGCCCCCTTCACCTGCTCACCCTTCACGCGGACGTCGGGCCGGTAGTCAACACGGAATGGCATGCGAGCGCTCGGGCTTCGACTACGCTGAGCGCCTGCCCCGTCGTCACCGCCGCGTTGCGAGCTTCCCGCGCCCAAGTGCGGGGGATGTCGAAGTCATCCATGGGATTCTTTTCAACGTGCCGTCGCTTCAGAAGAAAACGGAAGAGTCGCCTCAAGGTTCCCGCGTGCTTGAGTCGAGTTCGGCCGCTGTGGTCTTTCAGCACCTTGAATGCTGCATCAATTTGGTCGAGGTTGACCTGGCTCACAAGCGTCGAGGATCCGAAGACTCTTAGGCACCAGCGACGCTCGGAGAGGTACTGTCGCTCCGTCGAGGCACGGATCGCTTGAATCTTCCGCACGTTCTCGAGCCACTGCTCCCATGCGGCTTCGAGCGTGATCGGCTCGACGGGCCGGGCCTCCACGGGCAGCCGGCCGAGACGGACCTCCTCAGCCTGCCCCTTCGCCACCTTCGAGAGGTCCTCCAGTGCGTCAGCGAAACTGCGTGCGCTAGATAGCGTGATCGCACCGAGAGATCCGGTCAGGCGGTTCCGCCGGCGCGCTCTCCACTTGCCATCCTGAAGGAACGGCTTTCGGTAGACATAGGGGCAATCCGGCACGTCGAGGAGTTGATCGCAGACGCCGGGAGGCCGGTGAGAGGGTCGTTTCTTTCTGGCCATGTTGGAGGACCTCCGACTCTGGGCTGTATGACAGACGTTTCGCTTTGACTTCTCCTTGACTTCTGGAGTCACATTTTGCCACAGGTGCCCACCTAAAGCAACGTTCAAAATATGCAGGAAATGCCGATACTTTAAGGCTTCTCCGATGATTTCGCCGAACCACGCAAAAGGGATAGGTTGGCCTACGGAGCCGCGGGTTGCACGTTCGAGCCGTGCTGGGCGCGCCAAAACACGAGAAGGACTTACGACAAGAAGTCGTGAGTCCTTTTCTTTTGGGAAAGCCGATTTTGGGTTTCTTTTAGCTTTCTATAGCCGGCGGTCCCCTGCGTACCCCGAGGCCCTGGAGGCGGCCGCGAGATTCCCCGGCAGTCCGGCCCGGGACGGCCCCAGCTGCCCCCCAGGAGGGCGCGATACTACCCCTCCGGCCACGCGTACCGGTGCCGTGGCCGTCCCTCCTCCTGGTGCGGCAGAAGATGCCGTCCGGTCTGCCACCCTCGCCGTGCCGCGCAGCGAAGTGAGATCGCCTATTATTCCTGGAGGTTCCGGGCCGAAGCCCGCGGTTCGTCGGCGTCGGGAGCCGTGACTAGGACGCCGGAGCCCGCCCGCCTCGCGCCGAAGATCCGGACCCTCCGCGCCGCCCTGGAGGCCCTCAGCGCGACACCTTAGGGAGGGGCCACGCGGGGGCTTGACCTGGACTGCCCCAGCGACGAAGATGTCGAGGCTCGAGCTACCCAACGAAGGAATCCGCCGTGGAGTTCACACTGCACTATCAAGGACCCCTGAAGGCCAACGGGTCGCCCGAGGACAAGCAGGGTATCCGTCGACACTTCCACACGCAGCTGCGCACCTTCTGGACGCAGGAACCCCTGCACCTCGCCGGACTTCCTGGTCTCCTCAGTCGGACTCCCGAGAAAGAGAAAGGGGACATGAGCGTCCTCGTCGAGCGGGGAGGCTTCTGGTGGGCCCCGCTGGTCAGCTCGCGACTCATCATGATCTTCGCCGAACTTCAGATCACCTGGCTTCGCGAGGGCCCCCCCGGTGCGCTCTTCGCGTCCGGAGACATCGACAATCGGCTCAAGACCCTCTTCGACGCCCTCCAACTCCCTCCCCACGACAACGCCATCCCGCCAGGCGATGTTCCAGGGCCCGACGAGGATCCGTTCTTCGTCCTCCTGGAGGACGAGAAGCTCGTGTCCAAGGTCGAGGTCTCCACCGATCAACTCCTGACCCCCGGACTTGACAGGAACGAAGTAGTCCTCTTGGTGCACGTGCGGTGCAAGGTCAGGGGAGTCACCTGGGGCAACGCAATCTTCCTGTGACGATAGTCAGGAGGTCGCTGCGCCTGCCGAGGGGTCCGCCGTGTAGGAATGCTCAGGGGGCGCCCCCTGAGCATCTCCCTGGATGATCCCGGCCCGAGCCGGGAAGAACGGGAGTCGGGCCGCCCGAAGGGCCGCCGCCACCGATGCCCCCTTGCGGACGTCCGGACACTTGGAGGATCATGAGGGGGTTCGGCAGTCCCTACCAGCTCCACTCACTTCATGGGAGGCAGTCATGAAGCGCGGTCTCGTGTCTCACGGCGTCTGCTTGTTGCTGGGGTCGGTCGTCACGTTGGCGATTGTCCTTTGGCTCCAGCGCGGGATGCTGCATGCCGTCGCGGACGGCGAGGGCACGCCAAAAGGGAACGGCGACGTGAACGGGGACGGTGCCATCAACCTCACCGACGCCATCTACCTCCTGCAGCACCTCTTCCAGGGAGGCCCAGCGCCCGTACCGATCGAGTGTCCGCAGCCCGGCCCATGTGCTCTTCCCTCCACGGGACAGACGAAGTGCTATGACTATCAACAAAACGAAGTACCTTGCGACAGCACCGACTTCCCCGGCCAGGATGGTTTCTACCAGGCCAGCTGCCCGAGCGAGGGCCGGTTCGTAGACCATGGTGACGGCACGGTGACGGACACTTGCACGGGGCTCATGTGGCAGAAGGACACGGCGCTGGGCATGTACAATTGGCAGATTGCTCTCCTGGATTGCGAGGGCTTGACGCTCGCAGGGCACACGGACTGGCGTCTCCCGAACCTCCGGGAGCTCCTGAGCATCGTCGATTACGGCCGCGTCGATCCGGCGATCGATCCGGTGTTCGCGGCGTTGACGGATTGGTACTGGTCTTCCTCCACGTACGTCAACGTCCCCGGCCTCGCCTGGTGCGTGTACTTCTCCGACGGCGGCGTCGGCGGCTGCAGCAAGGACAACGACAGCCATGTCCGTGCCGTGCGTGGCGGACTATAGATCCTCCGATCCTTCCCGTGCCGTGCGCAACGCGCCGTAGGCGCGGCGGCCATGACCTCGAAGCGCCGAGAGACCATGGCCTCCGGCGTCCCAGCGCGGAGCCGCATCTTACTGACACCCCGGATAACTCAGGCAGCCGAGCTCGTTGATCTTGTCCTGGATCCCGCACTCGGGGAACGGGCTCTTGGGAGGCGGTCCGCCTAGGAACTGGTAGCTCAGGCTGTAGATCGCGTCGGTGATGTTGATGCTAGCCCAACTTGAAGGGTTCTCACAAAATACCGACTATTTTCGCTGGATTGAGCTTCACAAGTCCAATCCTCGTAACCATCGTGCCTTCGAAACCGCAATGTAGTGCCGACATCGCCCGTTGAAAACCTCCTGCGCGATTGCGATAACGAGCGCAGGAGGTTTCGGTGTACCTGCGCCATTCGACGAGACGACGGAACGGCAAGGTGTATACGCACTGGCGACTGGTCCGTTCCGTGCGGGTCGGAGGCAGGGTCCGGCAAGAGACGGTGGCTTGCCTCGGGGAGTTGGACGAGGCGGGACGCGCACGTGCGTCGGCGCTCGCACGGCACTTCGTCGGAGAGCGGTTCGACCAGCTGGACCTCTTTGAGGATCGTCGGTCTCTCGAGCCAGCGAAGGTCTACCTGGACAGGGTCCGTGTAGAACGTGGACGGGGCTTTGGTGATGTCTGGCTCGCATGGGTGCTCTGGAAGGCGTTAGATCTCGACAAGTTCTGCTTGGGCGTCATGGACTTCGGTCGCGAACGCGTTGCGTGGACCGACGTCGCCTTCATCCTCGTGGCCGCTCGGCTGTGCGAGCCTTCGAGCGAGTTACACATCGCGGAGGACTGGTACCGGCGAACGGCCCTGGAGGACTTGCTGGGTATCGAGGCTTCCTCGATCCACCACACGCGATTGTATGAGGGGCTCGACAAGCTTCTTCCTCACAAGGAGGCGCTGGAGAAGCACCTCAAGGACCGGCTCGGCGACTTGTTCGACCTCGAATACGACCTGCTTCTCTATGACGTGACGTCGACCTACTTCGAAGGGGAGGCGCGAGGAAACGACCTTGCGCAGCGCGGCTACAGTCGAGACAAGCGGCCAGACTGCAAGCAGGTCTGCATCGGCCTCGTCGTCACCCGGGAAGGCTTCCCACTCGGATACGAGGTCTTCGCGGGGAACCGTACGGACGTCACGACGGTCGAGGAGATCGTCGAGAAGATGGAGGCCCGCTACGGGAAGGCCCGTCGTATCTGGGCCATGGATCGAGGCATGGTGAGCGAGGAGAACATCGCCTGGCTGCGCAAGGAGAAGAGGACGTACATCCTTGGGACGCCCAGAAGCGAGCTGACGAAGTGGGAGAATGAGCTGATCGATAAGGGAGGGTGGACGGAGATCCGAGAGGGTCTCGAGGTGAAGCTCTGTAAGGGGCCGGAGGGAACGGAGACGTTCATCCTGTGTCGGTCCGCGGATCGTGCCGCGAAAGAGAAGGCGATGCACGAGCGATTCAGCAAGCGCATCGCCGAGGGACTCGAAAGTCTGTCACGGCGGCTGGAGAAGGCTCGAAAGAAGGTGGACCGATCGCAGGTCGAGCGGCAGATCGGCCGGCTTCTCGGCAAGAACACCAGAGGCGCAGGAAGATTCAAGGTGGTGGTCAAAGGAGACGAGTCGCGCCTGGGCGGGCTCCGTCTACGGTGGACGGAAAACCCAGAGTGGTCCGACTGGGCGGCGTTGACCGAAGGCGCCTACATTCTTCGGTCGAACATCCTCGACTGGAATCCAGAAGATCTCTGGGCGGCGTACATGCAGCTCACCGAGGCGGAAAACGCGTTTCGGATCCACAAGAGCGAACTCGATATGCGCCCTGTCTGGCATCAGAAGAGGGAGCGCGTGCAAGCCCACATTCTCGTGTGCTTTCTTGCGTACGTCCTGTGGAAGATGCTCGCGGGCTGGCAAGCCAGAGCCCGACTCGGCTCGAGTCCACGGACCGTGCTCGAGGAACTCCAACGGATCCAAAGCCTGGACGTGGTTCTACCCCTCGAGAACGGACGGGAGATGAGGCTTCGCTGCGTCGTTCAACCGGACAGGGCGCAGAAGATCCTCATCGATCGACTGGGGCTGCGACTGCCCAAGCGCCTCAGGGCACCGACCGGAGCAGTGCAGATGTAGTGCCGAATCGAGCCCTCTCGTTGTCATAAGTCCAAAAGAAACAACATCTGGCGTTTCAAAACCCTTCAAGTTGGGCTAATAGCTCGAGGAGGTAATGGCCCCGGCCGCGCCCTCCGCGAGTCACCCGGTCTCCGTCTCCTCGAAGCAGTTCTTCTCGACGTTCTTCCGCGTCCTGTCGGGATCGAAGATCCTCCCGTCCATGGCCAGGTAGACCCCGGGCGGAAGACCCTGGACGGCGCCGATGGCCTGGCCGACGTTGAAGACCGCATCCGTGACCCGGAACCGGGCGGGCTGCATCGAGCCGGTGAGGACGATGGTCTTTGCGGGAATGCCCCGGAGCCACCTCGCCGTCTGCACCATGGTGTCGGTTCCATGGGTGATGACGATGCGCGGGCACGGGTCGGCCTCGACCCGCTCGCGGATCAACTGGCGATCCTCATCGGTCATGTCGAGGCTGTCCTTCCGGAGCACAGACTCGACCTCGTACTCGAACGTCACGTGGGCGTCCCTGAGGATCTCGAGGATCTGCGGCGAGCCGACCTCGAACTCGCTCTTCGCGTCGAAGTAGATCTTGTCGATGGTTCCGCCGGTGGTGATGAACTTGATCTTCATCGTCATGCCGCGACAGGTCTCCGGGGACGAGAGGATAACCGAACGGGAAGCCGCAAGAAAGCCGGAGACTCGAGACCGGAGATTCAAGACCGGAGATTCGAGACGGGCGTTCCTCACGGCGGGTCCCCGGGCTACGATCCGGCCGAAGGGGCCCGGAAGCCCGGTGGCTACTCGGGCAACCTTCGATCAGCAGCTTGTGTAGCTGTCGCATCCCTTGTCGGGCTAGCAGCTCGTGGTGGGCGTCGCGCACCCGAGGGCCTTGTCGCTCTCGAGCGTCGAGAGACCACAGCCGGGGAACGGGGCCGGAGGAGACGGACCGCCCAGGAAGTTGTAGTTGAGGATATAGACGGCGTCCGTCACCTGGCCCGTCCACGCGCCGTCACCGTTGATGTCGCACGCGGCGGAGCACGGCGGAGCCGGGCCGCCCAGGAAGTTGTAGTTGAGGAGGAAGACGGCGTCCGTGACCTGGCCTGTGACCGCGCCGTCACCGTTACAGTCGCCGCGGATGAAGGGACCGATACCGGAGGGCGCGGAGCCGAAGACCTGCACCTCGGCCAGGGAAAGGACCGCCTCTTTTCCGGCGTTCGGGCCGAGAATCGCGACCTTGACGACCTGGCCCGTCGTGCCGCCGGGAAGCGGGATCTCGAAGCCGCCCAGAGCCGGATCGGGGTAGCCGACGCCATCGATGAAGAAGTCCTGGCCCCAGACCTCTCCGTCCGCGCCGTCGAGCACGGAGACCCGGAAGTTCGAGAGCCGGCTCGAGCAGCAGTCCGTCCGGTTCCAGAGGACGATCCGGCTGAGCGGGAACATGCCTCCCAGGTCCACCTTCCACCAGGGGGTCGGATCCTCCGTCTGATTCCCGGATGTGTGGGTCACGGACCCGTGGGAGTGGTTTCCGTCCGTCAGGCCATCGATGGCGAGGAAGGCCACCCTGTCGCCGGCCGTGGTCGACTGGGTGGCGGTGCCCTTGAGCGCCAGGTTGTTCGGGTCCCCGATCACGTCGATGACCCTGGAGCAGGTGGCTTCGGGAGCCTTGTCGGGGCACCGCGGCTCGTCGGTGACCTCGACCTTCACGTTCCAGGTTCCCACGTGGAGGGGGAGGGTCAGGGAGCTGGCCCTGCTGAGCCCGGTGACGATGGGCGGTCTGACGCCATCGTCCAGCGTGAACGCGTGGTAAAGGAGGATCTGGCCCGAATCATCCGTGGCCGACGCCGTCAGGGTGTAGGTCCCCGGTCCTCCCCCGGCCGGCCCCTCCACGGTCAGGCCCGTGCAGTGCGTGTCCCCCTGGGTCGGGCAGTTGAGCGGCGCGAGGGCCTCGACCTCGGCGAGGGAAAGGCTGTTCGCCTCGCCCGCGTTCCCCTGGCCTCCGGTGCCCGACAGATCCGGGTCCGGCGTCCGGGTGACGCTCACGAACTGGCCGCGGACGACATGACCCTCGAGCGCCACGAGGTCCAGGGTCAGCTCCGGGGGGCCGTTGGGAAACGCACCGAGCTCATTCTCCCGGTTGAGAAGCTTGGACGTGAAGACGGAGATCCTCGCGGAGTCCAGGATCTCCACGGTGATATCGCGCAGGCGGGATCCGCAGCAGCTGGTCCGGTTGTGGAGGACGATGGTCTCGATGTCCGACATCTCGCAGAGGTCAACCTCCCACCACGGGGCCGCGTCCGCGGCATCGGTGTGCGTGAAGTCGTTGAGATCGCCGTCCACGGCCAGGGCGGACACGTATCCGTTCAAGAGCGAGGACTGGGCCGTCGGGCGGCCTCTCGCGAGGTTCGGGTCGGGCAGAGGAGCTGGCCCGCTGCCGTAGACCTCCACCTCCGCGAGGGAGAGGATCATCGTGCCTGCGGCGCTGGGGCCGAGAAGCGCGATCCGCACGATCTGGCCCGTCGTGCCGCCCGGAAGCGTGATCTCGAGACTCGGGTTCGGGAAGGTCAGGTCGGTGAAGAAGTCCGCTCCCCAGACCTCCGCCCGCGCCGCGCCGAGGACGCTCACGCGGAAGTTCGAGAGGCGCTCCGGGCAGCACTCCGTCCGGTTCCAGAGGATGATCTTCTCGATGGTGCTCGGGCCGACGAGCTGAACCTCCCACCAGGGGCTCGGATCTGCCAACGAATCCAGAGACGTGTGGGTCACCGAGCCCGCAAGGTAGTTCCCGTCCGAGTTCCGGTCGATCGCGCGGGAGGCATCGCCGAACGAGTGGGTCGACGACTGGGTGGCCAACCCGAAGGGGGCGAGGTTGTTCGCGATGACCTCGAGCTTCGCGGGATCGCTCGTCACGCTCTCGGCGTTCCTCGTGGCCGTGACGGTGTACGTGCCGGTGTCCGCCGCCCTGAGCTTGCAGAAGACGAGGGTCTGCCCCGTCCCGCCGGGAACGGGGTCGTTGTCCTTCTTCCACTGGAAGGTCACGCCGTTCGTATCGAGGAGCCCGACGGAGAGGGCGAAGGCCGGTCCCGCGTACACCCGGGCGCTCGAGGGCTGCTTCGTGATGGCCAGGATCCCGGTGCTGTCGGCGAATACCTGCACCTCCGCGAGGGAGAGGATCATCGTGCCTGCGGTGTTGGGGCCGAGAAGCGCGATCCGCACGATCTGGCCCGTCGTGCCGCCCGGGAGTGAGATCTCGGAGCTTGGATTCGGGAAGGTCAGATCGGTGAAGAAGTCCTGCCCCCAGACCTCGAACCGTGCCGCGTCGAGGACGCTGACGCGGAAGTTCGAGAGGCGCTCCGGGCAGCAGCCCGTGCGGTTCCAGAGCACTATGCGGAGGAGGGTATACGGGTTCCCGAGGTTCACCTCCCACCAGGGGGTCGGGTCGCTCGGACCGGTGTGCGTGACCGAGCCTGCGTTGAAGTCCCCGTTCGTGTTCCCGTCGATGGCGCGGGAGGCATCCGCGTTATTCGACGTGGTGGACTGGGTGGCCTTCCCCACCAGAGGCGCGATGTTCACCTCCTCCGCGGCGAGGCGGAGGGCGAGAAGGAGCGCGATGCCCGCGGACACGGCCAGACACTTGCGAAAGGGAGCCCAACTCATGATTCACCTCCTGATCCATCCTATGCCTTGCAGGCATCCGGACAAGCGAGAAGTCGGATGCAGCCCGTCCCGAGGTCCGGCGGCGGGCCTCCCCCGAACAGGTACAGGAGCAGGTAAATCGCGTCGGTGAGATCGACTGCTCCGTCGATGTTGGCGTCGGCCAGGCTGCGGTTGCCCTGGCCTGCGAGGGTGCCGCCGCCGCAGGGCAGGATGGAGGGCGCCCCCAGGAAGAGGTGCCCCAGGAGGGCGATGGCATCGGAGATGTCGACGCCTCCATCCTGGTTCAAGTCCCCGGGCCGCTGAAGGCCCCACACCACCCCGGCCATGCCGGGAGTTCCCCCGGGAGCGCGACTGGGTCGCCAGCTGGCGGCCTCCCGCCACGAGTCCGCCCGCGCCAGGGGATCCACGATCTCCAGCGAGTACCCGCCGCCGTCGGTCGCCGGGTACCAGTCGTCCGAGAAGAAGAAGTCGAGGATCGTTCTCGAGAGCGAGTCCTGGAGCACGATGGTATCTCCGGCGTTCCCCAACTTTCCGCCGTACTCACCCGCGATGTAGAGGCCCCGCGCGTCGTACCGCGACTCGAAGGCGGAGCGCTTCTTGACGACGAGGACGACCTCGCCCGGGCCGAGGCTCGGCAGCGAGGCCGACTCCGGGCCAGGGAAGCTGAACTCGATTCCCCCCGAGATGCGGGTTCCCATGAGGGCCATCGGCTTGTCGCCCGTGTTCTGGAGCTCCACGAACTCGAAATCGTCCGCGCTGAACGGGCTACCGGCCGGAGGCGGGGCGGGGTGGTACATGACCTCCGTGATCCTCAGGGCCGAGGAGTCGGCGACGAAGGTCGCCTCGCTCAGGGCGCTCCAGATGCTTCCACTCCTCGCACGGGCCTTGATCTGCGTCGTCTCCGAGAGCTGTATCGGACCCCCGTACACCAGGGCGTCCGCGGAGACGGCTCCTCCGGGCACGCGCGGATCGCCGCCGTCGAGACGGTAGTGGATGGTTCCTCCCGAGGGCGCATCGACCGTGAGCTGGAAGCCGGGCCCGATGGGCCCCCCATCGGGGCTGAAGACGGGAGCAGCCACACTCGGGTACAGCCCGGCCTGGGTCAGCTGGTTGAGGAGGATGCCCGTGCGCTGAGGGAAGTAGGTGCTCATGAGCCGTTCCCGCTCCCGGACCCACTCCACGTTGCGGGTGTACGGGGGCTCCCGCCGGTAGTCTCCCCAGCGCGCCGACTCCCCGACGATGGCCCGATCGATCTGGCCGGCCAGCATCATCCAGCGGTCCGCGGTCTTCCGCGGGGTGAGGGCCCCATCGCCGGAGAAGTGCTTCCTGACGCGGTCGGCGAACAGCATCCGGTACTCGACGTTCGACCTGAGTCTCGCGTGGAGCGTGGCGGGAGTGTCGAAATCGGTCCTCACGGAGAGGTTGTTGTCCGTGGCGTACCAGATCGAGTACTCCATGTCCCAGCAGAAGGCCTTGAAACCCACCCCGGTCCTCGGCGAGCCTGCGACGCGCATGTTGTTGCCGTTCGACCCGACCCAGTCCTGGTTACCCGTGTAGAAGTTGAGGAGCATGTAGTCGACGAGATCGCGGACGTCGAGGTACTCCCCGATGCGATGGTACGCCTCGAGCGTGGACACATCGGCCCTTGCCATGGCCATCAGCGTGTCCCACTCTTTGCGGCTTCCGTCGAGAATCTCGATCGACCCGACGCGGGCGTCCATCGCGTCGTAGTCCTCCTCGCTGCCTCCCAGGTGCTCCTCCATGAACCCTGCATCCGGATGCTCCACCGGGTTGTAGAGCCCCCAGTACAGCCCGTTGAGGTACAGGTGGACGTAGGTGGAGGACGTGGTGAGCTTGCCCATCTCGCGATCGGTGTAGCGGGACCAGGCGTCGCGGATGTAGCACGTCTGCTCGATGGAGGGCCGGAAGTCGGTCCACCCCCGGCTTCCCTGGGCGCGGAGCACGATGTCGTCGAACTTCCGGATGGGCCAGTCCGGAAAGAAGGGGTAGTCCAGCTTTCCCGGGCCGTACTTGTGCCTGAAGATGACGCGGAGCGCATGCTTGTGCGTCGTGGAGTTTGAGCGCCAGCCGTAACCGAAGATCTGGAGGCCGCAGTTGACCTGGAGGCCGTCGCGCCCGTCGGGGTAGATCAGCTCGATGGAGCACGGCCGCTCCCAGG
>Ga0315295_10002973_pt1 | contig 14375 bp, 9 predicted proteins | sample YL17G14_0_MG_FD_204453 | JGI IMG/M metagenome (GOLD analysis project Ga0315295, IMG submission 204453) | Sediment microbial communities from Yellowstone Lake, YNP, Wyoming, USA - YL17G14_0 | ecosystem: Environmental > Aquatic > Freshwater > Lake > Sediment | place: USA: Wyoming | collected...
CAAATTACAGCCGGTCTCGCAGGGATACTTTTATAGCTGTCAGAAGCATCATAGGTGCAAAAAATGATCCGGGAATACAAGCGGTCTCGGAGCATAACTGGTATAAATAACTCAAGTTGCTGACTGCTAATTGCTGGTTGCTAGTTTCTCGGGTTAAGTAAATTAATAGTCATGAATAAAAGAGAATTTATTAAATACAGCAGTTATCTGATCGGAGGCACTTTTCTGAACGGACAGGTCAATGTCGCAGCTCCATTTTTACTGGAAAAGAAAGGAAAAAGGAAGAATAAAAACGGACTGATTCTCAGATTTACCCCTTATACACTTCAATTAAAACATGCATTCACACTTTCAACAAGTTCGAGGACAACTACCCCTGTCATGCTTACTGAAATTGAATATGATGGTATTACAGGATACGGAGAAGCCTCTATGCCTCCATATCTTGGCGAAAGCCATGGATCTGTTTCTAAATTCCTTTCACTGTTAAATCTTTCACAGTTCAATGATCCGTTTCTTCTAATTGATATACTTGAGTATGTCGACGGGATAATGTCTGGTAACTACGCTGCAAAAGCATCAGTCGATATTGCCCTGCATGACCTTACGGGCAAACTGGTAGGAGAGCCTTTTTACAGGTTGTTTGGCCTGAATCCGTCCAGGGCGCCTCTTACAAGTTTTACAATCGGTCTTGATACGCCAGAAATAATCAGGCAGAAAGTCTCTGAAGCTGCTCCATATAAGGTCCTGAAAGTGAAACTGGGGAGGGATAATGACAGGGAAATGGTAGAAGTGATCAGGTCGGTGACAGATAAACCTTTATGTGCAGATGTGAATCAGGGATGGAAAGACCGTAATCAGGCACTTGAAATGGCGGGATGGTTAAAAGAAAAGGGAGTGATATTCCTTGAACAGCCTATGCCGAAGGAAATGAAAGATGACATTGCCTGGCTGACTCAAAAGAGTCCCCTTCCTGTGATTGGTGATGAAGCTATTCAAAATATCGAGGATCTGTTAAATAACAAGGATGTGTATTCCGGCATCAACATTAAGCTGATGAAATGCGGAGGGCTGAATGCCGCAATGAAGATGATAAATGTGGCCAGGGCTTTTGGTATGAAAGTGATGATAGGGTGCATGACTGAGACTTCCTGTGCCGTATCGGCTGCAGCCCAGCTTTCACCTCTTGCTGACTGGTGCGATCTTGACGGGAATCTTCTTATAAGCAACGATCCGTTCACAGGACTTAAAATTGTAGATGGTAAAGTGACACTGCCGGAAAATCCGGGAATAGGTATAACAAAGAAATCCTGAATGATTATCCCTGAATGGAGAAATTCAAAAACCAGACGCATCTAAAAATGGTCAATAAGTTTGAATCCGGAAAGAAACAGGTACAGAAAACCATACTGGTACTGCTTTCCCATTCTGTCTTCCCGGTTTCCAAGCAGGAAGAGTTGATATTACCCTTAAAGCTTCATCATCAAGCAAAGGATGCAAACCGCGCAATATTTCAATCCTCTTTACCGATCCATCAGACGAGACAACGAACTTGACAAACACCTTTCCCTGAATATTATTTTCAATAGCGATAGCAGGATATTTTGTGTGCTCTGCGATATATCTCAGCAATGCTTCCTCTCCCCCCGGAAAGACAGGCTGTTCCTGGACAAATGTAAAAGGTTCCTCCTCTTCAATTTCGTTTGTGACTGGTGGAGAATAGACAATTGAATCTATCTTTTCTGTCACTATATTGTTTATGACAGAGTCTCTTACTATATCAGTGATCATCAGATTAGTCAGATTCATAGAGTCTTCCACCACTTTTGGTTCTATATATTTGAATTTAGGAGCAACCGGTTCCGGCTTCAGCGGGACAGGCGAAGTTATTTTATCTGGATTAATTAAATTGTCGGTTTTAAGCACGACATACATTCCGGGATCAGATTTTGCTGTTGCAGGTTCCTGAGCAAATATGAAAATCAAAATAAACGGAAGTGAAAAGAGAGTGACTCCTCCAATTAATGAGAGTTTGGCGGCAGATTTATATCTCTTACGGAGGTTGTAGGCTCCGTAGTTTTTGTTACGGTTCTCGAAGATGATCTCATCAAACCCGGGAACCTTTTGATCATTCCTCTTCATTTTTAATAGTATTAAAGGTTGATAAAATTTCCACAGGCAACCGTGTGTTCCACTATTTCAAAGAAGAGAATATCTTATCTATTTCGCACAAAAAAAGTGCCAATTAATGCTAAATACACTATGAATTATAGAGGATTAGCGATTTTTTTCACATCGCCTATAATACATCATAAATAATACATTATTTCAGGCCGAACCTGTAACTGAACTTGATAAGGAAAACATTTTTCAAATCGTAGTTATCATCCTCTTTGAACAGCTTACGATTAAACAGGTCACCCATATCATTGAAATAATCCATAATACCAGTTGGATTATACCCGCTTCTTGTCTGGCTCCAGACTACATAAACTGAGGATCCCGGAGAATATTCCCACCTGATTACCAGATTTGAAAGAAATGCCTTGTAGTTAAAATCCGTTTTCCCAAAAATGTAATCATTGATTCCGTCCGCATTTTCATCTATTAAGTAATCGCTTGCGGCAGTCAACTGGCTTGCAGTGTAAGTATGAAACCGGTTCCCGTAACTACTTGCCATTGGATCCAGGATATATTTATGATCATAATATCTGCCCGAAGCGATAAAAGGTTGACCCCAGTATTGAAAAGTAAGATCAGGACTCAGGTTAAGATTAATTCGGAGTGATGCGCTTATGGTTTTCCGGTCAATGCTCGCAAAAATATACCTGTCGGAGTTATTATAGGTAAGATTGGTAACATACTGAAGTTCACTGAATGATTTGTTGTAGGCCGGACTTATAGTGAATGAAACATAATCAATTGGCTTATATGATATGTCAACTCCGGTGTAGAGGTTCCTGGAGTCGTTTTCCCAGCCTTTTGATCCGTTAAAATAACCTTCAAGGGTCAGCTTTTTGCGATAATCTGTAGAGAATCCGATTCGGGCATTTGTGCTTCCCGGTAATTTCATCATTGGTCCGCCACGGAGCATCCCGGTTGAGAGGGATGTACCACTTAAATTACCTCCGGTCCAAACATTCCAGTAATTTTTTAATCCCATTGATGCATTCCATTCAATAACTTTACCGGTAAGATTGCCACCGAAATTATTTACCATAAATGCATCTCCGTTGACATTGTAACTCCTGTAGATCCATTTAGGTTCCCATTGGCTATAACCGACTGCTATACCATAAAGGATCAGGTCAGCTTCACGTAAATAGCCCAGATCGTTTATTTCAAACCCGGGAGTTTTCCAGATAGCTGCACCTGCTAAATAAAGATGTCCGTTAAGCTTTTCTACCATCATTCTTCCACCGGAACCAACAAGAGAAGTACGGGAAGTATCGAATCTGGTATAATTATTATCAGGACGCTGGTAATACCTGGCTGAGGACATCTGAGTATATTCCAGTACCTTTTTTGTCCCTTTTACCTGGCTAAAAGCAGCATTAAGATTGAATTTCCAGTTCTTATTTTTAAAGTATTGTGTAAAATCGATGCCACCGGAATAAGCAGACTTATGCATATAATTAGCGAGATTGGCATCAAGATCACGGTTGGTACTTGTAAAAATCCCGCCAAGAATTGTTTTCCCTTCATTGAAATCATTCTGTAATCTACCGACAAAATAATTAGTTAACGGTTCAACAGTCTGATAAGTTCTTTCACCTTTTTTATCAATTTTAGCTTTTTCCTCGGCAGTGACAGCCTCAATAAAACCCAGCGAAAATCCGTTTTTTGTCTTCCCTGTCAGCTTTGCAGCGCCAAGGATGGTGGTAGCAGTGGGGATATCGGCATACGATCCGTCATCAAGATCAGGATACCCCTGGGGTCGCCGACCTATTCGTCTGGAATAGAAGAGATTATCATTTCCTATGTCACCATTGCCTATTCCAAGATTAAAGTTAGTAATATTGTTCCCTTCAATAAAAAAGGGTCGTTTTTCGCTAAAAAATGTCTCATAGGCAGAGAGATTCACTTCAGAAGGGTCAGCTTCAACCTGCCCGAAATCAGGATTAATGGTGAGATCCATGGTCATATTATTTGTAACTCCAATTTTAGCATCTATACCTCCATTTAAGCCATACTTTTTCCCTTTGTCCAGGAATGGATTACCCGGTACTGATTTAAATGTTTCTGCTCTAGCAACACCATAAGGAGTTATATCAAATATTTTTCTTGGTTTAATTTGCTCAAGTCCTGAGACTTCTCCCATCAGATGGATAAATCCCGGGGCATCTCTTGGAATATGCTGCCAGAAATCCTGCTCATTTTTCCTGTATATTATTCTAACAATATCAAGACCCCAGACATCTCCTGAGTTTTTTTCAAATCTGACCTGGCTGAAAGGAATTTTCATTTCTGCAACCCAGCCTTCATTATTGATTGAAGTTTTAACCCACCAGTTGGGATCCCATGATGAACTCTGACTTTGACCATCATCAGTGAACATTTGATCGTATTTGACACCGGCCGAACTGACCCCGAATAAAAAGCCTGTACGAAGATCATGAAAGCTGTCAAGTATTATTCCTACAAGGTCACCATCGGCATTGTCCCTCCTTGTCAGCCGGTTTACAATGCTGTCGGGACTTGTATCATAAGATTTAATGGCAACATATAGATTGTCTTCATCAAACAAGATTATAAACTCAGTTTTTTGAGTTCCGGCTCTTCCATTATATGGTCGATTCTGAGTAAAGTCATCATCCCATGTTCCGTCTTTCCATGCTTCATCATCCAGGATTCCGTTAATAACAGGCGGAGTCATGATTTTTAAAGCTTTGTACTGTTTTTTTTCAGGTGTTTGTCCTGCCGCGAAAGAGATTATCAGGAATATTAAAAATAACGAAATCAGAATTCTTTTCATTTGGCTTTGAGGTTTTTAAACAGGGCTTGAACCAAATCATTATCGTTATTTCAATCCAAATCTGTAGCTGAATTTGATGAGAAATATGTTATTTGGTGTATTTTTATCACTATTGAACAGATCCCCCATATCATCGAAATAATCCATACTGCCTGATGGGTTATAGCCGCTTCGTGTCTGGTTCCAGACCAGATAAACTGTTGAACCGGGTGAATATTCCCATCTGAAAACCATGTTGGAAAGAAATTCCTGGACATTGAAATCCCGTTTCCCAAATCCATAATCAACATTTCCGTCAAGGTTTTCATCTATTTCATAATAGTCGCTTGTTTCTGTTATCTGGTTCCCGGAATAAGTATGGAATCGTTCCTCATAACTGTCATTCATTGGATCGAGAATGTATTTATGATCATCGTACTTTCCAGATGCAATGAATGGCTGACCCCAGTATTGCAGGGTAAGATCAGGAGTAAGGTTGAAATTGACCCTTAAAGAGGCGTTAATGGTTTTTCTGTCGATGCTTGCAAATATGTATCTGTCACTCCCATTATTTGAAGTCTGGGTAACGTACTGAAGCTCACTGAATGATTTTGAGTATCCCGGAGTAATTGAGAATCTCAGGAAGTTAAAGGGCTTATATGTAGCACCGATCTCCGTGTAGGTGCTTTGAGAATAATCCTGGAATCCTTTATTGATATTTGTGTAAAAATTAAATTCAAGCTTCTTTCTTGAATCAGTCGAAAAGCCTATTCCTCCATTAAAGTTGCCGGGAGTTTTCATCATGGGACCACCGCGGAGCATCTCTGTGGAAAGGGAACTGGTATTAATATTGCCATGGGTCCATGCAAACCAATAATTCTTCAAACTTAAATTTACATTTATGTTGGTCCCCTTTCCGGTATTATCGCCGCCAAAGTTCCAGGTGGAATATAAGCTGCCATTAATATTGTAAGTCCTGTAAATTCCTTTGGGCTCCCACTTTTTATAACTTGCCCAGAGTATTGCCTGAATCTGATCGGCTGTCTGCATATAGCCCAGGTCGTTGATCTCATATCCGGGTGTTTTCCATGACAGGGATCCAAGTAAATTGAAATGACCATCAAGTTTCATTAGTTGAATTCTTCCACCAGAGCCCTGCATAGATGTGCGATTTGGATCCAGTTCAGTATAGTTATTGTCGGGGCGCTGAAAATATCTTGCTGACGACCTCTGGGTATATTCAATTGCCTGTTTTGATCCATTGACCTGGCTTAGGGCAGTATTAAGGTTGAACTGCCATTTTTTCTCCTTAAAATACTGTGTAAAATCAATACCGCCTGAATAGGCCGATTTATGCATGTATTGGCTTAGTTTATCATCCAGGTTCCTGTTTGTACTTGTCAGGATTCCCCCGATTATTGTTTTTCCTTCGTTAAAGTCTTTCTGAACCCTTCCGATAAGGAAATTGGTAAGAGGTTCCACTGTTTCATAAGTCCTTTCACCGTTATTGTCAATTTCAGCTTTTTCCTCGGCAGTAAGGGCTTCAACAAAACCAACTGACAATCCGTTTTTAGTCTTTCCTGTAAGTTTGGCTGCTCCGAGGATTGTGGATGCTCCAGGTATGTCAGCATATATTCCGGATCCAAGATCGGGACTTCCTTGTGGCCTGCGGCCTATGCGCCTGGAGTAGAACAGATTATCATCGTTATCTTCGCCATCACCGATACCAAACGAAAAACTGGTTATATTTTTCCCTTCAACGAAAAAGGGTCTTTTCTCACTGAAGAAGGTCTCATAAGCTGTGAGATTTACTACGGATGGATCTGCTTCGACCTGTCCAAAGTCGGGATTAATTGTAAGGTCCATTGTCAGGTTGTTCGTAACACCAATTTTGGCATCGACTCCGCCATTGAATTTATAATTCCTTCCATTTTCTCTGAATGGATTTTCAGGTTCGGCCTTAAATGTTTCCATTATTCCAACAACATACGGCGTCACATCAAGAATCTTACGTGGTTTTATCTGCTCAAGCCCTGTTAACTCTCCAAAAAGGTGAACAATTCCCGGTGCATCTGCCGGAATATGCTGCCAGAGACTCTGTTCATTTCTTCTATATAACAATCTGATCATATCAAGGCCCCAGGTATGGCCGGAATTTTTTTCAAACCTTACCTGACTGAAAGGGATCTTCATTTCAGCAACCCAGCCCTGATCATTTATGGAAGTCTTTACCCACCAGTTTGGATCCCATGATAAATCATCATTCATCCCATCATTTGTAAACATTTCGTCCCATTTAACTCCTCCTGAGCTGACACCGAAAAGAAATGCCGTACGCAGATCATGAAAACTATCAAGAAATATTCCGACAAGATCGCCATCAACATTATCTCGCCTTGTCAACCTCCTGAATATACTGTCGGGGCTGGTATCAAAAGCTTTAAAGGCAACATAGAGGTTATCTTCATCAAACAGGATCTTAAACTCTGTCCTCTGTGATGCCTCTCTGCCATTATACGGATTATACTGGGTAAAATCATCAATCCAGGTTCCCTGCTTCCAGGCTTCATCATCAAGAACACCATCTATTTCAGGGGCAACAGTGAGCCGTTCAGCCTTGTACTGTTTTTTTTCAGGTGTTTGTCCTGACGTAAAAGGAATTAACAGGAACATAAAAAACAACGAGATCAGAATTCTTTTCATTTGGCAGTGAGGTTTTTAGGCAGGGCCAGAACCGGATCGTCAGAACTATTTTAATCCGAATCTATAACTGAATTTGATAAGAAAAACATTTTTTAAATTGTAGTTATCGTTCTCCCTGAACAATTCGCGATCGAACAAATCCCCCATATCATTTATGTAATCCATTTTACCCGTGGGATTATAACCGCTTCTGGTCTGGCTCCATACAAGGTAAACCGATGAACCAGGAGAATATTCCCATCTTATAACCAGATTGGAGAGAAATTCCTTAACGTTAAAGTCATTTTTCACGAAGTCATAATCTATGGTCCCGTCCATATTTTCATCAGCTTCATAGTACCCGTTCTGTGAGATAAGCTGCGCTTCATTATAGGTTTGGAAACGGTCGTGATATTTGTCCGCAACGGGATTAGTTATATACTTATAATCATAATACCTTCCTGATGCCACAAAAGGCTGGCCCCAGTACTGAACAGTAAGGTCCGGACTCAGGTTTAAATTTATCCTTAAAGATGCATTTATAGTATGTCGGTCGATGCCGGCAAAAATATACCTGTCATTGCCATTCATGCTTGTTGTTGTTACATACTGAAGTTCACTGAATGACTTGGAATAACCAGGATTCAGAGATAATCTAAGATAGTTGGTGGGCTTGTAAGATATTTCCAGCCCAGCATAGCGGTTTCTATTGTAGTCATCAAAGCCCGTATTGAAATTCACGTAAACACTAAAACCGAGTTTTTTTCTGTCATCAGTGGAAAAACCAGCATTTGAAGTCCATCTTCCGGGTGTTTTCATCGTCGGTCCGCCCCGGAGTATACTGGCATCATGAGAGTTAGTCTGCACATTACCGTAGACCCATGCATTCCAGTAGTTTTTAAATGTCATGCTTGCATTTCCCTCAAGGCCATCGTTTACGTGAGCTCCGCCAAAATTAAAGAATGACCAGATGTCTCCGTTTATGTTAAACCTTCTGTATATTCCCTTTGGTTCCCACTGATTGTAGCCAGCCCAGATTATTGGCATTATTCTGTCGGCCTGCTGTAAATATCCAAGGTCATTGATTTCAAACCCTGGTGTTTTCCATAATACGACGCCCCCAAGGTTTAAATGGCCATCAAGCTTCATGATCTGCATCCTGCCTCCTGATCCTGCAAGTGAAGTGCGGTTCGGATCAAACAGGGCATAATCTTTATCCGGCCGCTGGAAATATCTTGCTGATGATCTCTGGGTTATCTCCAGAACCTCTTTCGTTCCATTAACCTGGCTGAATGCAGCGTTTATGTTGAACATCCATTTTTTATCCTTGAAATACTGGGTAAAGTCAAATCCGCCTGAGTAGGCTGATTTATGCATATAATCGTCAAGATTTGTATCAAGTTTCCTGTTTGTACCTGTAAAGATGACTCCGACAATAGTTTTACCTTCATTATAATCTTTCTGAACCCTGCCCACAACATAGTTTGTGAGCGGTTCAACAGTTTCGTATGTTCTTTCACCACCATTATCAATTTCAGCCTTTTCCTCACTGGTCACAGCTTCGACAAAACCTACTGATAAACCATTCTGGGTTTTGCCCGTCAGTTTAGCTGCACCGATAATGGTTGTAAATGTAGGCACATCAGTATACATTCCGTCTCCCAAATTCGGATAACCCTGCGGACGGCGGCCGATTCGCCTGGTATAGAATAAATTATCATTGCCGACATCACCATCACCTATACCGATATTGAAATTTGTTATATTATTTCCCTCGATAAAGAAAGGTCTTTTTTCGCTGAAGAAAGTTTCATAAGCAGAGAGATTCACTTCTGAGGGGTCGGCTTCGACCTGCCCAAAATCCGGATTGATCGTCAGGTCCATTGTCATATTGTTTGTCACTCCTATTTTTGCATCAATTCCTCCATTCAGCCCGTATTTCTTTCCTTTATCCATAAAAGGATTTTCCGGTTCAGCCTTAAATGTTTCCAATTTCCCAACTGCATAAGGAGTAACATCAAAAATCTTGCGCGGCTTAATTTGCTCAAGACCGGCCAGTTCACCAAACATGTGTACCATTCCTGGTGAATCTTTTGGAATATGCTGCCAGAAGCTTGTCTCGTTCTTTCTGTATAAAAGTCTTGCAACCTCAAGGCCCCACTTGTCTCCGGAATTCTTTTTAAATCTTACCTGGCTAAAGGGTATTTTCATTTCGGCGACCCATCCTTCTTTATTAATAGAGGTTTTTACCCACCAGTTCGGATCCCATGATTCATCCTGATTCTGCCAGTCATTAGTGACCATCTGGTCATATTTTACACCGCTTGAGGTGATCCCGAAAAGAAAGCCGGTGCGAAGATCATGAAAGCTGTCAAAAACAAGAGCTACAAGATCACCATCAGGATTGTCACGTCTTGTCAGACGGTTAACAATGCTGTCGGGACTGGTATCATAAGCTTTAAATGCCACATAAAGATTGTCATCGTCAAAAAGGATCTTGAATTCAGTTCTCTGAGTGACCTTACTCCCATTATAAGGTTCAAACTGGGTAAAATCATCAATCCAGGTACCTTCCTTCCAGGCTTCATCATCAAGGATGCCATCGATTGCAGGCACTGTCGTAAGCTTTACTGCCTTGTATTGCTTCTTTTCAGGTGTCTGTCCAATTACACCCGGAATTAACAGCAGTAAAGAAATCAGGGTGATAAAAATTCTTTTCATGTATAGTTAAAGTTTGGTATGGTTTGAAATAATGACGAATAAGAATTCGAACTGATGCAAGAATAACATTATTCAGAATCATTTTAAATAGATTTTTATTTGCCGGCAGTACATGCATTAAAGATCTTTTACAAGCATTTATACCCTCTTTTTGTGATCGGAATATTAAAATTTATATCTTAGACTAAAATCTTACAACTATGGTTTCACGCAGATCATTTATTTTGAAAAGCGGTGCTGTTACAGCTGCCGCAATAATAGGTCCTACAGTTTTAGGCCGGAAAGTTTTCGCCTCAGGAAATTCACCTTTAAATGGTAAAAAAGTACTTTTTGTCTGGGGAGGATGGATGGGACATGAACCTGATAAATGCCGCGATATTTTTGTTCCGTGGATGAAATCCGAAGGAGCAGAAGTTACGGTGTCAGATACACTGGAGGCATATACAAGGTATAATTTAAAAACTGATTTTGACCTGATAATTCAGGCCTGGACGATGGGGACCATTGAAAGCAAACAAGAAAAAGCATTGCTTGAAGCTGTTAAAAGCGGGACGGGTATTGCCGGCTGGCACGGAGGACTTGGAGATTCTTTCAGGAACAATACGGAATACCAGTTCATGGTTGGAGGACAGTGGGTCGCCCATCCGGGAGGGGTGATTGATTACAGGGTAAATATTGTGGATCACAAAGATCCTGTTACCAGGGGTCTGGATGATTTTGACATGCATTCGGAACAATATTATGTGCATGTCGATCCTAATGTAAAAGTACTTGCCACAACTACATTCACTGATAAAAATGCTGACTGGATCGGCGGTAATGTTGTACCGGTTGCATGGAAGAAATTCTATGGAAAGGGAAGGGTCTTTTATTCATCCCTGGGTCATGTCGCTTCGGATTTCAATGTGCCGCAGGCTCTTGAGATCCAGAAACGAGGCATTCTCTGGGCCTGCATGAGCAAATATGAGCCTGATGAGGAGTGGAAACAGCCAGTTTATGAAACCGGGAAGAAAAAATAACCTTGCAAAAGTATTGTCTACCCCTATATCCCCTAAAGGGGATTTATTAATGAGCAAACAAACATAAACCCCCTTTAGGGGGCTGGGGGTCAAAAAATCAATCATAGAGTTTTATAAACTCATATGAGTTTCCGGTATATTCCAGGAATTTAAGGAAGCCGGATTTTGAAACCACTATTGATGCCGTATTGACATTCGGATGGAAAGCAAGGCGTTCGGATTCATTAAGCTTTTCATCAATAAAAAGGTGGACATGTTTTTCGGTATCATTTATCAGTCCGAATGGTGATACTGAACCGGGTTCAACTCCAAGATATTTTTTCAGCCGCTGGTCCGATGCAAAGGTGAGCTTTCCCTGATGGAGGCGTTTCTCAAGATCGTGGATATCAAGCTGACGGAGATGTTCAAGAATAACCAGGTAATGCCTGTTTCCCTTATGATTCCTGAAAAAGATATTTTTGCATCTTCCTGAATTATAATCTTTCCAGTGGATCTTTGCATCCTCTATTGTAGCCAGTGGCGGATGCTCGTGATATTCAAAGCTGATATTCAGCTTTTTCAGAAGTTCAAATAGCTCTTTTTGGCCTCTCATATTAACTAATAAAAAATCTAAGTTGCTAATTGCCTGTTGCTGGTTGTTTTTATTTTAAGCAGCAACCAGGAACCAGCAACTTGAGTCATTAGATTAATAAGTCATCATTATTTTCAGGCATATAACCAATATCTTCTGACAGGTTATCCTTCTTATAAGCTTCTACTGCCAGCCTGTCGCAAAGCTCATTTTCAGGAATTCTGGCATGTCCTTTTATCCAGACAAATTTTACTTTGTGTTTCCTGAATACTTTTAAAAACCTTATCCAAAGGTCGGGATTCTTTTTCTTTTTGAAAGCTTTTGACTCCCACTGGAACACCCATCCCTTTTCAACAGAATCTGCAACATATCTGGAATCAGTGTATATAACAATCCTGCTCCCCGGAATTTTCAGGGCTTCAAGACCAATAATAACAGCCATCAGCTCCATCCGGTTGTTTGTTGTCAGCCTGAATCCTTCTGATTTTTCAAGACGATGTTTTCCTGAAATAAGAATGACACCATAACCTCCCTTCCCGGGATTACCACTGGCTGCACCATCAGTATATAATGTTATTTCACCTGCCATGGATTAATACTATCCCGGTATTGGTAAGGAAAAGCTTAATTGCAATTGAAAGAAGGATTACACCAAAAACCTTTTTAAGTATCTGCAATCCCCCTTTACCGAGAATCCTTTCAAATTTTGAAGTCAGCCGAAGCACGAGATAAATTACTAACATATTGAAAACCAGAGCAATAAAAATATTTGCAGTGTAGTATTCCGCTTTCAGTGAAAGGATAGTTGTAATTGAACCGGCACCAGCAATTAACGGGAAAGCAATCGGGAATACTGCACCGCTGCCATGAGAATCCTGTTTAAAGAGTTCGATTCCAAGAATCATTTCCATAGCAATAAGAAAAATGATAAATGATCCGGCTATGGCGAACGAGGATACATCAATACCGAATACACCAAGTAAAGGGCTTCCTATAAACAAAAATGCAAGAAATATCAGAAAAGAAACCAAAGTCACTTTCACAGGCTGAACATCACCCGATTTGGCTTTAATATCGATAATTATAGGAATTGACCCGGGTATATCAATTATTGCGAAGAGGACCATGAAAGCGGCAAGTATCTCCCTTAAATCTAAATGCATATATATATATTTAAATCAACCTCTCCCCAACCCCTCCCCTAAGAGGGAGGGGCTCTAAATTACAAAATTCTTTGCTCCCCTTCTCTCTTGGGAGAAGGAGATGGGGGATGAGGTCCTATTTTACCACAGTCATCTCGTCGACCAGGTGACCTGCTCCGGAATATACATCCATTATCCAGAGAATATACCTGATATCGACAACAATAGTTCTCTGCAATTCAGGCTCGAAGGCCAGATCCATGCTCATTGCTTCCCAGTTACCGTCAAAGGCAAGTCCTATAAGCTCACCATTGGCATTCATTACCGGGCTTCCCGAATTGCCTCCTGTAATATCGTTGGTTGTCAGGAAACAGACAGGCATATATCCTTTTAGGGATGCATATCTTCCGAATTCTTTCTTATTGTTCAGATCAATAAGTCTTTGCGGAAGGTCAAATTCGTAATCACCTGGTTTGTATTTTTCCACCACTCCCTGAAGTGTGGTATAATATTTATATGTAACAGCATCTTTCGGGTCGTAATCCTCGATAGTACCGTAAGTAAGACGCATCGTAGAATTTGCATCAGGATATAAAGTCTTATCCGGCATCATCTCCCTGAGAGCAGCAATCCATAATCTGCGGCCGGTTGTAAGGTTCCCGTCAAACTGACTGAGACTTTTTGATACTTCACTGCTTACTTTGCTGATCGAGCTTGCGGTCAGATAAACCGGATCATTCTGAAGAGTCTTCAGGAGAGGCTTATTCAGGAAAGTGTTCAGCTTAGCTTCACTTGAGAATATTGATCTTGCAAACAGATCATCGACATACTTGTCAATATTGCCTTTGAATTTCTTATCGACGATGTTAACATAAAAATCCGGATGAAATTTAGCTGATACATCATTCCTGTAAAGCTTTAACATGGCTTTCATTGCCTTCTGATCCGTAGGTGGATTATAATCCTTATAAAAAGAGTTGATCCTGTTTTTCATATTTGTTGTAATATTTGCCACCTGTTTGTTGTCACCCGACTTCAGGGCATCCATCAAAGTTGAAACAACCATGTTAAGGCTCAGGATCTCGCATCCCTGGTTAAAACACTCGCTTATGTATTGCTGGGCATTTGCGAATTCAGCCCTTCCTTCAATTGCTGTGTGAATCATATTCAGGGCGTCACCATACTTTGCCTTACGGTCAGCATCAGTTGTAACCCATGTATTAAATTGATTTTCAATTTGCTGTTTTTTAGCTATCACGTTTAGTTTCTTAAGCTGGGTATTCTGG
>Ga0315295_10002974_pt1 | contig 14374 bp, 12 predicted proteins | sample YL17G14_0_MG_FD_204453 | JGI IMG/M metagenome (GOLD analysis project Ga0315295, IMG submission 204453) | Sediment microbial communities from Yellowstone Lake, YNP, Wyoming, USA - YL17G14_0 | ecosystem: Environmental > Aquatic > Freshwater > Lake > Sediment | place: USA: Wyoming | collected...
CATTATCACAGCGAAATCGGCTTTTTCCGGGACCGCTTCAGTGGTCCACCAGGCGAAGAACTCTATGTTCCCATCGGCGCCTCTCAAGGGAGAGGTCGCCAGTTCGAGCAGGTTGAGACCCTGTTTCTCCGCCGCCTCGAGCACTTCGGCCAGTACCTCCCTGTGCACCTCCGGGTCGCGGACTATACCCTTCTTTCCTACCTTGCCCCTTGCGGCCTCGAACTGGGGCTTCAACAGGGCTATGAGCTCGCCTCCCTCCTCCAGAACCCCGACCAGCACCGGGAACACCAGGCGCAATGAGATGAAGGATAGGTCGGCTACGATCAACTCGGGGACATAGGGAAGGTCCCCAGGCCTGAGGTTGCGGGCGTTTACGCCCTCCATGACCGTGACCCGTGCATCCCGCCGCAGATCCCAATGGAGTTGACCCCGTCCCACGTCCAGGCTGATGACCCGGGGCGCTCCTCTCACGAGCAGGCAGTGCGTGAAACCCCCTGTCGATGCGCCGACATCCAAAGCCGGCCGGCTGGAGACGTCTATCCCCCAGCGTTCCAACACTCCATCAAGTTTATCACCACCGCGTGACACGAAGCGGGGCTTGCTCTTGATTATCACCCTGTCCGAGGGTCCCAGCCTGGTGCCGGCCTTGAGCACGTTTCCTTTACCCTCGATCTCCACCTCGCCAGCCATAACCGCTAAGCGGGCGCTTTCTGGAGAGGGGAAATGTCCCTCCTCCACCAGCCACTGATCGAGCCGTTTCATCTACTGCCCGGGCTCGCGGCGCAGCCCGCGCTTGACCGCCCTCGCCACCGACACTGCATCCATGGCCTCGATAGAGAATAACTCAGGCACCTTGCCGTGTCCCACGAAATGGTCCGGCAACCCGAAGTTCTGGAGCGTGCATGATGAACCAAGCCTCTCGAGCAGGGCCGCGACCCCCTCCCCGAAACCACCGATAATGACGTTCTCCTCCAGGGTCACCAGGAGACGGCTCCCGCTCGCAAGTTCTGCGAACATCTCCTCGTCCATGGGCTTTACGAAGCGGACGTTTATCACTCCGGCTTCTATGCCTTCTCCGGAGAGGGCCTCCGCCGCCTCCAGCGCTACTTCCACCATCCTCCCCACCGCCAGTATTTGCACATCGCCGCCTTCCCGGAGCTTCTCCGCCCTCCCTGGCTCGATAGGCATCGGTTCTGGGGCTATATATCGCGAGCTCCCCGCCCCCCTGGGGTAGCGTATGGCCACGGGCCCTTTTATCTCCAGCGCCGCCCATAGCATATCCCGCAGCTCTTCCTGGTCCTTGGGGGCCATAACGGTCATGTTGGGCATCATGCGAAGGTAAGAAAGGTCGAAGGCGCCGTGGTGGGTCGGCCCATCCTCCCCCACCAATCCCGCCCGGTCCAACGTGAAGATCACCGGGAGGTTCTGCAGGCATACCTCCTGGATAAGCTGGTCGACCGCTCTCTGAAGAAAAGTGGAATAGATCGATACCACCGGCCTGTAACCACCCAGGGCAAGGCCCGCGGACAGGGTCACGGCGTGCTGTTCCGCGATCCCCACATCGAAGAAGCGGCGAGGGAACAACCTGGCATAATCATCCAGTCCCGTCCCGAGCTTCATGGCTGCGGTGATGGCCACCAATCGCGGCTCTGCCCTGGCCATGTCGCACAAGACGCGGCCGAAGACCGTGGTGTAAGAAGGGGCTTCCTGGCTTTCCAGCGACTTGCCCGTCTCGAGGTCGAAGGGGCCCAGCCCGTGGAAAAGGTCGGGGTCCCTCTCGGCCGGAGGATATCCCTTCCCTTTGCTGGTCAGGACGTGGATGATGATGGGGCCCTCGGCTGCTGCTGCCAACCTGAGGTCCCTCTCCACCGCCTGGATGTCGTGCCCGTCCACGATGCCCACATATTGGATGCCCAACTCCTCGAAGATGAACTCCGGTATGAGGAAGTTCTTCAAGCGTTCCTTAAAGGAGTGGATGAGGCGGTCTGTGGGGGCGCCTACGAAAGGCATGCTATCAATTATCTCTTTTACCTCGTCCTTCACACGCATGTAACGCGGGTTGAGGCGGAGCTGCGTCAGATAGGTGGACATGGCACCGACATTGCGAGAGATGGACATGCCGTTGTCGTTGAGGACGATGATGAGATCTTTTTTAAGGTGGCCGACCTGGTTGAGGGCTTCGAAGGACATTCCCCCGGTCAGAGCTCCGTCTCCCACCACCGCCACCACGTGGAAGTCGTCCCCTGCCAGGTCGCGCGCGATCGCCAACCCCAGCGCATAGCTTATCGAGGTGCTGGAGTGGCCCGCGTTGTTCACGTCATGGGAACTCTCTTCGCGGCGCGGGAAGCCACTGCATCCATCCCTACAGCGCAGGCGGACGAAATCTTCTTTCCTGCCGGTGAGTAGCTTGTGGGCGTATGATTGGTGGCCCACGTCCCATATGATGCGGTCACTGGGGCTCCGGAACACCCTGTGTATAGCGATGGTCAACTCTACCACTCCCAGGCTGGGGGCGAGGTGCCCCCCGCATCTCGCGGTGGTTTCCACGATGATCCGGCGTATCTCCCTCGCCAGCTGGGCCAACTCCTTGTAATCGAGTTTTCTCAGGTCCGCAGGCCCGGAGATGGCGTCAAGAATGGGGGTATCGCTCATGACTCCCCTTCCTCGAGCTTCTCTCCCAGGCGCTCTACTTCCCCGACGGCTTCCTCGAGGATAGCTATCGCTTCTCCCTCCTCGAGGTCCTCCTGGAGCCCCTCAACCTTCTTTCTTACGCTCTGGAGCTCTTCCTCTAGGTCCTTGTTATCTTGTGGCAAACCGAACTGCCTCCTCTGCGGATCGCTTTTCCAAGCGGGCTTTTATACTCTCCCGCGAGTTATCCTCAGCCTATTAGCCACACTGTTCTAAACCAGCATGCTCGGGATCCCGTCGCGGATGCCCAACGTATACCTTAGCCTTATCTTCACCAGCGCTTCATGGAGATGGGCTACGAAACAATGGCTGCAGGGGTCCGGCCGGTCTACCCCCGACGACCCTTTCCATTATAACTGGATTCTATCCGACCATTTCCAGGACTCGCAAGAGCAGGGTGCAGGTAGCGGGTAACCGCGTGTAGAAATATTGTATGATATTCACGGCCGGTGCCTGGCGCAGAACGGCCGACCGGGCGTTCGTTACTCTCTAGCGCGGGAGCGCCTTAACAGGCGCAGAGGTTGGAACAATAGTGGACGATAGCGAGCATATCCTGCATCACACTGTGAGTGGGGGCGAGAGCACCCGGGCCAGGCAGGGAGACAAGGGAATAACCTGGCCGGCCCGCCACCTCGCGAGGGATATTGGACCCCGGGAACCTGGAAGCCAGGGAGAGCGGTCAGCCGCCCATTTCATCGAGAGAGAGCTCAACGCCTTAGGCCTGGCCACGGAGACGCAGAGGTTCCACGCACCTGCGACCACCGCATGGAGCGAGATGCTCGTCCACCTCTTACCCGTCATTGGAGCGATCGCCTTCCCCGCCAATAGCCATATCTCGTACGGACTCATATGCCTGGGATTCTTCCTCTTTCTCCTCGAGTATTTCGGGCGCAGCCCGTTCTTGTGGTTGCAGCCGCGCCACCGCTCGGAGAACGTCATAGCAAAGATCAAACCCCACCGCGATCCGCGCAGGACCTTGGTGCTCATCGCCCACATGGATTCCCCGCGCAGTGCGTTCTATCACCGGCCGGGCTTGGTACGTCCGGCACGCGCCGCTTTTCTCCTGGACTTCGTCAGCATGGCCGCGCTCTTCATGCTCTTCACGGTGGCCTACGCTGGTTACCTCCTGAGCATGGAAGAGACTACGCTCACTATTTTCTGGCAGCTGGGCCTGATACTGGCCATCCCCCCCGCGCTGGCCCTGATAGCGCTGCTGTCCAAGGCCGCTGCCGGCCGCGCTACGCCGGGTGGGAACGACAACGCTTCCGGGGTCGCCGTCCTCCTCGAGCTGGCCCGCGTATATACGCGGCGCCAACCCCACAATACGGACTTGTGGCTTGTTTCCACCGCCGCATCGGACGCGGGCGGGGCGGGGGTAAAAAGGCTGGCGCGGCAGTACCGCCGTGAGTTGAAGGGCGCCTACTACATCCTCATGGATGGTGTAGGGCGTGGCTTCCCGGTGTGCTACAAGCGCGAGGGACGGTTGATATCCTTCCATTCCAATCGAAAGCTGACCGGCATGGCCAGACGCATCTCCGATGTGCACGCCCACTACAGCACCGGTTTCAAGAGGAACAGCATGTATATCAGCGAGGGTTTTCAGCTGCTCTCGCGCGGCCGCAAGGCGGTCACCGTGAGCTCCCGTGAGGATTCCCGCTACCCCCGCTACTGGAGGTGGAGCAAAGACGACTATGATAACATCGACCCCCGCTCCCTCAGGCTTTGCCTCGACTTCTTGATCGCCATGGTCGACAACATCGACCGGGGCGATTTCAAGTAGACGGCCTCAATTCATGCAGGGTGCACCGCGCATAAACCGCCGGCTTACTCGCTAAAGTGACCTGTGGGTCCGTTCCCTCCCGCGGCCTATAACGTGGGATTCATGACGCGTGATCCATGCAGGTGTCAGGTGGCGGCTGCCTTGCTCTTCCTGCGCTGCTTGTTCTTGACGCGCCGCCGTCGTCCGGCGGCCGATTTGCCTCCCCACCATGACGCGGCGATAAACACCAGCAGCAGGATCCCCACCGAACCGATACGAGCCCAGGCATCGCCCCCCGCCACGATACCGCTCAACACCGACCACTCACCCTCCCCGGCCGCCGCGAATATGGCGCCCATGACCAGCGCGACCAGCGCGTAGCAGACGAAGGACTCGATACCCCTCCATATGGGATGGTAATAACCCTTCCTGCTCCACAGGAAGGGGGGCAATGCGCACAGCAGGAGATAGCCGAAGAGGACGGCGGTCAAGGCAAGGGTGCCCGAAAAGCCCACCAGTTGGCGGTCGAGCGCGTCCTTTGTATAACCATATATGAGGAAGCGATAGACGAAAAAGAGTGCGATGTAGTAGAGGGTACTCCAGCCCCAGAACGGAAAGGTTGAGAGACGGCTTTTCCATCCGTCTGATGCGCGGCCCGCGCGGGCCGGACGAGCCGAGTTGCGAGCTATCGTCTGACTCCTTCCTTATTCTCCCATGACCTGTAGGATCAAGACCCGCCTGCGGGGGCGGTTGTCGAAGTCCACGAAAGCGATCTGCTGCCAGGTCCCCAGTGACAGCCGGCGGTCCTTGAAGGGTACGCTGAGCGACGGCCCTATGAGGGAAGCCCGCACATGTGAATGGCCGTTGCCGTCCCTCCAGGCCTGGTCGTGATGGTACGAGGCGCCCCGCGGGGCCCAGCGTTCGAAGGCTTCCTCGAGGTCACGCACCAGCCCCGGCTCGAACTCCAGGGTTATCACGCCGCCGGTGGAGCCGGGTACGAACACGGTCACCAGGCCATCGCACAAGGGTGAGTTGTTCAATTCCTCCTGCACCTGCTGCGTGATGTCGATGATCTCCGAATCTCCGTGCGTGGAGAACTCCAGGGTCGTGGTATGCAGCGGCAATTCAGCCCCCTTTCTTACGTTTCCGTCAGATGCGGTAGACGTCTTCTTCGCGCATTACCGTGAAACCGCCGCCCTGCAGGGCCCGTATCGCCTCTTCGAGCTGTTCCACCCGGAACACCACTATAGCGCTTTCACCGCTCTTCTCCACGAAGCAGTAGAGATACTCGATGTTCACGTTGGCGTCGTAGAGCGGGGCCAGGACTCCGGCCAGTCCGCCGGGCTCATCGGGGACCTCGACCGCGATGACCTCGGTCTCGCTCACGGTGATGTCGTTCTCGGCCATCACGCGCATGGCCTTACCCGGGTCGCTGACGATGAGGCGCATCACGCCGTAATCTGCGGTCTCGGCGATGGACAGCGCACGGATGTTCACCTCCGCCTCCGCCAGGCACCTGCAGACCTCGTACAGCCGGCCCGATTTATTCTCGAGGAACACGGAAACCTGTCTTACCTTCACCCCGTAACCTCCTAGATCTTCCTCTTGTCGATGACCCTGACCGCCTTGCCCTCGCTCCTTTGGATGGAGCGTGGTTCCATCAGCCTTACCCTGATGCTGACGCCGAGGTAGCTCTGGACCTCGTCGCGTATCCTCTTCTCCAGTTCCTCCAACTGCTTGATCTCGTCGGAGAAGATCTCCGGCGACACCTCCACCTGCACCTCCAGGATATCCAGGCTCTCCACGCGCTCCACCACCAACTGGTAGTGGGGGCTGAGGCCCGGGACCTGCATGAGCACCATCTCCACCTGGGAGGGGAAGACGTTCACGCCCCGGATGATGAGCATGTCGTCGGTGCGGCCGGTCACCCTCTCCATGCGCGTATGGGTGCGCCCGCACGAACAAGGCTCCGGCAGCAGCCTGGATATGTCGCGGGTGCGATAGCGGATAAGTGCCAGTCCCTCCTTGTTGATGTTGGTGAAGACCAGCTCGCCTTTCTCGCCGGGCGGCAATACCATGCCGCTCTCGGGGTCGATGATCTCGGGGATGAAACTGTCCTCGAAGATGTGCAGACCGGTCTTCTCCGAGCATTCTATGGAAACCCCCGGGCCTACGACCTCGGAAAGGCCATAGATGTCGTGGGCCGAGATGCTCAACTCGTCCTCGATCTGTAGGCGCATCTCGTCCGACCAGGGCTCAGCCCCCAGTATGGCCGACTTCAGCTTTACCTGGTCACGCTCGATGCCCATCTCCCGCATTACCTCTGCGATGTTCAACGCATAGGATGGCGTGCAGCAGAGGATGGTGCTGCCGAAATCGACCATCATGCGCACCTGCCGCTTGGTGTTGCCGCCGGACATGGGCAAGGCGGTGGCTCCCAGCTTTTCCGCCCCGTAATGCAGCCCCAGGCCGCCGGTGAACAACCCGTAGCCGTAGGAGACATGCACGATATCGTCGGGTGTCCCGCCCGCCGCCACGATGGTGCGCGCGACCAGGTCCGCCCACACCTGGATATCGCCGGAGGTGTAGCCCACAACTGTGGACTTGCCCGTGGTGCCCGAAGATGCGTGTATCCTGACGATCTCGCGCATGGGGACTGCGAAAAGGCCGAAGGGATAGTTATCCCTCAGATCGTCTTTGTAGGTGAAGGGCAGGCGCTGCAGATCGTCCAGGCTCTTCAAGTCACCCGGTTTGAAACCTGCATCCTCCAGTCTTTTCCTGTAAAAAGGCACCCGTTCGTAAAGGCGTCCCACCGTGGACCTCAAGCGCTCCAGCTTCAACTCGTCCAGGCGATCCCGCTCCCAGGTCTCTACGGGGTTGAAAAACTCCATCGCTCTCCCCTCTTTCTCCAGCTCGGACTTAGGGTAATTTTAGCATATCGTTCTTCTCCAAGAAGTATGGTTAGCAAGAAAGGAAGAACTTTAAATGCGTGGTTGGGGTCCGGTCCATCCATGTTCACCGGCTCCTCCGTCCAGGCCTCTATCTCGAATGATGGCAGGCGGGGTCACGCACACTCATCTGCAGGCAACACCGGCCGGGAAGTGATGATGTCAAGGTAAAGGGGCTGCCGCCGTTCCCGGCTCAATCGTAACCCAGGAGGTCCGGAGCGCAGTAGGTCATGTGGTGGTGCTCCCTCCGCAAGGCCTTCGCCGCCCCTGGTGGGCAGTAGAGAAAGCACTGCCCGCACCCGTGGCAGCGTTCCTTGTCCACGTAAGCCTTTCCCTCCCGCTCCGCGATGGCCCCGAAATAGCAGTGGGAAGAGCAGTCGAAGGAACACGCGCCCGGTCCCATACAGAGCTCCGCATCCACTACGGCATAGCTATAACCCTTACTGAAGACCTCGTTTCCCCTCTTCATCTGATTGCGCAGGGGCACGCAATAGGCGGGGTCGCAATGGCAGTAGGAGACGAGGAAGCCGTGCGCTGTGGTAAAACCCCAGCCGGTGAGGATGCGGCCCCGCTCGTGCCAGAACCCCGCCCTCTCCACTAGCTCCCGGGCCTCGATACGCCGGTAGAAATGAGGGTAGGCGGAGAGGTGCCCCCTTCCCCAATCGCCTATCATCACGCAGGTATAGTTGGGGTCTATCCCGTCCACCATCTCCGACGCCATGTTGTTCTCGCCGTGGCGGCACTCGCAGATCCCCAGCGCGATTACCTGTCCCTCCCGCTCCAGGCGGGATACCATGTGTTCGACCTCTTGTGGGGTGATCACCTCGCCGTGGATGAGGGGGAGCACGACACGGTTGGCCAACCAGCCTACAATGCTTCTTCCGATTTGGAAACGGTAGACCCATTCTTTGTCGGTAAGATAACCCAAGGTTTTCATGAGCACGTATTCGTATTTGCTGCCGAGTACGTTCAGCGGGTAAGGTATCCTCGAGTGCAGCCTGAGGCCGCGCGAGTCGATATGCGCGATAAACACAGTATCCCCTTTCTTTCTTTGCATCCATTGTCCCGGCGGCATGGCGCACGCATGTCCCGAGCATGCAACGACGCGACTATCTCAAGCCGACCTCCTGCGCACCAGCAGGGAGCCCAGGGTAAGCAGCCCCACCCCGAAGGCGATGAGTACACCCAGTTGCCAGGCCACGTCCGCCAGCGTCTCCCCCCTGAGCATCACGCCGGAAAGCGCCTCGATGGCGTAGGTAAGCGGTATCGCACGGGCTATCCACTGCATGAAGGTGGGCATCTGGGACAATGGGAAGACAGCCCCGGTCATGAATATCAGCGGAAAGCTGACCAGCACGCTCAGGATTACTGCCCCCGCTACCTGGCGTGCGAAAGCCGCGATAACCAGGCCGATACCGATGCAAGAGAAAGAGGCGGCGGCGATGACCAGCAGGGCCAATGCCGCGTTGGACGTGAACACCCCGAACACGGCCACCGCGAGCACCAGCATCACCGCCGATTGCGCGAACACCACCGCGGTCGCCAGCAGCAACTTGGAACCCACCAGGGCGAAGGCGCCCATTTCGGTCAAGCCGAGCCGGATGCGCATGCCCTCCTCGTCCTCTATCACCATGAGGATGGCGCCGCAGAGCACCCCGGTCCAAAGGATGGAGAGGGCGATGAGGGAGGGCACGACCGCGTCCTTGGCTGAGAGGCGCTTACCGGCAACGGACGATATCTCCAGATCGATAGGCAGAGCTGTGCCCCGCAGGTACACCGCCGCCTCCTCGATATCGCTGATCACCGTATCGGCGAGCTCTATCCCCACATCGACCGTCTCCTGCAGGTCGGGGCGGTCCTGCAAAGCCCGCTTCAGGGTTTCCAGGTTTTCCCTGATCTGCTCCAGGCCCACGACCTCGGTGCCGAAAAAGTCCCCCCCGGTGACCAGGATGTGAAGCCCGGCGACCACCGCCTCCGTCTTGTTCTCCACCACCCCTTCCTTGATGCGGGATAGAAAACCGCGGATGCTCGTCTCCGCGAACTCCGCTTTTACCAGGTTGGACTGGTCGATGACCACCGGCACCTGCGCGATCTCGTCCAGCGTCTTGAGCTTGTGCACGAATCCACGGGGGAGCACGATGACCGCGTCGATGCGACCTTGCTTCAAGTCATCGCGTGCCTCCGATTCGGAGCCGTACTCCTCTATCTCCGTTACATCCTGGCCGAACCTCAAGACCAGCGAGGAGGCGTCGTAGTTCTCCCCTTCCAACCATATGGTCTCCCCGATATATGGATAGTCCTCCTCGCCCACAGCGACAAGCACGCTGTCCTCCCCGTTCTCGAGCGCCGCGACCGCTTCTTCTCTCGTGGCATATTCGCTCCACGTTTCCGCCTCGCTCTTCAGGTCCAGCAGGGTGGCTGAGATCTCGTCCCGCGAGAGGTCCGCGCCCATCCACAGCGCCGGCTCATCCAGCACGGCTGTGGCCATGATAGCGCTCACTTCGCCGGCGTTGAGCGATGCCACCGCTTCCGCTTCACCGCCGTACTCCTCCACCTGTACAGCGCGGCGGCGGAAACGCCTCTCGAGTCCCGCCGTCGATGCGGCCTGTGCGCCTACCCAGGCTGTCTCCCCGGCGTCGGCGCGGTCCAGGTTCACCAGGCCGATGGGAACTGGCCTGCCCACGTCATAGAAGGCGGCGCCGATGATGCCCATGATGAGGAAGGGGTAGATGATGAGGACCGCCAGCAGCAGCCGGTTCCGGATGATCAGCCTCCAATCTTTTACAAAGAGCGCTTTCCAGCCTCTCATCCCCCCGCCTCCCGCATGAAACGCAGAAAAGCATCCTCCAGGGTGACCTCGCGGTAATGAAGGTTTCGCACCGAGCCCGCCAGGCCGGATACGATCTCCGGGAGCTTGTCCGGGAGTTCGAGGCCCGTGATGATCACCGTTTCCCCTTCTCTCCTCCAGGACAGCCCCAAGCGGTGGCAGATGGCGTCCAGGTCCGCGGAGCGGTCCTGGAGCAGGCGCAGCTCCACCCGGTCCGCTCCCAGCAACCCCTTGATCTCGCCGGGTGTCCCTTCCTCCCGCAAGGTCCCACCCACCAGGATGGCAAGCCTGCTGCAGACGCGGTCGGCTTCCTCCATGTTATGAGTGGTGATGAAGATGGAACTCCCCTCCCCCGCCAGTCTCAGGATGAGCTCCCACAGGGTGCTGCGTGCTTCGGGGTCCAGGCCCGAGGTCGGCTCGTCCAAATAGATCAGTTCCGGCTGATGTACCAGCCCCATGGCCAGGCTGAGACGCTGCTGCATGCCCCGGGAGAAAAAGCGCGCCTGCCTCTCAGCATGCTCCTCTAGCCCGGCCCAGGCGAGCAGGCTAGTGATCCTACCCGGGGAGTCGACCTTGTCAATGCCGTAGAGCCGTGCCAGGAGTACCAGGTTCTCGCGTGCGGTAAGCCGGCCGTAGAAGGCTGGTTCCTGGGGCACCAGGCCCACGCGCAAACGGTAGCTCGACTCCAGCGGGTCCACCGGCTCTCCATCCAGTAGGATACCCCCGCGGGTCGGCGCTATCTGCCCGGTGAGGATGCGGATGAGCGTTGTCTTTCCCGCGCCGTTGGGGCCTATGAGACCGAAGGTCTCTCCTTTTTCGACGGACAGCGTCACGCCATCCAACGCCTTGACCCCGTCGAACTCCTTGCTGAGGTCCTTTATAGAGATCAAGTTCCTACCTCCGTCACTACCCGCTTTGAGGTTGATTTTAGCAGAACAGCGCTGCAGCGACCTCGTGATTATGTTTAACAGAAGTTGTCATATACCTCATGAGTATGTTTTAATAACATCAGCAACGCTCAATAACGGCATCGATTAAAGAAATAGCCGGCCTGTGATGATATATAAAAGGAGGAAACAGCCAGGGATGATATATTATCTATAAGTGAACAAAAACGGCCGGGATAGCCTCTAAAGGTTAAACCGCTGGCCCGGAGGTGTTATGGTCGCAAGAAGCAAAGCCAGGCTGTTGCTGGTTGCAGGGATACTTTCCCTGTTCATATCAGCTTGCTTTCCGTTCATTGCAGTCGCCGCCACCCTGGAGGAGAAACAGGCGGAGGCGGACAGGGTTCGCCAGCAGATCGAGGCGATGAAGGGCGAGTCGCAGCGACTCGCCCAGGAATACAACGCATCCTTGAGCGAATACGAAGCGATCCGTGCCGAGGTGGAGGGCAACCGCGAGCAGCTGGAGAAAGCCCAGAAGGATTATAAAAGGGCCCGTACCATACTCCACGACCGCTTGCGCTCCATCTATAAGTCGGGCGACATCAGCTCCGTCGAGGTGCTGCTCGAGTCAACGAGCCTGGATGACTTCCTGACCAGGTACGATTTCTTCTCCTATATAGGCAATCGAGATTTCCAGCTGTTCAACGAGGTAAAACGCCTGCGTGAGGAGATAAGCGAGCGGCCGAGGTCTCTCGAGGAACAGGAGGCGCGCCAGAGGCAGATCCTGGGCGCGGTGAACGCTAAAAGGCAGGCCATGGAGGCTTCCCTGCAGGAGCAGCAGAAATATCTTGATTCCGTGAACAAAGAGATACTGCAGCTCCTGGCCCTTACCGGAGGCGGCGGTACACCGATAATGACCCCCATAGGATCTTTCGTCTTCCCGGTTAACGGGACCCATACCTTCTCCAACGACTGGCATGCCCCGCGCACCGGCCACCTGCACCAGGGGTGCGACGTGTTCGCCTCATCCGGGACGCCTCTCGTCGCCTGTGTCTCCGGAACGGTCAACCAGGGAGAGGGAAAGAACGCCGGCCTCTATGTCAGGTTGGCGGGCGATGACGGAAACGTCTATTACTACATGCACTGCCTGCGCTTCGCGGCTACGGGCCACGTAAACGCCGGGACGGTCATCGCCTATATGGGCGATACCGGGAACGCCGTGGGCGGTCCCCCTCACCTGCACTTCGAGATCCATCCGGGGGGCGGTGCCGCTATCAACCCCTACCCCATCCTCCTTGCGGCCGACCGCTAGTGCGCCGTCTCTGGGTCCAACACCTCGACATCAGCTCTGTCTCCAGCTTCCGCTTTACGCAACGGCGGCAGGAGATCCACTGGCCTTAAAATAACATCTGCCGGTCCCTGATCCCCCCCGATGCAGCGTCGAAGGCTGTATACTATTCACGACCGATATCACATGTTGAGGAGGTGTGTGGTATGCGACCGGTCATACTCTCTGCGCGAGATCTTTGCCGCACTCCCATAGAGCTTGTGGGCAGCGATCTTTTTGCCGGGATCCTGCATTCTTTCCTCGAGAACCTGGCCGGCAGGGGTTCGGAACTCTTTGACTACCTCGAAGAACGCGCCCTGGTGCGCAGGACGGACGGGGAAAGGCTGGACATGACGGGCGTGGCCGAGCTGATGACCGCCCTCTCAGCCAGGACCCTCGACGATATCGACGCCGGACGCCCCGCATATGCGACGCTCATGGACGGAGCTTTAATCCTGCACGACCTCGTCGAAGAGCTCTACAACTACTGGCGCAAAATGGAACGGTACCTACTCGTAGAGGAGGAGTACAAGGCCGCCAACGTCATGACCAGCGATTATCATAACTGGTTCATCGATACCATTGAGTCCTTCGAGGACCTGGTGCGAGAGACCTACCGCCGTATCGCCCTCAACATCAGCGGCGATCTTCCCAAGGTCTACAGGCAGCTGCCCAGCGGCGCCGGAGCCGGGGCTCTCATAGAACGCATACCCTGGGCATGTCCGCCGGGCGAGTACCATATCCTGGAAGGTGTGCCGTTCATACAGCTGGTGGTCATAGAGCCTCCGCTCATCTATTTCCCGAGGCGCAATTATCGCAGTGGAGCGATCAAGGGAAGCCCGGTAAACCCACTTCTGCACATGGCGGGACTGGAGGGAAACTGGTACTGCTACCCGGCCAAGGTGGGGTTGCTGAAAATATTCATCTTCCTGCACGAGGACTTTCTGCGCCTCGGGATCAGCCTGTGCAACCTGTTCGAACTGGCGCAGGGCGAGGAGATAGGTTCCCGCGCCCCGGACGGCATTCTTGTCTTCGGTGGCATGGCCTCCTATCTCACGCCGGAGGAGACCTTCTTCCACGAGGATAACCGGCATGGCCTGGTAGTGGGATACGTGAGCGGCATCGAGGACCACGATTACTTCGGATACCTCAAGAAGACCGTCCTTACCCTGCATAACGTGATCATGATCAACCGCGGCATGCTCCCCCTGCATGGCGGTATGGCCCATATCCATCTGAGTTCGGGAAAGTCGGCCAACATCTGCATCGTCGGGGACAGCGGGGCCGGTAAATCTGAGACCCTGGAGGCATTCCGGGCTATCGCGGGTGAGGGCAACGTCGACATCAAGGTGATCTTCGACGACATGGGGGTGCTCCAGAGCGATGAAAGCGGCCGGGTGGTGGCCTACGGCACCGAGATCGGGGCCTTCGTGCGCCTGGACGACCTGCAGCCGGGATACGCCTATTCCGAGATGGACCGGAGCATTTTCATGAACCCTCAGTTGACCAACGCCAGGGTGGTCATCCCCATCACCGAGTTCGACTTCATCACGAGAGGCCATGGGGTCGACGTATTGCTGTACGCCAACAACTACGAGGAAGTGGATGAGGAACATCCCATCCTGGAGTTCTTCGCGGACATGGACGAGGCGCTGCCGGTATTCGAGAGTGGGGCTCGCATGGCTAAGGGGACCACCGACGAGAAGGGATTGGTGCATTCCTATTTCGCCAACCCCTTCGGTCCGCCCCAGAAGCGCCTCGCACACGAAGCCATCTCCAGGCGTTTTTTCGAGCTGCTTTTCGCTGCGGGCTGCCGTATCGGCATGCTGAGGACGCGCCTGGGAATAAAGGGTTATGAGATGCGCGGTCCCGAGGAGGCGGCCCGCGCCATCCTGGAACACTTCTTCTCCTAGGTCCTGCACCCCCGTTTCATTGCTTACG
>Ga0315295_10002978_pt1 | contig 14368 bp, 14 predicted proteins | sample YL17G14_0_MG_FD_204453 | JGI IMG/M metagenome (GOLD analysis project Ga0315295, IMG submission 204453) | Sediment microbial communities from Yellowstone Lake, YNP, Wyoming, USA - YL17G14_0 | ecosystem: Environmental > Aquatic > Freshwater > Lake > Sediment | place: USA: Wyoming | collected...
TGGGAACGAAACAATCAGAGGTCTTGGAAACTGGTTACAGACGAACAGACCAGCAGGTGGGATAGCAGGTTCACAAGCAGAAGCAGACCTGTTCAATACCAATCTTAAAACCTACAATGCAATGCAGGCAGAGAATCCAGAAATAACTACCATAAAATCTAACTACCTGACAACAGGAACTCCTGACAAGGTTTACACACATGGTGTCTGGGATGTTGTTGCAGAGAAATCTGGAGCGGCATTCAGGAACACCTTCTTGGGCGGAGCAACACCGGAACAAGTTTCAACATACGGTGCCTCTATACCAGAAGGGGATCTTGCAAACAGGTTTGGAATAGGAGCAATCAAATTCCTGTCAGACAAGCCACTCAATGTTCTTCCAGCAGTTGCTGTAGGTGCAACAACACTTATTGGTGGAGAAATTATTGGTGGAGCACTTGGAGCATATGGTGCAACTGGTGGAGTTCTTTCTGGAGCAGCAAGAGTTCTTACGACACCCGGTGCAGGAGGCTGGATTGGAACTGCGGTAAGAGCAGCACCTGTAGCAATCTTTGGCACGTTGATGGTTGGTGGAGTTACCGATTGGGGTAAAGCGTCTGCAGGACAGACTGCAGAGAATATTGGTTCAAGTACAATCCCCGGTTTGGCAATGCTTTGGGGAGCAGCGGCACCAGCAATGGCTCCGGGTATTGCATCAAGCCGCATTATAAATACCAACGTGAATGGCAACAGGGCATACGGATTCAACTTCGGAGGAAGTCCTGAAGGTGGTTCCATAATTGGAATCAAGAATGCCCGTGGAGATATCGGAGCGGTCATTGGAGAAACCACCTACAGGTGGAACAGACCATCGGGTGGATCACCAACGGGTGGAGCAGCACCTTCTGGTGGTGGCTTTGGTGGAGGACTACTTGGAGAACCCATACGAGGACTTCCTGCAGGTGGAGCACCATTCGGTGAAGCAGTTCGTATGCCAACTACCGGAGCGGCAAGAGCACCAGAACCAGTCATCGCTACCCAAGCACCAATAGAAGGTCTTGGAACATTCTCTACGCTTGCTCCACGGACTCCGAAGCCAGCACCAATGGCTGCAGCAGATATAGCATCAATGGGTAAGCCGGGTAAGGTATCTATTGGGGGTGGAATGTTTGAAGCAGAAGGTGCACTCGGAACATTCCTTACCCCAGAGGGATATGGAAGCAAGTCTTTGTATCCACGGGCATTACAAGCAGCAGACTATGCACCAAGATCCATTGCTGTAAAACCATCTGCAATACCTACACCAGTTGCTACAGCAGTTTCATCTGGTGTATTAGGTACTTTTGAACCCTTACGTGGAGCAAAGACGGAACTTGCTCCAGCACCAGTAAGACAGGCAATAGATGCGATGTCGCTCGAACAAGTCGGTGCAAATAAAGAAATATTCCGCATGATTGCAGATACCGGAGAAACAATATTTGAAACACACGCAAGTCCATTGGAACCAAACAAAGTGTATGTCCCGTCTGCTGACATGACAAATCGGTTGTGGTCATCTTGGGTACAAACACATCCAAATGCCAAAGGATGGTATTCGGCGCACTGGCATGTTTCGGATGCAATTAGTCCTGCAGATACTACACCTTCAAAAGCAGACAATACGTTTGCATTAGGAAGAAATGCCCTTGGAGAAGATCTCGGAAGGCAAGGTCTGCTTGCAGAGTATATGATCGGTGATAAATACATTGCCGAAACCAGACCATACAAATATAGTGAGGGTAGAGTTGGTGTTAAACCAGAGCGTTTCGAGCAGGTAGCACAACAGTTATTCTTTGAGAAAATGTCTAAAGGAAATACACCTATGGACATGGAAGGTAGGATTGCTATCCAACGAGAATCGAACGAACTGGTTGCAGCAGAAAACAGGCAGATGTTTTTCGAACGTAAGAAGCCGGGCATGGAACAAATGCTTGGAGCATATATTAATTGGAAAGGATATGCACAGCAGAAAGCAAGAGGTGGACTTGCTGCAATAGATACACCAATTAAAATAAAGGCTGGTCAACAGTCGTTCGAATTATATGGTGGTGTAAATGAAGGTGTGTTCACTCCTGTAGAACGTGCAGGAAAAGTGAACGTAGGGAAAGCAGGAACATCTGCATTAAAGAATTTCAAACTGGATGAGTTCAATCAGCCATTCAGAGATCAATTCCCACCGGGTTCGTTTGACTTACGGAAGGATGTCATCGCTCCCAAAGAGAAAGTAGGGAAGATGGGTAACTGGCAAATCGAAGAACCAGTTCGTGTACCACGACGTGGAGAACCAGTTGCATTCGGTGATATAAATTTCAAGGTAACTGGTGTTCGAACATCAGAAGGGATTGCATCTATATCAAGTCCAACTGCTGGACGATTCGATGTGCCTCTTGAAAATATCGTATTGGGAAGTAGTGGTGCTGGTGTAGAAGGGCGTGCATACTACAAACCTCCACAGTGGAAATTAATGCTACCAGATGAAAGAGGAATTCTACGGAAGGATGTCGTTACTGAAGGGAAATACAACCCGCCAGAAAAGTCATTCGTGGATATCCCTGTAACCAGCAGAGCACGGGTTAAACCATCTGAAATGCTCCAGACCAAATCGGGAGATGTTGTAGAGATCTACGGGACGATGAGCAAGTCCAAGCGATACAACACACCCTCGATGGATAAGTGGGCAGAGAAGATGACAGAGGAGTTTGTCAATACCAATTGGCAGACAGGAACTCGTAGCGACTGGGATGCAGCACGTGCACGGACAATGGCAAGGAACGCTCTCGATACATATGACCTTCACACTGACGAGAACGAACTGTATGTCATCAGGGATACTGCAGGAAAATTAAAGGGAGCGGCAACAGTCAATGTAAGGAGATCGTCTGTTGACTTTGTCGGGACTACTGGTGGTGCAGGTAAACAATTGATGACTGTTGCAGAAACCAGACTCCGTGACAAGTATGGATTCAAGGCGTATGAACTCCAGTCACATGAAACTGCAATCGGATTCTACGAGCAGAAGATTGGAATGAACATGATGTCGACAGGAACGAACATGTTCATCAAGCGGATGGATGCGGAAACTGCATATCCAAACAGGCTCGATAAGAATGTAGTCCAGCCACAGGGGGAGTGGAATCCGTTTACCAGTCCGAGTGTTCGAGATGTTGCAGTAAGATATGATGGAATGGAAACGGGACAGATACGACTCGCATCTGCAGGAAAAGAAGATCCCATATTCCGTGCTATCGTATCAGAGAAGGGGATGCTTGGAAACCTCCCGTCAACCGTGAGCAGCAAAGCAGCACTGAAGGAAACCCCAAGTGAATATCCAATCCTTCATCGTGGATTCACCAGACCTGAATACATCAACGACTTCTTTGGAAAGCCTGACATCTACATTGGCGGAGGGTTACATGGTTCGGGAATCTATGCGAGCAAGAACTTCGATGTTGCAAAGAGCTACACGGTTAACCTGTTCAAGATAACCGACTTCAATGCACCCACCGCAAGAGAGAGTCCGTCGAGGGTTATCGATCTGAAATTAAAAGAAGGTTCGAAGGTATCTACAATCAGTGAAGTCGATAAACAGTATAAGGCGTGGGCAAAGGTTCATCAGGAGCGTGCGGGAGAACTTGCTGTCAAGGGTAATGAAAAACAGGCAGAAGTAATGGATCAGGTAATCAGAACAATGAACAACCCCGGAAGATTTGGTGCGGGGGTTCTTGGACTGGATGCAATGTATTCAACTGCAGCAGACAAACACTTTGTCATCCTGAACCGTGGAGCGGTTGTTGCAGTTCCCCCGGAAACAATGCAACTTCCTCCAGCAAGGAATGTTCTTGAAAAGAATGTCATCAGCCCTCTGAACAAGTACGATGTTGAAGTCAAGCGTCCGAAAGAAGGACTCACGATAATGAAGGGGGATTACCCATCAGGTGGATATACTGCAAGCCACGTCAAGCCACTGGAGATCTTTGTAATCAAGGATACTGGTCACACCATAGAGCACGCACGAAGCATCCCAATGGAGCGGAAGGCATACGAAACAGGAGCGGCTACCAAGCAGGAGTTCATTGTAGAGAAACTTCGGGATGAAGTAATGTCTACAGAGTGGAATAATCCCGGTGCACGCGACATGTCACTCTATGCAGTAGAGTCGTGGGGAGTAGCACCAAAAGCGAATCTCCTTGTCAATCGTGCTGCAGACAAATCTCTCGGAGCAGTCCTGAATTATAATATCTACGAGGGAGAGATGAGCATCAACAATGTTGGTGCGAAGAAAGGATTCGGTGGCGAAGTTGCAAGGACTGCATTAACTCTTGGAAAGCAGGAAGGTGCATATCAGGCAATCCTTACCCCGAAGGACGATGTTGCACAGGCATTCTGGGAACACATGGGATTCAACGAGTTGCCAGACTCTACAATGATCCAGAGGTTCAATACACCTGCTGGAAGGGCAACCCGTGCAAAGCAGGTTCAGTTAACCCGTGCAGCAACAGACAAGTTAATGCAGTCGTATGGTGCACAGACGGCACTCGAAAGAGTTCTTGGAGAACGCCCATCAGTATCACAAGAGCGTGGGTATGCTCCAATGGGCAGGGAATTTGAACAGGTTCTTAATATCGACACCGGCAAGATGGAATGGAGAAGGAGAGCGAACGACGCACAGTTCTTGGAGAAGAATGTCATCAAGCCTGAACCCAAGAAGCATGTCACTGCTACCCTCACGTCCTTTGGCACACTCGAAGCAACCCCAGACATCATCAAGCAGTATCCATCAGAACCAACCCTGAAGAAACTCGAAGCATCCCGTGGTGGGGAAGCACCCGTCTGGAAAACATGGAGTCCCAATTCACCAATGCGTGAACTATCTGCTGGTTCAGATACAACAGTAATCATAGCAACTGCTCCCGCAGGAAAACTCCTCGGAACCACGATGACTACCTATCATCCAACAGGAACGGTAGATCAAACCCCGATGAGTTATATCGGAAGTCAGGAAACCTACCTGAAGGGAACCGATGTATCCAGACAGATGATCAAACAGGCGGAAATCATCACCCTCAAAAAAAGCGGTGGGCAACCTGTTGAAATGAGAATCATGTCACCAAACATGCCGTTGAGAAATCACTACAAGGCAATGCTTGGTGGGGAGGGCGGATACAAAGGATACAGTGGTTCGAGATTCTTGTTCAAGGACTTGACAAACGAGAATGTCCTGCAGAAGAATGTAGTCAAACCTATTACCATCAGAGGTTCGTCTGACGCATTCAGATACATGGAACTTGAACAGATGTTCAAGCCGCAACTCCTGCTTGGAACAACGAAGGCTGTTGCCATCCCACAGATGTGGCAGAAGATAGAAGGCAATACCAGTGCTCTCCACTTCTCTCCAGAAGGAACTGTAGCAAAGCAGACAAAGTTAGGTGGGGATACCGGGATGCTTGCCTTCAAGAAAGGAGCACTCGTTGAACATGGTGTCGAAGCATGGACTACTGCAAAGAAATCCTCGATTGAAGTCCAGCATGGACTTGATATCAATATCGATCCTCACAGTGGATGGGGATGGATTAACGAGCGGAGAGTAACAACCCGTGCTCCAGAACTTATCAAAGGTTCGCAGAAGGAATCCGGGTTCATGTTGTTCAACCTGTTCAACCTTCCAAAGACATCCCCACGAATTGCATCTGAAGCAGGTGAACCAGTAAAGTTCAACTACAACGATGTCCTCGGTGCAGACTATACAGAGGGTGCATCAAATGCGGGTGTGTCGAGAATTGTCAACAAGCCAAGTCAGGCAATCGTTTACCGGAATGTCGAGTTCAATGCAATGAACCCGGAAACTGGTGCAATTACAAAGGAGAGAATGGGAATCTCGAAAGTCACCAGAGAGGGAGATTCCGCAATCCGTGACTTCGTGCAGAGTGATCGCCCAACTGACATTACCTTTGACAAGTATGCTGGAGATCGAGGGAAGCGTCCGGTACAGGCATATCAGCCTGCAGTCAAGGTAGAGGACGGGCTGTTCACATTTACCCAGAAGGCACCAGAGGTTACAGACATCACTTCTGTCAATGCAAAGAATGCAAAGATGGAAATGCCAAAGGACAACGCCAACATAAAGATGGAAGATACTGAAGCGTGGAAAGAGCGGATCGACAAGATACTCGGAGGGACTGTTCATGAGATGAAGAGGAACAAACCTCTCACGCAGGAGCAGAAAGTCGGGAAGGCTGCTGGAGCAATGGCATCTGCCAAAGTATTCAAAGCAGAAACAATTGCACGCAACGAAGAAGCGTGGGGCAAACCCTACAGACCAGAACACCCACAACCAATGACGCAGAGGCAACGAGCAGAAGTTACGAGTGGTTCAGGTCAGGCAATGAAAGAAGCCAAGCAGTTCAGGATGCAGACTGAAACAACAAACCGTGCAGGGGAAGCAAAGCAGTTTGAGAACCTGATGAACATGAAGAAACCACTTGCTGGTCTGGAAAACAAACCTGCAGATCTTGACTACTGGAGATGGAACAATGCAATGTTCTCTGTGGCTTCTGCAGCAAAGGCTGGACAGGTTGCAGGCGGTTGGAACTATGGGTTGCCAGCAGCACAGCCAAACCGTGCACGTCCAATCCTCGGTGTATCTCCCAACACCCGTATCAGTACACGGCAATTCAAAGCATCTGACAAAGCAGTAGGACAGTGGGCAAAGAGGAACACCGAACTTGCACGGGGAGTTCGTGCTGGAACAATTGCAGCAACCTCTGCTGAAGGTCGCAGGAAAGCCGTCGCTCCCTACATCATGGATGACAATGTAATCAGGCAGACATCGAAGAGCGACGAAACAAACATCTTTGCAACGGCAACCATAACAGGGCTTGCATTCAAACCAGATACCAGCATAAGATCATTCGAAGATACTCTTCCGGCAGAGCAGACAAAGTATAAACCAATTGGTATCTACAAGACAGATCAGATCACAACCTTCAAACCAGAAACACGAACAACCATAGACACCATCACAACCAAACCACCAACAACAACCCCGGTCATCCCGCCAATCATCCCGCCGATAATCCCACCATTCGGATTACCGTGGGGTGGAGGAGGAAGTGACTCTGGTGCAGGTGCACGTCCATACGGAAAGAGAGCACACAGGGAAGTCATACCAGTTCAATCAGAGTTCGAGAACTATGGAATGGGAAAACGTGGTGGACATAAAAAGAGAAGAAGATAAAACAAGCCTTTTTTTAAAAGGGGGTAGTCAAACCCCCATGCACTATGTTAAAGTCAAAAAGAAATAGCGTGGCTGCCTTGCTATTAGAAGTATGGCTTCCTTTCGTTCTGTTGCACTGTCTTGTGAATCGGTTTGATGTTCTTCTCTCTTTTGTCCAGCATCTTTTCGAATTGCGGTTCCAACTGGTAATACATCGGGTGGTGCTGCAGATGTTGCCGTGCTGTTCTCCGTGCTGTCACTGGAGCCATCGTCGGATGTTCTTTCATCTCAACCGATGCACCCCGTCTTACCTCTTCCATCTTAACTCTGTAGAGTGGCATATAGGAAACCTTATAGAGTTGCATGTTAATAAGGATTATTACGAAGTCCGACAATCCCACATGGCTCTGAAACGAAAGTTGCTGATGACGGTTCGGACTTCCCATTTCTTATTATCATATCTTATAAATACCGTAACAACAATAAGTATTGTATGGCTGTTTCTAAACGCGAAGTTGTGGTGTGTCACTGCGAGAGATGTGGATTTGACTGGATACCCAGAACAGCATTAAAAGAACCAGATGCAACTCCGGTAAGATGTGGCAACCCAACATGCAATAGTCCTTATTGGAATCATCCGAGAAAGGTATTTCCGGCAGTGATGATATAATGGATAAGGACGATACGATATATGGTATCCGAAAAGGATACATACAGATTGCCATTCTTCTCGTCATAATGATATTCATGCTTGGGTGGCTTGTCGGGAAAGCCGACGCAGTAAACCAGTCGTATTATATTCCGACTACACCACCTACACCAACTCCAGAACCTGTAACGATTGAACCAACTCCGATCCCAACACCGTTCGGAATCAATACTCCATTACCTACACCAACACCAATCCCGAAAACAATACGGAGATTGACTGAACAGGGGGAATGTGTAGAACTTGGAGAAACGGTAGACTTTGCTGGCATAGGTTGGTACACTGGATATATTGCATACTATAATCAATACCGTACATTAACTACAGAAGGATTGAATGCAAGTAAGATCTACGAGATACAACCATATGAGATTAAACATTACTATATAGATCCTATAAAATTCAAGAACTTCCCCGGAAACTGGTATTCCCATTATGAGCATGTCGAGGGTGGAAATTCGATGCTGTTCAAAGTTGCCGTCGATAAGTGTATCAAGAAGAACGAAACGAATCTGGTTCCACTTGTCGTAGATAACAAGACGATAACATTGGTTGCTGAAAATTTTACCTTAACTGCAAAGACACTTCCCGGTATAGATTATATCGTAAGTAGAAATTTGCCAACGTCGATTGAAACAGAATATGATTCCCGCTACTGGATGTTTGGAACGAACCCGAACGATAACCTGTACGACATCCCTGTAGACAACGACGGCATGATTGTATTCACCAAAGATTTCTCGAATAAACTTGTAGTAGGAAATTACAGAATCATCGATGTGTATCCCGGAGAGAATTTTATCATAGAGGAAACATATGATAAATCTACATCGACGATAGCCTCTCCATTTCGAGATGTCCTTCCCGTGACAATCCGAACGATGACATCGGAAAATGTGATGGCTGCATTGAAATACCAAGTCAGGAAATCCATAGATGATACATTCACCGAGATAAATATTACCGTGGAAGATCCATACATCGAAGTGAAGAGATTGGATAATCTTGCAAATGCAGACGGGACAAATAGCGTTATGCTTTCTGGATATACCAATGCAAATGTCGGGGATGAAATAACTCTTGAATTTGATAAGGGGCATATCGATTCGAAACTGATACGGGAAAACACATGGACAACAAATGTTGTTGATGGTGGGGGAAGTAATACTTACAGGACGTGGTATAAGACTGCAATATTTAATGCAAACGATTTCGTTGCTGGTCAACATACCATGACAATAACAACAAGTTCGGGTGCTTCGGTTGGAGCACCAGTATTCATACGGAAGGAACTTGCCGCAAATTATAACCCACCCGACTACATTCAGTTCATAGACAACAGCCCATATATTCCTGTCCCGACAGTTCCACCTGCTCCACCACCAGTAACTGTTACCGTGGTGCAGACGGTTATTAAGGAGAAGGTTGTTGAGAAAGAAAAGATTGTAATGGTTGATCCATATCCCTATGTGATGGGTGGCATCGCTGCCCTGATAGTGATACTCTACGCACTCTACACAATTTCCCGTGCGTATATGAATGCCCGTCGAACACGAAATGAAAAGAAGGAGTAAAGGATTTACATGCAAGCAAAGTCTTTCAGAGAGATCGATAACAAGTTCACCTACATTGTTGGATTCCGAAATCTGTATAACATTGCAGTCTTGTTCATTGCGGCGATGGGATTCGTATTGTATCCCGCCACAACTCTCGCGGTTATCATTCTTATCGTACTCGGATTGAAATGGTTCCTGACGCAAGTGAGAGAGAATATCGATACTGTGTCTATCAGCGAGATGGCACTGAAGGAACATATCGACAAAGGATAATCAGATGTCACAATCAAAGTGGGATGAGGATATAGGATCTGCGAAGGATACCGCGAGGAATGCTGTACTCAATCTGAAGTACAGCATCACTGCCAATGCTCCAGACTGGATAGTAAAACCAATCACCAGTATTCTTGTCGATGAGAGAACCCCTGCGTTTTTATTGGGGATGGGATTTGAAGCAGCAGGTATTGCCATTCAACAGGCGTTAGGAATCCCTGTGTATCCAATCCTCGATGGTATCGTTGCGATGATAATGGTTGGATTGCTTGTCTGGTATCAGAGGAGGAAGCGTGCTCAATAAACTTCGGTTGAAACTGAAGATGTTGATGAAGGGGAGCACTCGCAACCCACAGACAAAATTCATCAACCCTTATGCAATGTCTGATACAACGACAGAACAGTATCGTGTCAAACCAGAGTTCCGGGATGGACGTTTCATCCTGAAGGATAAGAAGGAAGAGTCCCAGATGAAACAGGATGTAACAGAGGATACTGAATCGAAGAAGGATGCGAAGGACAAGAAAGAAAAGAAGGAGAAGGAACCGGGACTCTCTCATTTTATAGCAGATGTTGTTGTCAAGGATATGTCGGCAATTGCAAGCATATCAAAACGCAAAGCAAAAGCACAACCCATTATGAATCCAAAGGATCAGGTAATCCAGAACCCACCAGCACTTGAACTTGAATTGGTTGAACCGTTGGAACCGTTCGAACCGTTAGAGCCTTTGTTTGAACCAATGGATGAACCACAACCAATTGTAAAGAAGGAGCCGCACATCCCGCAAGGGAACGATATTGCAGTTGCAAATATCAAGAGAACTCTTGATAGGTGGAAACTTACGAATCCGAAGGTGGTAAAGAAATGACATATCAAATCGACTATCAAATGTTAGGGGTACTGATTGTAACAGGTATAGTAATGGTTGTCTTTTTCTACACTGCTTCTGCTATACTCCACAATGAAATTCCAACAGAAGAGAAATGCCAGAGTATCTACGGGTATGGTCAGCAGGAGAAAGTGTATGCAGAGAAATACTTCTGTGAGTTTAATGAAACCGGGTGGCATCTGAACAAAACAAAGTTCAGGGAGATGTTGAGTAAGACGGATGGTTGGGTAACATGAAGATCAAACACACGAATAAAGAACTACGAGTAATAATTGTAGCACACTGGAAGCAGAAGGCAAACCATATCTTCAGGAAATATATCCTGTGTTCATTCAGGAATAAATTCTGTGATACTTGTAAGGAATCAGAAGTGTGTGCAAGGATAGAAAAGAAACCGTGGGTTGGAAAAATTTAGTTCTTCTTGTGGCAAACCTTGTGTTGCCTGCCACCGATAGTTACCTGCTGATTTCCTTTCTTTGCTTCGAATGCACCATGCATATGTCCATATGCAAGCCAGCGTTGATACGCTCCCTTGTCTTTAAAGTTCATGGTTAGTTCCTCCCATCTCCCCAGTATGGCATGTTCTCCATTCCCTGATTTGAATATGGTGTTCGCATTGTTCTCTTCTTTAATTCAGCATCACGTATCTTCAAGGCAATCGCAACTGCCTGTGGGTGTGGTCTACCCATCTGTTGTTCAACCCTGATGTTATGAGCAACCGAACCTTTTGAATACCCGTGTTTGATTGGCATCGTGTTTCACCTGCACTTGAAAAGCCGAAGGAGGGAATTGAACCCCCGTCCTCCGAGGTACAGACTCGGCGCACGTCCGACGTGTGCTTCTCCGGCTTAATACTGATACGTTCCCGTGTAGTCCACGGTCTGAACGCACAGTACAATAAACTGGGCAACTACTGCTATCGTCAGCAGGAACATGAATCCATAGAATATTACGCCCAGATACTGGATAACAAATGTCATATCTTCGAGGACAACAAACTGCCAGTTGTTTACGAACTGGATTACAAAGTCGAGTCCGAACCCCCCGAAGAGATTGAACATCATGAGAACGAGGGTAAGGATAATCATCTCTCCTGCACCCATCAATAAAGTTCCGAGTTCCACAACACCAGATACAACTCTGATCTGGTTAATCCAATAATTGATTCCGATACCAAACAGAAGGATGAATGGTTCAACACGGAAGATCATTAACTGGACAGCAAAGACATCGAATCGCATTTGTGATGCAGCAACATCAACAAACATCTTGGATGCAAGAAGAGTAAGTCGGTCAATGCCAAACCCGATAAGGACGAAAAGAACCCCTGCCAAAAGGAAGCAGAAAATCAGGGTGATGATTCCCCCTGCTGCCATTTCGTTGTCGTTTTGCATAATCATGTTGGATTATGCTGTTGTCTTACTTAATCCTTTCCTGCTGGTTTTTCGTGACCTTCCTTCTTCCCCGCAACGATGGTGGGGTGTGCTTTGATATCTTCCTCTACTGGCTTTGCAGCATAGATTTCATTATATTCGAGCACAAGAGAGTCGTGCAGCATTGCCATCGAATTTATGATGAGAGGGTTGCTCCCGAACTTCTGGAGGTCGGAAATACCAAATTCGAGGTGTTCGATTATGCGCTGCTTCTTTAACTGATCTACTGATTCTTCAACCATAGTTTTCATCCCCTTAAATCAAATGTTTCAAATCTTTTTGAATCTCAATCATGAGTTGTTCGACCTTCTTGTACTTTGCTGCAACTGAAAGAATATCCTTCTCTTTTGGATTCCCCTTCGCAAGACTTTCGATTGCAGGGATTAATGTTGTAATCCCCTGCCGTGTCTGCATGGTTGCAGAATATAATGATTCAAGCATCTGGTCGGTAATGTTCATAAACACTCCTGTTTATTTTCCTGCCATCTGTAGTATGAGGTACGCAAAGACGGCAGAGATAATAATGATACCTCCTGCAATCAGGGCGTAGGTCATCATGGTCTTTCCAGCATTGTCGTCCTTTGTCTGACGCTTGGCAACTTCCTGATTGATGTAACCAGCGAAGTGAGCAGCCGTCCACTTGGGAAGGTATCTCCTGACTTCATGCAGGTCAACAATTCGGAAGGGTGGAAGTTTCACACCACTCGGAACGAAGGCATCAAGTTCTCCATTGAGCAATCGCTTCTCGAAAGATTTCCAATCGTAGATGACAAGTTCCTGTGCGACAAGTTCATCTGGTTTCATGTCGGGGTTCAATACTTTCTGGTGTTCGTTCCATCGATGAACAATCTCGACGATGGCGTAGTCGATGTCGATGTTGTGAACAATGTTCCAGTCATCAGACATTTCTACAGTGCTTACCTTCCCCATCTGCCCAGATACAGGTGCGGTAATAATCCACATGAGGGGAAGGTTCATCGAGCGATATAGCCCTGCAACATAGTCTACTGCTTCGAGCCATATCTGCCCATTCATTCCATGAATAATAGATTGTGGTTTATTTGATATCGATGCTGTACGGAAACCCCATACGGGTTTCAAAGGTTCGTATATGTATTGCCAGACCACCATCCCACCAAACATCAATGCCATACCTAATACAAATATTATGATAAGGTAGAATGGCATCCCCATAATTACGGGATTGTAAAGAGGGACTGCCTGAAGAACCTGCTGGATTAACTGTTCGGTTGCTGCTGCGGATGCTGCCATTTAATGCTCCAGAGGATAGTTGATTTTCTGTTCTTCAATCCATAAAGAATAGATAAGAGAAGAACCATAGTGGATGAAATTTAATCCGATCCATATGATAAGAAGTGCCATAAGAGTTCCTGCAACACTCCACAGATCTCCAGTCCACGATGGAATCGTATCCCAGAATAGTTCAGTTGTCATCGTGGAGTATCCATTATCGTATCTCCACTTGACGAGCATCATGATGCACGGGATGATTACAACCATAAGTATCCCCGTGATAAAAATATAACACATCGATGCAATTGTCAGGAGTCCATCGAAGGCGAGTAACTGCCTTTTTAAAAAGGGGGGTATCATCTATCCTCTCTTGCTGCCGATACCAAACAATGCCTTGCTTTCTCTTGGTCGTTCTCCACGACCATCTCCCTGATTCCAGTTACCTGCCATACCAATTCCGACAGAGGGAATCACACGTTCACGCAGACCGTCACCAAAGTCGCTGCGTGCTTTGTCAGTCATAACTTCTGCGTGTATCTTCAGCATGTTATCCTGAATGAGTCCATCGACGTTATCACATCCATCGAAGTCGATTGCTGTAGTTAGTTCGGTGAGGATCTTTGCCTGCCTCGCCCCATTCATATTTGATGTTGGGACTTCGGCTGCGGCATCGTTATCCATGAACACCCAGTATCTCTTATGCCCTTTCAATTCATGCGGCTTATCAGGGGTGCGGATTTTAAGATAATAATCCATGACCTCCTTCTCGATTGTTGGAGGCATGGGAGCCATTGCTATAGGACGTGGCTGTTGTCCTCCCGGATACCCGCCACCGCCACCCTGTTGTCGCATCTGCATATCGTATTGTAGTTGTTCCTCGTATGCAACTTCTTCCGGGCTTTTCATCTGCACTTCTTGTTTAATAAATCTGTCAAGTATTCCCATAGTCACCACACTTGTATTATCTTACATTCTGCCGAGAGTCGGATACCGAATCCGCATCGCGCAGGAACAATGTATAA
>Ga0315295_10002979_pt1 | contig 14367 bp, 4 predicted proteins | sample YL17G14_0_MG_FD_204453 | JGI IMG/M metagenome (GOLD analysis project Ga0315295, IMG submission 204453) | Sediment microbial communities from Yellowstone Lake, YNP, Wyoming, USA - YL17G14_0 | ecosystem: Environmental > Aquatic > Freshwater > Lake > Sediment | place: USA: Wyoming | collected...
CTCCGCGTACATTCGTATCGAGGTTAGAGGTGTTCTAAGTTCGTGCGAGACAGCAGATATGAAATCATCTTTTTTTTGCGACAGCTTGATTTGGGCTCTGGCGTTGTGCAATAGACTGGCCAGCCCCAGCGTTACCGCCAGAAGCACTACAGTGACAATGCTCAAATACCAGTTTTGCAGTTGCCTTATTTGTTTACTCATCCAGGCAGGGTCGATTTCTTTAAGGTTGAGCACTAACTCTCCAAAGCCAAAGTTTAATATCGCCGTATAGGTGATATCCGTTGCCGCAGCCGCGTTCTTTGCTTGTGTCAGCTCGAAGCTCATACCTTTGCGTATAAATCGCTGCGCGGATTCTTTAACCTCATCAATTAGTTTCTTCTCATTAAGTTGAAAACCCTGAAGAAAGTGCTTATCTTCGATTTGAACGTGCCTTAGCAGAAACACCTGTCCGCCGAATATCGATTTGTCGGCATCCCCGCCTCTGACTACCAGAGGCACAAAAGGCTCAATTCGTATCTGCACTGTCTCAGCCGGCTCCCCTTGAGCAGCAGGTTGCTGTAATTGAGTGAAAGTTTGCATCTGCTGTTCGGGGGCAATCTGTATGCCAGTGCCCGGTTGGTTTGGCTCGTTGCTTGTTGTAATCTGTTGCGGCTCTCTGCCAGTGCCTGCTTGTGTTCCGGGTGTTTGCCGGCTGGTATCGTGCCGTTCCTCTTCCGCCGTTTGTGGCGGCTGCGTCTGTTGTTCTGATTGGGTTGGCGTGCCTGATTGCCTCTGTTGAGATTGGACGTCTTGCTGTGATGAATCCACATTCGAAGAAATATTGCGCTCATAAATGAAACGCTTCTGTTCAATAACCTGTGCCTTTTGGCCTTGCCCCTGCAAACTTTCGATGGGATAATTTTTCTCACGCTCACCTTGAAATGCTACACCTTTCCCACCTTTCTTCTGGAGACTTTTATCTTTTGTCAATGCGACTTGTTTAAATTCGTCGAGCTGGCCCAATCGTGAATCTTCGCCCCTCTTGACATACTGTATATCAAATGGCCCGGACATAGCTCCGGTCAGAGCAGGCATTAGATTATACTTTACGTTGTCTTTGTTTATCTGCACTTTAGCATAGAGGTCATTAAAATCGGCGGCCCAACCGGGCTTGCCGAAGTCCGCACTTTCTCCTTGTTTGATATTGTCATTTGGTGTGATGATGGTGCCGTCCGGCTCGATTTGAAAATTACCATAAGCAAGCCCGTTGTCCATCTGACCGGCCAGAGGCGAGCGCAGCACCAGTGTCTGCTGCTGACTATTAACAACATTTTCCGGGACATAATAATACAGGTAATCGGTATAAGGCCGGTTCTGTTCTCTGCGCAGGAAATCGTCAAGCTTGCCTTTGACATCTTGTCTGATTTGTTCTGCAACTGCGGCAAATTCGCCCAGCCGCGTGCCTTCCATACCTTGCGCCCATATCCGGATAGAGTGGTATCCCAGCCAGACCAGCCCGCACATAGCTGTAAGGATTATCACCGACAAAATAATAAGCCGCCTGTACATTTGCGCTCTACCAGCTAAGTTTCGTATTTGTAACCTGCACCGCGCACAGTTTTGATAATCTGCGGGTCGCTCACATCCCGCTCGATTTTGCTCCTTAACTTGGCTATATGCATATCCGTAGTCCGCGTCTCCAAATCGGTCATAGTGTCGTCCCAGACTTCTCGATAAAGCTCTTCTCTGCTGATGACCCGGTTCGGATTTGCGGCAAAGTACTGGATAATTCTTGCTTCCCGCCTGGTAATTTCTATTTCTTTGCCTTTGCGTCTTACCTTCAGCGCTGCAATATCGACATCTAAATCGGCAAACATAAAAGCTTGCCCGACTGCCCGCGCCGGGTCTGTCCGCCGCAGCACCGCATTTATCCTTGCCAGCAGCTCCTCTAACGAAAATGGTTTGGTGATGTAATCATCGGCGCCGAGGTTAAGTCCCGCTACCTTTTCTTTTTCCTGGCCCTTGGCAGTGAGCATAATAATGGGGGTTTGCAGACCCTCCTGACGCCATTTACGACACAGTTGTTCACCGCTGATTTTCGGCAGCATCAAATCGAGCAAAATCAAATCGAACAGCCCGCCGGCCACGGTGCGTTCCGCATCGAGTCCGTCGGCAGCTTCGGTAACTTTGAATCCCTGAAACTCCAGAAAGTCCCTCAGTGCCGCAAGGATATTCTGCTCATCTTCAACCACTAAGATGGATGCTTTTGGTTCCATAATTACACCTGTTCCCATTTATATTATAATCGCAATTGAAGACCGCGTTTGTAAATGTTTTGTAAAAAAGCGCAAAACTTATTTTACACCCATTTTACTTTGTGCTCAACCGGCGATGTTGCATAATTAAATAGGTGGTCATTTTGCAGCCCCTGCCCCGACTTGTCGGGGTTCAAGAATCTATTTTGGAACTTTTTGAAAGGACCGAAAAATGAAAGAGAGAACACAAACACTTGCATTGGCAGTTGTGGTGATTGGCCTTTTGGCCTCAGCCGCCTTTGCCGATGTCCCGAGGACAGCCGGCACAATCTCGAAAGTAACGGTTTATCGCGGCCAGTCGCTGGTGACCCGAGCCGTCAATGTTGACTTGCCGCCGGAAGCTTCCGAACTAATCGTTGAGAATCTGCCGGCCCAGGTAGTGCCGGAGAGTATCTATGCTCAGGCCTCGGATGCCGTCAAGGTGCTCAGCGTAAGGTATCGGGAAAGACCAGTTATGGAAGATACGCGCGAGGAAGTCAAACAGCTTGATACCCAGATTGAGGATGTGAAACATAAACTCAAATACGCCGAGAGTGAGCTTGCGCATTTTAACCAGCAGTGGCAAATGTTCGAGAAACTCAAGGACTTCACCGTTACCGCAGCTCAAAACGACCTCAACAGAGGCCTTTTGACCTTTGAGCCGCTCCAGAATCTTGCGACGTTTATAGAACAAAAGGGCCTGGAATATCACAAACACAAGCTGGAACTGGAAGACCAGATTGCTCAATTGAAAAAAGAGCAGGAATTGTTTGAACGCAAGCGTAACGAGCTGACAGCCGGTCGCTCCCGCACGGAGCGAGAAGCAGTTCTGTTTATAAACGCAAATGGCGCAAGGAAGGTCGCTATCGAAATGAGCTACCTGGTCAACGGCGCCAACTGGCTGCAACAGTATAACCTCCGCGCCAATCCCAAAAAGTCAAATTGTCTTATTGAATACAATGCGGTCGTTAATCAGACCAGCGGCGAGGATTGGAATAGCGTGGTTATAAGTCTTTCTACCGCTGAACCGACCATGGTTGCAGCAGCCCCCACTCTTACACCTATGCTTGTGGCTCTCTCCTTACCTGCTCAGCAGCAAGCCGAGCCCGGCCAACAGGCTGTTGCGTGGGAGAATGAAGTTAAACAGTATAGAAAATCTCGAAAAGAATACGGTCAGAAAGGCCCTGTTGCCAATGAGGAACTTAACGTTCTGGCGCTGCGTAATCAGGCATTCGCCTATAATGTCATTGCTGATAGAAGACAATTGGTGGAATTCCAGCAGAAAATAGCTGAAATTTCCCGCATTGAGGGAATCAGTGTAACGTATGATTTGCCCGGCAAGCTCACCCTTCCCAGCCGCAGCGACCAGCAGCTTGTAACCATCGCTGCAATTACCGCAAAAGCCGATTTCACGCTCATTGCCACTCCTTTGCTGACCGATTATGTGTATCTGCAGGCGGATGTGCTTAACGATAGTGACACTGTCCTCCTGCCGGGACAGGCCAGTATGTTCCGCGATGGCGGGTTTGTCGGCAAAAGCCAGTTGTCGCCGGTTACCATCGGCGAGAAATTCACAGCCGGTTTCGGTATAGATTCACAGGTTCAGGTAACCCACGAGCTTGAAGACAAGCAGACAAGAATCCAGGGTGGAAATCGCATCGATACTTATCAATATCGTATTGCCATAAGTAATTACAAAAATGCCGCCGTTGAATTGCGGCTGCTGGACCGCTTACCTTATACCGATGATGCTTCAGTCAAAATAGAGCTTGCAAAGACCGAACCCCAGTTGAGCCAGGATGCTGAATATCTGCGAACCTCTCGAAAGAAAGGTGTCCTTCGCTGGGACACTAAGCTACCTCCGAATACGGTTGATGAAAAAGCGACTATTGTGAAATATAGCTTCACTATGGAGTATGACAGGAATATGCAGCTTCAGCCTCGCCTTGCCACTCAAGCCACACAATAAATAGGACTCGCCCCGCACCCATCGAAGCCCCCGCCCGATGGGTGCGGGACCTTCATGGGTCTGACTTCCACAGTTTTGAGTTTTATTGGTGGGGTCCTACTGGCCTGGCGTGGGTGTATCGGCAGATGTCCAGTTATTAGGGTCGTTGCCGTAATGGTTTGCAGCCACCCGGCTTAGTGATGCCCCGCTACCGTCCGGCTCAAGGGGCCACGGGGCGTCATTATCGTAGTTTATCATATCGATACGGATATAGTGGCGCGCGCCGGACTGGTCCACATCACCGGGCATACTGATATAAATCTTCTCGCCGCCGTTATTCAGTCTGCCGTCGCCCCATTCGAGCAACTGTACGCCTGAAGGAACGCCTGGGTACCACGACTTGAAATTAGCTTTGTTTTTTACCAGCAGCAAATAACCGTGGGCAGGCATACTTGTATTGGCCGGCAGGTTGTAGTCGATGCCATACTCCTCGTCATTGAATTTCCACGTGATGCCGTCCGCGTCGAATAAATCAACCTTGCTGCCGGTGATATTGTATAGTTCGACGAACTCCGCATCCCTGTTGATTAAAGGATTATACATAATCTCATTGATTACTATTGGCCCAACCTTCGGATATGCATTGTCCCATCCCGGCGTATTTTCGCTCATTGCTACAAAGTCAACGTTGTTAATGCTGGCTTTGAAATAGCGGCCGAATGATACACCGGTTTCCGAAGCGCCGAAGTCCTGCACTTCCTGGTATCCGGTCAAGACACCGCCTTGAGCCGAGGACAGACACACCTCTTCGCCGTTTTCGCTAAGGCGGAAGACCTCGAGGCATCCAACGTCATTTGGATTGGCGAAATTCAAGTCCTCACGGAAGATAACATAGCCATGGCGGTCAATCACTGTGTCCTCGGCAACCTGGTATTTCATAGGAGCACCTTCGTCATCGCTGAGGAACCAGCCGCTTATGTTTATGGGTTTGTTTGTGGTATTGTGCAGTTCAATCCAGTCCGGCTCGCCGGCGTGAGAATGCGCCAATAGCTCGTTAATCACGACATCTCCTGGATTTGGAATAATGCCGCTATCATCCCAGCCGGGTGAGCCGCCCCAGTAGGCGCTCGCACGCCAACTTTCTTTCTGGCCCCAACTGTTTGGGTCAGGATTGTTTGGGTCTATTATAGTCAGCGAAAAGCCGCCGCCGTCGGTAATATCGCGCCAGCCGTCTTTATACTCAAAATCCAGAATCATCTGGCCCGCAGCATCCTCCAGCCGTATTCTCTCTCCTGCATTTTCCAGACTGCCGGTGTATTGACCGGCCACATTAATTCCTGTGCCGTATTCGGCTTGAAACGCTGATACGTCTTTGACAACCACCACATACCCGCCTTTGGACAGTTCCAGACTTGGGAAGGTAAAGTGGATTCCCTCGGCGAACTTAACAAGATTAAGGTTTAGTGTTGTTGCTCCAATGTTTTTCAACTCGACGAATTCTATATTGGGGTCATTATCGCCCGGCGGATGATACATAATTTCGGTAATCCGTAACTTTTCTGCTACGGGGCCTACGGCAAAAACTGCCTCATTAAGCGCACTCCATTTGCCATCCAGAACACGTGCCTTCACACGGACACTCTTGGGCAGAGTAACCTGTCCGGTGTATTTAAGCGAGGTCGGCGATGGGTCGCCCTGGCTAACCTGACTGGCGACCAGTTCGACACAGATAAGAAAATCGCTGCTGCCAGAGAGGTCTAAACCGTGGATAGCCAGGATGTTATTACCCTGCCTTAATGCCTTGGTGTAGGCGGAAATGTCGATGTCCTCAAAATTTATTGCTGCTGAATCATCATGCCCGGCGCTTGCGTAGGAGTTCCATTGCGGTGACCCTGTGAAGTTACGACTGGCCACCACGGTGCCATTCAGATACGCAATGAATCCGTCATCATATCGCACCCTCAGGACCATATCATTGAAATCACTGTTGCTGGCGACAAATGGGATGCGAATGTAGCAGGTGCCGTTCTTGCCATACATTGCCGAGCCGACGTTGACATCGATAAGTGCTGTATAGTTCACCGGGTCTGTCGGCCTGGTTTCGTAGCCAACGCCGCCTGTTCCATTGGTCCAGGGCGGCACGGTGTCATTGAAATAAGTGGTGAACCAGACATTATTCTCACCTACCTGAATTCCGCCGGCTGTGTCGCCAACCAGACGGAAGCTTTGGTCAAACGTGCTGAAGCTGCCTTTTGCGGCAAAAAGTTCAAGCTCTGAGCCACCGCCTTGCTCGTAGAATACCAGACGCAGGTTATATGCACCCGTCTGCGTGATGTTGACCTGGCCGAAGGTGTCTCCCGGACCCCGCGGGGTGGGATAAGAGAAATTTAACCAGGTCGTGGCGCCCTTGGTCAATTTCAGTCCGAAGCCGTCGTCGCTGTTGACGCCAAACGTCCAGTAACCGGTCTGTGGTATAAAGATAGTCCCTGTGACCAGAATAACAAAGTCCTGGACGTCGTTGTTAATGACGGTGCCGGGGAAGTTGCTGTCATTGTCGAAGTGGCCGAGGCCTCCGGTATTAAAATAGTTGATTACCGATGCTTTTGCTGTAACAACAGAGCTCTGATAAGCCGGTGTGCTGATAACCAACTCAGCGGTAGTTAAGTCACCAACGGTGATGTTTGCTTTATAATAGGCAACATCGAACTGTGGTAGGGTGTTGCTGAGGAGGTCGCCGCCGTTGGCAACACTTGGAACGAGAACTTTCTTGGCAGCATCTTCGGTCACAAGGGTTACGGTGCTGCCTGGTGCTGATTGCCATGGCGGTATCCGCGGGTCATTACCATCGATGGTGTAGTAAATCGTGCCCGACTTTGCCGTCATCGAGAAAACGTCTGTCGGTAGGATGTGCCCGCCATTCTTATACAGGCCGTTAATGTAAAAGACAGGCGCATCTACATTAGAATACAAGCCCGCATTTCGCAGTTGCGCCAGAACGATAGCCGGGCGCTGAGGCATATAGGTACTCAGAACGTAGTCGCGCCAGGTCTGCCAGTGGGCCAGCGTATAAGGTGTGCTGCTTGCCATATCTCCCCATCGTGCCGATTCGGAGATGATTGATAGCTCGACCTGGTCGGCAAGTTGCTTGTATCGTGCGTAGGATGCTGCTGATGCTGCCGGGCCGTTGTTGAACAGGTGTCGATGGGCGTGGTCAGCAAATAGCAGGCGGAATTCACTGTTTTGCCTGAGGGCATTATAGGGAACCGCTGAACCGTCGCTGACGCCGGTTACGTTTGTGTTAAGGTCGGACCAGACGATGATGGCGCCTTCCGAGTCCCAGTTAAAAAACTTAAAGCCGGTTGCGTTCGGAGGTCGCAGGCAGCCGGTGTACCAGTTATGCCACGGCCAATCCCCTGTTCCTCCCCATAAGTTGGAGAACATATAGTCAATGTGGTTATCGACATCGAGCAGGTCGGTGTAAGCAGGGTTTTTCGTGCCGTCAGCGTTGTTGCCCTGAATCTCCTGGTATGCCTGGTTGGAAATTAGACCTGCTGAACACTTATTGAGCATCTGGTTCCAGGTGGTGGTATCTCCGTTGACGGCGATGCCGTCATGAATCGAATCCCAGTCTTCTTTGTCACCGCCGAAATACGTGGTGGCAAACGATTCATCGGGCCGCTCTACGGCGTTGTACAGTCCCCAATATAGCCCATTAATGTACAGATGCACAAATGTCCCGTGAGCGGAAGGATTGCCACAGGCCAACTGCGTGCGCCGCATAAACTCATCGATAATATACTGGGTATTTCCGCCTCCATAATTGTTCCAGGCGTCGTTTGCTCCCGCCCTCAGGATAATGGTGTCAAACTTGTCGGTAGCATCTTCGCCGAACAGCGGATACTCCAGCTTCGTCTGCCCGTAGTTTCGCTTGAACAGGAGGCGGAATGACTTTTTTCTCGTCAGACCCATACCGCGAAACGCGCCGCCGTATATCCGCACCCCGGCATCCACCTGAAATGCGGTTGTGCCATCGGGGTTGATTAACTCAACAGAGGTCGGCCGTTCCCACGCCACACCCTCACTCTCGGGATTACTGTAGATGCCGCTCGTGCCGAACAGATAATCGGTGCTGGTCACGATAGACATTGTCGGAAGGGACAATAGCGAATTCCTCATCAGGCCGCGATACCGTGAGTCATTCACCACATCCGGGTCCATCTGATAATCGGCAGTGGTTGAACCCCATGTGCTGGGGAAGTTGAACGGATTGGTCGGCTGGTGAATCACGTCGTTGAGGAAGATGTAAGTTTGGGTATCAACGTTGGTTGATATCCAGCCCGGCTTGAACGCCATTGCCCGCAGGCATGTAGTTGTTTTTATAGGAATGGGACCGGTGTATTCGTTGCCATCCACCTCCGATGGAGCGATGCCGTTTGTGGTGTAATGTATGGTAGCTCCCGGCGTTTCGGTGGTGATTGTTACCGAGAAGGGCGCATCATAGAACCCACGGTCATGGCTGAATTGCGTATCAGCTACAAAATTAACCGACCCGGAAACGTTGAACTTACCGGGCGTGGCAGCGGCAAAGTATCGAGTCGTCATCTGGTTGCTGGCACCGAGCAGCTCCGGCAGGATTAAGAACTTGCCGTCAGATTTGCTGTTGTTGAGTGCGTGAATTGCCAGCACGTTTCTGCCCTCTCGCAGAGTGCCGATATGGTCGGAGGCGTCAAAATTCTCAAACGCATTGGAATCGTGAACGCCGGTGGCGGTAGAGTTCCACTGCGGTAAAGTCGGAGCGTAGCTGCTGCGGGCAATTTCCTGGCCGTTAAGATAGGCCACGAAAGCGTCAATAAACTTCGTTTGTAAGTTAAGCGAGTCGAAGAAATCGGCCTCCTCAACATCGAATTTGGCACGCATCCACAGCGAGGCGTTGACATTCTGCATCTGCTGCTGTATATCGGTGCCGACATCCTCGCTCATACTGCTGACGGATAGCCCGCCGTGGGCAGCGTCACCAACGAGGCGAAAGGATGTGGAGTTAAATGTCAAAAAGTAGCCTTTTGCGACAAAAAGTTCGAGTTCCGAGCCGCCGCCCTGCTCATAAAACACCAGACGCAGGTTATATAATCCTGTTTCTGTGATGTTGAAAGTCGCCAGTGTGTCAGCAGGACCACGCGGGGGAGGGTAGGATAATGTGAAAGTGGTGGTACCCTTGGTTAGTTTCAACTCGAAGCCATCGTCGCTGTTGACCCCGAATGTCCAGTAGCCGGTCTGCGGGATTGAAACCATCCCGGTTGCTAAAATAACGAAATTATCAACATTGATGCCTATTGTCGTGCCTGGGAACGGCAGGTCATTGCCGTAATTGGCGCCGCCCTCGGTATTCAGATAGTTTATAACTGATGGCGTTGCAGTTACTACGGTGCTCTGATAAGATGGGTTACTGATAACTGACTCAGCGGCACTTAGACCGTCAACAGTGATATTTGCCTTGTAGTAGGTAACCTTAAACCCCGGTATGGCATTTCCGAACCCGATACCTGTCTGCCCTGTTTTCCATCCCGAGTCGTTAAAATCCAGAGCCGTCCAGTTCGCGCCTGCATCGCTGCTGGTAGGCACGCGGTAGGAAACGGCAGCACCGGAACCGATAAACGTTGTGGCATACTGCGATAATCCGTATGAGATGTTGGTTGCCTGTTTTGGGTATTTGGGGGCATATTCGTGGGCTATAGTGACGCCATCTTTTTCCACCATCGCCAGATAACCACCATTGGCATTGAGATTAAAATTTGTGTGCAAGGGCATGCCTGGGACACGGCGGTTTTTCTCGGAGGCAAAGACAACCAGAAACTGGCCGGGAATTAGCTGCACAGACGGAAATTGCCACTCCTCCAGTTCGTTAGGGTCGTGCGTCAGATACCAGCCATCCAGGTTGATGGGTTTGTTTGTGGGGTTATAAATCTCAATCCAGTCGGAGGAGTCACCATCTTCATCCAGCAACTCACCTTCTTCCAGCGGCTCCTTGCTGGCATTGCTTGCCATAAACTCGCTGATAACTGCGTTAGCTCTATTTATCCCCCAGTTCTCTGCCAGCATGGCAAGGTCGGTCATATTTACTTTGCTGTTCCCGTCCAGGTCCGCGTCGCAGCCGACACTCAAACAGTTCGGATTCAGCCATTGTCCGGCGAGAATCACCAGGTCTGCACAGTCAACGTTGCGGTCCCCATTAAGGTCGCCTACGGGGTAAAATTGGGCACCAGCCGAACCGGCCCAAAAGGCAGCCAATGCCAATGATAGCAATAAGATTTTAAGGGGATTACCAAACTTCCACTGGTTTTGGCTTTTGGTAAAGGTTTTTATCGCCACAACTTATAGGCCCTCAAGCAAAGTTCTATAAATCATTATGTTTATTTTAACATTTGAAGGTGACCAAGTCAACATTTTGTTCGTGTTCCGGAAGGACCTTCTTGGGTACTCGCAGGCGTTCTGGGACCCACAAGGGGCATATTTATGAGCAGATGCGGTATCCCACAAAGAAGATATGACGAAAAAGTAAAAATAGGACGTATCACCGCCTGCGGAGGGATTTATCCGCCATGCGCGTAGTGGCGGGCAAGTGCGGCTGATTTAGCTTCTTTTTTTTACTTTTTGCCGTGATATTGGTGCATTAGATTTATAAATGTCTTAAATAGATAGCTTGAATCGTGAGGTCCTGGCGAGGCCTCCGGGTGATACTGAACGGAAAAAGCAGCCTTTTTCTCACACCGGATTCCTTCGAGCGTGTTATCGTTGAGGTTTATGTGTGTCAGTTCGACATTTTTCCCCTTCAACGTATCAATATCAACGCAGAACCCGTGGTTCTGGCTTGTTATTTCGATTTTTCCTGTCACCAGATTTTTCACCGGATGGTTTGCCCCCCTGTGCCCGAATTTCAGTTTGTATGTTTTGGCCCCGAGCGCAAGCGCCAGAATCTGATGGCCGAGGCAAATCCCGAATATCGGCACTGTGCCGAGTAGTTCTCTGACGGTTTCAATCGCGTAATTCACAGCAGCTGGGTCGCCGGGGCCGTTGCTCAAAAATACCCCATCCGGCTTTCTCGCCAGAACCTCTCTGGCGGGTGTATCTGCGGGCACAACATAAACATCACAGCCGTGTGAGCAAAGAAGTCGTAGAATATTCTGCTTAATGCCATAATCGAAAGCCACCACCCTATATTGTTTTTCGTATGTTACCTGCTCTTTTGTGAGTACGTTAATTACGCCCTTATCCCATCTGTAGGGTTTTTTGACCGTCACATCTTTTACTATGTCCCGGCCCACAAGACCGGGGTACTTCTGGAGCTCTCTTTTGAGGGTTGCAATGCTAAATTCAGTCGAAGAAATAATACCCTTCATTGCACCCTGGGTCCTGATGTGTTTCACAAGCTTTCTTGTGTCAATGCCTTCCAGACCGATGACGTTATTTTTCTTCAGATAATCGCTCAGTGTGCCTTTGCTCCGCCAGTTACTCGGATAGCTGGAGTTTTCCTTAACGATAAAACCGCCGGCAAAGACCTTTCTCGATTCCCAGTCGGTCTTGTTAGTTCCTACATTACCAATGAGTGGATACGTCATAGTAATTATCTGTTCGTGGTAAGATGGGTCGGTTAGTATCTCTTGGTAGCCGGTCATACTCGTATTGAACACGACCTCGCCGCACTTTTGCCCTCTGGCACCAAATGACCTGCCTTCAAAGGCCGTCCCATCCTCAAGTAGCAAAACCGCCCTCACTTTTCAGTTTCCTTTCTGCCGATAGTACAGCTGAATTGGTTTGACATTGACCTTTCTTTGCTTTAGCGCCGCAATGGCCTCTGCCACCGCTGCTGCCCCACGTATCGTTGTTACGTAAGAAACCTGCTTATCCAGCGCAGTCCTTCTTATCGAAAAAGAATCCATTATTGTCTGCTTGCCGACGGTTGTATTTATAATCAGGTCGATCCTGCCGTTTATTATGTAATCGACTATGTGTGGCCGACCCTCTGGAATTTTCAGCACAAACTCCGATGGAATATTGTTATTGATAAACGCAATACACGTTCCCTTTGTGGCGAGAATCCTAAACCCCATCCTGTGCAGCTTGCGCGCAACCTCAACCGCACGGGGCTTGTCATCGTCTTTAACACTGAAAAACACATTTCCACAGGTCGGCAAACTATTGCCGGCTGCAACCTGCGATTTGGCGTATGCAATTCCAAAATCGTCCGATATCCCCATCACCTCGCCGGTAGAGAGCATTTCAGGGCCCAGAATTGTGTCGGTGCCGGGAAATTTCAAAAATGGGAATACTGCCTCTTTCACCGCAAAGTGACTTCGCTGCACCTCTTTTGTAAACTTTAGTTCATCCAGTGTCATCCCCGTCATCACTTTAGCCGCCAGCTTTGCAAGAGGAACGCCAATCGCTTTACTAACAAAAGGAACTGTCCGCGATGCGCGAGGGTTAACTTCGAGAATATATACCTGACCATCTTTTACCGCAAACTGGATATTTATAAGCCCCTTAACCTTCAGTTCGAGTGCGAGTATCTTTGTCTGTCTTTTAATCTCTTCCAGAATCTTTTTGTCTAATGAAACCGGCGGCAGGGTGCAAGCGCTATCGCCGGAATGAATGCCTGCCTCTTCGATATGCTCCATTACTCCCCCAATTACAACCTTTCTACCATCACAAATGGCATCGACATCCAATTCCATCGCGTCGTCAATGAATTTATCAATCAAAATTGGATGCTCCCCGGAAACCTCAATGGCTTTCGCCACACACGCTTTTAACCCCTGCTCATCATAAACAATCTCCATTGCTCGGCCGCCCAGCACGAACGACGGCCGAATCAGCAGCGGATAGCCAAGTTTATTTGCTGTCTTCAGCGCCTGTTCATACGTCATCGCTGTCCCGCTGGCCGGCTGCAGCAGCTTCAGTTTTTTAACGAGCTTGTTGAAACGTTCCCTGTCTTCGGCTATGTCGATGCTTTCCGGCGAGGTGCCGATAATTCGCACCCCCGCTTTTTGCAGCGGTTCAGCTAATTTGAGCGGCGTCTGCCCCCCAAGCTGCACAATCACTCCCTCAGGGTTCTCCTTTTCCACGATAGACATCACATCTTCGAATGTAAGCGGCTCAAAGTAAAGTCTATCCGAGGTGTCGTAATCCGTGCTCACTGTCTCCGGGTTGCAGTTTACCATTATTGATTCGATGCCAATTTCCCTCAGTGCAAAGGCGGCGTGAACGCAGCAATAATCAAACTCGATTCCCTGGCCGATACGGTTAGGGCCGCTGCCAAGAATGATAACCTTTCGCCTGTTGCTCGGATTGGCCTCGCAATCTTTTTCGAAGGTTGAATAAAGATACGGTGTAGTCGCTTCAAACTCTGCACCGCAGGTATCAACAGTCTTGTAAACCGCATTTATACCAAGTCTTTGCCGGCTTTTGCGCACCTCCTGCTCTTTTACTCCCAACAGTGACGCCAGATAATTATCGCTAAAGCCGTACTCTTTGGCTCCCTGCATCACACTGCGGCTCATTTTTTCCCAGCCAAGCGACCGTATCTTCTCTTCGAGCTTCACAATATCCTTTATGTTATTCAAAAACCACGGGTCAATCCTGGTAAGACCGTGGATTTCGTCAACCGACATTTTTCTTCTGAACGCCTCCGCAATATACCATATTCTGTCCCAGCAGGTGGTTTGCAGTTTTTCTTTTAGCCCATTTATAGATAGCCCCTTGTCGATATGTTTGCTGTCCAGCGAATACCGGTCTATCTCAAGTGACCTTATGGCCTTCTGCATTGCTTCCTTGAACGTTCTGCCGATAGCCATTGCTTCACCGACCGATTTCATCTGCACGGTCAGCAGAGGCGAGGCTTTCGGGAATTTTTCGAACGTAAAGCGAGGCCATTTGACGACGCAGTAATCAATGGTCGGCTCGAAACAGGCCGGCGTCTTTTTTGTAATGTCGTTGGGAATCTCATCGAGCGTATAACCAACTGCAAGTAGTGATGCAATCTTCGCGATAGGAAACCCCGTGGCTTTGGAAGCTAATGCCGAGCTTCGTGAAACCCGCGGGTTCATCTCAATCACGTACAGCTTGCCATTATCGGGATTGACGGCAAATTGAATA